>JRYG01000377.1_pt1 | contig 39961 bp, 34 predicted proteins | sample 235341 | NCBI WGS metagenome assembly JRYG01 (sample SAMN03074218, study PRJNA261478) | activated sludge metagenome | biome: Wastewater Treatment Plant; feature: Wastewater; material: Activated sludge; isolation source: activated biomass of a wastewater treatment plant treating hydrocarbon... ...
CGGGGGGCGGGCCGGGTATTGCCCGGCCCTGGGGGCCCCTAAAACCCTACCCGCCGCCGGCGGTTGGCGCGGTGGCCTTCCAGGTCCTGCTCGATCAACTGGTCCCGGCCCGCGAGCTTGGCGTTGCCAAAGGCGGCCATGAGGGCGCGGCGCTGCTCCCGGGGCGGCATTTCGGCCAGGCGGGCCATGACCTCGGCGGGCGGCTCCTCGGGGAAGCCCCAGGCGTGGGCGCCGACGATGTCGCGATAGAGCCGGCAGGCGATCACGAAGGACTCGTCCGGGTCCGGCCGGGGGATCTCGAACACGTTCATCCGGCTCAGGATCGGCTCCGGGATGGCGTGCTCGTCGTTGGCGGTGGTCACCCACAGGATGTGGCTGGCGTCGATCTGCACGTCCACGAACTCGTCCTTGAAGCGGCGGGCGGTTTCCCCCTCGAACAACTCGTAGAGCGGGCCCATGGGGTCGTAGCGGCTATCGCCCCCGGCCTTGTCCACCTCGTCCAGCACGATCACCGGGTTGGCCATCTCGCCCCCCACCAGCGCCTGCGCCACCTTGCCGGGGCGGGCGTGGGTCCATTGGGCGGAGGAGCCGGAGAGTATCCACCCGGCGGTGAGCGAGCTCATGGAGACGAATTCGAAGCCGGTGCCCAGGGTCTCGGCCAGGCAGCGGGCAAAGTGGGTCTTGCCGATGCCCGGCTCCCCCAGCAGCAGCATGGGGGCGAAGGCCACCGGCTCGTTGCCGGAAATGGCCAGTGCCACGGATTTGCGCACGTCGTCGATCACCTCGCCGAAATTGGGGCAGCGCTCGTGCAGGGTGTCCAGCGGGCGGGTGGAACTGGGCTTGACCACAAAGCGCTGGCCGCCCCGGTTCACCATCTGCTGGTAATAGGCGCCCAGGGCTTCGTTGCGGCTGGGGGCGCTGCTTTCGCGGGCGCGCTCCACGTCCTCGACCCGGTAGATCTGCCGGGTGTCGGCCAGGGGAATGTGGATGGTGGCGGGGACGGGCAGTTGAGCGTGCATGGCGGCCTCCTGGCTGGCAGTTTCGCCCGCACGGCTTGCCCGGGGTGCTGGCCCGGCGTCGGGCGTGTTCAGGGTTCCCCCAAGCAGGCGCCGTGCCAGTGGGTTGGCGGCGGCGGACGCCGGTGGCGGCAGGGGGGCTTGCCACATTTGTCGCGCGTTTGCGCAAAATGGTTCTGTGCCCATGGCTGCACCGGGCACCAAAGTGGGGCGCCTGGCTGAATCTGGGGCAGGCGCAACTTTGTGGCCCGGGCCGTGGTCTGAAACGGTACAGCCGTGGTTACAGCGGCTTTGTCGCAAACCCGACACAGGAGAGAACCATGGGAACGCAACATCCGGCCTTGCCCCAACTGTTCGCCCAACTGGGCCTGCCCAGTGAGCCGGCGGCCATCGAACGTTTCATTGCCGAGCATGCGCCCCTGCCGCAGGCGATGCTGCTGGCGGAAGCCCCTTTCTGGAGCCGCGCCCAGGCGACCTTCCTGCGCGAGGAACTGATGGAGGACGCCGACTGGGCCGAGGTGGTGGACGAACTGAACATGCGCCTGCACGGCTGAAGCCCGCCTGCCGGTGCCGCCCAAGAAAAAGCCCGGGGTCAGCCCGGGCTTTTTGCCGCCTGGCGCCCGCCGGCGCTTCAGCCCGCCACGGGCCGCACCCGGCTGGCCGCCTGCTTGGCCCGCTCCCGCGCCTCCTGCACCGTTTCGGCGTTGGCTACCGCCACGCCCATGCGCCGCTTGGTAAAGCTCTCCGGCTTGCCGAACAGGCGCAGGTCGGTGCCCGGCACCGCCAGGGCTTCGGCCACGCCCTCGAAGGCGATGCCCGTGGCCTCCATGCCGCCGTAGATCACCGCCGAGGCCCCCGGCTCGCGCAGGCTCACATCCACCGGCAGGCCGAGGATGGCCCGGGCGTGCAACTCGAACTCCGAAAACCGTTGGGAGCACAGGGTCACCAGCCCGGTGTCGTGGGGCCGGGGGCTCACCTCGGAGAACCACACCTGGTCGCCCTTGACGAACAACTCGACGCCGAAGATGCCGCGCCCGCCCAGGTTGGCGGTGACCGCCCCGGCAATCTCCCGCGACCTGGCCAGCGCCGCCGGGCTCATGGCCTGGGGCTGCCAGCTTTCCACATAATCCCCCGCCACCTGTACATGGCCGATGGGCTCGCAGAAATAGGTCTGCACCGCGCCACTGGCGTCGCAGGCGCGCACCGTGAGCTGGGTGATCTCGTAATCGAAATCGATGAAGCCCTCCACAATCACCCGGCCCTGGTTCACCCGCCCGCCGGCGGCCGCGTAGTCCCACGCCTTCTGCACATCCTCCGGCCCGCGCACCGTGGACTGCCCCTTGCCGGAAGACGACATCACCGGCTTCACCACGCAGGGGTAGCCAATGCCGCCGTCGATGGCTGCCTGCAGCTCTGCCAGCGACTCGGCAAACCGGTAAGGCGAGGTGGGCAGGCCCAGTTCCTCCGCCGCCAGCCGGCGGATGCCCTCCCGGTTCATCGTCAGCCGCGCCGCGCGGGCGGTGGGGATCACCTCCGCCAGCCCCTCCGCCTCGATCTCCACCAGCGTATCGGTGGCAATCGCCTCGATCTCCGGCACGATCAAATGTGGCCGCTCCTGCTCCACCAGCGCCCGCAGCGCCGCGCCATCCGTCATCGCGATCACATGGGCACGGTGCGCCACCTGCTGGCCCGGTGCGTGCGCATAGCGGTCCACCGCAATCACTTCCACACCCAGCCGCTGCAGGGCAATGACCACTTCCTTGCCGAGTTCGCCAGCGCCCAACAGCATCACGCGCACAGCCGAGGGAGAAAGAGGGGTACCGAGTTTCATGGGGGCTCCGGGAAAAGGGGGATAACGTGGCCGCCGATCATAGCACCGGGGCCCGCGCTCCCGACGCCGCGCCACCTCTCGCGGCCCGGCCACCCCGAAGGGGAAGGGAGAACATGCCAAAGCCCCCGCAGGAAAAATGGCCGCAATACGCTGCTTTTGGCGGGGGCGAGCGGTGTGAGGTCCCGCTACATTGAGCCGCTCGGCGTCGGGGGGCTGACGCTTGATCGCCGACGCGCTGTATGCCGAAAGGGGGCACCGGCGGCCTCGGGCGCCGGGGCGTGCCACTCGGAGGCATTGCAGGGATTTCAACTTACTCTGAGGAGCATCATGACTATCACCTGGACGAGGCTGGGCTTTCTCGGCTTCATGATCCCGCTGGCGTTCTGGGCCATCGCCGCCACGGGCTGGGGGGCTTCGAACTTCAAAGCCTTTCGCGTTGCCTTTGTGCTCGCCGCAGTGGCGGTCTGGTTCTTGGGCATGAAGCTCAACGGCGAAGCCCAGGAGCAGGGGGAAGAGGCGCCGCATCAGGCGTTCGGCGTGCCCATGCAGTGGTCGGGCCTGGGGGTGGCCGCAGCCGGATTCGTCCTCACCTTGCTGTGAGGGGCGCCGGCGTTTGAGTAGCCTCCCCGCGCCAGGGGACGGGGCATGGCGCGGGTGCCCGCGCTGGGCCGGGCACGGATACCAACCGCCGGGACTCCAACCCGAGGGGGCGATGGGTGGCAAGTGAGTGGGGCGGCGCTGTGCGTGATCCCGCTTCCGCCAGGCTCGAACTTGGGCTTGTGCGCCGAAAACCCGCCTGAGGGCGGTGCCCCCGCCGTGCATTGCGTCACGGCGGGCGGCTTGGAGGGCTGGCGGCGGAGGGGCTATGCTTCCCGGTCCTTGTTATTGCTGAATCCGCTCCCATGGCTGCTGCGCTGATTTCCCGCCGTCTTTCCCTTGCCGGGGCGTGTGCCCTGGTGCTGGCTGGTTGTGCGTCCACGGGGCAATACGAGTCGCGTCCCTCGCCGAAGATGCCGGGGCAGGGACCGGCGGTGCCGCCCGTGGTTTCGGCGCCGCCGGTGGCGGTGCCCCCCGCTACATCCACCACCCCGCCCGCGCGGCCGCCCGTGGCGGTGCCGGCGCCGCCGGTGGTGCCGAACGAGCGGGAGGTGCGGGCCTTGGTGGAACGGCTACTGCCGGCGGGCATCCCGGGCCGGGCCGGCTGGGCGGGGGATATCACCACGGCGTTCGTGGCGCTGCGGCTGGCGCCGAGCCGGGAGAACGTGTGCGCGGCGATGGCGGTGATCGAGCAGGAATCCACCTGGCAGGCGGACCCGGTGGTGCCGGGCTTGCCCAAGCTGGTGCGCAAGGAACTGGAGGCGCGGCGGGTGCGCTACGGCATCCCCAGCCTGGTGATGGAGGCGGCGCTGCTCAAGACCAGTCCGGACGGGCGCAGCTACTCGGCGCGGATCGACAGCCTGAAGACCGAAAAGCAGGTGAATGACTTGTTCGAGGACATGGTGGCGGAGATTCCGAAGGGCAAGGAATGGTTTGGCGACATGAACCCGGTGCGCACCGCCGGGCCGATGCAGGTGAGCATTGCCTTCGCCAACGACCATGCCCGGGAAAAGCCCTACCCCTACGGGCGGGTGGCGGGGGACATGCGGCGGGAGGTGTTTACCCGCCGGGGCGGGGTGTACTTCGGCATTGCCAACCTGCTGGACTATCCGGCGGACTACAGCCAGTACATCTACCGTTTTGCCGATTTCAACGCCGGGCGCTACTCCAGCCGCAATGCGGCTTTCCAGCATGCGGTGGCGCGGCTTTCCGGCCGCAGCCTGGATCTGGACGGCGACCTGCTGCGCTACGACAAGGACCGCACGCCCTCCAATACCCCCAGTGCCACCCTGCAGGCGCTGGACGTGTTGACCAGCCGGCTGAACATGCGGCTGACCGAGGTGGTGCGGGACCTGAAGCTGGAAAAAACCTACGGCTTTGCCCACACGCCCGTCTATCAGCGGGTGTTTGCCCTGGCGGACCAGACGGGGGGCGGTTTCCCGCGGGAGACCCTGCCGCGCATCGACCTCAAGAGCCCGAAGATCCAGCGCAAGCTGACCACCGAGTGGTTTGCCCGGCGGGTGGACGGGCGCTTCCGCACCTGTTTGGAGCGTGCCCCGGCGGGGCCGGTGGTGGTCCCGCCCGGCTCGGTGTAGGCACCGGGGCGCCATGGCCCAAGCGCCGAAAAGCGCTGCGATTGGGCCGGACTTCGCGGCGCTCCCCCGGCGGGCGGGGCGCTACTGTTGCAGGCTCTGCCAACAGTAGCGAGGTGCCGAGCGTGGTTGTCACCATTCCTTCCCAGGCCCAGTCCGCGGTGCGCCGGGCCTATCAGATCATCCGTGTCGCCACCGTGGTGGGTGCCATCGCCGCCATGGCCGGCGCCGCCTGGATTGCCGACATGGCCCTCGAAGTTCCTGGCAGTACCGAGGAAACCTACTGGCACGTGTTTGCCGTGGTGGCGGCCGTGGTATGCCTGCTGGGCGTGCTGCTGCCCTATCTGTGCGGGCGGGCCATCGGCCAGATGGAGGGGCAGGGCAAGCTCAAGTTCTGGGTGTGCGGGCTCGGCGCGGCGCTGATGCTGCCCATGGGGCCGGTGGTGCTGGCCGCCGCCCTGGCGGCGCGCAAGGCCTGGCAACAGGCGCTGCAGGGGCCTTCCGCCACGGCGTGAATCCGCGGAACCGGCATGCCTCCCCCGGTGGGCTCAACTCATGGTCCGCAAGGGAGGCATCGCCCAAGGCCCGGGGCTGCATTCCTCGCTTGGCGTTTTGGGGCCGGGAGCGTGGGCGCGAGGGGGCGGCTTGATCTTGCCCCCGGCTCAACCCTGGGCGGGGCGGTCTGCGTCGGGCAGGGTGGTTTCGGCGTGGGCTGCGTCCGGGGTGACGAAGGGGAGCACCACGGTGAAGGTGCTGCCCTTGAGCACTTCCGATTCCACCGCCACCCGGCCGCCGAGCAACTGCACCAGTTCCTTCACCAGCGCGAGGCCCAGACCGGCGCCGGCGGAGCGGCGGGTGGCGTAGTCCTCCATCTGCTCGAAGCGGTTGAAGATGCGGGGCAGGTGCTCCGGGGCGATGCCGATGCCGGTGTCGCGCACCCGGATTTCGATGGATTCCTGGCCCGGGAGCATGCGGGCGGACACGGTGATGGCGCCTTGCTCGGTGAACTTCACCGCGTTACTGAGCAGGTGGCCCAGGATCTGCAGGATGTGAGTGCGGTCGCAGGACCACTCCGGCGGTAGCGCGGGGTCGGTTTCCAGACTGAGCTGAAGGGACTTGCCGGCGGCGTCCTGGCGGTGCAGGCCCAAGGCTTCCTGGAGCAGGGGCACGGTGGCGAAGCGCATGGCGTTGACCTCCATGCGGCCCGCCTCGATCCGGGCAATGTCCAGCAACTGGTTGAGCTGGCCCAGCAGGCTGCGGCCGCTGTCCAGCACCAGGCCCGCCCATTCCCGGTGCTCGTCGTTCTGGGCGTCGTCCCGCAGCAACTCGGCGAAGCCCAGGATGCTGTTGAGGGGCGTGCGCAGTTCGTGGGACATGCTGGCGACGAAGGCGGTCTTGGCCCGGTTGGCGGATTCCGCCGCTTCCTTGGCTTCCACCAGTTGGCGGGCGGCACGGCGGGAGGCGGTGACGTCGATGCAGGTTTCCAGCTTGCCCACCGTCTGCCCGCGGGCGTCCACCACCGGGTAATCGTTGATGGTGATGATGCGGCCGTTGGTGAGGTGGCATTCGTGCCGCCCCAGCATCTGCGCCAGCGGGTCTTGCACGTCGCGGCAGTGGGCTTTGAGATGGATGGCGAGCTGGTCCAGGGGCCGGCCGGAGATGGGCAGGGATTCGGGCAGGGACCAGATTTCGCTGAACGCGGGGTTGGCGTAGAGCACCGTGCCCTGGCTGTCGGCAAAGAGCACGCCGATATCCATGGCTTCCAGCAGGGCCTGCAGGCGGGCGCGCTCCAGTTCCACGGCCCGGGCCAGTTGCAACTGCCGGTCGCGGGCGTCGGTGAGCTCGTGCACCCGTTCGGCCACGGCGCGGGACATGGCGTTGAAGGCCGCGCCCAGTTGCCCGATGTCGTCGTCGCCCTCCGCCACGGGGGTCGGCGTCAGATTGCCGCGACGCACTTCCTCACTGGCGTGGGTGAGAGCGTTGAGGTGGCGGGTGAGCAGGATGCCCAGGCCCATGAGCAGCGCGGCGGAGAGGAAGACCTCCACCAGCGCGATGGCCACGCCCTGGGTCATCAGCCGATGGCGGGCGGCGGACACATGGGTGAGGTCCAGCCCGAAGCGCAGGTAGCCCAGGGGCTGGCCGTACATCTCGATGGGGCGGGAGACATCGTAGCGGGTGAGCTTGCCGTCGGAGGTTTCCAGGGTGGCGCGCGCCTCCGGCAAGGGCTGGTTCCGGTCCCAGCCGCTGATGGCGACCGTTCTGCCGTCCAGCCCCACCACGGCCACGTACTCGATGCCTTCCACCGCCTGGCTTTCGTCCGCCACGGCCTGCACGGTGGCGTAATCCTGTTGGGCGAGGGGGGCGAGCAGGGCGGCGGCGAGCACCGGCGTCATCTGGTTGGCGTGCACCCGCGCCTGGCTCAGCAGGTTGTCGTCCTGCAGGCGCAGGCTGTTGGTCACCAGCAGGCTGAGCATGGCGACTTCGACGCACAGGGCGGCGAGGAGCAGCCGGGTGCGGATCGTTCGCGGCAGCCAGTTGGAGCGAAGGGTGAGTGCCATGGTCCTGGGGGGTTACTGGGCAATGGCCAGGCGGACTTCGGCTGCGTACCGGTCCATCTGCGCCAGTTCGTTGGGGCGCAGCTTGCGGTAGCCGCCCAGGTGGTTGGTGGCGAAGTACTGCTTGCCTTCGGTGCCGGCGGCGAACTCCGCCAACGTGGCTTCCATGTCTTCGCGGCTGGGGCCGCTGCGGGGGTTGAGCATGTACACCCGCCCGGCCAGGGAGTCGCTCTCGGCCAGCACCCGCAGGCGGCTGCGGCTGGCCTCCGGCAGCTTGTCGAAGTTGGCCGAGGACATGAACCCGGCGGCCGCCTCCCCGCCAAGAACCTGCTGGGCCACGCTGTCGGCGGCGCTCACGTGGCGGGGCGTGGCGGTCTGGCGCAGGTTCTGGTCCTGCAGCCAATGCCAGCCCCACAGGGTGACCAGCGAGGTAGGGGAGAGCCCCAGCACCACCTTGCCGGCCAGATCGGCCGGGCGCTGCACCGGGCCTTGCTTGGCCACCACGGCGAAGGCCTTGAATTCACTCTGATAGGTCAGCAGCGGCAGATAGCCCGCGTCCGTCTGCAGCAGCCGGGCCTGATGGCCGGTGGTGACCACCAGATCGAACTCGTTGCGCAGGGCGCGGCGGATGAAATCGTTGAAGTCCGGCGCGGTCACCACCAGGGCCGGGCGGCCGAGCTGGCGTTCCAGGTGCCGGCGCAGGGGCTGGTACTGCTCGATGATGACCCGGGCGCTGGTATGGGGTGCCACGCCAATCCGGAACGGTCCGGCGTTGGCCAGCAAGGTCCCGGGCAAGGCCAGCATGCCGCAGGCCTTGAGCAGTGTGCGTCTGGTCCGGTCCATAGCCTTTTCCGCTCCCAACAGGTCGGGCGCTTGGGCCCGGAGGTTCTGGTGACAAGAGCCGTGCCGCACCCGAATGGGCACACCGGCACGGACCATTGCTCTAACGGGCGAGAAGTGCAGACCTTGAGGGCGGGGCGATACAGAATTTGATGTTTGGGTATGCGTTCGGGGAGTATTGGGCTGGCGGAGGTGCACGAAAAAGCGGGCCCGGGGCCCGCTTTTTCGTGAGGCTTGGGGCCCTGGCTCAGACGAAGCTCAGCAGCTCCACGGTGACCGGTTCTTCACCGATCGTGGCCTGGCAGGCCAGGCGCGATTTGGAGCCGACGCCCACCAGGGAGTCGAGCTTTTCGTTTTCGGCTTTCTGGATGCGGGGCAAGGATTTGCGGCCTTCCTGGATGAACAGGTGGCAACTCCCGCATTCTCCCTTGCCATCGCATTTGTGGCCGATGGGCTCGCCGGCGGCGACGATGCCGGCAAGCAGGGTGGCGCCGGTGGGAACGGTGATGGTCTTGCCCGAAGGCAAAATGGTCAGGATGGGCATGGATGATGACTCCGTGGGGATGAAACCTGTTGTTGTGACCGGCGCCGGCCCCGATGGGCCGGCGGGTTGTTGCGGTGCCTCAGGCGGTGTGCAGCTTCTCCAGCAGGACGGCGACGAAGTCCTCCAGCGGCGCGTCGATGCGCCGGATGTTCTGCTCCTCCAGGAAGCGCGCCTCCATCCGGGTCGGTTCGTCCGGCAGCACCGCCCAGTGCACGTCGGAGGAGCGTTTCATGATCTGGCGGGCGAAGGCCCGGGGCAGTTGATCATTGAAGCGGCAACCCAGGAACAGGAAGGACCTGCCCGTGCGCAGGCCCTGCACCTCGGCCGGGATGGGTGTCTGGATGTCGATCTCGGTCAGCACCTCCACGTAGTCGCTGTCGGACACGAGGTAGTTGCTGGCAGGGGCCTGCCCGCCCAGGGGCTTGTAGAGCAGCGTTTTCCACCCGGGTTTGGGGTCCGGGGCGGGGGCGCCGTGGCCGTCGTACCACCCCGTCCAGGTGCCGAAGTGCTCGGATTGGGACAGCCCCTGCACCATGCCCCAGTCCTCGGGGGGCAGGCCAGCCTGGAGGGCGGCGAAGCTGGCGTTGTCGTACCAGGCGTCCACGATCAGCGGCAGACCCAGGCTTGCCAGGGCGGCGTGCAGGGGGCCGGGCCTGGCCGGGGCGGCGAAGGCGCCGTCCATCAGGCCCACCAGGGTTTTGCGGTGCTTGAAGTTCTCGATGAACTGGGCCGACTGGGTGAGCCGGCCCCGGATCTTGTGGGGCACCGAGGTCTTGGCGGTGAGTTGGGCGACCAGATCCTCGGGCGTGGCCGGCACCGGGTAGTCCGGGCACAGGCTGAGCACCCGGGGGCCCAGGTAGGGCACCAGTTGGCCGGCGCCCAGGGCGTCCAGCAGGTCTTCGGGCAGCACCTGGCTGCCGCTCTCGGTCAGGGTTGTGGGCATGGTGGCTCCTGGTTATAGGTAGATGGCGGCACCGGCGCCGACGTTGGTGGAAGCGTCCTTCAGCGTCTTGACGATGAACTTGATGTGGTCCTGCGTCAGGTGGGCGTGGAAGGGCAAGGCCAGGGAGCGATCGGCGATCCGCTCGGTGATGGCCAGGCGGCCGCGCCCGCAATTGCTGGCCTCGCCGTAGCGCTGGTAGTGGAACTGCTGGTGCAGCGGATGGCTGTAGGGGGCGACCTCGATGGCTTCGGTCTCCACGTCGTCGACGATCTGGTTGCGGGCGCTGGCGGTGAAGCGGGTACCCAGGTGCACCACGTAGAGCATCCAGTGCACCTCGTCCACGTCTGGCGCCAGGTAGGGGGGCTTGATCCCCTCGAAGCTCTGCATTTCTTCCAGGTACCAGGACTCCACCCGCTTGCGCCGGGCCAGAATCTCGTCCAGCCGCTCCAGTTGCGCCAACCCCAGGGCGGCGGTGAGCTCGCTCATGTTGGCCGAGAGCGGGGCGCGGGAACCCACCGATACGGAGCGGCGGTCTTCCAGCGAATGGGCGCGCAGGTAGCGCAGTTCGGTGGCCAGGGCCGGGTCGTCGGTGAGCACCATGCCGCCTTCGCCACAGCACAGGGCCGAGGGCTGGGAGAAGTCGAACACCGCCATGTCGCCGAAGGTGCCCACCATTCGGCCCTGGTAGCGGGAGCCGATGGCTTCGGTGGAATCCTCGATCAGGGCGATGCCCCGCTCGCCCGCCAGGGAGCGGAGGGCCTGCCAGTCCGCCGGGTGGCCGTTGCAGTTGCCGGCGATGATGGCGCGGGTGGCGGGGGTGATGCGGTCGGCGGCTTTCTGGGGCGAGAGGCAGCCGGACCAGTAGTCGATGTCGGCGAACACCGGGGTGGCGCCCGCGTGGCTGATGGCGTGGGCCACCTGGTGCCAGCTATAGGCCGCGGCGATCACTTCGTCGCCCGGGCCCAGCCCCAGGGCGCGCAGCGCCAGCCAGGTGGCGATGACGCCGCTGCTGGTGGCCACGCCGTAGCGCCGGCCATGGGCGGCGGCGAACTCGTCCTCGAAGTCCGCCACCCGTTGCCCGGCCGACAGCCGGGGCGAGCGCAGGGCGTCGGTGACGGCGGCGATCTCGGCAATGCTCACGTCCGGGTCGGACAGGGGAATCCAGTCCAGTTCCTCGGTGCTTTCGGTCTCGGGGGTGTCGCTCATGGCGTGCTCCTTGGCGTGAGCACGATGCCGACCGCCTGGGCGGGGTCGGTGGTCATGCTCCAGCAGTGGCCGTCGGAAGCCATCAGGAACAGATCGCAACCGGGCAAATGCTTCAGGGGTGTTTCGTCCCGCACGTCCAGCGGGTCGAGCACGGTCACCCGCAGGCCGGCAAAGCGGCCGCGCAGGGCGGCCGCCAGCTCCCGCACGGACCCGCTCTGGCCCGCCAGCGCAGCGATCCCTGTCAGGTCGTCGGAGGTCAGTGCCATCAGTCGGCCACCTTCTTGGCTTCCACCGTGATCGGCAGGGTGGTTTCCGGCGGCATTTCCGGCATCGCCAGCAGCCAGCCGTTCTGCAAGGTGACGGTGCCGCCCCACATGCCGGGCTTTTCCATGGCCACGATGGGTTCTTCCAGGTCCTTCTTGGGGACGTAGGCGGAGAGTTCGCCCTTGTTGTTCTTGCGGATCATGACTTTCATTTGGCTATCTCCACGATGGGTTCAGGGTTCGGTTTCAGGCGGCCGTGTAGAGCGGCGCCAGGGCGGCAGGCAGGGCTTCGAGCACCTGCTCGATCTCGGCTGCGGTGGTGTGCCCGCTCAGGGAAAAGCGCAGGGCGCAGAGGGCTTCGGCGCGGCTGACGCCCATGGCCAGCAGCACATGGGATGGCTCGTTGCCGCCGCTGGAACAGGCGGAGCCCATGGCGGCGCAGATGCCGGCGCGCCCCAGGCGGATGAGCACCGCGTCCGCTTCCAGCGTGCCGATGCGCAGGCAACTGGTGTTGGGCAGGCGGGGCGCCCCGGCGCCGAACACCCGCACGTCGGCAAAGCGGGCGCGGATGCCGTCTTCAAGGCGGTCGCGCAGGGCGGCGATGGCGTCGGCGGCGGCCACCTGGGCGGGCACTTCGGCGGCCGCTGCGGCCATTCCGACGATGCCCGGCAGGTTCTCGGTGCCGCCCCGGCGGCGGCGTTCCTGGCTGCCGGTGATGAAGGCCGGCCAGTCCAGCCCCTTGCGCAGGACCAGTGCGCCCACGCCTTTGGGACCGTGGAACTTGTGGGCGGACAGGGTGAGCAGATCGGCCCCGAGCGCGGCCGGGTCCACCGGCAGCTTGCCCATCTGCTGGGTGGCGTCCACATGGAAGGGCACGCCGGCGCGGCGGGCGATGGCGCCTGCCTCGGCCACCGGCTGCAGCACGCCGGTCTCGTTGTTCGCCGCCATGATCGAAAGCAGGGCCGCGCCGGCGGCGAGGGTCTCCTCGAGGCCCGCCAGCCGGACCTGCCCGCGGGCGTCCACCGGCAGGCGGACGACGTCCACGCCCTCCCGGGCGAGCTGGTCGGCCAGGGCCTGCTGGCCCGCATGCTCGATGGCGGAAAGCACCACCCGTTGCGGTGCTCCCGGGCGGGCGAGGGCGCCGCGCAGCGCCATGTGGTTGCCCTCGGTGGCGCCGCTGGTGAACACCACTTCCGGCGGCTTCACGCCCAGCAGCCGGGCCAGGGCCATGCGCGCCTGGCCAAGCAGCATCTTGGCCGCTTCTCCCGCCGGGTGGGGCGACGAGGGGTTGGCCCAGGTGTGGGCCAGGGCGTCGGCCACTGCCGCCAGGGCCGCCGGGCTGGGCCGGGTGGTGGCGTTGTTGTCCAGGTAGATGGGGTTGTTCATCGTGCGGCCCTCCTGCTGCCGCGCGGCATGCTCCCCGCGGGCTGCCGGGGGGCCGCGCGCCGCCCCTGGACGGCGCGGCGGCGGGAGCCCATTGGGCAGGCGCCGGCGTTCATGGCCAGAAGACCCGCAAGGGATCGGTGCACACCACGTCCACCAGGTCCATCAGCCGGGCCGCCTGGGCGTAGGGTACCCAGCAGCCCTGGGCGTGGTTGCGGGCGTGGAGCCGCCAGCCGCCCTCCGCGGGCTCGAACCAGGCGATGTCGATTTCGCCCCCCTGGGGGTCCACGTTGCGCGAGCAGCAGGGGCTGGCAACCCGCCAGCCACACCCTTCCGCCACCACCTGGGGGTGCACGTAGCGGTAGCGGCTGCGCTTTTCCAGCGCCCGCTCCAGCCGCCGGCGCTCCAGTTCGGCCGGGCCGGTGACGGTGCCCGCGCGGGCAGGGGTGTCGGTTTCCATGCTTCGTCCCTCGAGGAAACGCTGGGCCGTCCCAACTTTGCGTGACCCAGGGGGGTGCCCCGGGGTGGTGTCACACCAGGGCGATCTCTTCCTCGAGGCAGCCCACCACGCAACGTTCCTTGTCGAACTCCACCAGATAGATGGGCAGGTTGGCCTCCTCGTGGTGGCCCACCTGGACGATCTCGCCCACCGCGCCGGCGGGCACCAGCAGGGCGTCCGCTTCCTTTTCCGGGTAGCTGCCGTCGTTGAACAGGTCGCCCACGGCACTGACTTTCTGACCCCACTGGTACTTGGCTTCACGGATGTCGAGCATTTCCAACTCCTTTGATCTCGGCGAGCTTCGCCGCCTTGTCGCCCAGGGCTTCGAGGACGTGGGGCGGCAAGTTGTCCAGGGAAACGAGCTCCCGCCCCCGCATGCCCACGCGGTGGCCGGTTTCAATGAATTCGACGGCGTAGATGTAGTACTGCTGGAGAAAGGTGCCGATGGAGGTGACGTAGCCCACGTCGCCCTTGCTCACCAGCAGGTCGCCCACGTCCTTGCCGCAGTAGGTGCCGTCGTTGCGCACGGTAAAGCGGCTGATGACCCGCTCGCCAAAGCTGAATTCCGGCGGGCCGGTGAGTTCGACGGTGTCGCTGTCGCGGCTGATGTCACCCATGTTTGCCTCCGCTGTTGCGGCGTTTGCAGGCGCGTTCGGTGGCCAGTTGCGCCACTTCCGGCTCGCTGTCCGTGCTCATCTGGCTCAACAGTTCCCCTTCGGCCCGGTTGGCCACTTCCCAGCGCACCGACCATTCCTCGTCCCGGGCCATGTGGCTGAGCAGGGCCGGGGGTAGCCGCTGGGCCACCAGCCGCCGTACCTCCGTTTCCGGATCGTGGGCGAGCTTGAACAGGGCCGGCATGGGCAGCCGCCGCGCCACTTCCAGGCGGACCTCCCGGTCCGGATCGTGGGCCAGGCGGGGCAGCAGGGTCTCGGGCAGGCGGCGGGCCACGGTCTTGCGCACGTAGTAGTCCGGGTCGCCGATCATCTCCGGCAGGGCAGTGCCCTCGATCCGCTGGGCCACGCGGATGCGCACCTCCCGGTCCGGGTCCCTGGCCAGCCGCTTGAGCAGCCGCTGGGGCACGCGCATGGCCACGGTGAGGCGGACGGTTTCGTCCGGGTCGCCGATCAGGCTGGTCAGCCGGAACACGTCGGCGTGCTTGGCGGCCACGGCCCGCACCTCAAAGTACGGGTGGTCCAGGTAATCGTTGGCCTGGGAGCGGTTCCAGTTGAAGAAGCGGTCGATCCGCTTGGCGTAGCGGTCGAATACGCAGGCCCGGCCGATGTGGCAGCGCCCCTGGGCGCTCATGGCCTGGTTGGGGCAGGCGGCGCAGTCCAGCGCCTGGCCTTCCCAATCCACGGCGGGGATATCGTCGTCCGGGGCGTGGGCCGGGGGCTCCGAACCGGAAATCCACTGGGTACTGGCGGCTTGCATCATGCTGCGTTCTCCTGCGGCGAGGGGTCATCCAGATAGTCGTCGTCTTCGTGGCCGATGCGGGCCAGGACATCTTCCAGCACGCGATGGCCGACCCGGTTCTCCGGGTCCAGCCGCGTGAGCACGGCCAGCGCCCGGGCGCCTTCGTCCAGATCGCCCAACCGCATGCAGAGGTAGGCGTAGCCCTTGAGCGAGAACAGCCAGAAGCGGGGCAGCGGCTCGAAGCCGCCACCAAGGGCGGTGGTTTGCTCGCGCCACTGGGCTTCGCTCACCTGGCGCCAGTCCTGCGCGATGCCCAGCGCACGGGCGGCCAGGGTGATGGCATCACAGGCAACGACGCGGGTTTGCGGCAGGCGGTTGCCGTAGAAATGAAACCGGTAGAGGGCGATGAGCGTGGCCGGGTGGTCCGGCGCCATGGCCCGGGCGGCTTCCAGACTGGCCTGGGCCACTTCGGGGTGGTGCCAGTTGGCGCCGGCGTGGGCGATGAGGGCTTCGGCCCCGGCGGGCAGGGCGCGGCCCAGCACCAGATCGGAGAAATCGTCGAATGCGGTGGAGCCGGTGGCCTGCATGCGAGGATCTCCCCGATTGCCCGGTCAACTCCGGCGGATGGACGACAGGGATACCGTCGCCACGCCGGGCGGCGTTGCACTGGCGCTGCTGGAGCAGCCACAGGGCGCCGCGTTGGGGTTGAAAAAGGTGAGGCCGGAGCTGGTGGGCGTGTCGGCAAAGTCGACCGTCACGCCCTCGAGCAGGAGCCGCGATTCCGCCGGCAGGAACACCTTGAGGCCCGAGACATCCAGCACCGCGTCGCCGGAGGCTGGCGCCGGTTCCACGGTGAATTTGGCGTCGTAGCCGGAGCAGCCGCCGGCGGTGACTTCAAGGCGGAAGCCGGCGCCTTCGCCGTGGCCCGAGAAGCGGACCATGCGACGCATGAACTTCTCGGCGGCGGACGTGACGGTCACGTTCATGGCTCAGACCTTCTTGATGCAGCCATCCACCGGGCACACGGCCACGCACTGGGGCGTGTCGTAGTGGCCGACGCATTCGGTGCACTTGGCGGGGTCGATGATGAACACGCCGCTCTTTTCGCGGATGGCGTCGTTCGGGCATTCCGGTTCGCAGGCGGAGCAGCCGGAGCAGGTCGAAGCGATGATCTTGTAGGCCATGATGGTCTCCTTCTTAGCAAGTGGGGGGATGTCGTTTCAGGTTCAGGCGGCGATGTACGCCCCCTGGCGGATGCTGGCGTCGCCCCGCGGCACGTGGGTGATTTCGCCGCTGGCGACCCGTTCCCGGTACTTGGCGAACCAGGTGAGCGCCGCCTTTTCGATGAATTCGTGGGCGTATTCATCGACCGGCTCGATGCCGGCGGCCGTCAGTTCGTCCCGGGGACAGGCGCCGATCTTGGAAACCAGCACCGCATGGCAATCGTTGATGGCGGTGACGATGGACGGCAGTTGCTCGTCCTCGCCGTAACCGCCCTGGCAGTAGAGGTCCACCCGGCGGTGGCCGACGAAGGTGGCGCTGCCCGGGGTGAGCTCAAAGATCTGGAACTCGGTGGCGTGGCCAAAGTGCTGATTCACCTTGCCGCCGCCCTGGGTGGCGACCGCCACCAGCACTTTCATGTCCTTGTCCGTCAGGGTGTCGTCCAGCGCCGCCGCCAGGGCATCCACCTTGGCCTGGTGCTGGGACTGGCGCTCGGCTTCCACCTTCTCCTGGTAGGCGCGGCGCTTGTCCAGGTCGTAGACGATTTCCATCTCCTCGATCTTGTCGAGGGTGAATTCGTCGGAGCGGTCCTCGCCCAGCAGGCCCACCGCATCGGCGCGGCACTGACGGCAGTGGCGCATGAGGTTGGCGCCACCGGCGCAGGCATCCTGCACCGCCTTCAACTCCTGGGCGGAGGGGCCGCGCTGGCCGTTCAGGCCGAAGTAGGTGCCGTGCTCGGGCTCGGAAATGAGCGGCATGATGTTGTGCAGGAAGGCGCCGCGTTTCTTCACCTCCCGGTTCACTTCGAGCATGTGCTCGTCGTTGATGCCGGGGATGAGCACCGAGTTGATCTTGGTGAGGATGCCCCGGGCGGTGAGCATCTCCAGCCCTTTCATCTGCTGTTCGTGCAAGATCCGGGCGGCTTCGAAGCCGGTCACCCGCTGGTGGTCCCAGAAGATCCAGGGGTAGATCTTCTCGCCCACGGCCGGGTCCACCATGTTGATGGTGATGGTGACGTGGTCCACGTTGTACTTGGCGATCTCGTCCACGTACTCCGGCAGGGCCAGGCCGTTGGTGGAGAGACAAAGCTTGATGTCCGGCGCTTCTTCCTGCAGGCGGCGGAAGGTCTCGAAAGTCTTCTTCGGATTGGCCAGCGCGTCGCCCGGGCCGGCAATGCCCAGCACCGTCATCTGCGGGATCTCGCTGGCCACCGCCAGCACCTTCTTCACCGCCTGGTCCGGCGTGAGCTTCTGGCTCACCACGCCGGGGCGCGATTCGTTGGAGCAGTCGTACTTGCGATTGCAGTAGTTGCACTGGATGTTGCACGCCGGCGCCACGGCCACGTGCATGCGGGCATAGTGGTGGTGGGCCTCTTCCGAGTAGCAGGGGTGGTTCTTCACCTTCTCCCAGATTTCGGCGGGCATGTCGTCCGGCCCGGCGGAAGAACCGCAACTGGACTTGCCGGAGCCGCCCGTGGTGCCGCAACCGCTGGCCACTGGCTCGACGGGTTCGGCCAGCGCACTGCGTTTAGCCTTCAAATCTCCGATGCTCACGTACGCGGTTGCGCTCTGCATGACGGGCACTCCTTTCTTGGCTCTCTGTTTCTGGCGGGGGTGCAAAGCCCTAAGCCATTTCCGTGCCATCACGGTAAATGTTGACGAAACAATGGCTTGTCAGACCCGGCGGGCGCCGGCGCCAAACAAAGGCGCCACGTCCGTGGTGCATGGCTTGTCGGGCTTGCGACAAAAACCACAAGGGAGACGGCTGGAGTCGGGTGTGGAAGCAGAGCGGACGGGTGGCCCGTTCCCGTGCAACGTCCGCCTGCATCGGGCCGGGGGTGGACTGAAGGCCATCTCCCGGAGATCGCCGGCGCGGTCATCCATGGCCATGCGCCAAGACCCAAGGCAGGCGCGCGAACAGGCCAATCCTGGAAAGTCAGGCGGAGCACATTCCCGCTGTCCGCGTGGCTATTGGAGACTGCCCCAGGAAGATCCGGACGCCAGGATCACCACTTGGCGCTGGTTCTGGGGACGAGCGTCGTGACCCACTACGGCAAGGACTTCGCCCGATATCGGGCGTCAGGACTGAGCGCGGGCTGGGGAAAGATGCGGTGCAAATGGTGCAAAGCGGCGATGCGCCACCGGGGTCCCGACACCCGGCCTGTGTCGTCGGGCCGTTCTACCCGGCGTGCAGCGGCAGCACCAGCACCATCTCCAGCCCGCCTCCCGGGCGGGCGCGGGCGGAGAGGGTGCCGCCGTGGAGTTCGGCGGCGCGGCGGGCGATGGTGAGGCCCAGCCCGAAGCCGCCGGTGCCTTGGCCGTTTTCCCCCCGGTAGAAGGGGTCGAACATGCGCTCCGGGTCCACCGCCTTGAGGCCGGGGCCGCGGTCTGCCACCTGCAGGGTGAAGCGTTGGCTGGCGTCCACATGGGCGAACACGTCCACCTGAGTGCCGGCGGCGGTGTATTTGACGGCGTTGCGGATGATGTTCTCGCAGGCCCGGTAGAGGGGTTCCGCATAGACCTGGGCCATGGCTTCGCCCTCGCAGCGGATGGCCACGTCCTTGCCCGCGGCGCGGGCTTCGAAGCGGGCGTCTTCGGCAATGGAGGCCACCATCTGCATCAGGTCCAGGCGGTCCTGCTGTTGCTTGGCCCCGGCCTGCATGCGCGCCAGGGTGAGGATTTCTCCCACCAGTTCGTCCAGGCGGCCCACTTCCCGCTCGATCCGTTCCAGGGTGGGCAGCAGACGCTGGGGGTTCTGCCGCGCCAGCCCGATGGCGGCCTGCAGCCGGGCCAGGGGCGAGCGCAGTTCGTGGGAGACATCGTGCAGGAGTTGCTGCTGGGTCTGCATCAGGGTCTGGAGCTGGCGGGTCATGTGGTCGAAGTCCCGCCCCAGGTCGGCGATCTCGTCCCGCCGGCGGCCCATGCGCGGGCCGACCCGGGTGTCGAGCCGGCCGGCGGCCACGGCCTCGAAGGCGCTCCGCAGGTGGCGGATGGGGCGGGCCATGTACCAGGCGAGCGCCCCTGCCGCAGCCAGGCTGGCGCCGAGGGAGATGGCCAGTAGCAGCCAGCGCGGGGGCGGGGCGTCTGGTGGATGGGGCGGTTTGCCGCGGCCCCCGGGCGGGCCGGCGGGGCCTGCCCGGCGCTCGTGGGCGTCCACCAGCAGGAAGCGCCGGCCATCGGCGAGGGTGACGGCGCGGGCGTCGTGTCCGGGTGGGCCGTCCGGCTGGAGCCGGCGCAGCCTGTCGGCGGCGGTGGGGGGGAGGGGGCGGCCCAGCAGTTCCTCGCCGTCGGGGCCGAGGACGAGAATGGGGTGGTGGGGCGGTGCCGTCATCTTGCCCAGCAGTGCCCGCAGGGCGGCTTCGCCACCGTGGCTCAGGGTGAGGGCCGCGGCGTCCAGGCTGGGGTTGCCCCGGGGCGGGGCGTTGTGTTCGCCGGGGGTGGGCTGGCTGCCTTGCTGGTGGATCCACACCAGGGCCCCCGCCCCGGCGGCGATCAGCACCAGGGCGAGCCAGATGATGAGGATGAACTTCCAGAAGAGTCTGCCCATGGCGCCGGCTTACGCGGCTCCGCCCCGGATGAACTGGTAGCCCACGCCGCGCACGGTGAGGATCCAGGACTGGCCGTCGGCGCGCTCGCCCAGCTTGTGCCGGATGCTGGAAAGATGGACGTCGATGCTGCGGTCGAAGCGGGCCAGGGGCCGGCCCAAAGCCTGCTCGGAAAGTTCGCTCTTGCTCACCACCCGCCCGGCGTTGCGGGCGAGCACTTCCAGCAGGCTGTACTCGGTGCTGGTCAGGTCCAGGGGCTGGCCGTGCCACTGGGCGCGCCGTTGCTCGGGCCACATGGCCAGGGGCCCGGCGCTCACCGGCCCCGCCGGCCCCCCTTCCTGGCCCGTGGCGGCCTGCACCCGGCGCAGGATGGCGCGGATGCGGGCGACCAGTTCCCGGGGCGTGCAGGGCTTGGGCACGTAATCGTCAGCGCCAATCTCCAGGCCGACGATGCGGTCCACGTCGTCGCCCCGGGCGGTGAGCATCAACACCGGCACCCGGCTGGCGGCGCGGATGCGGCGCAGGGCCTCCACCCCGTTGAGCCGGGGCATCATCACGTCCAGTACCACCAGTTGGTAGCGGCCGGAGAGGGCCTCGGCAACGCCGGTTTCGCCATCGTGCGCCAGCCGCGTGGGAAAGCCCTCCTGCTCCAGGTACTCGCTCAACATGGCGGCAAGCTCCACGTCGTCGTCCACCAGCAGCACGTTGTTCATCGTCTGTTCGATTCCCCATTCACCTGCTGCGCATGATACGGAGAACGACGCCGCCGGGCGCCGCCTTTACCTGCCTTTACCCGGCTTTACGCAGGGATAACGGCGCTTTACCCCCTGCTGGCGGAGGATGCTCCCCATCGCGGGGGCCGGCGCTGAGCCGGTCGGCCACCGCGTCTTTCGACAACGGAGAAGCAGAGATGAAAACCACACTGACAACGGTTGCCCGCGGCCTTGGCCTTGCCCTGTGCCTCGCTTCCGCCCTGGCTTTTGCCAATCCGGGAGAAGGCCCCGGCGGGCACGGGATGCATCACCATGGCCCCGGGTGCGAGCCCGGTGGCGGCCCCGGCATGGGTGGCCCCATGGCCGGGCACCTGCCGCCCTTCCTGCACGGCGTGACGCTGACCGATGCCCAGAAGGACAAGATCTTCGAGATCCACCACGCCCTGGCTCCGGCCCTGCGGGACAAGGCCAAAGTGGTTCACAAGGCCCGGTCCGAACTGCGGGCCATGGCCGAGGCGGGCACCTTCGACGAGGCCCGGGTGCGCGCCCTGGCCGATACGGCGGCCCGGGCTGAAGCGGAACTGGCGGTGATGCACGCCCGTAGCGCCCACCAGGTGCAGCAGTTGCTGACCGCCGAGCAAAAGAAGCAGATCGAGGCGCAGCGTGCCAGATTCGAGAGCCGGATGAAGGAACGGGGTGAGCCCGAGCGGGGCGAGCCCCGACGCAATCCGGGTCGCGCCTGAACACCGTCCATCCAGCCCGCGCCGTCCTCCCCGCTGTCTGGCAGCGCAGATGACCATGTGACCCCCATCGGATGACCGCTGGTCACCCCGCAGCCGGCCGCCCCCTGGGTGTGCCGGCTGCGGGCGCTGGGCGCGTCCGGCATGTGGTTTCGCATTTAAAGTCAGCGCCTTGCGTGAGTATTCTGGTGCCGGTCGGGCTCAAGTTCGTCGGGGCCTGGCCGTTGACCAGGGCAGGGCTTTAGCCCGTCCGTCGGCGAAGGGGAAAAGCGCTGCGCGGGCGGCAGCCAGGCGGCCGCAGTGGCGGTCCTGAGCTGCCAGGATCTGCAACCCTGGTTCGAAGACGTGGCGGCAGAGGGCGGGAGCATGGATCGCAGCACGTGGGTCCGCTTGCCGGTCCCGATTCGACCGCGTTCGCCAAGCACAGGACCAGGGGTTCGGGGTAAGGGGAGTTTCCGGCCGGGCGCTTTGCGCACCGGCGATACCGATGACCTCGAAGGAGTGCAGCGATGATTGGCAGTATCAGCAACAGTGGCTTCAGCGCCTATTCCGGCATGCGGGGCATGCAGGGCCCCGACGCCTCGCAAATGCAGCAGAAGATGTTCTCTCAGGTGGATGGCGATGGCAGCGGCGGCATCTCCAAGACCGAGATGTCTTCCTTTCTTCAAAACGTGTCGGGCAGCAGCGATGCCTCGGGCTCGGTGGATACCCTGTTCGAGAACGTGGACAGCGACGGGGATGGGAGTCTCAGCCAGTCCGAAACCACTGCCGCGGCGCAGAGTCTGCTCTCCGCCCTGCAAAACCAGAGCACCAGTCAGGCTGGCGGGCCGCCGCCGGGCCCGCCCCCCGGTGGCATGGGTGGCATGGGTGGCATGGACGGGGCTGGCGGGGCGTCTTCCAGTGGCGACATGTTTTCCCGGATCGACACGGATGGCGATGGCAGCATCAGCGAGAGCGAACTGACCACCATGGTGAGCAGTGGCCCTGGCGGGAGCGGCGAAGTCAGCACCCAGGTGAGCGACATCCTCGGCCGGGATGATGCGGACTCCGACGGCGCCATTTCCGAGTCCGAGTTCACCGCGGCCATGGAGAACATGCGGAGCCAGGGCGGACCCGGTGGTCCCCGCGGCAGTCCGGCGCAGAGCGACAGCACTTCCGGCGCCAGCCGGGAGAGCATGGACGTGGCCAACTTCATCGCCGGCCTGCTCAAGCAATACACCGCCAGCACCGACACCACGAGCGCTCTGTTGAACGTCACCGCTTGATCTTTCGGGGCGCGGCCCGGCCGGGAGGCGCTTCCCGCCGGGCGGAATGGGCGACTATCTGCTATCTGGGCGGCAGCGGGGGCTCGCTCCTTGCTCCATTCTGTGGAAAGCGCCGGCTGGCGGGGCTTGTCGGCGCTGCAAGCTTGATGACAGATGCGGAAATATTTGCGCTGAAAGGGTACAGGGCGGAGGGCAAAGGCCGCTAAAATCCTTGCCCCATTCCTGTGCATCGCCCCATGATCCTGCGCGGTCCGCATCGCCCCGACCTTCTCAAGCACGAGACCCTGCCGGACATCCTGGCCGACACGGTGCGCCGGCTGCCGGACAAGACGGCGCTGGTCTGGGGCTCCCAAACCCTGAGCTATTGCCAGCTTCACGGCGAGGCGGGGCGGCTGGCGGCGGCCCTGCGCCGTCAAGGCGTGGCTGCAGGCCAGATCGTGGGCCTGTGGCTGCCCCGGGGGTTGGAACTGTTGCTGGCGCAGGCGGGTATCGCCTGCTCCGGGGCGGCGTGGCTGCCCCTGGATGCGGACACGCCGGTGGAGCGCATCGCCGTCTGCCTGGAAGATGCCGCCAGCCCCGGCCTGCTCACCAGCCGCGCGCTGCTGCCCCAGCTGGCGGGTTTCCCGCGTCCGGTGTGGACGGTGGAGGACCTGCTGGAAGGGCTCCCGCCTGACCACCCGCCGCTGCATCGGCCGCCGGATCTGGAACCTGGGCACCCGGCCTATGTGATCTACACCTCGGGCTCCACCGGCAAGCCCAAGGGGATTGCCGTCTCCCACGGCGCCATCGCCCACTTTCTGCGCAGCGAGAACGCGGTGCTGGGCGTGCGCGAGGACGACCGGGTGTATCAGGGTTTCTCGGTGGCTTTCGACATGTCCTTCGAGGAGATCTGGATCGCCTATCTGGTGGGCGCCACCCTGTGGCTGGCCCCCCGGGACATCGTGGGCGATCCCGAGGCGCTGCCGGCGGCGCTGGAGACCCACCGCATCTCCGTGCTGCATGCGGTGCCCACCTTGCTGGCCCTGTTCCCCCGGGATGTGCGTGGCCTGCGGCTGATCAACCTGGGGGGAGAAATGTGCCCGCAGGCCCTGGTGGAGCGCTGGGCCACGCCGGAGCGCCAGCTCTTCAACACCTACGGGCCCACCGAGGCCACCGTTTCCGCCAGCCTGGCCCGGCTGCGCCGGGGCGAGCCGGTGACCATCGGCACCCCTTTGCCCAACTACGGGCTGCTGGTGGTGGACGAGGCCTTGCGTCTGCTGCCGGCAGGAGAAACGGGCGAGTTGTGCATCATCGGCCCCGGAGTGGCCCAGGGTTACCTGGGGCGGCCGGCGCTGACCGCCGAGAAATTCGTGGCCAATCCCCACGCCCGGGGCGAGCATGAGGGACGGCTCTACCGCACGGGAGACCTGGCGCGGATCGACGAGGCTGGCCAGGTGCAGTGCCTGGGCCGGGTGGATGACCAGGTGAAGATCCGCGGCTTCCGTGTGGAGCTGGGCGAAATCGAGGCGGTGCTGGCCACCCAGCCGGGGGTGGGCACTACCGCCGTGGTGGTGAAGGATGTGGCCGGGGTGGACCAGCTGGTGGCCTACTACGTGCCCGAGGCGGGTGCCCGGCCGCTGGGCGCCGCCCTGCGCCAGGGGCTCGCCGGCAGGCTCCCGCCCTACATGGTGCCAGCCCGCTTCGAGGCCCTGGAGGTGTTGCCCCGCCTCACCTCGGGCAAGATCGACCGCAAAGCCCTGCGCGCCCTGCCCGTGGCGGGCGGGGACGACGCGGAGGCGGATTCGGATACCCCCGCCAGCGGGGCGGAAGCGGCCCTCTTCGCCGTCTTGCGCCGGTTGTTCCCGGGCCAGCCGCTGCGGCGGGCGGCGGACTTTTTTGCCGACCTGGGCGGGCATTCCCTGCTGGCGGCGCGGCTGGTTTCGCAGATGCGGGCTGACGCCCGCTTCGCCCGCATGACGGTGCACGACATCTACCGGGGCCGGACCCTGGGCGCGATTGCCGAGCGCCTGGGCGGCGCAGCCGGGGAGGCGACCGCCGCGCCCGCGGCGGTGGAGGTGGTGGGCACGCCCGCCCTGCGGCGCGCCCTGTGCGGACTGGCCCAGGCGGTGGTGCTCCCGCCCATGGTGTGCCTGAAGATGGCCCACTGGTTGTCGCCGTTCTTCACCTACCACTATCTGACGGGGGACGAGGGGGACAGCATTTTCGTTGGCGTGCTGGCGGCGGTGCTGATGTATCTGGGCGCCAACATCGCCAGCTTCCTGCTGGCCATCGTGGCCAAATGGCTGGTGCTGGGGCGGGCCCGCGCCGGGCGCTATCCCCTGTGGGGCCTGACCTATTTCCGCTGGTGGCTGGCGGACCGCATCATCGAAGTGCCGCCCCGCCACCTGCTGGCCGGCTCCAGCCTCAATGCCTACTACCTGCGGGCGCTGGGTGCCCGGGTGGGGCAGGACGTGGTGCTGAGCGGCGGCACGGTGCGGGCGCCGGATCTGGTGGAGATTGGCGACGGCGCATCCATCGGCGCCTCGGTGAACCTGGAGAACGCCCGCGTGGAGCGGGGCGAATTGGTGCTGGGCAGCATCCGCATCGGCGCCGAGGCGGTGGTGGATTCCTACGCCGTGGTGGAAGGGGGCACGGTGATCGAGGACTACGGCCAGCTCGGCGGACTGTCCTCCCTCGCCGCCGGGCAGCGCATTCCCCGCGGGCAGAAGTGGGAAGGCTCGCCCTCCCGCTTTGTGCGCAACATCGATGTGGAAAACCGCAAGCCGCGGGCGGAACTGACGCCCCGGCTGGTGGCGGGGGAGGCCTTGTTCTTCCTCCTTGGTGCCTGCGCCGTGTCGGTGGTGTTCTTCCTGCCGGTGTTTCCCAGCTTCATGCTCATCGACTGGCTGGACGATCGCTGGCTGAACGTGATGGACGCCCGCGTGTCGCCGGTGGTGGCGGGCTTCTCCTTCCTGGTGCTGGCCATCCCCGCCAGCGCGGTACTGGTGCTGGCCACGGTGCTGTTTTCCGCCGCCTTCCGCTGGGTGGTGCTGCCCCGTCTGTCACCCGGGTGCTGGACCATCCACTCCCCGGCGTACTACTGCAAGTGGCTCGGCAACCAGATCCAGGAATCCAGCCTGTTCGTGCTGCATGGCCTCTACGCCACAGTGTACGCCCCGTGGTGGTATCGCCTGCTGGGCGCCAAGGTGGGTGCGGGCACCGAGATTTCCACCGCCCTGGGGGTGGTGCCGGACATGCTCACCGTGGGGCGGGACAGCTTCATCGCCGATGGCGTGATGCTGGGAGACGAGCATATCGAGGGGGGCTGGATGACCCTGCAGCCCACCTGGATCGGCGACCGCAGCTTCGTTGGCAATGGCGCCTTCGTGCCCGACGGCTCGGTGTTGCCGGAGGACGTGCTGATCGGCGTCCAGTCCAAGGTGCCGCCCAACGCCCGCCTGCGCCCCGGCGATACCTGGGTGGGGAATCCGCCGGTGAGCCTGCCGGCGCGGGAGCAGTTTTCCGGCTTCGATCCGGCGCTCACCTTCCGGCCCGGGCCGGGGCGGCGCCTGGCGCGGGCCGTGGTGGAGGGGCTGCGCATCGTGATGCCCATGGCGGTGATCATTGCCGTGGGCTACCTTACCGTGGTGCTGGTGATGCCCATCACCGACCACGGCCTGTGGCCCACCGCGCTGGCTCTGGGGGTGGCGGGCATGCTCTACGGCCTGGGTTCCTTCCTGCTGGTAGTGGCGCTCAAATGGCTGGCCGTGGGCCGCTACAAGGCCCGCTCGGCGCCCATGTGGACGCCCTTCGTGTGGGTGAGCGAGGCCATCACCAATATCTACGAGTCCATTGCCGTACCCAACTTCCTCGTCTTCCTGCGCGGCACGCCCTGGCTGCCGCCGGCCCTGCGCCTGCTGGGCTGCAAGACCGGCCGGGGCATTTACATGGATACCACCGACGTGACCGAATTCGACTGCGTGAGCATTGGCGACTATGCCGCGCTCAACGGCTGGTGCGGGCCCCAGACCCATCTGTTCGAAGATCGGATCATGAAGATCGGCTCCGTACACATCGGCGCCGGAGCGACCGTCGGGCCGCGCTGCACGGTGCTCTACGGGGCGAGCCTGGGGGACGGGGCCAGCCTGGGGCCGCTCACCCTGGTGCTCAAGGGCGAGGAGATTCCCGCTGGCAGCCGCTGGATCGGCTCGCCCGCCGTGCCGTGGGTGGGGTGAGGGTGTTCATTGCCCCGGAGATGCCCGACCCGCCGGCACCCGGGGCGACGGCACTGCTGTGGGTGCGGCTTGCGCCCGGGGAAGGCCGGGCTGCCGCCCGACGGGTGGTGCGGGCGGCCCTGGAGCGGCTGCTGGAGCGCTGGCTGGGCGCGGGCGAACATTGGCGGGAAGGTGCTCGTGGGCCCCGCGTGGTCGTGCCGGGTTATTGCGCAAGCGTGAGCTACGCGGGGGACTGGGCGGTGCTGGCGCTGGGGCGGGCGTGCCGTGTGGGTGCGGATCTGGTCAGCCTCTCGGCGCTGCCCGCCGATGGCGGGGAGCTGTCCTCGATCGCCCACGCCTTCCTGTCACCCGCCGTGGCCACCGGAATGAATCGCCAGCCCCCCGAGCTTCAACCCCAGGCCTTCGCCCGCGCGTGGGCCGCCATGGAGGCGGCATCGAAAGCCCTGGGGCTGGAACTGGCGGAATGGCGGCCGGCCCGGGAGGCGGCGTTGCAGACCTGCCGCTGCACCTTCCCCCCGGCGCCCGACGGTGTGTGCCTGGCGGTGGCCTGGGCGCCGCCCTTGCCCCGGGCGGGTGCTTAGACGCCAGAGGCAGCCGTCAGAAGCGCCGCACCTCGATGTTGTGCTTGAGCAGGGCGTAGCCCATCTGCCGCGGGGTGATGTTGAGCAGCCGCGCCGCCTTGGCCTGCACCCAGCCGCTTTGCTCCATGGCCCAGATCAACCTTTCCCGCTCGCCCTCCGGCTTGTCGGGCCCGAACTGGCGGGCCGGAGGATTGGCGGGAGCCGGGCGGCTGGGGGGCGGCTCGAAGCTCGCTGGCGGTGGCGCATGGGGCGTGTCCACCGGCGTGATGGGGATGGTGCGCGCCGGGGCTACCGCGTCGTCCTTGTCCAGGTGGTGCAGGGTCTGGGTCAGGCAGCGGTTGTTGTGGCAGGGAAAGTTCAGTTCCTGGATGGTTTCGCCCCGGGTCATGGTGCACGTGCGTTCCACACAGTTTTCCAGTTCCCGTACGTTGCCCGGCCAGTAACAGTTGGTGAGCACCTTCAGCGCCTCCTGGCTTACTCGCAGGTCACGGCCGTTCTCTTTGTTGTACCGCTCCAGGAAGAAGGCCACCAGGGGCGGGATGTCCTCCCGGCGCTCCCGCAGCGAGGGCAGGAAGAGGCTGACCACGTTGATCCGGTAATACAGGTCGGCGCGGAAACTGCCGGCGGCCACCATTTTCTCCAGATTGCGGTTGGTGGCGCAGATCAGTCGCACGTCCACCTTGATCGGGCGTGAACCGCCCACCCGCTCGAATTCCCGTTCCTGCAACACCCGCAGCAGCTTGGCTTGGAAGGCGGCCGAGATGTCGCCGATTTCGTCCAGGAACAGGGTGCCGCCATCCGCCAGCTCGAAGCGGCCCTTGCGTTCGCCGGCGGCGCCGGTGAAGGCACCCCGTTCGTGGCCGAAGAGTTCGGATTCCAGCAAGGATTCGGTGAGCGCTGCGCAGTTGACCTTGATGAAGGGTTTTTCCTTGCGCGGGGACAACTCGTGGATGGCGCGGGCGATCACCTCCTTGCCCGTGCCACTTTCGCCCCGCAGCAGCACGGTGGAGCGCGACGGCCCCACCTGATGCACTTCGGCGAATACTTCCTGCATCCGTTTGGAGACGCCCACCACCTTGTCGATGTGGTAGCGCCCCTTCAGTTCCTTGGACAGCCGCCGCGTTTCGGTGAGCAGGCGCTCGTGTTCGGCCGCCACCGCCCGCTCCAGGGCCATGGCCTGGCCAATCAGGTTGGCGATCATGGCGAGCAGGCGGCTGTCGTCATTGAATCCGCCCTGGTTCTGCTCCACTTGGCGGACGATGGCGAGCACACCCAGGGTTTCCTGCCCGGCCTTGATGGGTACGGCCACCATGCCAAAGGTCCCGGCGGTGTCCACGTTGAGGCTGCCGGTGCGGTTGAGGAAAGTGGGCTCGGCGGAGATGTCGGGCACCACCACAGGCACGCCCTTGTCGAAAACGTTGCCAATGATGCCTTCGCCGCTGCGGTACTCGCCGGCGGTCCATTCTTCCGGCGTCAGCCCCACGGCGCTGGCCAGGCGGAGCCGGCCTTCATCTTCCTCGGTGGCGAGCATGGCGCGCTGGTAGCCCATGTGATGGGTGAGGACGTTGAGCGCTTCCCGCAGGGTCTTGGACAGATCGAGCGAGGAGGTGAGGATCTTGCTGATCTCGTAGACCGTGACCAGCGCAATGTTGGGGCGCGAACTCGTTGTGCTCATGAAACCTCCTGGGCCGCGGGGCATCGAGGATGCTTGCCGCCGCCGTGTGAGCGTTATTGGTATCGACTGACCTCCCTCCTCCGCACCGACGTGGGCGCTGGCTTGATTGTTTTCTTATACGGAGGAGTTTAGCAAGAAGCGTTCCCTCTGCCGCCCGGGCCATGCCTGGCGGTTAGGCGCTTGAATTGGCGGGCTTTACGGGGCATCGCAGGGGGCGCCGGGAGGTCCGGGCGGGAACACGGCTTGCACCGTGAGGAGGCGCGCGGCCCAATCATGGGCGGGGAACGGGGCCTTGCCCCAGATTGGGTCGGGAAAGACGGTTGTCCAGGGCCGGGGCCGGGCGCGGTGCTCGCACCCGACCCGCCAGGGCCGGAACGCGGGGGCGATCAGTTCTTGCCGACGGTCTTGAGTTGTTCTTCCAGCTTGGCCACGGGGATGGCGCCCCCCACCCGGGTACCGTCGGCGTAGAAGATGGTGGGGGTGCCGTTGACCCGCAGCTTGCGGCCCAGATCCACGATCTTCTGGATGGCGCCGGTGTCGCAGGTGGGGGCCGCGGCGGGTTTCACGCCATCGAGCATCCAGTCCCGCCAGGCCTTGGTGCGGTCGGCGGAGCACCAGACGGACTTGCTCTTGTCCAGCGAGTCCTTGCCCAGGATGGGATAGACGAAGGAATAGACGGTAAGGTCTTCCACCTTCTGCAGATCCTTGGCGAAACGCTTGCAATACCCGCAGTTGGGGTCTTCGAAGAGGGCGATGACCCGGGTGCCCTTGCCGCGCACCTGCTTGATCGCCAGATCCAGGGGCAGTTCGCTGAAGTTGATGCTGCTGAGCTTCTGCATCCGGGCCTGGGTCAGGCTTTGCATGGTCTTGGCGTCGAACAGGTTGCCGGCAAAAATGTAATTGACGCCTTCGTCGGTGTAGATCAGTTCGCCATTCACGAAGACCTCGTACAGGCCCAGCGGGGCTTTGGTGACGCTCTCCACCTTTTCGCCGGTCTTCTGTTCGATCGCCTTGCGAACCGCTTCCATCTTGGCGTCGGCCTGGGCGAACGCGGTGCCGCCGGTCAGGGTGAGCGCCAGGGTCAGCGAAGTGGCGATCAGGGTTGCTTTCATTCTTTTCTCCAGGTTAGCCCAGTGCGTAGCGCACCAGGACGTTGCGTACGATCGGCAAACGGTTGGTGAGTTCCAGCCCGGCGTTGCGCAGACCCGCGAGCAGCGGGTTCTGGGGCAGGAACAGGCGTTGCAGGCCGTGGGTGGTGAGTTGCAGCAGGTTCACCTCTTCCGCGCGTTTGCGTTCGTAACGGCGCAGGGTCCAGTAATCACCGCAGTCGCGTACTGCCGAGAGGGCAAGCAGTTCCTCGGCCAGCACCCGGGCATCCTGGTAGCCGAGATTGATGCCGTGACCCGAGAGGGGGTGAATGCCGTGGGCTGCATCGCCAATCAGCGCCAGCCGGGGCGCCACCACCTTGGGCACGCGCAGCAGCCGCAGCGGGAAGCCCGCAGCGGGCGTGACCAGTTCGAGATCCCCCAGTGTGTGTTGGCCCGCCTCGGCCACCCGCGCACAGAGCGCTTCGGGCGGGAGCGCCACCAGTTCGTCCGCATGGTCGTCCGGCGTGGACCAGACCATGGACATCAGGTTGCCGGGCAGGGGCAAGTATGCCAGCACCCCATCGGGCCGGAACCACTGAAAAGCCACGTTGCGATGGGGCTTTGCCGTGCGGAAATTGGCCACCACGCCCTTCTGGTTGTAAGGCGTTGCCTGGCTGATCAGCCCTGCGGCCTGCCGCACCCAGGAGCGGGCACCGTCGGCGGCCACCACCAGCGCGGCCTGGATCTCTTCGCCGCTTGCCAGTGTGAGGGTGGCGCAGTCCGGTGCAAAGCTCAGCCGCTGGGGGGTGCCGGGGCAGACGAGGCGGATGTTGGCCTGGCGGCGAATGGTCTCCCACAGTTCCCGCTGCATCAGGCTGGATTCCATGATCCAGGCCAGTTCGTCCACCCCGCTTTCGTAGGCGGAGAAATCCAGCCGTCCGCCCCGGTCGCCGTGGATTTCCATGTCGTACACGGGGGCCATCCGCGCGGGGTCCAGGTGTTGCCAGATGCCGATGCCGGAAAGAAAGCGCTTGCTCGCCGCGCTGATGGCGTAGACCCGGGCATCCCAGCCGGAAGGAAAGGCGGGAGGGCGTCCTTCCACCACCGCCAGGGAATAGCGGCTGCCCCGCAATGCCGCCGCAAAGCCGGCTCCCGCCAACCCCGCCCCCACCACCAGGATGTCCACCTTGGTCATCGTTTTCCCGCCCAACGCTTGAAAGAACCAATTTTACCCGAAGCCCTTGTAGCGCCGCCGGATTGCGCCACGAGCCGGTAGGGGACTCGAGTTTCTCCACTTCGCGCCGATAAATGACGAAGTGGTCACCCGCGCTGCCAGAAGGTGCTTCGTGTCCCTAAAAAAACATGGCGTTGCAGCCGTGACGGCTTTCCTCTGTCGGCTGCGGGCTTCCTCCTAGTATTGAGCGCAAAACCCCTGAGAAGGCAAGCATGCGAACAGAGAGCAACGCGGTGAGGTCCGACTGGGCCCTGAGTCCGCTGGACCGGGCACCGGATGACCCGTTGACCGGGTGCCTGGGGGTGATGGCGCGTTTGCTCGGCCAGCCCATGCCGGTGGACATCCTGCTGGCCGGCCTCCCCGTGGAGGGCGACCGCCTGACGCCGGATCTTTTCATCCGTGCCGCCGAGCGGGCCGGACTCTCGGCCAAGGTGGTGCGGCGGACCCTGCCCGACATCTCGCCGCTGGTGCTGCCTGCGGTGTTGCTCCTCAAGGACCGGGGCGCCTGTGTGCTGGTGGGCAGCGACGGAGGGGGCATGGTGCGGGTGGTCCTGCCCGAATCCGGCGGCGGCGAGCGGCTGATCAGCCAGACCGAGCTGGAGGCGCTCCATTCCGGGTACGCCATTTTCGTCCGTACCGCGCATCGCCTGGACGAGCGCAGCGCCACCAGCGCCATCCCCCGCGCCCGGCACTGGTTCTGGGGTGTGGTGTCCCAGTCCTGGCCGATTTACGCGGAAGTCCTGGTGGCCTCCCTGCTCATCAACCTGTTCGCGCTGGTGATGCCTCTGTTCACCATGAACGTGTATGACCGGGTGGTGCCCAACCGGGCGCTGGAAAGCCTGTGGGCGCTGGCCATCGGCGTGGGCCTGGTGCTCCTGTTCGACCTGATGGTGCGGGTGCTGCGGGGGTATTTCGTGGATACCGCGGGCAAACGCATCGACGTGATCCTGTCGGCCAATATCTTCGAACGGGTGATGGGCATCCGCGCCGCGGCCCGTCCGCCTTCGGTGGGGGCCTTCGCCAGCAACCTGCAGGAGTTCGAGTCCTTCCGGGAGTTCCTCACCTCCGCCACCATCACCACCCTGGTGGACCTGCCCTTCGTACTGCTCTTCGTGGCCGCCATCTTCTGGGTGGGGGGCTCGCTGGGGTGGATCGTGGTGATGGCCATCCCTGTCGTCCTGCTGGTAAACCTGGCGCTGCTTTGGCCCCTGTCGGAGGTCGTCAAGGCCAGCTTCCGTTACGCCTCCCAGCGGCAGGCCACCCTGATCGAGACCCTGGTCGGGCTGGAGACCATCAAGACCATGCGGGCCGAAAGCCCTGCCCAGTTGAAGTGGGAGCAGACCATCGGCCACATGGCCAGCCTGAGCATGCGCTCCCGGCTGCTTTCCAGCATCGGCGTCAACTTCTCGTCTTTTGTCCAGCAGTTCGCCAACCTGGCGCTGGTGGTGGCCGGTGTCTATCTCATCGCTGAAGACCGGCTCACCACCGGTGGCCTGATCGCCTGCACCATCCTTGGCGGGCGGGTGCTGGCGCCCCTGGCGCAGGTGGCAACGCTGCTCACCCGCTACCAGCAGTCCATGGCCTCGCTCTCGTCGCTGGACCGGATGATGAACCTGCCGGTGGAGCGCCCCGCGGACAAGAAGTTCGTGATCCGCCCGCGGCTGGAAGGCGCCATCGAGTTCCGCGATGTGAGTTTTACCTATCCCGGCCAGCAACTGCCCGCACTCTCCAACCTGTCTTTCCGCATCAAGGCCGGGGAGCGGGTGGGCATCATCGGCCGGGTGGGGTCGGGCAAGACCACCCTGGAAAAGCTGATCCTCGGTCTCTACGACCCGGACAGCGGCTCCGTCCTGCTCGACGGCACCGAATCCCGCCAGATGGACCCGGCCGCCGTTCGCCGCGACATCGGCTACGTGCCCCAGGATGTGATGCTCTTCTACGGCAGCGTGCGCGACAACATCGTCCTCGGCAATCCGGCGGCGGACGACGCGGCAGTGCTGCGCGCCGCCTGGCTGGGCGGGGTGAACGAGTTCGTCGATGGCCATCCCCAGGGGTTTGATCGGCAGGTGGGCGAGCGCGGCGAGGGACTCTCGGGCGGCCAGCGGCAGGCGGTGGCCATTGCCCGGGCCGATCTGGACGAACCCCCCATCCTGCTGCTGGACGAGCCTTCCAGCGCCATGGACAACCGCTCCGAAGAGCAACTCAAAGCCCGCCTCAAGAGCCGCCTGGGCAATCGCACGCTCATTCTCGTCACCCACCGCAGTTCGCTGCTCAGCCTGGTGGATCGCCTGATCGTCATGGATCAGGGCCGGGTGGTGGCTGACGGACCCAAGGAGAAAGTGCTGGCCGCGCTGGCGCAAGGAGAGATTCGTGTCGCAGCACGCTGAGGATGCCGCCAAGAACGCCGCCCACCCGCCCAAGCCGTCCTCCGGCGGGGTGCCTGCCTGGCTGGGGCGGGTGGGGCGCCATTTCGGTGGAGCCCACAACGATTCCGAGTTCATGCGCGAAGCAAGCGCCGCCGTGATGGTGGGGCCCCGGCCGATGTCGCGGGCCATGGTGCTGCTGTGCGGCGTGTTCGTGGTCGTCGCCCTGGTCTGGGCCGGGCTGTCGGAGGTGGACGAGGTGGCGGTCGGCGAGGGCAAGGTCATTCCCTCCCGCCAGGTGCAGAAAGTGCAGAACCTGGAGGGCGGCATCGTCTCCGAGATCCAGGTGCGGGAAGGGCAGACCGTGCAACAGGGGGACGTGATCATGCGCATCGACCCCACCCGCTTCTCCTCCTCCCTGGGCGAAGGCAAGGCCAAGGATGATGCCCTGCGCGCCCGCATCGCCCGCCTTTCCGCCGAGGCAGGCGGCCAGCCCTTCGTGGCCCCGGCAGACCTGGCCCAGGAAAACGCCGGGCTGGTTTCCCAGGAGAAATCCCTGTTCGACAACCGCCAGCGGGAGCAGCAGGCCAACCTGGCCGTGCTGCAGCAGCAGGCGGAGCAGCGCCGGCGCGAACTGGCCGAAAAGCGCAGCCGCGAAGGCCAGTTGCGCGACAGTCTCGCCCTGGCCAGCCGGGAACTGGAACTGACACGCCCGCTGGCCCGTCAGGGTGTGGTGTCGGAGGTGGAGTTGCTGCGCCAGGAGCGCCAGGTCAATGACCTCAAGGGCGATCTGGACGCGACCCGGCTCTCCATTCCCCGGCTCGAAGCGGCGGTGCGCGAGATCCAGGACAAGATGGGCGAACAAACCGCCCGTTTCCGCGCCGACGCCGCGCGGGAGCTCAACCTCGCCCGCGGCGAGCAAAACGCCATCAGCGCCGCCAATGTGGGCCTGGAAGATCGGGTGATCCGCACCCTCGTGCGGGCGCCGGTCAGCGGTGTGGTCAAGCAGCTCAAGGTGACCACCGTGGGGGGCGTGGTGCAACCCGGTTACGACCTGGCCGAGATCGTGCCCGCTGACGACACCCTGCTGGTGGAGGCCCGGATTCGGCCCGCCGACATCGCCTTCCTGCGGCCCGGGCAGGAGGCCTTCGTCAAGCTCACCGCCTACGATTCTTCCATTTATGGGGGATTCCCGGCCACCCTGGAGCACATCAGCGCCGACACCCTGGTGCCCGAGCGCCCGGGCGAGCGTCCGGAGGCCTACTACCTGGTGCGCGTGCGCACCCGCAGCAACAAGCTCAGCGGTAGCGACAAGGAGGTGGCGATCCTCCCGGGCATGGTGGCGCAGGTGGACATCATGACCGGGCGCAAGACCGTCCTCCAGTACTTGATGAAACCCATCATCAAGACCAAGCAGGCAGCCCTGCGCGAGCGCTGAACGCCCCCATGCTGCTCCTCGCCAGTACGTCCGCCCAACTGATCCACGCCTGGAAGCCCGCCCTGCTCGCGTTTGACGTGGTGCTGGAAGCGGCTGACCTTGGCCGGCTCAAGGATGCGCTCATCCGTTACCGGCCGGACGTCGTGCTGCTGGATGCCGGTTTTCCCGATCTGGGCGGGCAGGCGGGAATCGCCGCCCTGCGCGAACAAGCGCCCCGGGCCCGGCTGGTAGTACTGGCCGACCCACTGGACGACGAGCAGCAGCTTGGCTTGTTCGAGCTGGGGGTGCGCGGCATCGCCAGCCCCCAACTTGAAGCTGACGCCATTGGCCGTCTGATCCGGGCCGTCGGGGCGGGCGAACTGTGGATCCGGCGGGACATCGTAGCCCGCCTGGTGGATCGGGCCAGCAGCCAGGGCGCCCGCCGCTCGGACCGTTCCCGGGCCACGATTGCCAGCCAGATCGCCTCCCTGACCGAACGGGAGCGACAGATCGCCGCCCTGGTGGGCAGCGGCGAGAGCAACAAGCAGATCGCCCGCCTGCTCGACATCTCCGAGCGCACCGTCAAGGCCCACCTGACCGAAATCTTCCGCAAGCTCGGCGTGGACGACCGCCTCAAGCTTGCCCTGCTGGTCACCACTGCCAGCAAGGGCTGACCCGCCCCCACCGCTTTCCCCCTTTCCGCTACCACTCTTCCTCAGGCCTGCCCGCGGGGTGCTTTTGTCCTTTCCGGATGTGCGGATTGGGCGTTTTCAATCATTGTGGCGCACGGATTCCGGGCTATGTGATCCGGATTGTTGTGCACCGTATTGGTGCTTGCCAGCCCTGTTGTTGTGCTTCCCCATGGCATTTCGGCGGCTCTGAAATATTCTTTGAAAACAACGTTCTTTCAGGCGGTTATGAGTTTGCGCCGGGCGTGATCTTTTCGACCTGTACCAAAGGGCAATTAGACCAAAGGGCAATATGAATCACCGGCCGCGGGCAGTAGATTTTTGCAGGAAGCATGATTGTGAAAAACCGCTACGGCGGTACTCGGAATCACTGCTCTTCGAAATTCATAACTCTGCCGCGGGAAGTCGGGTCAATGCGGACGCCTGTTCGTTCGCACCAGCCTTCGGCTCTGACAGGACAAGACAGCATGGCCATTAAGTACGGTAGCGACAGCAGCGAAAACCTGAGCACCTTTGCCACGACGGGCAATGACCAGATCTACGCCCGGGGCGGGGACGACTACGTGGATGCCGGCGCCGGGTCCGACTACATCGACGGCGGCGAAGGCAATGACACGCTGCTGGGCGGGGCGGGCAATGATTCCCTGATCGGCGGGACGGGCAACGACCGCCTGATTGGCGGAACCGGCGCGGATTTGCTGATCGGCGGCGATGGTGCTGACACCTTCGTTTTTTCGGCTGGAGATTCCTCCTCGGCCAGCCGCGACATCATTCGCGACTTTACAGTCGGGACCGACAAGATCGACCTGACCGGGATTGTCTCGGGTGGCGCCATCTGGGGCACGGGGCCCCGGGCCAATGGCGTCTGGACCAGCGCTTCCGGCGCCAACACCCTGGTCAACGTCGATACCAACGGCGACGGCGTGGCTGACCTGGTCGTCCAGCTCACGGGCACTGTTGCCCTGAGCCGAACCGACTTCGTGGGGTTGCGCAATGGCGCGCCCACGATTGATCACGCAGGTACCACCGCGACGGCGACCGTAGTCGAGCGAACCGGCCTGCAGGGGAGCACCCTGGCCGATACTGCCTCGGGCACCATCCAGTTCCTGGATACCGATGCGGTCGATCGCCACACCGCCACGCTCACGCTGGCGCCCGGCGGTGCCAGTTCCTATCTCGGCACGCTCACCTTGGGCACGCTGGACCCGGCGACCCGCTCGGTGGGGTGGAATTTCTCCGTCGCCGATCGCGCCCTGGATACCCTGCGGGGCGGGCAATCGGTTTCCCAGACTTACACGGTGACCATCACCGACTCCCAGGGCGCTTCCGTTTCCAAGACCGTGGTGGTCACGCTCACCGGCAGCAATGACGGCGCCAGCATCGCCCTGTCCTCCACCGAGGACACCGTGGTCGTCGAAGCCGGTGGCGCGGCCAACGGCACCGCCGGCGACGCAGCAGCCTCCGGCAAGCTCACCGTGACCGACATCGATGGCGGGGAAAACAAGTTCGCCACCCCCGCCACCCTGAACGGCACCTATGGCACGTTTACCTTCAATGCCACCACGGGCGTCTGGGGCTACACCCTGGACGATGCCCGGGACGCTACCCAGGCGCTCAAGGGTGGCGCTGCCGCCGCGGACAGCCTGACGGTCACCTCCCTTGATGGCACGGCGACCAAGACCATCACCGTCAACATCACCGGTGCCAACGACAACGCCAGCATCTCCGCATCCGCGGAGGAGGACACCGCCACCACCGAAGCCGGTGGCGTGGCCAACGCCACGGTCGGTGACGCCACCGCAGGCGGCAAGCTCACCGCGTCGGACGTGGATGCCGGCGAGGGCAAGTTCAGGACGCCGGAGAGCCTGGCGGGAACCTACGGCACCTTCACCTTTGACCCCGAAACCGGCGTCTGGGGCTACAGCCTGGACAACACCCGGTCCGCCACCCAGGCACTGGCGCAGGGCGCCACCACCACCGATACCCTGACCGTGACGTCTGTCGACGGTACGGCCACACACACCATCGTCGTACATATCACCGGCACCAACGACCTGCCGGTAGTTGCCGCCACCGATGTCACCGGCGCGGTCACCGAGACCACTGGCACCCCGGTCGCAAAAGCCACCCTCACCGACAGCGGCACCATTGGTTTCAGCGACGTGGACCTGGCCGACAGCCACAGCATCAGCCCCACCATCGTCGCCTCCAACGGCGCGCTGGGCACCCTCACCGCCGGCGTCAGCACCCAGGCCTCGGACGTTGATGGCACGGGCGGCGTCATCACCTGGAACTACAGCGTCGACGCCAGCAAAGTGGAGTACCTGGGCAAGGACCAGACCAAGACCGAAACCTTCACCATCACCCTCGACGACGGCCAGGGCGGCACCGTCAGCCGCACCATCGAAGTCGTGCTCACCGGCACCAACGACCTGCCGGTAGTTGCCGCCACCGATGTCACCGGCGCGGTCACCGAGACCAGCGGCACGCCGGTGGCAGAAGCCACCCTCACCGACAGCGGCACCATTGGTTTCAGCGACGTGGACCTGGCCGACAGCCACAGCATCAGCCCCACCATCGTCGCCTCCAACGGCGCGCTGGGCAGCCTCACCGCCGGCGTCAGCACCCAGGCCTCGGACGTTGATGGCACGGGCGGCGTCATCACCTGGAACTACAGCGTCGACGCCAGCAAAGTGGAGTACCTGGGCAAGGACCAGACCAAGACCGAAACCTTCACCATCACCCTCGACGACGGCCAGGGCGGCACCGTCAGCCGCACCATCGAAGTCGTGCTCACCGGCACCAACGACGTACCGGTCATCGCGGCGGCAGACGCCTCGAACCACGCCACGCTCACCGAGGACGCCAATCTCACGGTGGTGCCTGCCAACACGGGGCTGACCGCCTTCTCGTTCTTGCCGGGCCTGGACGAGTACCCGGCCTCGGTTCAGTTTGACAGCGCTGGCCGCATCCTCGTGTCCGGCTACGCCTGGACCAATGGCAACAACCCCTCGGGTGTCATTGAGCGCTTCCTGCCCGATGGCACGCTCGACACCACTTTCGGTACCGATGGCAAAGTGGTGGCCACGGGCATCAATGGCGCCTTCTCCCTGACGCTGGATGCCAGTGGCAATCTGGTCGTGACGGGCACCAGCAGTGCTGACGCCACGTGGACCGACATTTTTGTCGCGCGCTACACCGCCGACGGCCAGCCGGATAACAGCTTCGGCATTGGTGGTTCGGTCAGCTTGAACTTTGATGGAGGGGTTACCCGGGAGGGCGGTGGCGAAAGCATCGTTGACAGCGCTGGCCGCATTGTTGTGATCGGGGCCACTTTTGCCGGCGGCGAGCAATTCGGTCTGATGCGCCTCGATGCCAACGGCGCCCTGGATTCGAGCTTCAGCGGCGACGGCAAGGCAACCCTTTCGTTCGGGACCGGCTTTGCCTATGGCACGGCCATCGCGCTGGATGTCTCGCAAGGGGCTGATGCGGACCGGTACGTGGTGGGTGGCTTCACGAACGGCCCGGGCTTTGCCTTGGCCCGCTTCAATGTCGACGGCACCCTGGACGCTTCCTTTGGAACCTCCGGTACAGTCATCCTGCCCAATGGCGGTAGCGTGCGGGATGTGCTGGTGGATGCCGATGGCCGGGTTTACGCAGTGGGCGGCGACGGCTCCGGCGATGTGGTGATCGTGCGCCTGACCGCCTCCGGCGCGCTCGACGCCACCTTCAGCGGCGACGGCCAGATCGTGCTGGACCTGGGCAACGCACCCACCAATGACTTCGCCTTTGCCTCCGCAGTGAAGTTTGATGCGGCGGGCAATCTGCTGGTGTCCGTCAGCGCCGACACCGATGGCCCCACTGACAGCGGCGATCTGCGGGTCTACAAGTTCGACACCGATGGCAATCCCGTCACCAGCTTCGGCAACAACGGTGTGGTGATCACCGATGTCAGCGGGTGGGGGGACTATGCCCGGGCGCTTGCGGTCGATCCGGTCACGGGGCTGATTGCCGTGACAGGCCCGCTGGGGCACGAGGCTGTCCTGGCCCTCTACAACCCGGATGGCAGCCTGCACACCTCGGGCGGCACCGCCACGCTCAATACCACGGTGGCGGTGCATTTCACCGATGTGGACAAGGTGGACACCCACACCGCGACGGTGGCCCCTGCCGCCGGCAACACCTTGGGCGGTACGCTCACGTCGCTCTCCAGCACGGACTCCACCAACGGTCAGACCGGCGAATTCCGCTACACCTACAGCGTGAGCAACGCCGCCGTGCAGTATCTGGCCGAAGGTGAAGAAGTGGTGGAAAGCTTCGTCATCACGATCAGCGATGGCAAGGGCGGCAGCGCCCAGCAGACGGTCAGCATCACCATCACCGGCGTGAATGATGGGCCGGTCGTCTCGGCCGTGGATGTCACCGGTGCGCTCACCGAAACCGTCGGCACCCCGGTCGAAGGCGCCACCCTCACCGACACCGGCACCATCGTCTTCAGCGACGTGGATCTGCTGGACAGCCACAGCGTCAGCGTG
>JRYG01000386.1_pt1 | contig 39352 bp, 20 predicted proteins | sample 235341 | NCBI WGS metagenome assembly JRYG01 (sample SAMN03074218, study PRJNA261478) | activated sludge metagenome | biome: Wastewater Treatment Plant; feature: Wastewater; material: Activated sludge; isolation source: activated biomass of a wastewater treatment plant treating hydrocarbon... ...
AGGGGTTATGAGAGGGGATGAGGGATGGTTAATAACCTTTCATACCCCCTCATTCCCCTTCATAACCCTTGCATACCCCTCCAAAACAAAATTTTATGCGCAACGCAACCATTTTATCCTGCGGCGCCTATGCTCCGGAGCATATAGTCCCAAACAGTTATTTCAACGAGCTACTCCAAGAGGATGTAGATACCTGGTTGCGGACAAATGTACAGATATACGAGCGACGTTGGTGCGCTCCAACCGAGAGCGCTGCCGACCTGTCAGAGCGGGCAGCCCGGCAGGCGCTGGAGCGGGCGGGGCTTCAGGCATCCGACCTCGACCTGATCATCCTGGCGACTGATACGCCGGAGTATATCTCCCCCTCCACGGCCGCCGTCGTTCAGCATCGGCTAGGCGCTCAAAAGGCCGGCACATTTGACCTCAACTCGGCTTGTGCCGGTTTTGTTACCGCCCTCGACACAGGAGCCAAATACATCCGCTCGGATGAACGCTACAACTACATACTGGTGATTGGCGCTTACGCCATGAGCAAGTTTTTAAACATGCAGGACAAAAAGACCGTCACCCTGTTTGCCGACGGCGCCGGGGCGGTCGTATTAAAAGCTGTTGAAACCGCTGAAAATACAGGATTTCTGGCCGGCGAACTACGCACTTTTGGCCAATACCATGACTGGATGGGTATCTATGCCGGCGCCACCCATGAACCAACCACCGCTGATACGCTCGAAAAAAGGGGGCAGTTGCTACAGTTTGTCCGCAAATTTCCTAAAGAGCTCAACCCTGATGTGTGGACCGATATGACCCGGCAAATTTGCAGTCGCATCAATATTTCTCCCGCTGATATCGACCATTTTTTTATTACCCAAATCAATATCAATAGCATTTGGGAAACTATGGACCGCCTCGGCGTGCCACGCGAAAAAGCAACAACTATTATGCACCACTATGGTTATACGGGAAGCGCATGTATTCCTATGGCTTTTAATCAGGCATGGGAACACGGCTTGGTAAAACCCGGCCAATTGTGTATGTTTATAGGTTCAGGCGGCGGATTGGCATTTGCAGCAACAGCGTTTCGACTTTGAAGCGCACGGTCGCACGGTCTTCAACTTTACCGCTATGGCATTACACCAACAAGACTGGGCCTCCAAATGGGCCTTATATTCTCCCGATAAAATTGCCGTCAAAGAATACGAAACGGGGCGAACGGCAACTTATGAGCGACTCAATCGCCTGGGCAATCGCCTGGCGCACTATTTTGCCCACCATTACGGCATAGTCAAAGGCGACCGGGTAGCTGTGCTGGCAGAGAATTGCCTGGAATATATTTATCTCTTCGTTGCAGCGCAGAAAGCGGGTTTTATCCTTACCCCGCTCAACTACCGCCTCGCCCCTGCTGAAATAGATTATTTATTGTCAAACGCCGAGCCGGCACTGGTAGTCGTTGAGGACAAATTCCGCGAGTTGACCGGCGAGTCGCAGGCCTACAAAGCTATACCCCATTGTTCCAGCCTGGAAGCCATTACAGCGCTTTGTGCCATTCCGGCAGAAGAAAAGTTGGACGCGCCTTTTCCCCCAGTGATACTGGATGCCAACGACCCTGTTTTTATTTTGTATACTTCCGGCACAACGGGTTTTCCCAAAGGCGCTTTGTATACGCATGGCATGTTATTCTGGAACAGCATCAATACCGCCATGTCGCTCATCATCAACGAAAGCAGTCGCACCGTCAATGTCATGCCGCCTTTCCATACCGGCGGCTGGAACGTACTCGCCACGCCGTTTTTGCACCATGGTGCATATACCTGCCTGGTCAAAAAATTTGATCCGGGTATCGTTATGGAGCTATTAGCAGTCGAAAAATGTACCTTGTTTATGGGGGTGCCCACCATGCTTAAAATGCTGGCTGATCATCCTGATTTCAACCGTGCCGATTTGTCCAATCTGCTCTATCTGATTGTCGGCGGCGAACCCATGCCCCTACCGCTTATCGAAAAATGGCATGCCAAAGGCGTATATGTGCGCCAGGGCTACGGCATGACCGAAGTAGGCCCCAACCTTACCAGTCTGCACCAACGCGATGCCGTGCGCCGCAAGGGCAGTATAGGAAGGCCTAATTTTTATGTAGAAACCCGCATCATCGACGAAACGGGGCAGGATGTCGACCCCGGCCATCCCGGCGAATTGCTGCTGCGAGGCCCCATGGTAACCCCCGGCTATTGGCGCAATCCTGAAGCGACCCGCGCCGCTTTTCACGACGACTGGTTCTGTACCGGCGACATGGTCGTCAGGGATGAAGAAGAATACCTTTTTGTTGTCGATCGAGTAAAAAATATGTTTATATCAGGCGGCGAAAATGTCTACCCCGCTGAAATTGAACGCGTATTGGTGCAGCACCCCGCTATATCCGAGGCTGCCGTCATCGGCATTCCCGATGAAAAATGGGGAGAGGCAGGCAAGGCTTATCTGGTACTTCGCCCGGGGGCTACCTGTACGGAAGCCGATATCCGTATGTATTGCAACCAACAATTGGCTAAATATAAGATTCCTAAATCGTTTGTATTTATCGACACCCTCCCCAAGTCAGATACCGGCAAAATCAACCGCCAGGCGTTGAAAAACAAGCGGTAATGCAACCCGCCGATGTGACTGACACGATAGCTTTCCGCCCCTTCTCAACCCTATATCTGATTTATTGGAAATTTGAATAATAATATCGATATTCGTAGCTGCTTCAATTTGATTTGAGTACTAACCATCGAATATCAGGTACATGGAAGATTGTATTTTTTGTAAAATTGCGAGAAACGAAGCCAATTCCTGGAAAGTATACGAGGATGAAAAAACCTGCGCGTTTTTTGACATCAATCCTGTCAGCCAATACCACACGCTTGTTATTTCAAAAAATCACTACGTAAATATTTTTGACATCCCGGAAGAAGAATTATCTGCATTAATGCTTTCTTTAAAAAAAGTAATACAACTATACGAGGAAAAACTTGGTATAAAAGACGTTCAAATTATTAGCAATTCCGGCAGAGCGGCCCAGCAGGATGTATTCCACATCCATTTCCATATTATTCCAAGAAAAAAAGGAGATGGGAATAATATAAAATGGACCATTCATCATGAATTTGTACCTGGTTTTGATGATATGCTTAAGCGTATCCAATGATGTATATTTTTAGACATTAAACGAATCTAATCGAATGACGACATCGCTAATCATCACTATTTGCGTCTTACTGCTTATTGCATATATTTTTGACCTTACATCGTCAAAAACCAGAATACCGTCGGTATTACTTTTATTGCTAATGGGTTGGGGAGTCAAGCAGATTACCGTTTTGGTTGATATTCAGCTTCCCGATCTGTCGCCGGCGCTACAAATCCTGGGGACGATCGGGCTAATTCTAATCGTCCTGGAAGGCGCTCTGGAACTTGAATTTGACGCCTCAAAAATACCGGTGCTAAAAAAGACATTTATTGTGGCATTATTGCCGATGGTCATCCTGGCGTTTATCCTGGCCTATGCTTTTCACTACTTTGGCGGTTATTCCTTTAAAGACAGCATGACCAATGCTATACCGCTATGTGTGATCAGCAGCGCTATTGCCATACCCAGTGCAGCCAATTTAAACAGGACCGACAGAGAATATATTATTTACGAAAGCAGCCTTTCCGATATTTTGGGCGTTATGTTTTTTAATTTTTTAGCGCTCAACGAAGTTATTAATGCGGAATCTATAGGACATTTTTTTTTGCAGCTACTGATTATTCTGATCATTTCTTTTATAGCCACGCTTGGACTTTCATTTCTACTCAGCAGGATTGAGCATCACGTTAAATTCATACCCATCATTATCCTGATTATTTTAATTTATGCTATTTCAAAAATATACCATTTGCCGGCGCTACTTTTTATTCTTGTTTTTGGATTATTTTTAGGAAACCTGGACGAATTAAAACGCATCAAATGGATAGAACGATTACGTCCCGAAGTATTAGATGGCGAGACAAAAAAATTTAAAGAAATAACAATAGAAGCCACATTTCTGACCCGGGTTTTGTTTTTTTTAGTGTTTGGATATTTAATAGAAACGCTTGAATTATTTAATCCTGAAACTGCGGTCTGGTCAGCAAGTATCGTTGGATTGATTTTTTTGATTCGGGCATTGGCGCTAAAGTTGACAGGTTCTGATTTGCAGCCGCTATTGTTTTTTGCGCCGCGGGGACTAATAACGATACTACTATTCTTATCGGTACTACCCGAACAAGTCATACCGCTGGTCAATCAATCCTTGATTATCCAGGTGATTGTGCTGACAGCGCTGGTAATGATGGCGGGGCTAATGGTCAAGGGCAAAAAAACGCTTCCTGTTGCCCACTCAAACGAACAGGCAACAGGAAGTGCGCAACAGGATTTACAATAATTCCAATTCTTTTCTGATGTCTTTCAGTGAACTGGGTTGATAATTTAGTGAATAGTTGTTTTTTTCACCTGCTACGGTGTTATGAACCGCCAGATAGGCTTTGCCCTCCTTCACTTTGTAGGCTATAATTTTCACGGCTTCTTTTTTAGGTATATTCCCGGATTGGTATTTGCCGTTGAAGAAGGTAGCGGGCATAATGCTTTTCATATCTTTGAATACCACAAAAACCCGTTCCTCCGCTTCGTCATCGTCATTAATTACCAGCATAGTCTGGTCTTCGGGCGATATGTTGTAAAATTTATCACAATTGATCCAGCCCAGGCGTGTTACGGCATAAAAGTAATAATCGACTGATTTTTTGTCAGCTTTTCCTAATGAAGCGTAATTATTTTCAAATTCCTGCAATTTTTTATTGCGGTCTTTTTCCCAGGCAGCCAATTGCAACTCGTAATTTTTTTTGTCAATTTCATACTGCGCCATCATGCGACTTTTATCTTCTTCGCTGAGGCGAACATTCTCGTAAGCGGTTCTTCGACGTTCGAGCCATGCGCTATATGCAATTCGATAATCCGCTTTTTGTCGCTCATAACGTTGCAAGCTTTCCTCGTAGTTGCTAAGTCCTTCCTGGTATTTTTCGAGGCGATATTCGTATCGGCTGAGAGCAGACTGATATTTTGCCTCTCTTTTAGCTGCGAGTTTGGATTTCGAAGAAAACAATCGCTCGAAAAAGCCTGGTTCGTATTTGATCCTGTCGCGATCGGGCGGTGTGGGCTCGCGGCGGGCGAAGGCGCGTGGGGCCTCCGGTTCTTTGGGTTCTTTGCCTATTTCGGGAGCTATATATTTAGCCGCATAGCGCATAGTGGGCCTGGGCGGTTGCGGCGGCATTTTAATGCGGTCTATAAGCGAAGCGCCTGCCATTTGGTCGGTGGCGATCCAGTTGCCGGCGCTGCCATTGGCCCCGGCAGTACCGTAAAAGAGCTGCATACCGGCCTCGCGCACGCCTGTGGGCATGGCAAGTTGCAAGGCAGCGCCGTCTTTAAGCTCCAAAGACTGGCCTGCGGCGCTGGCGCTGAGGAGAATCATACCGCCGCTCACCAGCAGATTGCCATTGGATGTGGTGTGCAACCCGGCCATCATCATATCGCCGAGGTTGTACGACTCCTCTATTGACAATTCGATCACCCCCTGAGGGTTGGCGCCATCGGGCAGGATAAACGAGCCGGCTTCTACCCAGAGTTGCGTTCCCGATTGGGCCGTAATCTTCACCGACTGGGCGGCGTCAAAGCGGAAAGTCTGCCGGTTTTGACGCTTGAGCCGGGCTGCCAGGTCGTCCACTCCGGAAAACAAAACAGGCCTGATCATCACATCGACGCGGCGGTTGCCCTGGCGACCTTTCTCATCGTCATTGGAAAAAGCGGGTTGGTCTTCGCCGAAACTTAGCGTAGTCGTTTTTGTCACCTTAACCCCTCGTGCGGCCATATAGGCGCTCACAGAGGCGGCGCGGCGCTCGGCAAGTTGGAGGTTGTAGGTTTCCGAGCCTCTACTATCGGTGTGGGCCTCGATTTCCACAGCATAGTCGGGCAATTCGAGCAATTGCCCGACCCATTCGTCAAGCTGCTGCCGGGCGTCGGCGCGCAATTCGTGGCGGTCGGTGTCGAAATAAACAGATTTTTTCCATTCCTCCTGCGCTTGCGCGCATACGGAGGCCAATAGCAACAATAGAAATACCGTTTTTTTCATAAGCTGTTGATTTACAGTTTTGAAAAATTAATGTGTGAAGCGAATCCAAAAAAGGTGTCAGGACATAGGGAGACAGTAACTAGAACGAGAGCTGCTTTATAATGTTGTTTATTAACATTTTTTAAAATATAACAGAATAAACGCCATCCAAGATGATGGTTTTATTTTACAAACGTTTGAATAAAACAAATAATCAAAACAATCATCAAGCTGGACTTTTTACACCTGAGTAAATCATATAAATTCTTCGGTTTTTCAAAGCAATCGTATTGGAGTTGACGAAAATCAAAAGAAATATTTGCATCAATAAATAAGAAATCAGGGAAGAGCATTGCCTCCTGGTAACCCAACCGCGGTAGCCTTTGTAGCCTTGTATTACCAGAGAGGTTATATCAATACTTTTTAGCAATTGCAACCCCTGTATATCTGAAAAAGCCTGTCTGTATTGCTCATCCGTCCAATGATAAAAATTCATTTTTTCCTTCCAGCTTCTAATCCAGTACCTTTTTTTCTGAGATTTTGAAAGTATATCTGCCAGAAGAAACTCACCTCCAGGTTTCAAAACGCGATGAACGTTTTCCAGGAAAAGTTTTTTGTCGGCATAGTGAAAAGCGCTCTCAATACAAAAAAGCGTATCAATAGAATCATGTAAGATATGGTCGAGTTTTTGGGCATCATCAACGCAAAAAATGATGTTGCCGGATAAGCCGGCTTGCTGTTGGGCAATAGCGATGTTATCGGGGTTAATATCTACGCCGGTGACGGTAGCGGGGGAATAGGTTTTATAAACATAAGCGCTCTGAACTCCATTTCCGCACCCAACCTCCAATACGTTTTTTTCTTTAAGATCTCCAACCAAAGAGACGCAAAGGTCTGTTAAATTGTGCATCCGCTGTTCCAAAGTTTCATGGTCGCTTTTATACAATGGATAATGCAGCATGAGGTGTCTGCTAAAGACTTCTGTATAGTAGTGATTAATGGTAGCGTAGTAGTCTTTAAAAGAAAATCCGACGTTTATCAGCTTGGGTTTTTTCATAAAAAACGGCTTGGAATTTTAAAAAAAATTGATAACCAATGCGTAAGGTATGACGACATTTGTCTTGTTTTATATTATTTCTCGATTTCTTTATTTTTATATTTGATACTCATAAATTAACGCCCATGCGCCCCCTTGTAGTCCTCTTCTTGCTTCCGCTGTTTGCAACTGCTCAACCTTGCATCTACCAGGCCTACGACGCCTTCGACTACCCCGCCGGCCAACCCCTCAACGGCCAAAACGGCGGCACGGGCTGGCTGGAACCCTGGCTGGTACAGAACAACGATGATGTCTTGCCAGGTTTTCAGATCGACAATGCGGCCACGCCGGCTTTCGGCGATTTGTTGACGGCCGGTAACTACGCCGCGGGAGGCAGGGTGTACCTCACCGCAGGGCGCCGGTTAAATACCGCCGACGGCGGGCCATTCGATGCCTGGGTGGCGCCAAATAACAACGCCATTGGCAGCCAAACCGGCGGCTCACTGTGGATGAGCGCACTGCTGCGCAAAGAACAAAACAACAACCACCCGGTTTTTGTCAGCCTGCACGACGCAACGGCGCCCTGGTGCGACAATTGTACCGCCGCAAAGGTCGCCATCGGTTATTTTGAGGGGCATTCAGATGTGGGCGGACAACGCCGTTGGACGCTGCGCGTCGGCAATGACTATTTCCCTTCCAACGTACCGCTGACAGCAGGCGCAACGGCTTTTTTGGCAGTGGAAATCACTTTTAATACCGCCAATACCACTGTAGCATTTTATGTAAATCCTTCAACGTTGGGTCCAACCATACCCCAACCAACGCTTACGGCTTCCAGTGCCGAACCGCTGACTTTCCGAAGCGTGGCAGTTTACCTCGGCAATAGCCCAGCCAACGGCACTGTAGATGAATTGCGGTTGGCTTCCAGCTATTCCTGCGTGGCTCCCGACAGCAACGTAGAGGTCAACCTGCCTCCAACGGCCGTGATCACCGCTTCTATTACAGATGGGCAGGCGCCTTTGTCGGTCAATTTATCGGGCGCCAATAGTTACGACCCGGAAGGTAGCTCATTGACCTATACCTGGAATGTTGGCGACGGATCGCCGCCGGCTGCCGGCCAGACAGTCGAGCATAGCTATTCCGCCCTGGGCAACCTCACCATCCGGTTGACCGTGCGCGACGAAGCCGGGCTGGAACACACTGCGCTGCAATCTATACTGGTGCGCAACCAAAATAACAGTTTCCCTTGTCTGAGCAGTTTTTCGCTATTGCAGCAAGCCGATTGCGCAGGCTCAGGAGGCGTAATACGCATAAATGACCACCCGAATACTTTTTCATTGGCCAATGCCGCAGGCTCAACACTTACGCCAGTTAATGGCAATGAATTTCATCAACTTGATGCCGGCCCCTATACCTATACCGCTTCAGGCGCTAATGGTTGCTCCGATCAGTTTACCCTGTATGTTCCTGTTGACAGCGCCACCTGCCCCGGCTGGCAGCCGGATATATGCGATATGGCTATCGGCGCCAACATGTCGGGTTTTGCCGATTGGGTGCCTGAACGGCCCATGCGCAACCTTATGAAACACGTGCGACATCGCTTTATCGCTTTTCATGATGAATGTTTTTGTTGGGATAACGGCAATACGGATTTAATAGCAACCGATGCCAACGGTTACCCTGCCGAGATTCCTCAAATGGCCGGTGGGGCGCCCAATAAGGTGCGCTTTGTGATTTCTTCAGAAGGCGCCAATTTATTGCCGGGACAATCGTATGTGCTTCTATACGACGGCGAGGGCAATTTGACGGTAAATGGCGGAGTAACTACGACCGGCAGTACGCCCGGCAGAATTCAATTTGAAGTGACGCAAGTGGGCAATATTTTTTTTAGTATAAACAGCTCGCAGGCAGCTAATCACGTGAGAAACATCCGGCTGTTGCGCCTGGCCGACGAAAACGCCGATATCGAATCCCAACCGTTTTATGAGGGCTTCCTGGAAAAAATAGCGCCATTTAATACGTTGCGCTTCATGGATTGGGGGGCCACCAACCACAATCCGGTGGCGCATTGGGAAAACCGCTCGTCAGTTGACTATTTCACCTATGCCCTGCCCACCGGCGTGCCTTATGAAGTCATGATTCAACTGGCGAATCAGATGCACAAAAATGTCTGGATTTGCGTACCCCACGCCGCCGACAGCAACTACGTGGCGCAAATGGCAGCCCTGTTTCGCGACCAGCTCGACCCCGAACTGACAATTTACCTCGAATACAGCAATGAAGTGTGGAACTGGATCTTTGACCAGGCTCACTATAATGTGGAGACTGCACCGTCCAACCTCAACTACGGTCGCGCAATGGCTGCAAAAGCCGGGTCTACTTTTCGCATTTGGCACAACGTTTTTGGCGACCAAAAGTCGAGAGTTAAGCGCGTTTTGGGCTTGCAGGCGAGTTTCAACTACCTTAATGAGCAAATTCTCGCTCAACTCGATCCTGATGAGTGGGACTATGGCTCGCCGACTTCCTACCTCGGATTGGACCACTCCGGCAACGGTAACCCGGTGTTAAATTCAGCATCCACACCGCAGGATATCGTGGCTAACGCCCGCAATGCCTGGTTCGGCTTTATGCCGTTATTGCGGCAGGATTACAACAACGTCCAATTATTTGGCAAATCAATCATCAACTACGAGGGGGGGCAGCATTTTGTAGGTAACGTTTTCGGCGGCACTTATCCCTACCAACAAGCCATGTACGATGCCCAGTACAGCCCTGAAATCTATGCCTTGTACGACGAAATGCTCGACACCATTCGCTTGTGGGGTAGTCGTTTATTCGGCAATTTTAGTTTGGCCAGCCGCCAGGAAAGCATTTACGGATCATGGGGTGTGTTAAACGATATTGATATACAGCCCCCGTATTTGACCACAGCTCCAAAATACCAGGCTTTACTCGATAACCTGTGCCCGGATGTGTCCACAAGTAATGAAAACACCTTGACAACATCAGCTTTTCCGCTCACTGTTTACCCAAATCCTACAACTGGATTATGCTGGATAGCGGTTGATTATGATTGGCTTCAACAGGCAAACCTGGTGGTGATGGATGCTCTGGGAAGGCCTGTTGTTTGGGCTGAAATACCCCCGCGTGCGAAAGGAAGTAGCATCCCCATTGATTTGTCAAAATCAGGGCAGGGCATCTATATTATGGTGCTTTTTTCAGAGAATGGGTTGCATTCAACGAAGATAATTAAGCGCTAAAAATGTAAAGATTGCCAACATAGACATAACAAAATATGATATGCCGATTTTTGTCAAAAAAAACAAATGAACATCTCGCAAATTTGATAAATTTGGCAAATCATGTATAAACGCTCAAAAAACGTCAAAACAATGTATGGTATCCTGTTGAATCCAAACTATGAACAAACTACTACAAGCTTGCAGCCTCCTCGCTATTTCGCTATCCTGTGCTACCTGGGCCGGCGGCCAGTGCACTAATCCGAGTATTCCACTGCCCGATGCTTCAACGCCTGTCAATGGCAACCCTGCTACAGCATATTGCGTGACGCTCACCTTTAATCCTGCCCAGACAGGTTATCCTACGGGAATCTCGATGTTATTACAACATACTTTTCAGGGCGACCTTGACGTTTTTGTGAATGCCTGTGGCAATACGCTGAACGTGATGCAGCGCCCGGGCGCCATAGGCAACTGCGCGGGCGGCTCTCCCTTCGGCAATGGCGGTGATATTGGTTCGCCAGGTAACCCTGTGCAGGTTTCATTCAGCGATGGCGGCGGCCCCGACCCCGAAAACGGCATTGCCGTGGGAGGCGGCTCTTATGGTATTACCTCCGATGACGCCTGTAATGTGGGTACTAATGGTATCAATACTTTTGCACAATTGTGGGGCGCCTGCCCTCCTGGCAATATTTCCGCTCAGATTTGTATCGGCGATCATGCTTTTTTAGACTCGGGCGTGGCTCAAAATATTACCCTGAATTTCCCTACTCCCATCATTTGCGGTTGTACCAACCCCCTGTCGCCCAATTACAACCCCAACGCAAATGTGGATGACGGTAGCTGCCTGCCCTGTACGCTTTCCGTGACGGCTACACCCACCCAGCCTTCCTGCGCGCAAAATAATGGCGCTATCAGCGTATCCCCTTCAGGGGCCGGATATAATTATACCTGGAGCCCAGCCTCCGTGAGCGGCGCCAACCCGACCAACCTGGCGCCAGGTACTTATTCTGTGACCGTCAGCCAGCCTTCCACAGGGTGCACCGGTACCGCCTCTGTGACGTTGAATTCCAGTACCGCCCTCACTGTAAACGCAAGTGCTACACAACCCACTTGCGGACAAAACAACGGCTCCATCAGCGTATCGCCTTCAGGCGCAGGGTATACCTATAGCTGGAACCCGGCCTCAGTAAGCGGGGCTAACCCCACTAACCTGCCGCCCGGCTCCTATGCTGTGACGGTAACGCAAACGGCAGGCGGCTGCACTGGCACAGCTACGGTTACATTAAATCCCAGCGCTTCGATAACCGCAAGCGCCGGCGCTACGCAGCCCACTTGCGGACAAAACAACGGATCGATCAGCGTATCGCCCTCCGGCGCTGGTTTTACCTATACCTGGAGCCCGGCCTCAGTAAGCGGGGCTAACCCCACTAACCTGCCGCCCGGTTCCTATTCGGTGACCGTAACGCAAACGTCTACCGGATGTACCGCCACTGCTTCCGCTACCTTAAGCCCTAGTCCCTCCCTGAATGCGACAATAACCCCTACACAGCCCAGTTGCGGGCTCAACAACGGCGCCGTCAGCGCGTCGCCTTCAGGCCCCGGCTATACCTATGTGTGGAATCCGCCTTCAATCAGCGGATCGGGCGCAACCAACCTGGGTCCCGGCGCTTACTCAGTGACGATCACGGAAACAGCAAGCGGCTGTACCGCCACCGCATCTACAACACTTAATCCAAGTCTGCCTCTGGTGGCCACAGCTACTCCTACTCAGCCTACTTGCGCCTTCAACAATGGCGCTATCAGTGTTACGCCTTCCGGGCCAGGTTATACCTATACATGGAATCCCCCTTCGGCAACGGGTTCCAACCCGACCAATCTGGCCCCTGGATCCTATTCTGTGACGGTTACCGAAACAGCTACCGGTTGCAGTGATGATGTCAGCGTGACCCTCAATCCGAGTTCGCCGGTAATGGCATCCCTGACCGTAAATCAAACTTCCTGCGGGCAAAATAATGGCTCAATACTAGTCTCCCCTTCCGGCGCCGGCTATAACTATGCCTGGAATCCGCCTTCAGTTACAGGTTCCAGCGCTTTTAACCTGGCGCCGGGCGTCTATACGGTTACCGTAACACAGCTAGACGGCGGCTGTACCGATGTAGCTACTGCAACCATTAACCCCAGCTCGCCCCCCATGGCCAATATTACTGCAAGCCCCAACACTATTTGCGTCGGACAATCCAGTACCCTGACCGCAACAGGCGGGGGCACGTACCAGTGGAGTACCGGCCAGTCAGGTGCATCTATATCGGTTTCTCCTACATCAACTACCAACTATTCCGTGACAGTAAGCAATGGCGGCTGCGCAGCTACCGCCAATTTTACGCTAACGGTCAACACAGTAACAGCTACCGCTACCGCCAACCCGGCGGCAGTCTGCGAAGGAGAATCCACAACGCTAACGGCTGGCGGAGGCGGCACTTATGCATGGAGTACCGGGCAAACGGGATCCCCCATAACCGTATCTCCAACAGGCACGACAAATTACACTGTAACGGTCACCAATAACGGATGTACCGATATAGCCAACGTCACCGTGAATATTAATACGGTAACTGCAACGGCCACGGCCAACCCCAGCGTTTCTTGTATCGGCGACCCCGTGCAATTAACGGCCACCGGCGGGGGAACGTATGTTTGGAGTACCGGGCAAACGGGGGCGACCGTGACTGTTAATCCTTTTGCAACAACAACTTATTCGGTAACAGTGACCAATAATGGTTGTACTGACGTAGCAACGACAACCGTCACGATCAATACCGTGACAGCTACGGCATCAGCCAGCCCCAGCGTATCTTGCGCAGGCGATCCTGTGCAATTAACGGCGGGCGGCGGCGGCACTTATCAATGGAGTACCGGCCAGTCAGGAGCTGTCATTACCGTCAACCCTACCTCTACTACAACCTATACGGTAACAGTGACCAATAACGGTTGTATCGATGTAACAACGGTAACGGTGACCATTAATACCGTCACGGCTTCCGCTGTGGCCAACCCCAATCCGATTTGCGAAGGCGAATCCGCCGTGTTGACGGCTTCCGGAGGCGGAACCTATGCCTGGAGTACCGGGCAAAGCGGCGCCTCCATTGTAGTAAGCCCGACTTCTACAACCCCTTATACCGTAACCGTGACCAATAACGGTTGTACTGATGATGCCGTTATTAATGTTGTGGTCAACTCGGTAACTGCCGGCATTTCAACCGCCAATAATCCCATTTGCCTTGGAAGCGCTACTACCCTGGTCGCCACTGGCGGCGGGACTTATCAGTGGAGTACAGGTCAATCAGGTTCTACTATCAGCGTAACCCCAACTACTACCACTACTTACACCGTTACTGTAACTAACAACGGCTGTTCGGATGTAGCCAGCCTGACGGTGGTCGTCAATTCCGTTAATGCCACCGCGTCGGCGGCGCCTGCCTCGATTTGCGCCGGGCAACCTACTGTTCTTACGGCTACAGGGGGCGGTACTTATGCCTGGAGTACCGGACAAACAGGCCCGGTAATATCCGTATCACCCAATTCTACTACCAATTATACCGTTACGGTTACCAACAATGGCTGTACCGCTGTCGCTAGTGTAACCGTTACTGTCAATGTTGTGAATGCTCAGGTTTCGGCAAGCCCCACGGCCATTTGCGAGGGGGGGGGCAGCACGCTCACTGCCGCCGGTGGTGGAACATATGCCTGGAGCACCGGACAAACAGGCTCGATGATTACGGTGACCGTAGGAACAACAACTACCTTTTCTGTAACGGTTACCAATAATGGCTGTACAGACGTAGCAACAGTGACCGTTAACGTCAATAGCGTAGTGGCAACGGCAACGGCAAGCCCCGCTACTATTTGTTCAGGAAACAATACCACCCTTACAGCAACAGGCGGGGGCACATATAGCTGGAGTACCGGACAAAGTGGGGCATCCATAACAGTTAGCCCAATGGCATCGACTACTTATACAGTTACCGTAACTAACAACGGTTGTTCCAACGTCGCCAATGTAGCCGTAACGGTGAATTCAGCTAACGCACAAGTATCAGCAAGCCCTACTACTGTTTGCGAAGGAGGAACCAGCACCCTGACGGCTACAGGGGGTAACTCCTACGCCTGGAGTACCGGGCAAATCGGCGCTTCTATTACGGTTGCGCCATCAGCAACAACTACCTATACCGTAACGGTAACCGATAACAACGGCTGTACCGATGAAGCCGACGTGACTGTGACAGTTAATACGGTCACAGCTACTGCAACTGCAACACCAGCCACTATTTGCGCCGGCAATTCAGCCCAACTGACCGCTACCGGCGGCGGCGCCTATCAATGGAGTACCGGCCAAACTACGGCTTCTTTTAGTATTGCAGTTGGAACGACAACTACGTTTACAGTCACGGTAACCAACAACGGATGTACAGATGTCGCCTCCGTCACCGTTAACGTTCTTGCCACCGTGGCCGGTGTCTCTGCAGCACCCTCGACAGTCTGCCCAGGACTTTCTTCTGTGTTGACCGCTACCGGCGGCGGCACTTATCAGTGGAGCACCGGTGAGAGTAGCGCATCAATTACCGTTACCCCTGCTGCTACGACAACTTATTCCGTAACCGTTACGAATAATGGATGTGTAGATGTTGAACAAGTTACGGTGACTGTAGGGGCAGTGTTAACCCCTTCTATAAGCGCCAGTCCAACAACGGTATGCCCGGGGCAATCCTCGGTATTGACTGCTTCCGGTGGAGATACCTACATATGGAGCACGGGACAGTCGGGAGCTTCCATTACCGTAATGCCTGTAACTTCAACAACCTATTCCGTAACAGCTACCAGCAACGGTTGTACCGGTTCGGCCACTATAACAGTTAATGTAGATCCCAGCCTAACGGCAACCGCAACGGCAAGTCCCGCAACAGTCTGCGAAGGGCAAACCACAACGCTTTCCGCTACCGGCGGCGGCGTTTATGCCTGGAGCACCGGCCAATCAGGTTCCCCAATTTCCGTTTCGCCAACTACAACGACTACTTACACCGTTACGGTGACCAACAACGGTTGTACCGGTACGGCAGAGGTGACCGTTAACGTCACGCCTCCGCCGGCTGCTACGGCTTCTGCCAATCCCGCTACGATTTGCGCCGGCCAATCCAGCGTATTAACAGCAAGCGGAGGAGGAACCTACCTCTGGAGTAACAGCCAAATCGGCGCTTCTATCACAGTGATGCCGGTTGTTACTACAACTTATACCGTAACTGTAACGAATAATGGATGTACCGCAACAGCTACCGTTACCGTCACGGTGAACCCCCTGCCCGTTCCATCCGCTAGTGCCGACCCCCCAATGATTTGTGAAGGACAATCCTCGACACTTACCGCTAACGGCGGGGGTACTTATCAATGGAGTAGCGGTCAAAACGGGGCTTCTGTTGTGGTGTCTCCTGTTACTACAACTACTTATACTGTAACGGTGACCAATAACGGCTGTTCGGCTACCGCCAATGTTACTGTAAATGTCAACCCACTACCTTCACCGGCAGTTTCGGCGAATCCACCTAGTATTTGCGAAGGACAAAATACAACGCTCTCTGCCGCCGGCGGTGGAACCTATCAGTGGAACACCGGCCAATCCGGCGCAACAATTACAGTATCTCCCACTACTACAACCACTTATACTGTTACCGTAACAAATAGCGGCTGTACAGCTACTACTGATGTAACGGTAACCGTCAACCCAATTCCTTCTCCGGTTGTATCGGCATCTCCCTCCAGCATATGCATAGGGCAGACGAGTACGCTCACTGCCACCGGCGGTGGAACCTATCAGTGGAATGGCGGGCAATTCGGGTCGCCTATTCAGGTAGCGCCCGCGGCGACAACTACTTACACCGTGACCGTCACCAATAACGGCTGCTCAGCCTCCGCTGATGTAACCATAACGGTCAATTCAACCACCGCTACCGCCTCTGCATTGCCGTCTACGATTTGTCCGGGCGTTACAACTGCCCTCACGGCTACCGGCGGAGGCACATACGTCTGGAGCACGGGCCAAACCAATGCCTCGATTACCGTCAGCCCGGCTGTCACCACAACTTACACTGTAACGGTAACTAATAACGGTTGTACTGATGAAGCCTCCGTCACTGTTAACGTCGAAAACAACCTCAGCGCCATCGCATCGGCTAGTCCGGCTACTATTTGCGCTGGACAAACAAGTACGCTCACCGCTACCGGCGGGGCCACTTACGCTTGGAGCACTGGTCAGTCGGGCGCTTCTATTAGTGTATCACCGTCCGTCACAACAACCTACATGGTTACCGCCACAAATAACGGGTGTACCGGTACAACTAGCGTGACCGTGACAGTAACGCCACTGCCGCAGCCAACTATTTCAGCAAATCCTGCTGCTATTTGCGAAGGGCAAACAACCATATTAACCGCAACGGGTGGAGGAACTTACGCCTGGAGTACCGGACAAACCGGCTCTGCCATCATCGCAATGCCCACTGTAACGACAAACTACCAGGTGACAGTCACTACTAATGGCTGTAACGGCACGGCCAATACAACGGTAACCGTCAATCCGCTGCCTATACCTGGCGCTGTAGCTGCTCCGGCTGTAATATGCGCCGGACAATCAACCTCACTCACGGCTACCGGTGGCGGAAGTTATGCCTGGAGTACGGGTCAAAGCGGCGCAGCTATTACTGTGGCGCCTGGTATCACAACCACCTATACCGTAACGGTCACTAATAACGGTTGTTCCGCAACAACTAACGTTGAAGTAACTGTAAACCCACTGCCGTCACCCAGCATTACAGCAAACCCAACCACAATCTGCGCCGGCCAATCCGCCACGCTTACCGCTTCAGGTGGGGGAAGTTATGCCTGGAATACGGGTCAAAACGGGTCAACTATTACTGTTACTCCAACTAATTCAACAACCTTTGCTGTTACGGTTACGAATAACGGTTGTTCAGCGTCGACATCTACAAGCGTTACTGTCAACCCGCTACCGTTGCCCGTGATCGCCACAAGCGCTTCGACCATTTGCCTTGGGCAATCTTCTACCCTAACAGCTTCAGGAGGTAATACCTACGTTTGGAGCACCGGTCAAAGTGGAGCGAGTATCGCTGTGTCGCCAACCTCCACAACAACTTACTCGGTTACCGCTACCAGCAACGGTTGCAGCGCAGAGACGCAAACTACTGTTACGGTGAATAACACTACTGCTACGGCAACGGCAGCCTTATCAACCGTTTGTCCAGGGTTGTCAACGACCCTGACCGCCACCGGCGGCGGCGCCTATGTATGGAGTACCGGGCAAACCGGCGCTCAAATAATGGTGACTCCCGCAGCTACGACTACTTATTCGGTTACGGTTACTAATAATGGTTGTACCGATGTTGCTTCAACCACTGTAGCGGTGAGCAATGCCCTCACGCCAACTATCAGTGCTGTGCCCGACTCTGTTTGCATTGGGCAAAGTACCACGCTTACGGCCTTTGGAGGCGACGCTTACTTGTGGAATACAGGTCAAACAAGCCCTTCAATTACTGTTGCTCCAACATCAACGACAACTTATTCTGTTGAAGCAAGCGCTAATGGCTGCTCAGGCTCCGCCAGCATTACCGTAGTGGTCATTCCGCTGCCTATACCTTCCGCTAATGCTTCTCCCGCTGTATTGTGCGAAGGTCAATCTACAACACTGACCGCAACCGGCGGTAGTTTTTACAATTGGAGTGACGGACAAACCGGCGCCTCGATTGCCGTTATGCCCGTCACAACTACCACCTACTCGGTAACAGTTAGCAGCAATGGCTGTAATGCCGCAGCAGATGTCACTGTAGTCGTAAATCCGCTTCCAGCTATTACCGCTTCGGCTGCTCCAGACACATTGTGCATCGGTCAATCTACCACTCTGACTGCCGGCGGTGGGATGACCTACCTGTGGGATACAGGGCAATCCAGCTCGACCATTGACGTAGCGCCTACGCTCACGACGACATATTTGGTGACGGCCACTGACGCCAACGGTTGCAACGGCCATACCCAGCTAACCGTTGTGGTCAACCCATTGCCCGCCGCCGGCCTGACGGCAACGCCCAATGCCCTTTGTATTGGCGAAATGGCAATGCTTACGGCATCAGGAGGAAATACCTATGTTTGGAGTACAGGGCAAACCGGCCCTTCCATCCAAATAACACCAACGACTACGGCAAATTATTCGGTCACCGTCACTAGCCTGGATGGTTGCCAGGCCTCAGCCAGTACTACCATTGCCGTCAACCCATTGCCTATTGCTACCGCTTTACCCGCAACTATCTGCCAAGGTCAATCCGCCACATTGACGGCAGAAGGTGGAACAAGCTACGCCTGGAGTACAGGAGATACCGGCGCTGTTATTACTGTGGCCCCAACCTCAACAACAACTTATATGGTAACTGTAACCGCTAATGGCTGCTCAGCTACCACTGAAGTAACAGTCACGGTAAATGAAGTTGATGCGTCAGCATTTGCATCAACTTTATCTGTATGCCAAGGCCTGCCCGTGGATTTGACGGCAACTGGCGGAACGGCATACACCTGGAGTACCGGACAAACAGGAGCCCACATTACAGTAATACCGATAGCTACCACCACTTATTCCGTCACTGTTACTAACATGGGATGTAACGGCATTGCCGATGTGACCGTAATGATAAGCGATACGCTGACACCCACAATTTTTGCCAGCCCCGATACGATCTGCGCCGGCGAATCCACAACGCTGATAGCGGAAGGCGGCGGCAGCTATCAATGGAATACCGGGCAAACTACATCCACTTTCCAGGTGAGCCCTTCTACTTCAACAACCTATGTTGTTACTGTCACCAACAACGGCTGTAGCGGCTCCAGCCAGATCTCAGTTGTCGTCAATCCGCTTCCCATACCCACAATTCAATCTTCTGCGCCGGCTATTTGTGCAGGCGATACTGCCGCCATTACCGCATCGGGAGGTGTCGCTTACCAATGGAGCACTGGACAAACGGGCGCTATGATCTCAGTTTCGCCCTCCAGTACAACGGCTTATTCGGTTACTGTTTCTGACAATGGTTGTAGCGATGAAATTACTACTACTGTTATTGTCAACCCCTTACCGGTTGCCGTGGCACAACCTGACACCATTTGCATCGGCCAATCTGCGGTACTTAGCGCTTCGGGCGGCGATATATATCAGTGGAGCACCGGACAAAGCGGCGCTGCCATTACTGTAGCGCCGCTAGTGAGCACAACTTATAGTGTTACGGTAATTGATGAAGGCTGTACTTCTATTGTGCCGGTCACTGTAACTGTTCATCCCTTGCCTGTGCCGGTAGTAGTTGCCTCGCCTCCCGTCATCTGCCAGGGGCAATCAACCACCTTGTCTGTCAACGGGGGCGCTACTTTTATATGGAGTACCGGGCAATCGGGAAGTTCAATCACTGTGGCGCCTGGCGCCTCAACAACTTATGCCGTGACTGCTACTGAAAACGGGTGTGTCGGCGCCACGCAAATTGCCGTAACGGTTAATACGCCGCCTGCTGCCTCTGTCATTCCTTCTGCTACTATTTGCAACGGTCCCGGCGGTCCCGCTGTAATCGATCTTGACGCCTTGGTGATTGACGGCGACCAGGGCGGAACCTGGACTGATTTGCAAAATTCTGGCGCCGTTGGCCCTTTTACCGCCCTCGACTTCACGGGCGTTCCCCAAGGAAATTATATTTTCAGATATACCACCCAAAGTGCCGCCACTCCTTGCGAAGAAGCGATTTACGATGTAGTGGTGCAGGTAGTTTTTTGCGATTGTCCTTCTGCTGAAACCAACGCAGCCGGCCCGCTTTGTAACGCCAATGGCGTATTGGATCTCAGTACGCTTCAGCAAACCGCCGAACCTGGAGTATGGAGCATCGTTGCCGCTCCGCCGGGCGCTAACCCGGCTAGCATCGCTAACGGCATATTTGACGCCCTTAATGCCGATGCCGGGGTATACGAAATCAGGTTTACGTTGCTCAATACGCCGCCTGCAGGCTGCCCTGCATTCTCTACTCAGTTTATCCAGATAGACGGCTCCGTCACAGCCGGTTCGCCTGAGCCAGCTGCGCATTATTGTGCAGGATCCGGCGAGGTTGTGAATCTATTCGATTTGCTGCAAGGCGAAAATACAGGGGGATTGTGGTCTGAAGTCTCAACTGTACCTTCTACTGGCGGCGCATTTCAGCCGGGGACGGGCGATTTTTCTATATCAAGCCAACAGCCGGCTACCTACCGCTTCCTATACCAGGTTAATAGCGGAGGCGTTTGTCCCAACAGTGAAGCAGCCGTCACCGTCGTCGTAGAACCTGCGCCCATAGCCGATGCCGGAGCCGATATGACGCTCGACTGCATTGTCACCGAGGTAATGCTCAACGGGGCAAACTCATCGGCAGGGCCGCATATCAGCTATGAATGGTCAACCACAAATGGCCATATCACAAGCGGCGCCGGTACCCCTACGCCAACAGCAAATGCCGCCGGGGTATACCAACTTACCGTTGTCAATATTACTTATGGTTGTTCGGCTACAGACGAAGTTGCGATCAACGCAGATAACATACCCCCGCAAGATGCAGTAGTGTCCGTTCAAAACCCGCGCTGCCACAACGAAAGCAATGGCATGGTAGCCATCGTATCCGTAACGGGGGGTAGCCCTCCATATTTATATGCTTTCAATGACCAGCCATTTGTAACTAATCCTAATTTTAACGGGCTGAAAGCAGGCGTTTATCCGCTCGTTGTTGAAGACGCCAATGGATGCCGCTGGGAGACCGACCTCGTACTCGAAAATCCTCCCGCAATATCTGTTAATGCCGGACCCAATATTTCAATATTATACCGCGACAGCGCCCAACTACAGGCGGCGATTATGCCCGCCAATGGCAATTATGAAATAAGCTGGACGCCCGGCGAAAGCCTGTCTTGCTCCAATTGTTTGCAACCCGTAGCCAATCCAGACTCAACCCAGACTTATCAGGTGATGGTAACCGACGAAAATGGGTGTAAAGCCGCTGATCAGATCACTGTTTTTGTCAAATTTGAACCTGATGTTTATATCCCCAACGGCTTTTCACCCAATGGCGATAATATCAACGACATTTTTATGATCTATGCCGGCGACAGGGTGGATAAAATATTGGAACTCGAAATTTATTCACGCTGGGGAGAACCTGTCTTCTATGTTGCGAATTTCCTGCCCAACGACCCGCAATACGGCTGGAACGGCGCCTTTAGAGGAAAACCGGCGGTGCTTGATGTGTATGCCTATTTCGCAATAGTGCTTTACAAGGACGGCACGCAGAAGTTGTTTAAAGGAGATGTGCAGTTGATGAAATAACCAACGGCGGAAGGGAGGAGCTGTTATCGGTTGTCAGTTGAGGACAACCGATAACAGCGTAGTATTTAATCAACCAAATGATCTACAATTTCATCGGCTTCTTCTTCTTCCATCAACCGCGTAACATCGGCAAACGCCGCATACTGGGCAGCCATAGAAGCAGGCACTGTAAATAATAAACCTACGCCCAAAGCAAGCGCGCCGGCCACATTCACCAAGCCGATCACAATGGCGAATAAAAAGATCTGCCACCAGTTTTTCGTAATCAGGCGGCGACTGGTTTCCATGGCGGGCCAAAAGTCCATTTTATAAAACACTATAAAAAGACTGGTCCAGGTATAAGCTACCCCCAAATACACCAGCGGCAACAACAACAGGAAAGACCAGAATGGAAACCCGTCAAAACCCGTGAAATCACCCAGGAATATCGAAGTACCTACCGACGCAAAAAACGGTATAATGCCCACTATATAAAAAATCGTCATAACAAGCGTGGCCAACGCCAGCTGGCCTATGAAGGAAAATCCGGAGAAAAAGTCGTTAAACGTAATGCTCTCCCCCAATTTGATTCTGTGCGAAACAAGGTAATATCCGGCCACTAAAGGCGGCGTCAGAAAGAAACTGGAGGCAATGGGGCCAACCACCGGCACTATTTGAGCTGCCACGGCAATTAATAAAAATATCACGGTGAAAGCTACGAATAGTCCCATCTGCTTTTGCAAAATAGAAAAACCTTCGCTGATATAATCTCCGAGTCGAAACTCATATCCTTGCTCGATTAAGCGCTCCAGTTTTTGCTGATTAATGGTGCTCATGAATTTTGGCTTTAAGTTGTATAATATTGTTTAAGACCAAATGTACATACTATTTCCTGACAACACAAACAACACCGACTTACTACACTTTTTCATGGACGAACCACACCAGGGGTTAGTGATTTTACATGATACCCATGGTTGGTCTTCCTCTTGTGTTTGACAGGCTGTTGCTGTTACTCTTTCCAAAATGGAATAGTTGCGTATTGCTCCTCCTTTACCCCGGGCGTTTCGTTGATACTGCGGCGTTTAATAGAAATCGTGTGCCTGCCTGCCTGCCAGTCTTTGAGGTCGAGCATGGTATAAATACCTTTTTCTCCATTTTCAGGGTGGGTATAATACCAAAACTCCAGTTTCTCCTGGCGTTTTCCATCAATATAGACATTATAAAACGTAGACAGGCAATTCAGCAATTGCTGGGGGTCTTTTTCAGAAATAGAAGGCCGATTTATAGTAATGCCATTATTAAACTGAATTCCAGACATGATACCCTCGCTTTTGCTGGGTTCATACCCGGAACACCATTGCCTTATAGCTCCATTATATTTCACATCGTAGCGGATAAACAACGGCAAATGCCTGTCTTTTACAATTTGGCCCGGAATACTGGCTAACAGGATGCGCATATCATCCGGTCGTAAATTGTCGTAATAGTTAGTTTTAAAATGAGCCGACGTTATTTTATCTGGAAAAAATATCGATTGCTCGTATTTAAAAAAGGGAGAAAAAAATACAATCAGTATATATGAAGTTAAAAAAAATCGCCCCCACAATGGCGATAAGCGGCTGACAAGCGTATAGTAAATACTTCGATACAAAAAAGCCAAAGTAATATAACCCATAAAAACGTACCAGGGATAATATATACGGCTTATCCAGGGTATCTTTTTTATCAATCCTAAACTCAAAGTGTCAAAAGCATAAACTACAGCCCCAATTATGAATATAAACAGTAAAACAAGCAAAGGCAGAACCATGCCCTGATATCCCATCATGGTGCTGATCCAGTGAAAAAAGTAGCTGGTAAATGAAATAAAAACAGCCCCCGTGAGTAAAGAAAACAGCATAAAAATAATCAAAAAGCTGAAGGCAAAAATCATGCTGCACCAATTATCCAAAGCAAAGATTAATCTGTCAAGCGAAGGCACGCGTCGCGAAAGCTGGCGGGCAAAAAATGCAGTATATTTTAAACTGGGATAATGAATTTTCGATTGCACAGAGCGAAGACCTATAGCTCCGATCCAAAAGCCTCTTAATACAATATGCGCCGAAAGATTAATAATTAATATCGATACGGCCAGATAAAGAATGCTGAAAAGATTATCGAAAATAACAGAAAAAGGAGGAGAAAAATAATAGGACTGTGACATGTCGTCCATGAATTGCACAATGGCTGGTTTTACCTGTAATAATAAAAAAATAGCTCCTCCGGAAATTAGTAATTCAAGGTTCCAGCTCTCGCGTTGCAGGCGATCCAACCATGTCCTTATTGATTTTTTTTCATTATCCATGCCTCTCAATTATGACAGCGCCAGTGCCCATATGATTTCAGACTGATGATCTGCCAGGTATCTACCGTTTTGAGTGCTTCTGCTTCGCTTTGGGCGGCAATGGCTACCCACAAGCCTGAAGATGCCGATGTTTGCAGCCATTCCCTGCCGTAGTATTCCGGCAATGCGTTGGTCTGTTGTGTCGACATCACACGCGAAGCGTTCGACCATACTTCAAAGCCTACTTGCGAGTCGCGGCAGATACGTTCCAATATATTCAAGTCACTTTCTTCAGTAGTATATAAATAACAAGAAAAAGTGTGGTACAGCGATCGCTTGAATAGACCACGTTCCTCGTATACAGGCGCCCTTCGGCGTTGCACAATGTTGTAGCCGATTACCTGACCGTCAAATAATATGATATCTCCATACCGCCGCTCTGAGGCCGGGTGAGGTATGCTGTTGATCAACCCGCGAACCGGGTCTATCGGCATTACCCACAACAGTTCAAACTGATTGCCATACGTGTAGCGAACGCTCACCGGCATTCCCGGCGCCGGCGAAGTATCAAATTTATTCCACACATTCTGGGCCGTTCGCCACATTTTCAGCGCCGCGGCGCTTAGCCCCACATTCCACCACGCTTCCCGGTTGGCAGGATCCAGGGCTATAGCCTTTTTGTTGTAGTGCAACGCAGGCTTCCACTCCTGCCTGCACTTGTATATATGGCCCAGGCGAAAATAAGCCTCCGGCTGCTCCGGCGCCAGTCGCGCCGCTTTTTTGAGCAGTTTTACAGCATTATAGGCGTCGCCGGCTTTTTCATAGGCGTCGGCGGCTTCCATCAATGCCTGGAATCGGGGAGGTAGCGATTGCGCCATGTGCATTTTTCTTAAAGGAAAACAAATATACAAAGCCTGCAGGTATTTCCACATTTATACTATTTTGGCAATATAATTACTACCGTATGTCAACGCGCTGGCAAATCTGGATAGATACCGGCGGTACTTTTACCGATGCCGTCGCCCTGGCTCCCGATGGCGCTACCCATCGTCTGAAAGTATTGAGTCGCGGCTGCCTTCGGGGGCGTATTCTGGAACAACTAGGCCCCCGGCAATACCGCATGCACCAACGCTGGGGCAATACCGCCGATATTTTTTGCGGATATACTTTTTATGCCCTCGCCGATGCCGATTATTCCGCCGTTGTTTTGGGCGCCGATCCCGTTGCGGGTATACTTACACTGGACCGCGACTTGTCGTTGCCACTGCCTTTTGACTTCGAAATCAGCGCCGGCGAAGAAGCCCCCGTACTGGCAGCCCGTCTGATCACCGCTACGCCGCTTGAAGCAGCATTCCCGCCGATCGATATGCGCATCGGAACTACCAAGGGCACTAATGCGCTACTGGAAAAAAAAGGCGCCGGTGTTGCTTTACTTATCACCAAAGGATTTGGCGACCTGCCCGCCATAGGTAATCAACAACGCCCTCACTTGTTTCAACTCAACATACCGGCGCCGACAACACTTTTTGAGCAGGTTATTGAAGTGGAAGAACGCCTGGGCGCCGACGGAGAAGTCCTGATACCCCTGACACACAGCGAAATTGAACGGGTAGCCGGTTTACTCACTTGCCGCTCAGTTGCCGTCGCCTTTTTGCACGCCTTCCGCTATCCCATGCACGAAATCGCAATGGAGCAGGGCCTCGCCTCCAGCGGGATAGCGCTCGTATCATTATCTCACCGCCTGTCACCTGGCATAGGATTGCTAGCCAGGGCACAGACCGTTATCGTAAATGCGTATCTCGACCCTATTTTACACCATTATCTGCAAGGTATCAGCCGCAAGTTGCGCGATGCTTCGCTGTTGGTGATGACTAGTGCCGGCGGGCTTGTGAGCGCTTCTGCTTTTAGCGCCAAAGACAGCCTGCTCAGCGGCCCTGCAGGCGGGGTTGTTGGCGCTGCGCAATTAGCCAGGCAAATGGGTTTTGATCGCGTTTTGACACTTGACATGGGCGGTACCAGTACCGATACAGCCCGCTACGATGGCCGTTATGATTACCGGTTTTCTACCGCTATCGATCAAATCACCCTGATGAGCCCTTCCCTGGCTATCGAAACCGTAGCTGCCGGCGGCGGTTCTATTTGTTATTTCGATGGACGGCGTATGTGCGTAGGCCCCGAAAGCGCCGGCGCTTACCCGGGGCCCGCCTGCTATGGCGCCGGCGGCCCCCTCACTATAACCGATGTCAATCTGCTGCTCGGCAAACTAGACCCGTCGGCTATGGGTATCCCCGTTCATATCGAAGATGCCAGGTTGGCCCTGAATTCAGTTGCCGAACAGCTCAAACAAAGCAGCGGAGAACAGTATCGCCATGAAGAAATCCTGCGCGGCTTTGAACAAATTGCCAACGAAAAAATGGCCGACGCGATCCGGCATATTTCTGTCTCCCGCGGCTTTCAGCCCTCCGATTACGCCCTGCTGGCATTTGGTGGCGCCGGCGGTTTACACGCCTGCCGTATAGCCGATTTGCTGCAGATGCAGACTATTCTATTGCCTTACGACAGCGGGCTGCTCAGCGCTTACGGTATCGGCATGGCTCGCGTGGAGCGATTCGCCGACAAGCAAGTGTTGATGCCACTGGCGCAATGCCTTCCTGATCTCAGCGATATCTTCGAATCCTTGTGCCGCGAATCTGCTTCATTACTTAATGCCGATAGGGCTGAGCAGGGGAAAATCGCATTTGCCAAACTACTGTTTATGCGATTCAAAGGGCAGCATTTTGCACTGGAAGTCAACTTCGACGGCAACTGGCAAGCCCAATTTGAGCAGCAATACCGGCGACTGTTTGGGTACTTCCCCGGCCATCTGCCTATTGAGGTTGAAAGCGCTAAAGTCATTGCCGCCTATAAAAGCGTGAATCCTGATATTAAAGCGCCGGCACACCGCCCATTTGCACAACAACACCAGTCAGGACACCCCGTATTGCACTGGGAATCACTGCCCAATGACGCAGTAATTGACGGCCCCGCTATTTTACTCAACCCCTTTGCCACTGCATTTATAGAAGAGGGTTGGCAGCTAACATTGGATGCAAGGCGCAACGCAGTGGTAAAAAGAGTTAAGCCGGCGCCTTCGCTTTCCACGTCTCAACGCGAAGCAATCGCGTTAGAACTTTTTACCTCCCGATTCACCGCTATCGCCGAAGAAATGGGCGCTCAATTGCAGCGCACCGCTTTTTCTGTAAATATTAAAGAGCGACTCGATTTTTCGTGCGCGCTGCTCGATGCCGACGCCCGGCTGCTGGTTAATGCGCCGCATATCCCTGTCCATTTGGGTAGCCTGGGCGTGTGTACGCGGCTGGTACGCGAAGCGATTGCGATGGGCCCCGGCGACATCGTTATTACGAATCACCCCCGCTACGGCGGTTCGCACCTGCCCGATATTACCCTGCTTTGCGCCGTATATACCGATGCCGGCGAACTTATCGGATATGCTGTCAACCGCGCGCACCATGCCGAAATAGGCGGTAAACGCCCCGGTTCTATGCCCCCCGACGCCACCTCGCTGGCCGAAGAAGGCGTCGTTTTCCCTCCAATGTACCTGGTAAAAGACGGCGAACTACAGTGGGCCGCTATTGAAGATCAACTGCGCAATGCGCCTTTTCCTACCCGCGCACTCAGCGACAACCTCGCCGACCTCAACGCTGCACTGGCATCGCTGCGCGCCGGCGCTGAAGCCCTTCGCAAACTGGCGGCAGAACACGGCCTGGAACAAGTGCGCTATTATATGAATGCACTGCAAGACCAGGCCTGCGCAGCCCTAGACGAAGCTCTGGCGCCCTGGCGCGGTCGCAGGGTAGAAGCCCGGGAGCAACTCGACGATGACTCCCAAATCTGTGTAGCTCTGGAAATTGGCGCAAATGACGTACTTATCGATTTTACGGGTTCTTCTATGGTTCACGCCCGCAATCTCAACGCCAATATTGCTATCGTTTATAGCGCCGTCATCTATGTATTGCGTCTCCTTTGCCAAAAGGAAATTCCACTCAACGAAGGATTGATGCGAAAAGTACAGGTCGTTTTGCCCGACAATAGCCTCTTGCATCCGCACTTTTCCGACGATCCACGGCTTTGTCCTGCCGTAGTAGGCGGCAATACGGAAGTAAGCCAGCGCCTGGTGGATACTTTGATCAAGGCGCTAGGCCTGGCTGCTTGTAGCCAGGGCACAATGAACAATTTTCTCTTTGGCAATGATCGCTTCGGCTATTATGAAACCATCGGCGGAGGGTCAGGCGCCGGACCAGGCTTTAATGGTCGCAGCGCCGTACACCAACACATGACCAATACCCGAATAACCGACCCCGAAGATCTTGAATGGCGATACCCTGCCCGCCTGCTCCGTTTCGCTATCAGGCACGGTTCGGGGGGCGCCGGCCAATGGCAAGGCGGCGACGGTATTGTCCGCGTGTTTGAATTCCTTGAAAATGTAGAAATGACCCTCTTAAGTCAGCATCGACAGATAGCGCCATACGGCATGGCCGGCGGCAGCCCCGGAAAAACTGGCCGTCAGTACCTCGTTACGCATAAAGGATACATTGTGCCGCTCAACGGCGCCGACAGCCGCAACCTCAAAGCCGGCGACTGTGTTGTGATTGAAACACCTGGCGGTGGCGGCTGGGGCGACAAAGCAGATACCCCGTAAGGTGTATTATTCCACTATCATGGTTACTACGCCTGTATACCTCAAGCTCTTTAGCTGCAATGCGTATATGCCGCTTGGCAAATATATCGGCAATCGATAGCAACGTCGCTGAGCCCCGGCAGGCCACCTCGTATCGTCAAGTACAGAAACCAGTTGCCCCTCCATGTTGATAAGCCTGAGCTGCGCTTCCTGGTCCTCGGGAAGTTCCATTTCCAAACAAAATTCACGTTGTACAAGGGGATTTGGGTATACCTGCAAAGCAACGGGCGTCGCCAATTCGCGGGTAGCTACGCTTATTTGCCCATTATAACGGGCCAAACATATTGCTGAAATGGAGATATCGCCCGCAAGTACAATCCGCTCCAGCGAATCAATCGCCAGTGCATGTACGTGGTCGTCTCCTCCCATGTTGGTTGTGGTTTTTCCATTGATACCAAAACTTGTTGATAATAGCCCATTTGGTTCAAGACAGGCAAGTTCAAAATCGCCATTATAACCGCCAACATACACATGACCCCATTTCCCTATGCCCACGGCCCGGCCGTTATCCTCGGTAGACTCTCCCTGGACTATAAAGTCAATACTAACCATACCTACACCGGCACTGCCAAAAGCTGGGTCCAAATCGCCGTCAGGTTCGAGTCGGACAACCAGGAAATCGCGGGTGGTATTATCGATACTACCCGCCAGCACTATCTTCCCGTCGGGCTGAAGCGCCATATCGTGTATGGTTTTCAATCCTGTAAAGCCCGGCACCAGATCGTATTGCACCCAACCTGCACCGCCGCCAAAACTGCTATCAAAACTCCCGTCGGTATTTAGTCTTACCACTACTACTGCACTGTTGTATGCCGGAGAAGGCCCTTGCAGGCCATAGCCGGCAACCAATATTTTGCCATCAGGCTGTATGACCGTAGCAGTGGCATAATAATACTTGTAGGGTTGCAAAAAAATCCATTTGCGGCCATCGCCGTCAAATCCGGTTTCCGGCCCCAAGCCCGGGCCGATTGGCCTCCAATACACTACCGACATTACAACTTGATTGGTGTCGGGGTAATTGATATAACTAAACCCTACCTGAGCCCAGTGTGCGTCTGTTTGGTTGAAAGCCAGATCCTGGGCAATATCGCTGGAATTAACACCCAAATCAATATTGCCGGTACCTTCCAGTATGCCGTTGTCAGTAAATGACTTAAACTCAAAAATGGCATGGCCTGTCGGTGTACCAACTTGATCCCAGGAGCTTGTTACCAACCGGCCGTCGGGCGCAATTGCTACTACCGCTTCGTGTTCATCAGTGCCGATATAGCTATCGTAGCAATAACCCGCCCCCGTTGGGCCGAAAGAAAAGTCTAATACACCATCTATTAGCCTGCCAACTACCACGTCGTAGCCGCTGCCAGGGTTGAGCATGGCGCCTGAAAAAACTACTTTATTATTTCCCTGAATGACTACTCCATTGGATATCGAACTATCTCCGTATGGGAAATAGTACTTCCCTGTCCCACCAAACAGTAGATCAAGCTCACCAGGTAGTTGAGCGTTGGCGATGCCTCCTATATAAAGAGCTGTTATCGCCAATAGGAGTATCTTTTTCATAACCTTGATTTATTGGCACATTACTTGCATGTCACTACAACATATCATTCTTTTATAAGATTATCAATGACATACATCAGTTTCCGTACTTGACAGCTATTCATAAATTTACTATTTTACCCCACTTTTGAACTATGCGCCTGAGCTCGAGGCGCCCTAACTTTGTGCCATTCAATGCCGCTCGACAAGAAGTCGCCGGCAATTTTGTAACTAAACAAAATACATAATACAATGAAAATCGCAGTATTGGGCACCGGCATGGTAGGAGATACCATAGGTTCCAGATTGATCGAATTGGGTCACGAAGTTATGATGGGCTCGCGCAGCGCCGGCAATAAAAAAGCGGCGGCATTTGCAGCCAAACACCCGGGCGGCAAAGCCCACGCCGGCACTTTTGCCGATGCTGTCGCTTTTGGCGACATCGTATTTAACTGTACCAAGGGAGACGGAAGCATAGATGCGCTCCGCTCGGCAGCACAGCACCTGGATGGTAAAATTATTGTAGATATCTCGAACCCACTGGATTTCAGCCAGGGTATGCCCCCCAGTCTTATTCCCGCCTTGTCGAACACCAACTCATTGGGCGAAGAAATCCAAAAAACGTTTCCCCAGGCAAAGGTGGTCAAAACCCTGAATACGATGTGGTGCGGACTCATGGTAAACCCCGCCATGATAGGCGGCGGCGATCACACAAATTTCATTTGCGGAAACGACAATGAGGCCAAGACCAGGGTAAAATCACTGCTCCAGGAGTTTGGCTGGAAAAACGAAAACCTGCTCGACCTGGGCGATATTTCCAACGCCCGTGGTACTGAAGGCCTTCTGCCAATCTGGCTACGCGTGTGGGGCGCCACGCAAAACGGAGCTTTCAATTTTAAAGTGGTGAGCTAAACGTAACATATAGTGGTTTGCATGACAAAATTGTGTATCATGCAAGCCACTATAATTTGCTTATCATGTTATTTGTACGGCTCATTAAGCTATCTTTGTTGCTGTTTAATTAGCACAGCGACTAATGCAGGATCCAGACCATCAACCGGCGATTTACCGCGACGAGGAAGTCGCTCAACCTATTAGCGAATTATTTGCATTTCATGGCCTGATCGTCGGCATGCGATCTTTCCTGCCCGAAGATCTCTGCCGCCTCATTTTGGAGCGAAAAGATCAGGTAAAGTCAATTACAGATTTCCAGGCCGATATCATCTCGCCTATCCTCAAATGGATTGAAAAAACGAGTATTACCAAACTGAGCGCCAGCGGCCTGGAGAACCTGAATCCCAATGAGCGCTACCTGTTTATCTCTAACCACAAAGATATCGTTCTCGATTCGGCATTTCTCAACATGGTGCTTTTCGAAAGCGGCTTTACGACCAGCCAGATCGCTATCGGCGACAACTTGATGAAACACCGCATTTCTGAATTAATCTTCAAACTCAATAAGAGTTTTGTAGTTAAACGCAGCGGTACCTCCGTTGAACTGTATCACTATTCGGTAAAACTGTCGGAATATATTCACCAACAGATTTACACTAAAACCGATTCGATATGGATAGCCCAGCGCGGAGGTCGATCCAAGGATGGTAATGACTGGACCCAGGTAGCCCTGCTGAAAATGTTGGGACTAAGCAATAAGTCTGATTTAAAATCGCATTTCCAACAGTTGAATATCGTACCCGTCACTATTACTTACGAATTCGACCCATGCGATCTGCTGAAAACGGAGGAATATCTGAAAAAACAAGCCGACCCCAACTACAAAAAATCATTCAGCGAAGATATCGAGTATATTTTATTGGGATTAAAAGGCAAAAAAGGACAAGTGCATTTTCATTTTAATAAACCGCTGAATGAAGAATTGGGCATGCTTGATACGGCTTCCAATCAAAAAAAACAACTGGAATTATTGGCAGGAATAATTGACAAAGCTATTCACCAGCATTATCAATTGCATCCGGTAAATTACATTGCCTACGACTTGCTTTTCCATCACGCCCATTATTCTGACCGTTATTCCGCCGAGGAATTCGTGCAGTACCAGCGTTTTTTTGAAGCTAAATTCTTGAAATTACCCGCAGCTCAACACGAATTGGGAAGGGCCTATTTATTAGGCATTTACGCCAATCCGCTAATTAATTTCACTTCTTATTTACAAACTCCCGCCTGATTTTTTTTTCGCTTGTTATTATTTCAAAAAAATGGCAGAGAAATTTTTCTATAGCCTGGCGCTCTTTTTTACCAAGCAGGGTAAAATTCGCGCAAGCTTTTAAAATATCTTCTTTTTTTGAGCAAAAAAAAACTGCGGAAGAAACAGCCTCTTCTTCTGTTACAAATTGCCCCATAAAATAGCGTTGCGTTACTGTAGTAATCGGCAATGCTGCATGCGGCACGGCATAATTAGCAGCCACAAATCCGGAATAATCAAAATCATATGCGATCGGCACTATTTTTCTATAACCTGGTACGTAATACAACTTGACATTGTGTTTATTGTAGATATCCCAATCGGCATTGGCAATCATGTATTGAAAAAAAACCATTTTCAGATAACTTTCCCGGTCAAGCATATGTATTTTTACAGTCTCGCTTGTCGTTTCTCTAGCCTTCAGCCTGGCAACAAATTCGTCGTCATCTTCTATCAACATAGCATAAAATCCAAACTTGTTTTTTTCGCCGTCATAGCCCTCCATTTTTATTAATCTTGTTCTAAAATAAATTGGGCTTACCATTTGCTGCAACTGATAGGCCAGAGCTTCTTTTAGCAGGTAATCTATTTGTTGTTGGCCGTCGCGGCAACTTAATATCAATTTGAGATGGTTAAGCGAATCCGTTAACCCCAATTGCTTTAATTGCTTTTTTTGCAATTTGATTTTAATTGGAGGATAAAGGCAGACTTCCTTGCGAACATTACCCCTGGCGCGCAATTTGATGTCGAGCTGTATTTCGCTGCCATCAATATTTCGGAAACTCATTTTACCATCCTGGTATTGTTCCTCCATCTTATGCTGAATCAGCTCTGCCCAATCGGTGTCAAGTCGAACAACCGGTATGGAATCCGGGTGATTTATAAATACATCCAAAAGTGTGGAAATGGGAGTTGTCGGGAATTCTGCATGCTGCGCAGTGACGCAAAACCCCAAAATTAATCCGTATAATGTTGCAAACAAAAGTCGTACCTTTTTCATCGTCGCTGGTTTTACCAGGCGCGCGCTATTCCAGCAGTACTTTTTCGCCATTTAGCAAACCCCGGTAGAAGCGCTTTTTTTCATACACTAACACCTCGCCGGTTTTGCCAAATTTAATGCTGGAATCGACGCCTATGATTTTGTGTTTATAACGAGAGATCACACCTGAAAATGAGGTGTGCCCTACTACCATATTTTTCTGGGCGGTATATTGCAAGATCAACCGGGCTTTTTCTTCTGTAAAATCCTCGGAAAAATAACCGCGATACCAAATAGGCCCCCACTCGCCGTATAAAAGATTCAGTGTGGGATCAGCAACAATAGCAGCCTCCGGTTGATCTATAATTTGTTCGCGGAAAATGCGATTTAACGATTCATTGGAAAGCCCCAGCTTGACATAAGGCTCTGAAAAGCCGGCATGCGAAAAAGTAGTCCTGTTAATTGAAACGGCAATATTTTTTGTACGCAACCACCTGCCCAGATAAGTATCGGGTCCAAATATGATTTGATACGGTATTTTGAAGCCCGCGCTGGTATACCGGTACTTTTTATGGAGGTAGCGCAAATCGCCCTGCAAGGTCATAACTTCGTGATTGCCCAATAAAAAGTGGACCTTGCCTTTCGCTTTTTCGGCTTGCAACTCCAACTTGTGGATATGCCAGAGTATCTCTGTTACCTCGTCGCCGCGATCAAAAATATCGCCTGCGATAACCAGATGCCCCGCGCCGTAGATCCAATTGCCGTTTTGGTCTATGACGCCCTGCGCTTGTAGCAGTTTGAAAAACATTCCGTATTGGCCGTGAACATCGCTGAGGGCAACGAATTTTTTTACGCCTGAATAATAACTCTGCCGGTCGGGTTTGAATACACGGTTAATATCCAGATAGGCCGGGTCAAAAGACGGGGAGACGGGGCTGTTCCAGGCCATAGGGGCGTTGGGCTCCAGTGTGTCCGCCATCACCCGGTTGTCGGCAATCCATCTTGCCACGACAAGGTTGTTTTCATAAAAAATATAGGGACCGTCGTTGTAAGTGCTGTCGCCGCCGCCATCCTGTGTAAATCCCGGGGTCAGCGAAGCTGATAAAACAAAGCTAATCAACAAAATGCGAATGCTCATGATTATGATGCTGTTATGATCAAATATACAAAATATTGGGATACAGTGGTTGTGGAGCCTGGGTTTTGCTATGCAATAACGCCGGTGATTTTTATTACCTTTATCAGAAAAAAGCAACGAATATGGGACATCGTCTTTTTATAGCCTGGCTAGTGCTGCATACATTTGTGGCAGAGGTTGCCGCCCAACTTCCAGCCGTCGTATCCGGAAGGCTAGAGCGAATTGAAAATTTTGAGTCCAAATACATTACAACGCGTCATATCGATGTATGGTTGCCGGAAGGCTATTCGCAGCGTCAAAAATACAGCGTGCTTTATATGCACGATGGTCAAATGCTTTATGACGCTACGACGACGTGGAACAAGCAGGCCTGGGATATCGACGATGTCGCAGGCCGGTTGATAAATGAAAAAAAAATTTTGCCGATTATCGTAGTCGGCATCTGGAATGGGGGGCCAACAAGGCATAGCGACTATTTTCCTCAAAAGCCTTTTGAGTCGTTGACTGCCGCCCAGCAGGACACCATTTTTAAATCTTTTCGACACAACGGCGCACCGATTTTTTTTGAGGAAAAAATTAATTCCGATAATTATTTGAAATTTATTGTTCAGGAACTCAAACCATATATCGATAAAAAATATTCCACCCGGAAGAGCCGAAAGCATACGTTTATTGCAGGAAGCAGCATGGGTGGATTGATTTCTATGTACGCGATTTGCGAATATCCCCGCGTTTTTGGCGGCGCCGCCTGCATTTCTACGCACTGGCCGGGTGTTTTTTCCGCCGATAACAACCCCATACCCGATGCTTTTGCCAACTATATGCAAAAACACCTCCCCAACCCTAAATCCCACAACATTTATTTCGATTACGGCACCGGCACGCTTGACGCCATGTACCCACCCTTGCAGCAAAAAATCGATACGGTAATGACATCTCGGGGTTATACCGCCGTCAACTGGATCACCCGCGAATTCCCTGGCGAAGATCACAGCGAAAAGGCCTGGAAAAAACGCCTGGATATCCCCCTGATGTTCTTATTGAGCAGGTGAATAAAAAATGCTGCGTTACATGTACGTCATTAAAAACACAGAACCGACAACAGAAAACCGCCGCCGCCGTATATTTACAGAAGCGTGACACTCAGGCGAAATGGGCATGTTATTTTTGCCCGTAAAATTTATTCGCCCAGCGCCTATGCCAGAGCAGGTCAAAATATTAACCGTCACGCACAAACATACCAACCTCAAACACATCGGGGAGTATGTAATCAAAGCGCCCGACAGCGCCGTACTCAAAGCGCGCCTGGCGACCTTGCAAAGCAGTTTCGGGCTCTCTGAACTGCTCTACCTGGCTACCTGCAACCGGGTCATGTATCTGATGGTAACAGATCAGGAATTTACCTCAGGCTTTGTGACCTCCTTTTTTCAAGAGGTCAATGGCGAATTAACTCCCGCCGCCCTTGACCAACTCCCCGAAGTAGTTCAGGCGCTGCAAGGACAACAAGCAATAGAACACCTCTTTGAAGTAGCGGCCTCCATGGATTCGATGGTAGTGGGCGAGCGGCAGATATTGGGACAATTGCGCGAGGCTTACGATCAATGCAAAAACTGGGGACTCACCGGCGATGGTATCAGGCTGGTGATCCAGCATGCCGTGGTAGCGGCTAAAACGGTATACGCCCAAACCCGAATTGGCGATAAACCAGTCTCAGTAGCTTCACTGGCTATCCAGCAATTACTGAAAATGGGACTTTCTCCCCAAGCGCGTATCATGATGATAGGCGCGGGGCAGACAAACACCCTGGTGGCCAAATTTTTGCAAAAATATCATTTCAACAATATCACGGTTTTTAACCGCAGCGTAGACAAAGCGCACACCATCGCCGATATGTTGAATGGCCAGGCTTTTCCGCTACACGCACTCCCGGCCTACACAGGCGGTTTCGACTGCCTTATTGTATGTACCGGCGCTGCCGACCCTGTCGTTACTCCCACACTCTATAGCGCCCTGCTCAACGGTGAAACAGGCAAAAAAGTAGTTATCGACCTGGCTATCCCCCATAATGTAGCCCATGAAACGGCCGCCAATTTTGATATGGAATATATAGAAATAGAAGGACTGCGTCACATAGCCCACGACAACCTTTCTTTCCGCAAACGAGAACTCCACAAAGCTCGCATCCTGCTGTCGGAACACATTTCTGCCTTCCCGGCTATTTGGCGCCAACGCCAAATGGAATTAGCGATGCGCAACATCCCCACCGAAATTAAAGCCGTAAAAGACAAGGTCATCAACGAGGTATTCCGCAAAGAAGTCCAAACACTCGACCCCGCCGCCCGCGAACTTATGGAACGCATGCTGAGCTACATGGAAAAAAAATGCATCGGCATTCCCATGAAAGTAGTGCGCGAAGGCGTCAGGTAAGAAATCGACAGTCGACAACCGCAAAAAAAACTTGGGGCATCCTCTTTCATCTCCTGCTAAAACCCCTTATCTTGAACCTGCTTTTCCAATACGAAAACCTGCCTTTGTAGTATCATCCATCATTTTGTTGGCCAAAAAACAAGTGAAAATGAAAGAGGACTTTCTGCACTATCTCTGGCGTACGCGCCGGTTTGACCTGATCGATTTATCCACTACCGACGGGAGGCCCCTGGTCATTGTTGAGCCGGGTGAGTACAACCGCCATGCCGGCCCTGATTTTCTGCATGCCCGCGTGCGCATAGACGATACGCTGTGGGCAGGCAATGTGGAAATGCACCTGCGCGCTTCCGAGTGGCTCCAACACGGCCACCAGCACGACGCGGCTTACGACAACGTGATACTGCACGTGGTGTTGGAAGAAGACAAACCCGTCTTCAGGGCCAATGGCGAGCGCCTGGCCTGCCTGGAACTCAGGCGGCGCATTCCGCCGCGGCTTAGCGGCACGTACCTTCAATTGATGCACGCCGAATACTGGATACCCTGTCAGCCGCACTTCGGAGCGGTAGACGATACCACCAGGGCGCTTTGGCTCGACCGGCTGCTGGTGGAGCGGCTGGAGGAGAAAACCGCCCGGCTGGCGGAGCGCCTTGAAGCCGCTACTTATGATTGGGAAGAAGTGTTTTACCAGTCGCTGGCCGCCAATTTCGGCACCAATATCAACGCCGCGCCTTTTGATATGCTGGCGCGGTCGCTGCCGCTCAAACTGATCGCCAAACACCGCAGCAGTCTGTTGCAAATAGAAGCCCTTTTGTTTGGACAAGCCGGCATGCTCGACGTCGCATTTGCAGATGACTATCCCCGGCGCCTGAGCGAAGAATACCGCTTTTTGAGTAAAAAATACCAACTTACGCCCATTGCGCCGGCCATGTGGAAATTCCTGCGCCTGCGCCCCGCCAACTTCCCTACCGTCCGGCTGGCACAGTTGTCGGCGCTGCTTTTCGGCAGCGAACACCTGTTCAGCAAAACCCTGGCCGCCGCCGATTACAAAGAAATAGAGCAATTGTTCGACCTGCGCGTATCGCTATATTGGCTCGATCACTATGTTTTCGACAAACCTTCAGTACGGCGGGCCAAACCCCTGGGGCAGGAGGCGATACAACTTATTACCGCCAATACGATTGTACCTTTTCTGTTTTTATACGGCGCCCACAAACACGAGCCGCAATACCGCGACAAGGCGCTGCAATTGCTGGAGGCTCTGCCGCCGGAGTCCAACCACATCGTCGACGGCTGGAAAAAACTGGGCTGGCAGGCCGCGCATGCCTACCAATCGCAGGCGATGCTACAACTCAAACACAAATATTGCGACCGCAAGCGATGCCTGGAATGCGCCATCGGCCATGTTGTGATGAAATGATCAACCGACAGACTGATAGAAGGCTTCAATATCTTCCTGCGCGCCGCTTACAAACACCTGATCGTGTTGCATCAGTTTTTCTTCAGGCGTGACAAATTCGATCATTTTACCTCTGCGGAGTATAGCAAGGATGTTGAGCCGGTAGTTTTGTCGCACATTGAGTTCTGCAATGGTTTTCCCGACTACGTCGCCGCCGTCGGCCAACAACCGCACACAGGTGATCTTGAAATCGGGAATCCGGGATGATGATAGCGTCCGGGGTGATTTGGATGGCGAACGGAACAGCTTGTAATCGTCGGCCCGAATGGTATCGATGAAATGATCTATTTCATCCATCGGGACAAGGTAGTTGTGCAATACGTGGGAGAAAATCTCGATAGAGGTTTCAAATTCTTCGGGAATGACCTCGTCGGCGCCCAGTACGGTAAGCTGTTGGATTTCCTTTACATAACGGGTTCTTACAATAAGGTATACCGATTGCGATATGCTGCGGATATTGGCAATAATGGCTTTGGTAGCCTGGGGGTCGGAAATCGCTACAACAACTACCCGCGCTCTGTTGAGGTATACCGACTCCAGTATATGGCTATGCATCGCGTCGCCGTACATAATGGGCGTACCCTTTTTCTTTTCCTGTGCAACAATGCCAGCATCCAGTTCAATAATGACATAGGGAATTTTGGCATATTGGGCAGCTTTGGCCACATTGGTCCCGTTGATGCCGTAGCCGACGATGACCAGG
>JRYG01003357.1_pt1 | contig 39263 bp, 37 predicted proteins | sample 235341 | NCBI WGS metagenome assembly JRYG01 (sample SAMN03074218, study PRJNA261478) | activated sludge metagenome | biome: Wastewater Treatment Plant; feature: Wastewater; material: Activated sludge; isolation source: activated biomass of a wastewater treatment plant treating hydrocarbon... ...
CCAGCGTCACGCCGTCGGCGCGCACGCAGGACAGGCTCTCGGTGCGCAGGTAGGCGCGCTCGGAGCTGATGTCGCCGTAGCCGGCTGCGATCACGAAGCACTCGCGGTATTCGGCGCGAAAGCGGTTGGGCAGGACCGAGTTGTCCGAAAGGCGGATCAGGACTGGGTGGGGATTGGACTGGGACTGGCCGCCGGTCGGCGCATCCAGCCCGCCCAGCAGCGTGCCGCGGGTAAAACTCACCGGCAGGAAGGTGGAGACGGTCCGGGCAAGTGCTTGCGACGTGCCACCCGAGGCCGGGTCCGAATTGACACCGGTGTTCGCGATCGGAGCGCCAGTGCCGGTGCGGGATCGGTCCGCGACGGTGATGCGCGTGATCGCGGGCTGCGGCGCCGCCAGCGGTGTCGGTAGCAAGGCGTCGCCTGGGGTGCCGCTTGGCATCGCGGCGGCGGGCGAACCCTTGNNCTAACCCTTGTATGGGGGCGGGGGGGGGGGCTGGCGCGCCGCCGGCGGCATGGTGTTCGGCGTAGCCGCGACGGGGGTGGGCGCCGCCGGGGTGGCGGCCGCTTGCTGTGCCGAGGTCAGCCGCTGTTCCAGGTCCGCGAAGCGCTGCATGGTCTTCGCTTCGAAGGCTTGGGCATTCTTGTTGAGCCGCCCTTGCTCTTCGCGTTCGTTCTCGTACTGGGCGAGCTTGCGTCCGGCCGTGCCGACCCATTGATCCACCGGATTGACCTGGCCGCCGGGTGGCATGACGTCGATGTTGGTGACTGCACTCGGTTGCCCGGCGGACGCTTGGGCGGCGCCGGTCTTCGGCGGGTTGCCGGTAAAGGCGAAGATCAGCCAGAGCAGCCCGACTCCGCCGGCCAACAAAGCGCTGAGCATGGCGTATTGGCGTTGCCGGGGGGAGAGGTGCTGCAGTACGTGCTGCGACAGACGCTGCGGCCAGCCGCGCAGGGCCTGGAAGGAGGGCTGCGGCGTGGTCATGGCGCCTCTCCTCGGCGGATCACGTAGACGCTGGTGCTCTCGCCGGGGCGTAGGTTGTGCTGCTCGATGCTGACACCGGCGACGCCGCCGGCCTCGCGATCGAACTCCGGTTCGGCCAGCACCATGGGGGCATTGCTGACGTTCTGCAGCAGATACTTCTCGCCGATCAGGCCGCGCCCTTCATACTGGCGTACCAGCGAGAAGCGCGCTTCGATCCACAGGGGGACCGAGCGCTGAGTCTCGTCGACCCGGACGTCGGGCGGCACCCGGTCCGAAGCCATCGCCACCAGCAGCGCTTTCATGGCGCGGACCGGGTTGGGTGACGATCCGGCTCCGGCCTGGGCCACGGTGGCTGCCTTCAACGCCCGGGGCGTCCTGTCGCGGATGACGATGGTGTCGGCGGGCGTGTCGGCGCGGCGCAGCAGCAGCGTGTAGGTGGTGCTCGCCGAGGAGACGAAGAGGTTGATCGGTTTCACGGAATCGCCGACCGGGCGAACGTAGATTTCGCCCTTCTCGCGGTCGCACTCCAGCACGACCTCGCCGGCCGGATTGATCGCCGAACTGACACCGCCGCCGGGCGCTGTGCTGCTCATGCCCTGCGTGGCAGGAAGGGCCGTCGCCGCGCCGCAATGACTCGAATGGATGTTGCCGAACACGTCAGTGATCGGCGCCCCGTCGATGCGGATGCGGGTCGGCTCCTTGATCGACACGATGGCTTCGACCGACACGCCGTCGCTGGCCTCGACGATCTGCAGCGCTTGGGCGGGCAGGGCCGTCAAGGTGGCGGTGGCGGCCGTGGCGGCGATTGCAGCACTCATCGCCCATCCGTGCCGAGGCACCAGGACGAACCGATGCGAGGATCGGACTTGGGTTGGTTCAGTTGCCGGCATTGGGCACCTCCTTGAAACTCTTCAAATGCATGCGCGCACCGGCGTAGCTGAACTCGACCCGGTAGGCCTTGAGGTCGTTGGCGGTCTCGAAGCCGTTGACCAGGGTGCGCAGGCGCCCGCGGATGACGATGCTCTGGCCTTCTTCGCTGGGGACGAGTTGCTGGGGCGCGAATACGGTGGCGGCGTTGATGCGCTTCAAGCGTTCGGCCTCCACTTCCTGCCGCGTCTTGAGCGGGCCGTACTGATCGGGTTCGACGTAGCCGAGCAGGATGTCCTTCTTCCAGTCGATCGAGGCCGGCGTCACGTCGAGCACCAGCCAGGCGATGAAGCTCCCCATCTGCTCGAGGTATTCGTTGCTGGCCTGGTCGCGGGTGACCCAGAAGGTCTTGTTGAGCGAGGGCGGCACGACCACGGTGCGCACCGTCCCCAACAGGTTGAGGATCACCACCAGGGCGAGGATCTGGCCGGCAGCGAGCACGCCGACCGCCAGGCCCAGCCCGCGATTGCGGCGCCGCATTTCCTTGATGTCGCCGTTGAGCCGTTCGAAGTCCATGGGCTTTCTCCCGGCTCAGCCGACCATGCGGTGGATGTGCGACGGCGGCGTGGCGCGCATCGCGGTCATCGGACTGGCGGGCAGGTGCCAGTACAGCCAGTGGATAGCTAAGGCCGGGTGCTTGTCCGCCTTGAGGCGCGACATCCAGCGCGAGACGAAGATGCCAACCGCCACGCAGACGCCGAAGGACAGTCTGCTGCTGGATAGATAGCCGACGAAAAACATGAACAGGATCGGCGCGGCGACATCGACATCCCAGAAGCCGATCTTCCATTGGTCATCGAGACGCCGTGGGATATAGGTGTCCGCTTGCATGTCGGTCTCCTGGGTGTCGATGCGAGCGTCAGACCACCGCGCCCATGATCGCGCCGGCGATCACGAGACCCACGGCGGCGAAGATGGCGAGGCCGACGTAAAACAGGACTGGGCCGAAGTTGCGTAGCGCGGAGAGCGAGATGAGCGCGACTACGAAACCGACGAATCCGACCAGAGCCTTGATTCCCGGTCCGAGCGCGGCGATCTGGGTCAGGGCCGAGGTGAGCGGTCCGGTGATGCCGGTGAAGGCGACCAGATCCAGGGCGTAGCCGGGAAAGGCGGTGCCGAGGCCGACGACGATCATCGCCAGCAGCATCGCGACGGTGATCGGCTTGCGGGTGGCGACGCGGGGGGAAGAAACAAGCACAGCAGTGTTCATGAAAACCTCCGGGCATGGGTGGAGCGTTGAAAATGGGATAGGGGTAGGAAGGCGGGTGGGCGTACGGACGCGCCTGCGGGTGGGAGCGCGAGCGCTCGACGGGTGAATGACTGGTATGTGAGCGGGCGACCGGTGAGGCGTCATGGCAGCTCCTCGCCACTCATCTGAAAAATCACCTCGGCCCGGCGGTTCTGCGTGCGGCCGGCCAAGGTGTCGTTCGAGGCGATGAAGCAGCACGCCCCTCGCGTCTGCAGCGTCAGCGTGGCGGCCAGCGTCGGATGGGTCTTGCGGAGGTGGTCGCGAACCGCGAGGGCACGGGCGAGGGCCAGCGATTCATTGAAAGCTAACGGCCCGGTACTGTCGGTGCGGCCGACGATCTTGATGCGGCGCACGTGGAGATGGTCGCCCATGGCCCGGTTCAGTTGGGAACGCGCGGCGGCGCTCAGCTTGGCGCTGCCCAGGCCGAACTGCACGATGACCGTGCGCGAGCTTTCCGCCTCCGTTGCAGGGTCTTGCGCCAAAGGTGCGGGGGCGACGGATTCGGCCGGGGTGACTGCGGCTTCGCGCGCGATCGGCTGGCTGGGTGTGTCCGGCGCGAGTGTCTTGGGTGTGCGGGTGGGGCATGCCGGGGGCACGCACTTCGCGAAACTGGCCCGGCGGCCGAAGTCGAGCTGGGCCAACTGCGCAGGCGTCGCCGCGTGCGTCCCCAATTTGGTCTCGGCCGGCACCGATGTGCGGAACAGGCTGCACGACGATGCGAGGGCGATGCAGCAGGCGATGAAACCGAGCTCAGCGACGCGGTGCAGGAAGCGGGCTGTCATGGTGAGACCCTCACCGACATCAGGGCGGGAATCGTTGTCGCCGTCGATACCAAGTGTTTGCCCAACTGCGCGCTGCGTTGTGCAGGTAACTGGCGGTACACCCGCCAGGCGTATTGGGCGCGGGCCTCGATGCAGTCCTTGCCCTTGAGTTGCGAGCAGGCCGCGTTGTAGGCGCCGACGGCATCCCACGTCGCCCCCCGCCGAGAAAAGCTGTCGGCCAGCAGCCATGCGCCGACCCGGATGTTGGTGCAGGGATCAAATAGATCGGTTTCCCGGATGCCGTGACGGGACAGGGTCTGCAGGTGGCCGCTGTTGATCTGCATGAGGCCGATGTCGTAGGACCCGGAGCGCTGGAGGTGCGAGCGGTTGACGGCCTGGGGGTTCAGGTTCGACTCGACCCGGGCAACGGCATAGAGCAGGTCGGCCGAGATGCCATAACGTTGGGCAGCTTCCTCCCAGCAGGCCTGTGCCTGAGCGGGCACGGTCGTCAGGACGGCCAAGGCGGTCAGACCAGCAAAGTACAGCGGCAGACGCATGAGTCACCTCTCCAACGAAACCGGAACGACCCGCCGAGGGGCGGGCAGCGAGATCTGGGCCGTCGGCGGTGTGCGGACGGTCAGGATCGGGTTCGGGTAGGTCCGGCTTCTAGCCGGGCAGGGTGACGGTGAGCGAGCGGGTCAGGAGCGGGTGGATGCCAGTCGGGACACCAGTTGAGGCGCCGCAAGCCTCAGCCGGGCGGCGCATCCCGCCCGGGATGGGAACGTTCGGCCATGTTGCGGCGGGCCTGCCGCAGGATTGCGACACCTGAAGCGTCCGCTGCCCGGCACAGGGCGACGCAGGCCGTGGTCAACTGGTCGAGTTGGAATTTGGGGTTGGGGTGCCGGTTGGCGGGCGAACGTTGAAGGCCCAGCAGCAACTGGTACTGCTGCCGCCACATCGATTCGCGACGGCGCGGTGTATCGGGCGGGCGGAGAACCAACTCAGTCCCGAGAAACCCGAAGATGCGACAGGGGGCATCCTGATACGTGAAGACCAGCGAGACACTGGCGCTGATGAGATCGGGGAAGCGAAAGGTCGGCGAGACGTTGTCTTTGCTCCGCAGCAGGCCGTAGAGCCAGTCGTGCTCCTCAACCCACAGGCGTGTCTCGATGACATCGTGAGCTTTACTCTCCTCTGAGGGAGGAGCGCGGTGACGTTGACGCGTCGCTGGTGTGGCGGTGAACATGCAGCTTTCCTCGATTCAGTGGCGGCGTATTGCTCTTGCGAGCACATGACTGGAGGATAGGCGGTTGAGATTGCGGTGTCTCGCGGGAATGGGGGGCTTGTGAGGGGGATTTCGCTATCACGGAATGGGTCGATAGGCCGCTAGAAACGGTCGTAATGCATGATAAATGGGCTTTGGTTGTCAGCTTTCCCTCGCAGACAGGACGTTTGACAACGCGTGCTAGGCGACGGCACCTCGGCCAGTTGGCCATTGGCTTCCTCGCCCGTACGTGGCCCTAACGCTTCACAAGGAGATCGTAGATGTCTGGCGCCAGCCTTCCTATAAGCAATATTGATTACTTCCTGCAACGGCCAGAAGTTCGAAGCCTTCCTGCTGATCAAATTGATGATCTGGTCAGCGTCACAGCCTATACGCACTACGAGCCTTCTACATCGTGGCCGGAAGTGCTAACCATATCCACGGCGGATGCTGCACTCTGGTTATCGCTTGCTGAGGCTGCGCGCTTTGTTGTCGCTGTCCCAGAGCTACGGCGTCTGATTGCCGTCTTCGACCATAGGCCGGGTTATCCACCCTTGCGGCGAGCATACTTCTACTCATGTAATGAACAGGGTGCCGTCCCCTTCGATGAGATGGCGGGCAAGGCACGTGCGCACGCCTGCCCAGTCAAACAGCTAGCTTGGAGCATTCGACGACCCGAGCATGAAAGCGAAGTTCGCGAATGGGTCGCCACGTATCAACAACAAATGGCAGCAATCGACAAGGTAGCCGCAGGGCGACAGCGCAACACTGTCGTCCAGAATGTCTACGTACTCTCCTCACCAGAGGGGCACTGCCTATTCTGTGGGGAGAAGGTCTTCGGATTTTCCGCGACGACTTTTGGCTCCGCTGAGGCAGCAGTGATGATCAGCGTGCACCTTTGCGAAAAACATCACGCCCTGGCACGAAACCAGAGGTCGGTACTGGAATTCGTCCTCACGTTCTTGGGTGTCGAATTGCCATTCAATCTTGAGGTCAAGGAGCAAGTACTAACCGGTCCGATCATTCAAATAATGATGGATGTGGCACGCGAAAAAACAGGTGCGCGAATTGGCGACCCAATTTACGACGCTAACAAGGATCAATACAACGTTGAAATCAATTTCGCGTCTGGCTTCTATATGCGCCTTCGTCTCAAATCGCTTCAGAACTACGGCTATATGCTGTTTGATCCAAATGACGTGCAGTTGAAGCGGGTAGACACCGCAGATCATCACAACTCAAAGCTAACTTATGGTCCGACCCATCTTCATCTTGAACCCGACGTCTGCAATGCGAATGTGACAGACAGCTTCACATACGGCATTCCCTTATTTGACCTGAAGCTCATTCTCCGTCTCGTAGAGGAAGCGGAAAAAGACTGGGCGGATAAGAGCCAGCAGGACTAAGGGCTGCTTCAGTTAAGATTTGTTCTTGGCCGAGGCTCTATCACCGATACTGATCGCCCGACGGTCTCGTTTGTGCTGAGATGCTGACATTCAGCGACGTAGCCATGTCACTGGAAATCAAAGTGCACCTGTCTGTCGGCGAATTGCACCGATTTCTTCGCAGGGTGATGCCTCATCCACGTCGGTGAAAACACCCCAACGCTCGCCCCGCTAGCACCCCGACCACCAGCGGCACGCACGGCAGCAGCAGTGGAGGCAGCATCACCGGCAGCACGAAGCCGATGACCGTTGCGCAGATGATCACGATTCCCAGGCTGGCGTACAGCGCGAACATCTCCGGATCGTGTTGCAGGAATTCCTTGGCCTTGATGAGCCGCGCCAATCCGCCGTCGACGACAGCGGCCAAGACGAATACCGCCAGCCAGGGCAGCCATTCGAGCAAGGTGGAGAGCCGATAGCTGGCGAGCAGGAGCAGTGCGTCGACGGCACGGAAGTAGGCGTTGTTGAAGAGGCGCTGGTTGACCGAGGACATCTCCCGGGACACCGCGCCGTTTACGCCCGCTGGCGAAGGCGCATCCTTGACGGCAGGAATCGGCGTGACCTGGGCCGTCGAATCTTGCATGCGCATCGCCCGATCCAGCATGCGGGTGGAGGGTTCGACGCCCCAGTAGGCGGTGGCCGCCTCATGCTCGGCGCGTAACTGCGCGAGGAAGCGCTCCGGGGGATGGGCCGACGGCACGTACAGCACCAGGACCAGCAGGATGAGCAGCGATACCACGGCGACTGCGCGGATCATGGCGCTTTCCTCGGCGCTCGGCTCGGCTTCACATCAGGATCGAGGATCGGAAACCGCCCCTTGATGATCCGCCCGCCCGACACCGAGGCGAAGTACTGGAGGTTGGGCAGCTTGCCGAGCACCTCGGCCGGCACCATCTCCTCGAAGCTCTCGGTGAGTTGGGTGGAATAGCTCGACGAGAAGTCGCCGAGGTGGGCATCCGACCCGTGGCTGAGGCCCACCCGTACCGTGTGGATCGCCGTCTTGCCGAAGGTCTCGACCACGAAGTCCTGGGTCGGCCGGTCCTTTGTGCGTAGGGCGATCAGGTTGTTGAGGTTGCCCAGCGCCATGCGCGCCGCGTCCTCGCTCCCCAGCCGCTTAGCCAGGTCAGCCAGGGTCTGCATCGCGCAAGTGGTGAAGATGCCGCCCTCGGCACCCTTGTTCAGGATCTCGATCAGCGGCTGGTTGATGACGTTCGAGACTTCGTCGACGAAGAGCGCAATGCGCCGGTAGCCGCCCAGGTTGTAGCGCATGCCGGCGCGCGCCGCTTGGTCGGCCAGTGCCAGGGCGCCGATCGCCGAGGCGACCGACGGATCGGGCAGGGAATCCAGGCACATGTACAGCACATGGCCGGCGCGCTCGATCTTCTCGAAGTTCATGATGGGCCGCCGGTCGTCCGCATCGAAGGGGTCGGGCGAGAGGCTCTTCCCCAGGTCGCCCGAAGTCAGCATCGACAGGATCGGCAGCAGGTTGGCGGTGATCTTCTGGTAGTGCTCCCGGTTGTGGCGGAAGGTGCGCACCTGGGCGTCGATCACCTTGTTGCGCAGGTTCTGCGCGATGTGGTGCTCGTAGTAGGCGACGAAGGCCATGAGGTCGGCGCTGGCCGCCTCCGACGGCCGCTTCAGGTTGCCGCGGTGGGCGTCGTGGAGGAGCTTTTTCATCTCGGGCAGATCACGCCAGCCGGCGCCGATGGCCTGGTCGTAGTAACGGCGCAGCGAGCTCTCCAACACCGGCTCGATGCCGCCCTCGATGTACTTGGTGAGCTTCACCAGGTTCGGCCGCTCCTCGATCTCGACCAAGCCCTGCACCACAACGTTGACCGCATCCCAGCCGAAGGCCGAGAAGGCGCCGGCCGTGTCCGGCGGCATGATCGACTGGATCCGCGAGGCGATTTCGGTGGGCTTCTGCCAGTTGAAGGTGAAGTCCAGCCGTACGCCGCGTTCCGGGAAGGCCGGGTGGAATTCCAGGAAGGTGTCGGGTTCGCGGTAGTCGGCGCAGGCGCGCTCGACGACCCGTTTGAGCCGGCGGCTGTTCTTCGGGTCGATGACGATCACGACGTCGCCGCGCCGGATCGCCTGGGTGATCAGGTTGGCGAGCGCCACCCCCTTGCCGGACTGGGTGGTGCCGACCAGCAGGGTGCCGCCCTCGAAATTCTGCAGCGGCCGGTGCAAGGGGCCCTCCTTCGGTTCAACGCCGTGGATGTAGGGCAGACCGATCTCGGCGTCCGGCTGGGGCTTGCTGTCGTAGCCCAGGAGCCGCAGCAGGCGCGGCGACACGGCGAATTCGCGGTAATCGACCTTGGCGAGTTCGTAGAGCCGCTGGGAATGCACGGGCCGCCATTCGAAGCCGAAGCCCAGGAAGACCGCGGCCGGATCCTGACACCAGCGGGCCAAGTCGCCGGTGCCGATGACCTCGATGCCGCGCCCGCCCAGCGACGCTTGCAAGATCAGCATGCGTAGCGCCTGACTCACCCGCAGCACGCCCATCGCAAAGCAGACGAACGCCAGCGGCAGGGCCAATTGCCGGGGGAGGGCGCCGCTCACGCCGACGCCGACGAAATAGACCAGCGCCAAGCCCCAGGCGATGCCGGCATAGACCTCGTAGGCCCGGCGCCACGGCATCTCGTAGCGGCGTACTAGCATCTCAGCCTGCCCCCGCCGGTGGCACGGCAAAGCCCGCCAGATTGAGGCCGCGCACACAGCACGGGTCGAGCACAACACCGACGGTGGGGGTGCCGTTGAAATCGCGGGACAGCGTCGGCGGACCCTCCCGAGTTGGCTTTACCAGCATCTTGGTTTCGGCGAGCGCACGCATGGCCAGCGAGGGCTGGATGCCACGTCGTTCGAATTCGACCAGGGGCACGAACACCCCTTGGGCGATAGTGCACACGGTGGGCGGCCCCATGCCATCGTTGAGCGTGCGAACGGCCTCGGCCAGCGCGTCCCGCACGACCGGATTCAGGCGCATCGGGACTTGCAGGGTGAATGAAGCCGAAGGCGGTGTCGTCGCCGGTTCCGCCGAGGGTGATCCGGGTGTTTCGTCGACCGGCACCACGCGGACGTCACGCTCGGCGGCCGGCTCGGGCGGCGGAATGAGCGACAACTGGGTGCCGCTCTTCATCGGTGCCAGCGGTGGTATGGATGAAGGCGTCTGCGGCACAGCTGGCGCAGACGCCGACGCTGGCTTGAATTCCAGTGCCTGGGGCAAGGCGACGGGTGGCGGATCGATTCCCGCCATGAGAATCGCCGGGGCCGAGAGCTTGACGGCTTCGAGCGGAGCCTTGGCGCTGGGCGGCTGGATGGGCCAAGTCGCGCGGCCTGCCGCTGTCGCTTCGAACACACCGGCGGCCAGCAGCAGTTCCAGCATGGTCTCGGGTGCCTTGGGGATACCGGCCAGTTGGTCGGCCTCGAGTAGGTGGTGGATGTCGTCGGCGGCGCCGGGCCAGACCATGAACAGACCGTCCTGGCCGAACCACAGGCGCGACTTCTCGTGGTTGGGCATCCAGGCCGAGTTGCCGCGGGTGAGCCGCCGCAGGGCATCGACGAGGTATCGCTCCAGGTGCGAGCCGTATTGCGGCGAGCCGTAGCGGTCGGTACTGGCGGCCAGGTTGCGGTCGATGACCAGCGCCAGCGAGCGGCGGACGAGTTCGTCGAGGATGTTGTGGTCGCGATAGACCGGGATGCCGCCGATACTGGCCAGCAGATGCGGCACGATGACTGTGTTGCCCTGGGACAGGTCGGCCATCACTGCAGGTGCTACCACATGGGGCAGCGCGAAGAGTCCCAGGCCGCGCGCCTCGACGGCCTGGGGCCGCCAGCGCAGGAAATAGCGCTCGCTGCCCCGGGTCGCCAGCCAATCGGCCAGGGGCTGCAGGAAGGCCGGCCACGTCTCGCCGGCGGCATCGGTGACGATGATATGGCTCATCAGCCGGTGCAGTTCGCAGCACAGCCCGGCGATAAAGGTGGCATGGCGCCAGCGCGGCTCGAGTTGCCGGCGTGCCGAGATGCTCATGCGCCCCGAGAAGATGTGTGCGTCGGTGCCTTGCAGGCTGAAGAACGCAGTCTCCAGGCCGAGCCGCAACAGGCCGCCGGGTGTGCTGAAGTAGTTGTCGGCGGTCGCCGGCAGGAGGTGCACGCAGGCGGCGTAGCGGCGCACCAGCGCCAATATGTCGCGCTCGAAGCTGTCTCGGTCGACGCCATAGCAGAGCTTGATGCGCGCGATCAGGTCCGCTTCGCCGGCCAGCAGATCCTCGACCGGCACGGCGGCGAAGCCCGGGTCGGAAGCGGGGTAGGAAGTGACAGGTGTTGGCGTGGCGGACATGGCGGTACGGCGATGCAGAAGAGAATGGGCAGTGGCCATTCTCGGGGGGGGCTACCTTGCCTGTCCCGCCGAAACGGGGCCTATTCGGAAGGGCTATCGCCTTCGGCCCCGGGGCTCAGCATGTGAAAGAGCGCCAGCATGCCCATCTGCCGCTTGGTCACGTCGAGGGCAGGGCGAGCCGGGTAAGACGCTTGGATGCGATGGTCCAGGTGAAAGCGTTCCAGCAGCTTGCAGAAGGGGCAAGCCTCACCCGGGTGTGCCACGGTGCCGACTGCGGCAATGAACTCGCAGCCGCATCGGGAACAGGTCAGCACGGCCAGCGCCGGTGCATTGGTCAGCCAGATGCCGTCGATATAGGAAACGAGGTTGAAGGCCCGATCGAGGCTGATGCGGTAAGGCGGGAGCGTGGCAGCCTGATAGGCGCGGTAGGCGAAGACCAGGGCTTCGCCGGCCGAGAGTCCCTGATTGCGCAACTGGCGGTATCTGGCGCCAATTAGGCAGGCGTCGCTACGCAAAATGAGGTTGGCGCCGTGGTACCACTCGGCCGAATCCGGGGCGCGTCCACGGGGGATGGATCGGGGGTCGGGGAAGAAGAGAGACTGCACCTGCCGCGGCGGGATGCCGGTGACGAGGTGAATGGTCTTCAGCCGTGCGCCGAGCGCCGCCAACTGCTTTGCTAGTTGCACGGCGCGCAAGTGCCGGTCGCCGCGCGTCGGCATGGATAACGGTTCCTACCGCAGTCCGTCCAAGGGCTTGGGTGGATGAACGAGTGCCATTGGGCCTGCCAGCGGCCGCGGCGCGCTCAAGAGCGTCACCAGGTCGGCGCGCGGCGGGAACAGGGTCGTGTCGCCGACGTGGATCACCAGGGACCACAGATCGTCGAGGCTCAAGCTCCGGAGATAGTTGGCTTGCTCCACGGTGAGCGCGTACCGGCAGCAGGTCGAAGCCATGTCATACTGAAGACCGGCACGTATGACGACGAGCACGTTCAGGTTGATCCATTCGGCATCGGTAAGTGTCACGTGGCTCATGGTCCTGGTCTCCGGTTTGCCCTTCGTGCGATCAGTACCTCCGACGTCGAGTTGGGAAAAACCTCGTGCGTGATCCGGTGCGATGGGTTGCAGTGAGGGCAGATCGAATCAGAATAGATACCGTGAATACTGTATGGCAATAGCATTTGCACGGTAGAAAGGGGCATCGATCTTCTTGCCACACGCAAGGTCCGATCGATGCCGTCGCTTGGCGAATCGCGCCATCGCAGGCCGGCTGCGTCGACCACGCCGAGCGGAATTGCCATGTCAATGGCATGGCAATGACGACATAGGGAAGGGCGGAAGACCTGGCCGGGGCAATTGTCCCGGCCAGGCTTTCAGCGATCTTGAAGCTTAGGCAGCTTCCGCCAGCCCTTTCCACTCATTGGCTGGCAAGTCGATCAACCTGCCGCCCAGCGCTTCGAACTCCGTCGCGCGGTCGTAGTCCTCGACCTCCTGGCTGTAATGCGTGACCGCATTGACCAAGCCATAGCCCGACAACTGCCCTTCCGCGATCAGGTGCCGCAGCACGCCGGCGCGCTCGACGTCGTTGAGCGTGTAGCGCTGGGCCAGCACCTCGACCGTCTTCACCGGGTCGCCGACCAGCGGGATGGCGAGCGTCTTCTGCAGCTTCTGCGCCGTCTGGCGGAAGGTCGCTTCCGACACCGCCGCCTGCACGACGTCGCGCACCTTGAGGAAAAAGGCCTTGTCGTCGGCGCGCAAGGTGTCGTCCTGGTAGACCTGGATGCGCTCGTCCTCGCCCCCGAGCGCGCGGCCCACGTGGGTCTTGCGCAGCGAGCGGTCGGCCGCGATCAGGCCGTTGCTGCACACCAGCCGGAACAGCAGCGGCTGCACCGACAGCGTCCCCTGGCCGACCTCCGAGTTCGAGATCACGACCCCGGCCTGAACCACATCGCCGGGTGCCATCTCGTACTTGAGGCGTGGCGTGATGCACTTCAGGTACATCTTCGTCTCGGTCAGCTCGACCGACTCGAAGCGCACCTCGGGTAGCTGCTGCAGGATGGGCAGCACGCTCTCGGCGAAGTCGAAGTTGTCGAGCCGGCGGTAGCGGTCCGACAGCACGGCGCGCACCTGGCCGTCCAGGGTGCGCAGCATGCGCCGCTCTTCCTCGCTCTGCAGCCAGGTGTTCACGTTGCGGTCGAGCAGGGCCGGCTGGTCTTCGCGCATGCGCTCGAAGTAGGCATACGGGATCTTCAGCTTGTCCGCCAACTGGCGACGCGCCAGCGGGGTGACGCCGTAGTGCACGGGGCTGCCGCCTTCCTCGATGACGAGTCGAGTGCCTCCGAGATCGTCGGTGGCATGACGCACCATCGTCGACGGCACGATCAAGTCCTTCTTCGAATGCAGCTGGCGCTCCAGTTCCTGGGCCAGGCTGACGAGAGAACGTCCGTTTTTCATAGCAATCTCCTTGTCGGAAAAGAAAAGCGGAGACGGCATCACCCCTCGGGGGAAGCGCATCCCCGCCAGGGTCGATGACGGACCAGCGGTGCTGGTCCAGAAAGGGCGCGAGCGCGCCGGAACTCCAGGGCTGTCTTCGCGGTGCCGTGGGGCGCCGCCTGGTGTGACAACTACCAGTGGGGCAAACGGCCTTTTCACCGTCACCGCCTGATGCAGTGCCGCTGAAAAGGCGGGTGCAGCCGGCCGGCCGCACCCCTCATCAAACATTCATGCCGCCCGCGGCGCCTGGGCTTCCAGGCGTTGGCGCCAGACGTCGGCCCAATCGGTGCCGGCATGCCTGGGCAGGAACACCCGCACCTGCCGCCGACCGCTATTCTTCTCTTCCCGCTTCAACCGGCGCGCCAGCGCGAAGGCGAAGGACTGGCCGGCGAAGTCGCCATCGGCGTCGTTGTCGGCATAGATGCAGACCTTGCGCACCGAATCCGGCAGCCACAGCTTCTCCAGATTGCCGGCGTTGAGCCCGGCCCAGACCGGTTTGCCGGTCGCCAGATGCAGGGCGAGGCCAGTCTCGATACCTTCGCTGATCGCCAGTTCCTCGGTCGCATCGAACAAGCGGACCGCGGCGCCGTTGATCCCGGCCGAGAGCACCTTTTTCGCATCGAGCGCCGCGAGCTTGCCGCCGTCCCGCAGATAGGTCCGGTGCAGCGTCACGGCGTGGCCGTCGGCACCTTGGATGCAGGCCAGCATCGCCGGATATTCAGCCACCTTGCGTGACTTGCCGGCGGCATCCTTCTGGTAATAGCCGAGGGCAGGGTGGAAGCGCAGCACCTTCGGGTACACCGGCAGGGCGAGACCCCGTCCGCTCAGGTAGCGATCGACTTCGTCTCCCACCGTCACCGGCCGGGCTTCGTTCCAGATGCGCTGCGCTAGCTTCTTCATGCGCTCGGCCGAAGGCTCGCAGCTTCGGGACGGTGCCGTCACCGGCATCATCCCCAGGCAGCGCTCGACGTCCCGCAGCGCGGTGTTGAAGTCCACGCCCATGACGGCTTGCAGCAACTTGAAGCCGCCACCCGGGCCGCACTGGCGGCAGTGGTAGTTCCCCTCGCCGAACTTGTCGGTGTACTGGAACCGATCCGTGCCACCGCACAGCGGGCAAGGCAGGTTGCGCCGCTTGAGGATGCGTTCATCCACGCCCAAGTGGGCCAGGATTTCCGTCCACCGGCCATGGGCACGCTGCTTGACCGCTTCGATGCGGGCCGCGTACTCACGATCCTGCATGGCAGACTCCCGTGTTGGCAGAACCCGCTTCGCCAACCAAGGCCACCGAATGGCCGGGCGCAGCGCCCACCCCCACGGTGACCTGGAAGGCCTTGCCGTGCAGCAGGGGATACTTGCCCAGCCGCAGTTCCTGCAGCAGCGAGTCCAGCGTCTGCACAGGATCGACCGAACGCAGGCGACGGATCAGGTCCGCCAGCGCGTCGCGGTCCGCATCGAGATCGGACTCCAGGAATTGCTCGTTCTCGTCGATGAAGGACGAGGCCTGACGTACCGGCTCGCCGGAGGTCTCGCCTGCCGGGATGTACAAGACGTCTTCATGGCAGACACCCTTGTCGGTGATTTCGACCACCTCGTTGCCGGCGCGCAGGCGCACGGCCTCGCACAGGATCACGGTCGGCCACACCCAGCGCCCTTCCAACTGGACGCGAAGCTGTTCGGACACCGCTTCGACCCGTACCGCTTCTTCCTCCAGGAAGCGCACGCGGCGCAACGCCCAGTGGTCAAGATGCAGGCCGAGCCAGTCGAAGACCAGGTAGCCCTTGGCCCGGGCCAGCATCCAGCGGGCCGCGTTGTCGTCGCCCACCCAATCGAGGGATACCAAAGTCACCGCGCCACTTTCAATGGCGAGTCGGGAAGGCGCCACGGCGACTTGCCGGACATAGTCGCGGTTGCCGCTGTCGTCCTGGATCGGGTAGTCGACGATCTCCTCGAACATCTCGGCCGGTAGCACATCGAGGTCGTTCAGCAGGTCCAACTGTCCCCAGGCCCGCATCGCCGCGTAGTAGGTTTCGACGAAGCGTTCGGGGGAAAGCTGGGTCTTGGCGATCTCCAGCGTTTGGCGCCAGCAGGCCTTCAACTCGGCGTTGATGCGCTTGCCCTGGACATCCTCGTCGATCAGCTTGTCGCGATCCGGCAGGCGCGCCATGAACTGGCGCGAGTCCAGGTGCACGACATTGACGCGGTCGTCTGGGCAGTAGCTCGGCTTCATGACGCAGAAGCCCTGCAGGAAGACCATCGTGTCGTGGCTGTGCCGGCCGTCCCGTGTACCGGCGAGGTGGACCGCACCCATCGGGCTGGCCATTGTCGCCAGGTTCGCGGCGGCAAAGCGCCGCGTCAGCGGCTTGCCGTTGAACAGCACCTGCACCGGAAAACCCAGACACAAGGTCTCGATGCGATTGCCCAGGTCGGGCAGGTCGACACCGTGCAACTCGATCCGGGTACCGACAACGGCTTCGGCGATGGACTCCACCTCGATGGACGCCTTGGCCAGCGCCGCCGCGGTGTCGATATCGACCCGCTGACGGTTTGAGGCGACGATGCAGCGCGTGGCGGCATACAGGCATTTCGAGAAGCCCACCCCGAAAGGGCGCTCCTCGGCACTGGTGGCCGCATCCCAGCCCGACTCGTGGAAGCTCAGGAGCTTCTGGAAGTCGTCCAGGCCGCAGCCATCGTCCTGCACCCGCAGCACCTGCGTGGCGGCGTCGTAATGGATTTCGATGCGCATCGCGCCGGCACGGCGGGCGTTCTGCAACAGCTCGGAGACGAGCGTGAAGCGGTCGGTGAAAGCGTAGCGCTGGTTGCGCAGCGCGCCTTCCTCGTTGATTCGAACCTGTATCTGCATGATGTGCTCCATGAGTGCAGGCGGAACCCGGCCCTGGCGGGACGGACCCGCCAAGGGGGAAGAACGATCGGTCAGCCGACGTGGCGGACCGGTGGGGTGAACAACTGCCCGGCGGCCAAGGCCTCGATCAGGCTGTGCCCGAGGAACTCCCGGGGCAACAGGTGCCGGGTGCTGAGGACCCGGCCCTCTGCATCGAGCCGCTCGACCTTCAGGCCGATCGGATGCCAATGCACCCGGTAGGTCAGCCAGTCGGCGCCGGCGATGACGAAGGTGCGGCCGGCCCGGCCGGTGAGGACTTCGCTTTCCTTGACCAGGAACTCGATGTCCTCCGGCGCCTGGACGGTCAGCAGGGACGGGGCGTCGCGCGCGATGCGCGTTTGGGTGTGCATGGCGGCCGGCCTCCTCACAGTACGCGCGGCGTGCAGGGCTGCCCGTCGTCGGGCGCGCCCCCGTCCGTGCGGCGGGTGGATGGATCGAAGGGCAGATCGTTGATCCGCGCCCGGGCTTCGCGGTCCGGCGTCGCTGTCAGGCAATCGGCGTGCAGCCGTTCCCGCCGGATCTGTTCCAGCCCTACCGCGTCTTCATAATCCAGGCGTCCGACGATGCCGTAGGCGACGAAGATCGCCATCAGGCACAGGACATCCTTGAAAGTGGTCATGACGACTCCTTGAAAGGGGTGGGGGCTTTCGCGTTGGCGACAAGCCCAAGAAATTGGAGATGGCGTCAGGCGAACAGGTCGCCCTGCACCGCCATCCGCTTGATTTGCTCGTTGATCCACTGGGGGTTCTTGGCAAGCCGGGCCTCGACCCATTCAGGGTTGTGGACGACGGCGTCGCGCACCCAGTCGGGGTAGCGATCGAGCGTGGCGTTGAACCAGGCCTTCAGGCTGTGGCGGATGCGGTCGCGAACTTCCTCCGCATCGACCCGACCGCAGTAAGTGATCGGCGACAGCGGACTGCAGCCGACGACACGCAAGCAACTCACGAAGGAGAACGGCAGGCCGTCCTTCTCGCGCTCACTGAACACCCAGCGCAGGGTGTCGAACTTTTCTTCCAGCGGCGTTGTTGGGTCGGCCAGATGACTGACCTCCTGCAGCAAGCGCCAATGCAGGAAGACGATGTCTTCCTCGCTCCATTCGACGGGCACATCCTCGCCGTCGAGCAAAGCGTCCAGGGCTGCACGATCGGGGATCGCCGCCGGACGGTGGCGCAAGGTGGCCGTGAAAGATGGAAAAATCGGCGGCAAAACTGGGCCCACTGGCGTGGGACGGGAAACTCGGGGGGATACGCTCTGATTCAGCATCGTTGGCTCCAGGAAAAATTGGAGGCAACGCACACCACGACCGGGGGCATATGCCCCCGTGGGGTGAGAAACTGCCGGCCCGCTACGGGCGGAACGGCGCTATGGGAAGAAGCTCCAGGGCTGGCTTGAACTGGCGGTGAGAACCGCGGTGACCGGTATGCCAGCTACCGATCGAGGAAGGCTTTCGGGGGAAGGGCGCTTACGGAAGCACGGAAGCGCCTCGCCCCTGCCTCGAAAACTTGCCTCGATGGCATGGGTGCGACAGGCACGTTGATCGGTGCCGGAAAGTTCGGCGCACGCGGCAGCGGACAAAGCCGCTGGCATACGCGACAGACAGAGAACTCCAGGGCTTGCCTTGTTTGAATGCAGGGCCAGCTGCTGCATGACGTCAAGGTAGTGCCGCCGGATTGCCAGGTCAATCCCGAAAAACAGTCCGAATCGGCCCCGATGCCGAAAGCCCCCTCAGGCCACGGCCATTTCCAGTGGCGAATGCGTATGCCGGCAGGGATGATCGGCCCGGACACAGTATTTCGGGGAGCACGGCATGTCGGAGATCCAGATCGTCAAGGTGGACCAGGGGGGCGTCAACGCCCGCATCCTTGCCAAGGAGGCCAAGGCCGATTTCCGGCGCGTCGAGGCGGCCAGCCTGAAGATGCCGACGCGCTTCACCAGCGCCGAGGGCAAGCGCTTCTTTGCGCGGCTGTTCAACACGCTGCAGCTCAACACCCACTTCATCTCGGTGATCGCCCGCACGCGGCTCGAACACGAGGACGTCGCGAAGATCGAGGACACCATCCGCGCCCAGATGGACGCCGTGACCGCAAACCTCAACCATGCCATCGACGGCGCCGAAGCGCTATTCAAAGCGCATGGCATCACCAGCACGGCAACCTATGACACCGTGCCCCTGGATATGGACGTCCATGTGCTGTCGTCGATCGGGCGACGTTTCCTGGAGGTGCTGGGCAAACTCGACCAGCTGATGCCCTTGCTGCAGACCCTGGAGATTCACGAGGTGATCACCACCCAGGCGGTGGACGTCCAGCGTGCAACGCTCAAAAGGCAGGTGCGCGACGTGGCCAATGGCGCGCGCAACTTCGCGATGGGGCTGCGGCGGCGGATGAACGCCATGGACGCGCGCAGCGGCGAAGGTCGTGGCGAGGGAAGCCGGCAAGAGTCCGTTGCCGTAGGTGTCGCGGATGGCGCGAATTCCGCTGGGGGGGAGGGCGAGACAACGGCCGATCCGACGGAGGCGAGCGCCGATGCACAGCCGGAAGCCCTGGAAGGCGCCGCGCCTTCAATCGGCGATTAGCGTCGCTTGAGTAACCCGATCGAGGCCGATTTGTCACCTTTCGTCCCAATATCAACAAGGATGACGATAACCAAAACTACATAAGAACCCCTGTTTCGATAGTCCAGTGACCGTCATTCTTGTTGAGTGAAAGGACAACACGATGGCGGTCAAGAAAAAAGAATCCGCCCGTCTGGCGAAGCGACTGGGGGGCAACCTATCCGGGCGGCGCAAACAGCTGGGATGGACACAAGAGATGGTCGCGGAGCGGGTCGGCGTCGATGCCGAAACCATCTCGCGCATCGAGCGCGGCGCCCATTTGCCGTCCCTGCCGACACTGGACAGGCTTGCGATGGCGCTCCAATGCTCTGCGGGCGACCTGTTATCGAAGGAAGGGCCCGAAGAGGCCAGCGAAGCGGCGACCTTTGGCGCATGGATTTCCGAACTGGGGTCTGACGATCGGGCATTCGTCATGACGGTCGTGCGGAACTGTTGTGATTACCTGGGCAGCCGCTCGAAATAGCGCATATTCCCGTCCATTGCGGGCGAAATGGACCGCCCGGCCAAAGCTCGTGCGCGAAACCCTCCGGACACTCTCCCCGGATACCACGGCGCCCCGCGAAACCCTGGCTCACCTCACGGTTCTATTCGCCATGGCGGGTTCGAGCCGGATCGGCTTCGTCAGCGATCCGACTTCTGGACCGCGACCCTGATCACGGCGTTCTGGAATGGTTTCGGCACCCGTGCCATCTCCAATCGCTGGCAGACGCCGCCTATTGAGGCAGGTACGTCCCGGAACGCCTTGCGTCGGCCCGCGGGCCTCAATATCGTATCGACAAGTCCCACGTCATCAGGCTGACCTGACCCCATGGGTACCCGCACCGCTCTCGTGGCGGCGTCGCAGTCGATACCTGCCTGTTGCCCGACGATCCGCCGTCGCGCGTGCTGCGCGGTGCAGGTGCGGATCGGCTGATCTTTCCCGCCACGGACGCCCTTGGCCGTCATGCGGTGGGAGTCACTTTCTTGCCCATCCTTCCATGCCGTGCGACCGGGGCGCCGGCGGCATGTCGTCGAGTTCTGCGTTCCCTAACGGCCCGCGCCATCCTGACCTAGCGCGGCCGCAACAGAGCAGGTCATGTCCTTTATCGGCACCCGCCGTGACGAGGCCCGATCATGCCCAACATCCGTACCCCTACCGCCGCGAAGGTGGCTGGTTCCCGCGCTCTTTCGACGATGCCGGCGGCACCGGTTTCGACCTTGACGTTGCCCGAGACCGGCTTCCTGCGCCAGCCCCAGGTGCTGGCCTTCGTTCCCATCTCCAAATCGACGCTCTGGCGGCGCATCCAGGCGCGCACCTTTCCCGAGCCGGTCAAGCTCTCAGAGCGGGTGACCGTCTGGCGCGCGGAAGACATCCGCCGCTGGATCGCGCAGCAAGGCCAGCCCGGCTGATGGTCAAGGCAGTGAGCGGGGACCGGTTCGGTTCTGAACGGCGGCGTCGGTCGCGTATCGGCCGGGTCGGCGCCGACCCGCCACCGGCGTCGCGCCTGCGCTCATCAGTCCGGCCGGCCCGTTCTTCGGCGGCGGCGCACTCGGCCTGATGACGAAATCCCGCGCCATTCCCGGCGTTTTCGGCTGGCGAAGGGTGCGTCGGCGCTCGAACATTCGGGCTCATGACGATCGAGAGATGATGGGAGAAGCAAGTCATGCACGACAACCAGGAGGTCGACAGGTACCACGACAACGCACTGCAATCGGTCGAGATGCTCCGTGCTGTCATTGGCGGTGAGACCTACGAAGCGGTGGCCGTGCGCTTCGGCGTCTCGCGCACGGCGGTCGAACGGCGCATCAAGTCCGTCGCCGTCCAACTCACCCAGGTGGTGGGCGTGGATGGGCTCAAGGAAGAAGGCGCGGCTTTTGTGAGGCGGCTGCGCCAGCATCGGGACGCCATCCTGGTCGCGCTGGAAGGCTTTGAGCCCCAGCCGCCGGCTGGCGTCCGTCCGGCACGAGTATTGTCGGCGGCGGAGGTGGCCCAGGGTGCAGTGCGCATCAAAGGCCGCACCAGCCGCACCTGGCACGACCTGGCCCTGTACTACATGTTGTTCGCCACGGGTCTGCGCCCCCTCGAAATCGCCCGGATCGAGGTGCGCGACTATCTGCATGCCGACGGCAGCGTATGCAGGGAATCGGAGTTGCGTGCCGACGCGGCGATCAACGGCAAACTCCGGCCACTGTACTTCAGCAGCAGCCGGCTCGACGATGCGCTGGCTGCCTATTTCCGCGAGCGTCTCGCCGGCGGCCATGGCCTGGGTGGGCCGGATCTCTTCCGTGGCTTGGACCCGGGTAGCCGACTATTCCTTTCCCCGAGCGGCGAGCCCTACAAGATCACGCCCAATAATGGTGAGCCGGGGCAGAACCGCTATGTCTGCCGGGCGCTGCTGGAGATCTACCGCAAATTGTTCCGTTATGCCGAACTCAAGGGGTTGAGCACCCAGTCGGCGCGCCTCACCGTGATATCGCGGATGTATGAGCGCGGGGCCGACGAGGACCAGGTGGGCGCGATCCTGGGCATCGGCGAGCGCAGCGCGGTGCGGGAGCTGTTGGCCCGGCCCAAGCCGACGCTGGCGGAACTGCTCGATGAGTTGATCTGAGCTCGCCATGGACTCCCAACGCTTCGCCATCAAGGGCCGAGTGATCGGCGCGGACGATCCACAACTGCAGGAGGCGCTCGCCCATGTCTACGAGACACCCGAGCGGCCGAGATGCCTATGCGTGCCCGGCGGTGTGGAAATGTACGTGGCCCGCCACCGGCAGTTCGTAGTCAAGCGCATGCCGGACAGCGGCAGCACCCACCATCCGGGCTGCCCTTCCTTCGAGCCGGAGGTCCAGCAGTCCGGACTGGGCGAACTGGTCGGCGAAGCGGTGCTGGAGTCGGAACCGGGCCGGGTCGAATTGCGGGTGGATTTCCCCTGGACACGAGTGCTCGGGCGCGGTGTGCCACGCGGCGAACCGCAAGACGTGTCGGAGGTCGGCGTGCCACGGCGGCGCATGACCTTGCGGGCGCTGATGCACTTCCTCTTCGAGCGCGCCGGCTTCAACCGCTGGAGCCCGGCGATGGCGGGCAAACGCAACCAGGGCGTGTTGCGCAAGTACCTGCTGGAGGCCGCCGAGGAGATCGTGGTCAAGGGCGTGCCGCTGGCTGAGCGCCTGTATGTGCCCGAACCTTTCAGCGAGAGCGCCAAGGCCGAAGCCGCCCAGCGCCGGCGCGAGAAACTGGCCGTGCTGCGCCCCAAGGACGGCCATACGCCGCTGGCCATCGTGATCGGCGAGTTCAAGGCGAGCGAGGCGACGAGCCAGGGCCGCCGCGTCTGGATTCGGCATATGCCGGATGCGCCGCTGTTGATCGCCAGCCGGAGTTGGGAGCGGATCGAGCGGGCGTTCGCTCCGCTGTTCGAGGCGCGCGATGCCGATACCGGCCACCCGGTCCGCCTGGTCATGGCCGCGCTGATCCGCGCCCGCCGCGAATATACCTATGAAATCGATGCGGCGAGTTTGATGCTGACGAGCGAGCAGTGGATTCCCATCGAGGGCGTGCATGAACTGCCCCTGATCGACGCGCTGGTCGCCCAGCGCCGCCGCTTCGTCAAGCCGCTCCGCTATGACGCTCGGAGCGCAGCGGCTTTCCCGAATGCTCTGCTGCTAGATGCCGGGCCGGCGCCGGTTCCGTTGCACGTAGTCAGCGCTTTCATGGACCCGAAGGAGCGGGCGGCGAAAGAGAAAGCGGCTGCGGCGGCCAACCAGGATGCCTGGGTATGGCGGACGGATCAGCTGATGCCGTCCTTGAAAAGCGCGCAAGGTTCTCGCTGAAGGAGCGTCTGCGAAAGCGAAACGGATGGCGTGTCTCGATCAGGCCTGGACGATCGTAGGGGAGAGGGCGTCGCCATTACCAACACACGCTCACGTAGTTCCTTCACGGCTTTGAAGGAAGGAACCCATTTCGCCAATACCGCGACCGGCTCACCGGTTTTCGGATTGCGGGCACGGCGGGAAGGACGGTAATTCAGGTTGAAACTGCCGAATCCGCAAATTTCAACGCGGTCGCCGTGAACCAGTGCTGCGTGGATGGCCCCGAGAATCTCTGCCACCGCCATCTCGGCATCCTTCTGGACGAGTTGTGGAAAGCGTTCAGCACGCAGAAGGATGAGTTCGGAGCGGGTCATGGCGAGATTTTACCCGAGGCTACCTTGAGGCCATGGGGAATGCCTTCGCGGTGAGTGTTTCCGCAGGGGTTGAAACGCAGGGAAGTCGCGAGAGCATGAATCGTCGGAATGTCCTGACGATTCATGGAGAAGCGCCATCATGGCCCATCCCAACACACACCCCGTCATCGCCGTGCAGGGTGGCGGTGCTCCGGTCGCCCCGACCCTGCTGGGGCAAGGCCCCGCTCGCATTCCCACCGGCGGCAAGATCCGCGCCGGCATCAAGGTGCTCACCAAAAAGGCCGCCGGCGAGCCCAAGGCGAAGGCGATCTACGACCAGGGGGTGGCCGCGGGCCAGTCCTTCGAGCAGATCGAGCGTGCCATCGCCGAAGCCCTACCCAACCTCAAGACACCGCTGGTGCCGCGCAACGTGCCGTGGTTCACCGTGCGGGCGCAGGACTTTCCCAACCCCGAGGTCGCCCGGGAGATTCTGGACGCCTACGGCGAGGATCGGGGCGAAGGCCGGCGTTTGTACCGCTTCCCGGTGGTGTTCCCCTCAGACTACTGGCAGACCGTGATGCCCCACGAGTTGGCGGCCTGGGGCACGCACGAGAAGCACTACTGGTCGCAATATTCGGCCGATGGCCGGGTGCGCCACTGCATGTGCCATGCGCCGGTGCCAGTCGACGAGACGGGCCGGCGAACGATCCGCCTCTTCGGCGGGCGCAAGACCATGATCCGCGAGGACAACGGCGGTCTCTGCGAACCGGAGGCTTGCCGCGAGTACCAGCAGCGCCAGTGCAACCTGACCGGGCGCTTCCTGTTCTTCATCCCCAGCATCCGGTCGATCAGCGCATTCGAACTGCATACCAACAGCTTCTACGCGATGAACGCCGCGATCCAGAAGTTCGAGACCGTGGGCTTCCTGCGTGGCGGGCGCATCTCGGGGTTCCTCGACCGGCAGCGCACGCCTTTCTACCTCACGAAAAAACTGATGGAGGTGGCCCACATCGACGAGCAGGGGCGGGCGGTGCGCGTACCGCAGTGGATCATCGACCTGGAGGCGCCGGTGGATGTGACGGCACTGCTGCGCGAGAACGAAGACACCGAGACGGCGCTGGTGCAGGCGCAACTGGCGACCCAGGTGCTGCAGGGCGGTCTGGCCGAGGTGAGCGCCGAGCCGCTGCAGCCGGAGGCGGCCGACCTCCTGGTGGTGGCGGCGACCGACGCGACATCCGTCGAGGCGCCGCCGCTACGTGAGGGTCGTCCCAGCTTCGAGCAACTGATGGCCCGCGTGCAGGCCTACGGGATCGTGCCGGAACGGTACCAGGCCTACGCCGACCGGCGCTGGGGCCGGGGCTGGAAGATCAACCCGAACGGCCGCGCCCAGGCCTGGAATGAATTGGAACGGTACGGCAACGATCCGCAGGGCTACGGCGACAAGATCGAGAGCGAGATGCAACTGGCTTCGCGAGGGAGGACGGCATGATCCGCATCGCGCACTTCTCCGACCTGCACTACGGCACCAAGAGCCTGGCAGAAGCCGACCGTTGCTTCGGCGCCGCCATCGACCGGGCCATCGCGTTGGGTGCGGAGGCGGCGGTTCTCTCGGGCGATGCCACCGACCATGGCCTGGACTTGCATGCCCCGGCCGCCGAACGGCTGGTTGCTCAGGTGCGGCGACTGGCTGACCACTGCCCGGTGTTGATGCTGCAAGGGACATTTTCGCATGAGCCACCGGGCACCCTGGCAATCTTCAGGCTGCTGGGCGGACGGCATCCGGTGCATGTGGCCAGCCGTATCGCGCAGGTCGCCCTCACGGCCCACGGCGAGTGGCTTTCGTCAACGAGTTGGTGCTTCGATGGGGTGCCGGCCGGTGCTCGTGCCCTGTTTTCCTGCATCCCCACGGTGAACAAGGCGGTGGTGGCCGCAACGGTCGGTGCGGCCGAAGCGGCCCAGGCCGTGGGGGAGCATCTGGCCCCGCTGCTGCGCGGCTACGCACCGACCCATCGTGCGGCCCGTCGGCAGGGCGTGCCGACCATCGGCGTGTCGCACGGTACGGTGTTCGGCTGCGTGAGCGAGCACGGCGTGCCGATGGCCGGCTTCGATCACGAGTTCACGACCGGTGCCCTATTCGGTGCCGAGGCCCAAGCCTTCATGCTCGGGCACATCCATCGGCATCAGGCATGGGAGCAGGAAAGCAGAGTAGGGCGGCAATGTATCGCCTATCCGGGCTCGATCGGTCGCTTTCATTACGGCGAGGAAGGGGGCAAGGGGTTTCTGTTCTGGGAAATCGACGCCGACCAGGCGCGCTTCACCCTGGAAGCCACGCCCGCGCGCCGGACTGTCGATATCGTGTTCGAGGGCAAACCCGACCTCGACGCCCTGCGCGCAGCCGTCGCGCAGCAGGACATCGCCGGCGCGTTCGTGCGCGTGCGCTGGACCGTCGCTGATGAAGACCGCCAACAGGTCGACCGCGCGGCGATCGAGCGGCTACTGGACGGGGCGGCGGAAACCAAGCTGGAGGGGCGCATCGTGCCGGTGGTGCGCACGCGGGCGGCGGGGATTTCGCAACTGGCGAATCTTGCGGACAAGGTACGGGCCTGGGCGCGGGTGACCGAGGCGCGGGCGGAACCCTTGCTCGAGTGCCTCCAGGCGCTGTCGGGCCAGGAACCGGATGCCATCGCCGAGCGTGTGCTGCGTGGGCAGGAAGTCCCTGATGGCGGGGAAGGCATCGACACCGCTGTCACTCTGTCGCCCCCCGGGGCCGATCTTGAGCCCGCGCTGTCGTTGTGATCAGGCCATGGCCTGTCCCTTGGGGACGGACTTGCACACCCTTTTTCGTGCGAGAGACTGACCTGGTCATCCCGCTGGAGTATCCCCATGCAACCTCTTTCACTCACTCTCAAGGGCTTTCGCGGCATTCGCGATGGCCTGGGACGCGATGTCCTGACCCTGGATTTCGAGCGACTGGCCGATGGCGCCGAACTGGTCGCCATCGCCGGCGCCAATGGGCGCGGCAAGACCACCGTGATGGACAACATGCACCCGTACCTCACGATGCCATCACGTGCCGGCGTGGCGGGGCCGGGTGGGTTCTCCTACTACGACCACGTCTGTCTACCCGAAAACGAGAAGGACCTGATCTGGGCCCACGACGGTCGCCGTTATCGCTCGCAGGTGGTCATCCGCGTGAACGGCCGGCGCAAGACCGAAGCCTTCCTGTTCGTGCTCGCCGACGATGGTGTCTGGAAGCCTGTGACGCTGGACGACGGCCCCGTTTCGGACGGTAAGGTGGACACCTATACCAGCTGCGTCGAAGCCATCTGCGGCAGCGCCGACACCTTCTTCACTTCGGTGTTCTCGGCCCAGGGCAAGCGGCAACTGAGCGCCTACCGTAATGCCGAGATCAAGACCTTGCTGGCTGACTTGCTCGGACAAGAAGAAATCCGGGTGCTGGGCCAGAAGGCGAGCGAAACGGCCCGCCTGCTCAAAGCCGGTCTTGCGGCGATCCGGCAGGAACAGGCGGGATTGGATGCGGAAGCGCAGCGTATCGATGCTGAACGGCGTCGGCTCGACGGCGCTCAGGGCCGCGTCGCGCAGTGCCTGGCGGATCGGCAAGCGGCCCAGGCCGCGCAGGAGTCGGCCCGAACCCGGCATGCGCACTTGATGGCCGAACGCGAGCAGTCGCGGGGCGTGGAGGCGCATCGGGGGCAACTTCAGGGCGAATGCCAAGCGATGATCCTGGCCGGCAAAGAGGCCATCGAAGCCTTGCAGGCTCAGGGCCGGGGCGAACAACAGCGGCTGCATCGACTGGAACAGCGTATTGCCCAGCGCCTCGCCCAGGAGTGCAACCGCCGGCAAGTGTTGCAGAACCAGCGCCGGCAGTGCCTTGCCGTGTTGGCGGGTGGGCAAGCGGTGCGGCATGCGGAGTGCCGTCTGCCCATGGCCGAGCGGGTTTTGTCGCTGCGTTCGGCGCAGGTCGGAGCATGGCGCCAACAGGTTCAACGCCTGACGCAGTGCCAAGCGGCGAAGCGTATGGTGCAGCAGAAGTTGTCCGGGATCGAACGCGAGGCCGGCCAAGCGGCGCTCAAGGCCGAGGAACTGGCGCGGCGCTTCGGTCTCACTGGCGAGGTGCCCTGTGCCGGCACCGACCTGCAGGGGCAATGCCAGCTCCTGGGCGACGCGCGGGACGCCAAGGCCCTGATTCCCAGCGCGCAGGGGACGATCCAGCGGCTGGGGGGCGAGAAGGCGGCGGCACAGCAGGAACTGAACGCCTTGTGTCGGCAGCATAAGGAACTCGCGGGTGCTCCCCAGGCGTTGGCCAGGGCCGAACTCCAGGCCGAGCTTGCCCGGGTGCGGGCCTCGCGGTATGCGCTGCTGGCAGCCCAAGCCGGTGAAATGGCGCGTGCCCGGACCACACTGGCCGGGATCGAGCAGGAGTTGACAGAACTGCGGACGGAACTGCCGGCCGCCCAGAGACAGGATGCCGCTGCCGGTCAGCCGCCTGCAGAGACAACCGAGGAGACCGCCGAGCGCCAACAGATCCATGCGGCACGTCAGGCCATCGCGGCCCGGCACGAACAGCAGGCCAAGTACTACCGGGCCACCCTGGATAGGTTCAGAGAGGCGCTGGCGGCTTTGCCGGCACCGTATGACGGGCAGCGGCTAATCGATGCCCAGACCGCGATGGAACAGGCGGCGCAGTCGGTGATTGCCGCCGAGCAGTCTCATCTGGGCGCAGTGCGGGATGCCGAAACCCTGGGCGCCCTCGTGCAGCAGGCAACAGCCCTGGCCGTTCGCCGAACTAATGTCGCCAACCGCATGGCCACGGTCGAAACCGAGTTGGGCCACTGGAATCTGTTCGCCAAGTGCATGAGCAACGACGGCCTGATTGCCCTGGCCATCGATGACGCTGGTCCGGCCTTGTCGGCACTTGCCAATGACCTCTTGCTCGCCTGTTACGGTCCCCGCTTCACGGTGTCCCTCCAAACGCTGGTGGAAACCGGCAAGGGCGAGCAGAAGGAGGGCTTCGACATCCTGGTGAACGACGGCGAGTCGGGCGAGAGCAAGAGCGTCGGCCTGATGAGCGGCGGCGAACGGGTCTGGATCTCATGCCGAGTTCGGCATGAGATCCATTATGCCGCGCACCGGGTTATGCCGAGTCGCGCGGTAGGGGTGGGCCGCCTGCCCTCAAGCAAGATCACCGGACTCGGCATAGTCCCCGCGTGGCAATCCCCTCGATGTGGCTCGGCCTCGTCCGTCGACCGCAGATTCGCTGACCGGCATCTCCCCCCGAGGAAGGACTTGAGACCGAAAAAACCCGTGATAGGCTGGTTTGAACTTCTTCCCGAGGAGACGTCATGCAACCGCTCATACTGACCCTGAAAGGCTTCCGCGGCATCCGCGACGGCCTGGGCCTCGACACGATCACGCTCGACTTCGAGCGGCTGGCCGCTGGCGCCAAACTGGTCGCCATCGCCGGCGCCAACGGGCGCGGCAAGACCACCGTGATGGACAACATGCACCCCTACCTGACCATGCCTGCGCGGGCGGCCATGGCCGGTCCGGGGGGGTTCTCCTACTACGACCACGTCGGCCTGCCCGAGAATGAGAAGGACTTGGTCTGGACCCACGTGGGCCGGCGCTACCGTTCACATGTGGTGATCCGCCTCAACGGCCGGCGCAAGACGGAGGCTTTCCTGTTCGTGCTGGCCGACGATGGTGCCTGGAAACCCGTGGTGCTGGACGACGGCACGGTCTCGGACGGGAAGGTCGAGACCTATAACCGCTGCGTCGAGGCGATCTGCGGCAGCGCCGATACCTTCTTCACCTCGGTGTTCTCGGCCCAGAACAAACGCCAGCTCAGCACCTACCGCAACGGCGAGATCAAGGCGCTGCTCGCCGACCTCTTGGGGCAGGCGGAAATCCAGGCACTGGGCCAGCAGGCGGCCGAAACGGCGCGCTTGCTCAAGGCCGGGCTGTCGGCGGTCCGGCACGAACAGGCGGGGCTGGAGGCGGAAGCGCGGCGGATCGAGAGCGAGCAGCGGCGCCTCGACAGTGCACCTGGCCGAGTCGCGCAGCATCTGGCGGCCCGGCAGGCGGCCCAAGCCCTGCTGGAGTCGGCCCGAACCCGGCATGCTCAACTGGTGGCGGAGCGCGAGCAGTCCCGGGGTGTGGAGGCCCGACGAGCGCAGCTGCAAGAGGAACGTCAAGGGGTGATCCAGGCCAGCACCCAGGCCATCGACGCCTTGGAAGTCCGGGATCGGGGCGAGGCCCAACGGCTGGAGCGGTTGGAGCAGCGCATCGCGCAACGGCTGACCCAGGAGCGCAACCGCCGGCAGGTCTTGCAGCACCAGCACCGCCAACACCTTGCGGTGCTGGCGGGAGCGCCGGCCGCGCGGCGGGCCGAGGCCCGCCTGCCCTTGGCCGAACGGGTCGCCTCCCTGCGCCGGGAGCGACTCGGCGCCTGCCGGGAACAGGTCCAGCGCCTGGCCCAATCTCAGGCATCGGAGCGCCTCGTCCAGCAGAAGCTCTCCGGGATCGAGCGCGAGGCTGGGCAAGCGGCCCTCCAGGCCGAGGAATTGGCACGTCGGCTCGGCCTGACCGGCGAAGTGCCCTGCGCCGGTACCGATCTGCAGGGGCGATGCCAACTCTTGGGGGACGCCCGCGAAGCCCAGGCCCTGATCCCCAGCGCCCAGGGGACAATCCAGCGGCTGGTGCGCGACAAGGCGGAAGCTGAACAGGAGTTGGAGGCCGTCCGCCGGCAGCACGAGGCGCTCGCTGCCGCCCCCCGGGCCTTGGCCCGATCCGAACAACGGGCCGAGGCTGCCCGCAACCGCGCCTCACGGTTTGCCCTGTTGGCGGCCCAGGCCGGCGAACTGGCGCGGGCTGAGAAGGCATTGACCGAGGTCGAGCAGGAATTGACGGAGTTGCGGGCCGCGCTGGGATCGGATACCGCCGATCAGCCGCCGATGGAGCGCCCCGAGGAGGCGGCCGAGCGTCACCAGATTCAGGCCACCCGGCAGAGCATCGCCGCCCAGCACGAGCAGCAGGCCAGGCACACCCGCGCCACCCTGGATCGGCTCCAGCAGGCGCTGGCGGCCTTGCCGGCGCCCTACGACGAGCAGCGCCTGGTCGACGCGCAAGCGACGATCGAACGGGCGGTGCAGTCGTTCGCCGCCGCCGAACAGGCCCACCTGAATGCGGTACGGGAGGCGGAAGCGCTGGGCGCTCTGGAGCGGCAGGCGACGGCCCTGGCCGATCGCCAAGCCCAGTTGGCTCGCCGTATCGCCCAGATCGACGTCGAGTTGGGCAACTGGAATCTGTTTGCCAAGTGCATGAGCAATGATGGATTGATCGCGCTGGCCATTGACGATGCCGGTCCGGCCTTGTCGGGGCTCGCCAACGATCTCTTGCTCGCCTGCTACGGCCCCCGCTTCACGGTGTCCATTCTGACGCTCGTGGCGACCGCCAAGGGCGAACAGAAGGAAGGTTTCGACATCCTCGTGCATGACGGCGAATCGGGAGAAAGCAAGAGCATCGGACTGATGAGCGGCGGGGAAAGGACGTGGATCGAGTCCTGCCTGACCCGCGCGATCGCCCTGTACCTCGCCCAGCACGCCGGCCGACGCTACCAGACCCTGTTCTCGGACGAGGCCGACGGGGCGCTCGACCCCGAGCGCAAGCGCATGTTCATGGCGATGAAGCGCGAAGTGCTGCGCCTGGGCGGCTACGAACGGGAGTTCTTCATCTCGCAGACGCCCCAGCTGACCGCCATGGCGGATCGGGTGATCGACCTGGATGCCCTGCAGGCGGGGACCCGGGCCGATGCCGGTCAACCGCTTGAGATGATTGACGCATGAAGGCGAAGGACCTCGCCAGCATACAGTTCGTCGGCGACCGGCCCCCAGGGACCGACGTCGTTGCGCCAAGGGCGGCGTCGAACCCCACCGCCCTCGGCGACCCGGACACCGGCGCAGTGCCTACAAGGCGTTGAGGAAGGCCATCAATTGGTCGTCCGGCCGATAGCGGCCCGGCTTGCCGCCGTGCGGCAGGGCCCGGTCCAACACCTGCTGCTTCAAGGTCAGGTCAGCGTCGAGATAGATCTGCGTCGTTTCCAGCGACTCATGGCCGAGCCACATTGCGATGACCGCGCGGTCGACGCCGGCCTGCAGCAGTTCCATCGCCGTGGTGTGGCGCAAGACATGGGGCGTCACCCGCTTGTCGGCCAGCGACCGGCAGACCTTCGCGGCCGCCGCGACATGCTTGGCCACGAGGTACTGGACGCCGTCGGCGCTGAGCCGTTCCCCGCGGGCGCTCGGAAATACCACAGGCGCCTCGGGGACCAGATCGTGACGCATCCAGGCCTGCAAGACCGCCCGGGTTGGCTTCGCCAGCGGGGTGCAGCGCTCCTTGCGTCCCTTGCCGAGCACATGAACGTGCGCGCCGTCCTCAAGTCGGATGTCCTCGCGGCGCAACGCCGTCAGTTCGGAGAGCCGCAGCCCCGTCTGTACGGCGAGCAGCAACAGGGCATGATCGCGACGCCCGGCCCAAGTATGCTGATCGGGAGCCGCCAACAGTGCGTCGACCTCGGCTCGCGTTAGATGGCACACCTGGATGCGCGTGCAGCGTTTGCCCGGGATGGCCAGGACGCGCTGGATCTGGGCAGCGTGGTCGGGGGCCTCGAAGGCCGCGTACCGGAAAAACGACCGAATGGCGCTCAGGCGCAGGTTTCGGCTGCGCGCCGTGGCCCCCCGCTTGCCCTCCAATTCGTCGAGAAATGCGGTGAGCAGCGGGGCGTCGATCTGGGCGAGCTTGAGCGCGCTGGGCGATGTTCCCAAGTGCTGCCGCGCAAAACGCAGCAGCAGCCGGAAGGTGTCGCGATAGGACGCCAGGGTATGCGGACTGACCTGCTGCTGTTGCATCAGCCGGCGCGTGAAGAACCCCTCCAGCAGGGGCGCGAAGTCGGGGGCGGTGGTGATCATGGCCGTTTCTCCCAACGCTGCTCGAGCCGGGCGAGCGCCTGCCCCATCAGTTCGGGGCAGGCACTGAGGTACCAGTAGGTGTGCTCGATGCCCACGTGACCGAGGAAGGTCGACAGGATGGGCAGTCGCCGCTCGACGTCGTCGCCGGCGCGGTACCAGCGCAGCAGAGTCTGGATGGCGAAGCGGTGGCGCAGGTCGTGCAGGCGCGGCCGCGGAGCGCCGGTCGGCGTCGATATCCCCGCTTGGTCGAGCAAGCGGTAGAAGGTGCGATGGATCGTGCTCGGCAGCAACGGCGTGCGCCGACCCGACACGAAAAAGTGAGATTGCGAAACCCCGCGCAGCCACACATCGCGCCGCGCCCGGTAGCGCGTGAGTTCCCGCCGGGTTGAATCGTCGATCGGTACCCAGCGCGACTTGCCGAACTTCGTCTGTCGAATCGTCAGCAGCCCCTGGTTGAGATCGACATCGCCGAGCTGGAGGCGGATCGCCTCGCCCAGGCGCAGCCCCGTCACGCTGAGCAAGCCGAGCAGGCCATGGTAGGTCCATCGCCGCAGGCCGTCGTCGGGAGGCAGGTCCAACGCGCAGCTCAGCAATCGCGCGACCTCGTCGTCGGAATACAGGTATGGCTGCCGGCGGCGCAGGCGTGAAGGCAAGAGATCGACCGGCGGGATCTCGGTGGCAGGGTCGTTCGCGAGATGATGGCGAGCAAACCCCCGGACCCTGCGCAACCGATCCGCGGCGCTGCCCGGGCGCGTCGAGGCGTTGCCCACCGCCCACTCCAGGGCAGCCGCGGTCGTGATCCGGGTGGCTCCCCGGCGCTCCATGAAATCCAAAAACTCGGCCAGCGAATCTTCGTGTGCCCGCAGCTTGAACCCGAGGGCGCGACGTAAGGCCAGGTAGTCCTGGGCAGCTTCTCGCAGCAGCTTCATTGTCCACCTCCCGGCCAGGGAGTGGCCAAGGGGCGCAGGGCAGCCAGATCCACCTTGGCGTAGATCAGGGTCGTTCGCTGCCGCCGGTGCCGCAGGACTTCGCCGATCTCGGCCAAGGAGGCCCCGTCGCGAAGCAGCTGTGTTGCCAATGCATGGCGCAGTGCATGGGCGCCCTGGCTGGGCGGATTCAAGCCCGCCCGGCCCAAGGCGCGGCGGACGATGCCGGCGATGGCCGTGCCGCTGGCGAACCCCTGGCGCGGCGCTTGCGCTCGGACAAAGACGTGGCGCGACGGACAGGGCGGGCGCGCCTCGCGCAGATACATGGCCAAGGCTTCACCGACATCCGGCGGCATCGGCAGGCGATCGATCCGGGTCTCGCCGTTGCGAATCCGCAGCTCGCCCGCGCGCCAGTCGATATCCTCCAGCCGCAGCGCGGCGACCTCGCCTGCCCGCAGCCCCAATCGCGCGAGCAGCAGGATGATCGCATAATCGCGGCGACCATTGGCCGTGGTGCGGTCGCAGTGTGCGAGGATGCCGCGGACGTGATCGGCGTCCAGGGCCCGCGGAATCGACGAGAGCGACCAGTGGGCCGGTGCGGGGATGCTCTGGGACAGATCGGTACCGATCAGGCCTCGGTGGTAGGCAAAGCGCAAGAAGGCACGCAACCCGCCGGCCACCCGCTTCGCCGTCGCGGGACCGCACGCCTGGGTGACCTGCAGCACATGCGCAACGACTTCCTGGGCGGTCATGCGCGCGACGTCCACCTCGCCCTCGCCGAAGAGCGCTGCCAGGAGGCGCTTGGCATCCTGCCGGTGCGTATGGATCGTCGACGGCGCCAAGTTGCGTTCCCAGCGCAGATAGTCCACATACTCGGTTGCCAGGCGTTGTGCCGGGCTCGGCAGTGGCGCGGGTGCCGTCAGGACGACGATGCCACTATCGCCCAGATGCGTCAGCAGCCGCAGCAGCGTGGGACGATCCTCGTATCGCGGCGTTCGGCGGCGCTTGCGATGGCGGAGGAAGGCTTCGATGCCTTCCCGAGTGATGCCGTCAGCGGCAAGGCCTCGTCCCGTCAGCCAGCGGCTGAAGTCGCCAAGCAGCCACGCCGCGCGGCGCAGCGTAGCCTTCGCATACCCTTGGTTTGCCAGCCTGCCAATGAAGGCGTCGATATGGGTCCCCAGCGGCCCGTCGTGCATCCGAGCGCGCGCCCACGGGCGCACAAACAGTTCTTCCATGATGATATCCTTCCGTGGCAACCGGCCCCGGTGCGGAGAAAGTTATGCCGAGCAGTTTCGATGGGGAAGAACGGTCCGGGCGGGCATGCCGTGCGACTCGGCATAACCCGGTGCGCGGCATAATGGGTCAACGAGTGCCTGATTCGAGCGGTGGCGCTATACATCGCCCAGCACACAGGGCGACGCTACGGTGCGCTGTTCTCGGACGAGGCCGATGGGCCGCTGGACCCCGAGCGTAAGCGCATGTTCATGGCGATGAAGCGGGAGGTGCTGCGGCTGGGGGGGTATCAGCAGGAGTTTTTCGTGTCCCAGACGCCGGAACTGACCGCCATGGCGGATGCGGTGATCGATTTGGAGGCCTGCGCGTCGGGCTACATGCCTTATGACAGATTTTTCTAGGGCAGCGAACTCCTTGACGGGAATGCTCCTGCCTTTGGAGCGCCCTTGGGAAATACCGCCAATGGTAAACTTTGAATTTATTGGTTTGCCTTACGAGGGCGGGCCACCCTTCGGGTCCGAGACGAAGGTTATTTTCAACTCGAGCCCCAGCGTTTTAGCGAGCCGATAGAGAATCAACAAGGGCGGATTCGCAATCCCTCGCTCCAGTTGCGAAACGTAAGTGCGGTCGACTTCCGCGGCGAGCGCAAATGTCTCCTGAGAAAGTTTGGCCTGTTGTCGGGCGGCCTTGATTTGGTCTGCCAACTGAAGGCACAGCCTGTTGAAATCTTTATCGTCCACACGTTGAGCATGGGGGTGGCGAGACTATTAATCCACGGAATATAATCTACAAACATTCCGTATGCTTATTGAAGGCAGTTGCTTCCAATGTTTCGCCCCTTACTTGAAGCTGAACGGCTGCCTGTTGATTCGAGGATTGATCGATTGGCTGCCATCGGCGAACCCAAACTGCGATTCAAGGAGGTTGATCAACTTCTGGCGTGTTCCAATGCTTTGCTGAAGGCGCAGTCATTGGGCTTGGGGCGCGGCCTTGCAACCTGCCCGGCCACCGATTCGGCTGAATTCGACAAAATCCTCGGCGATGCGCTGATCTTCCTCACCGAGCGCTTCTGCCATGAAGAAGATTTGATGAGGTCATTTACGGCTGAGCCGCTATTGCGACCCCTTATCGATCGGCACAAGGAGGATCACGCCGAACTGTCGGCCGAACTCCTGTCGATCGTGTTGAATCTCCAGAAGCACGGGTTACAGGAATTGGTGCCCCGGTTTCAAAGACTCTTGGGTCCTTCCCTCGACAACCACCGGAGGAACCATGACGCAGTACTGGATCAATGGACGGCGGAGACAAAGCTCCAGAAATCTGGTGTGTTGCCAAAATGAGGCAAATGTGGTCGCGGCCAGAGGGTCAGGATGGTATGGGATGCGAGGTAACGTGAGTTGCTGTCGTTGAATACCGCACCTGGAACTATGACCAAAATCTCCGGAGTGCTCAGGAAGCAGTTATGGCCATTCAGGTGGGAACTGCAATCGTTGTCGGAGCCCAAGTTGAGCTTACCCGAGTCGCTCTTGCCCTGGTCTCCAAGCCCTTTGTGCTGGTGCTCGTGGTGACCGAAGTGCTGTGCGGCGAGACCTGTCTCGTGTTGACAATACGCCCCCGCACCTCCCCAAGCGAGTTGGAAAGGTAAGATGAAAACAAGGAGGAACACGAGCAATTTCTTCACATATTCGATGTCTACCAAAGATAGTCGGAGGAGTGCCAAGCACTATTTGCTTTGAGTAGTACATTCTGCGCATGGGAATAAGGCCTTGGGCTGGGCGGGGCTGGCACCCAAATTGAACGACCTCAAAGCGAGTATTGCCTGCACTGAAATTTCTGGCAGCCCATGGCTCGCGTGTTCGGATAAGTCATCGCGAAAGGGATGAAAGGAGCAACAGCGTAAAGCGGGTCAATCCGTTGGTCGAAGAAACGTCGACTTGGCCACCATGCGCAAGAACAATTGATCGCGTAATGGCTAATCCTAGTCCCGAGCTTTCCGTCGTGCGCTGCCGCGAGCTATCGACCCGATAAAACCGGTCGAACAGGCGGGGTAGATGTTCCACAGCAATCTCACTTCCAGTGTTCTCGACGGCAACCTTCGTCATGCCGTCATCACTCTCCTCGATTAGCACTTTGACCGTCCCGCCGTATGGCGTATGGCGCAGTGCGTTGGAGAGGAGATTGCTGACCGCTCTCCTCAGCATCAACCGGTCTCCGACAATTTGGCCCCTGCCGGAGAGCGTCAAGGTAATCGACTTCTCTTCGGCCAGCACATCGTAATACTCAAGTAAATCGCCGAGTTCCTCTGCGAGATCAATCGGCTCTCGATTAGGGATGATCTGGTTGTTGTCGGCCTTGGCCAGGAACAGCATGTCGGAAATGGTTCGCGATAAGCGCTCGAATTCTTCTGCGTTCGACGCCAGGATGTCCCGATAATCATCCGCCGAGCGCGCTTTCGAGAGCGTGACCTGGGTCTGGGTCAGCAGATTGCTGACTGGCGTTCGCAATTCGTGAGCAAGGTCCGAGGAAAAATCCGACAACCGCTGAAAGGATTCTTCCAAGCGCGAAAGCATGCCATTCAGGGTGTCGGCCAGATCGGCCAATTCGAGGGGGATGGATTCTACCGGCAGGCGGGTATGCAGCCGGTTGGCGGTGATTTCGGCGGCCTGGAGTTTGATGGCCTGTAGCGGCGACAGACCGCGCCGGACCACAAACCAGCCCAACAGCCCCATGGCCAAGGTCGCCAGCGCCATGAACACCCACAATGTTCCCCGAAACGAACTCATGAAGTGCTCGTGATGGGTGATATCGGTGGCGATTGCTACCGTTAAGCTGCCGCCACTATTGGCGCCAAGTTTGACCGTTGAGGAAATCCCCCGCCACGGCAGGCCGTCGTTGCCGGTCCATTTGACAGGTCGCCCATCCCTCGGTGTTGGACGGGGGACCAGAAGATCTTGAGGAAAGGCCATGGATTCGTTGGCGTAAAGCGTTTCTCCATTCTGGTCATAGACGGCAACGACCAGACCATGGTGCCCCGTCAGCGCATCGTCCAGTTGCTGGGTCAGCGTCTCTTTGGGTTGGCTGCCCGGACTCCGTTCCAGGATATGCTTTGCCAACTGCATTTTTCCGTTTAGCACCTCCATATCCTGTTCCTCGAAGTGGCGCTCGACAGAATTGCCGATGAGCAAGCCGAGCAGGAACAGCACGAAGGCCGAGGCCAGTGCGAATAGCAGGGTCAGCCGGAGTGTCAGCGAGGGGCCGCGAGTCGAGGTCAATCGATTACCTCCAGGACATAACCCATGCCGCGCACGGTGCGGATCAGTTTGGGTTCGAAGCCATCATCAATTTTGACGCGCAGGCGTTTGATTGCCACCTCAATGACGTTCGTGTCGCTATCGAAATTCATATCCCAGACTTGAGAGGCGATCAGTGATCGCGGCAGAACTTCGCCTTGGCGGCGTAGCAACAGTTCGAGCAAAGCGAATTCCTTGGCGGTCAGGTCGATGCGCTTTCCAGCCCGATTGACCCGGCGCCGCAAAAGGTCGAGTTCCAGGTCGGAGGCACGCAGGAACTCGGATTCCTTCGCCTTGCCGCCACGCCGCAGCAAGGTTCGGACACGGGCCAGCAATTCGGAAAAGGCAAACGGCTTGACCAGGTAATCGTCGGCGCCCCAGCTCCAGCCCCTTGACCCGGTCCGGCACCGCATCGCGAGCGGTGAGGATCAGAACCGGAACCGCGAGCCCATCCCGGCGCCAGTCGCGCAGCACGGCCAACCCGTCCTTCTTCGGCAAACCCAAATCCAGCAGCACCATCGCGTAGTCGGCGGTCTCGAGCGCCCGTTCGGCGCCGCGGCCATCCTGGACCCAATCCACGGTAAAACCCTCGGCGCGCAGGCCCTTGCGCAGGCTGTCGCCGATCATCGGGTCGTCTTCCGCCAACAATACGCGCATGTCGAACGCTCTCCAGTACCGATCATCTAATGCAAACCCGTCCACTCTCGCGCAGTATCCCACTCACCGCGACTCCCTGGGAGACCCTCTCTGACCACCCCACCCCTTTCCTGGCTGCTGATCCTCGGCGCGTTGATCGCTTTCGCCCCGATGTCGATCGACATGTACCTCCCCAGCCTGCCGGCGATCGCGGCCGAGTTCGGCGCCGAAACCTCCGCGGCGCAATTCACCCTGTCGAGTTTCCTTATCGGGCTGGCGCTCGGCCAGGCGATCCACGGCCCGCTGGCCGACCGCCACGGGCGCAAGCCGCCGCTGTACGCCGGGCTGGCGCTGTACGTCGCGGCTTCGATCGGTTGCGCGCTCGCGCCCGACATGGCGGCGCTGACGGCGCTGCGCTTCGTGCAGGCGGTGGGCGGCTGCGCCGGCGTGGTGATCGCGCGCGCCGTGGTCCGCGACCGCTTCGACGCCCACACCTCGGCGCGGGTGTACTCGCTGCTGATGCTCGTCATGGGTCTCGCGCCGATTCTCGCCCCATTCATCGGCGGCTGGATACTGGTCTTCGCCGGCTGGCGGGCGATCTTCGCGGTACTGGCGCTGTTCGGACTGGCCTGTCTGCTCGCCGTCTGGCGTCATCTACCGGAAACACGCCCGGTGGATACCGTCGCCGGCGCCGGGATCGGTGGGGCGCTGCGCATCTATGGCGAGTTGCTGCGCGACCGGCGTTTCATCGGTTACGCCTCGAGCGGCGGATTCGCCCAAGCCGGCATGTTCGCCTATATTACCGGCTCGCCGCACGTGTTCATCGAACTTCATGGGGTGTCGGCGCAGAACTACGGCTGGCTGTTCGGGCTTAACGCGCTGGGATTGATCGCCAGTTCGCAATACAATCGCCGGCTGCTGGCACGCCATGGCGCCGATGCGATCCTGCGGCGCGCCAACCGCGCGACCGTGCTGCTGGGGTTGGTGCTGCTGGCGGTCGCGGCCGGCGGATGGGGCGGGCTGCCGGCGCTGCTGATCCCGCTGTTCGGCTACCTGGTCACGCTCGGTTTCACCGCGCCGAACGCGATG
>JRYG01001041.1_pt1 | contig 38847 bp, 43 predicted proteins | sample 235341 | NCBI WGS metagenome assembly JRYG01 (sample SAMN03074218, study PRJNA261478) | activated sludge metagenome | biome: Wastewater Treatment Plant; feature: Wastewater; material: Activated sludge; isolation source: activated biomass of a wastewater treatment plant treating hydrocarbon... ...
GCCGGCCAGGTCGGCGGCCAGGGCCTCCGTCGGCACCAGGGTCGCCCGGGTGCGCCGGTGCAGGGTGCGCAGGTAGGCGGCCACTGCCGGGCGCAGCCAGCCGAGGCCGTAATGAACGCTGTAGCGGTCGAAATTGGTATGGAAGCCGGAGGTGACGGGAATGCCCAGGCGCCGGGCGGCATTGACCGCCGACCAGCCCAGGGGCCCCTCGGTGACCACGTGCACCAGGTCCGGCCGGGAGTGCTTCCAGCGGCGGCGCAGGTGGTTCCCGGCGGGCAGGCCCAGGCGCAGGCCCGGGTAGCCGGGCAGGGGCAGGCCGGCCACGGCGATCTCGCCTTCGCCACCGCCGTCGCCGTTCCCCTGGCGGGGGCGCACCACCTGCACGGCGTGGCCGCGGCGGCGCAGCCCCTCCACCAGGCGCCCCACGGTCATGGCCACGCCGTTGACCTCGGGGGGGAAGGTTTCGGTGACGAAGTCGATGTTGAGTTTCATCCGGTGAGATCCAGAAGTATGCTGGCCCAGACCACGGCCACGTTGACCAGGGCCATGAACACGGCGGCGCTGCCGATGTCCTTGGCCCGCTTGGAGAGGCGGTGCTTTTCCAGGCCGATGCGGTCGATGGCGGCCTCGACGGCGGAATTGAGCAACTCGACGATGAGCACCAGCAGCAGGCTGCCGATCATCAGGGCGCGGGCGATGCCTCCCACCGGCAGCAGGCAGGCGACGGCGGCGAGGAGGACGGCCAGCCAGGTTTCCTGGCGGAAGGCATCCTCGCAGCGGTAGGCCGCCTTGAGGCCGGCCAGGGAGTAGTGGAAGGCGTTCCAGACCCGGCGCAGGCCGGTCTTGCCCTTGTAGGGGGATTCATCGTCGCCGGCAACGGCGGATTCGTGGGGTCGGGGTTCGTGCATGGATTCTCCGGGACGGGGGCTACGTTAAGGCGGCAAGGCTAAGGATTCATGACAGCAATGGTAACGCCGGCGTCACATGGGGCCGTTAAGGTGCCGGCAGCAAAACCGGAGAGCTCCCTTGAAACGCCAGCCCAACCTCCTCGACCGCCTCGACGCCGGCGTCTTCAACGCCATCACCCGCCGTTCCCTGGTCTACAACACCTGCTGGGAAGACCCGGCGGTTGACCGCCTGGCCCTCGACCTGCAGCCCGACGACACGGTGCTGGTCATCACCAGCGCCGGCTGCAACGCCCTCGACTACGCCCTGGCCGGCGCCCGCCGGGTGCACGCGGTGGACGCCAACCCGCGCCAGAACGCCCTGCTCGAACTCAAGCTGGCCGGCATCCGCGGCCTCGATTTCGACGACTTCTTCGCCCTCTTCGGCCACGGCTACCACGCCCGCTTCCCGCTCCTCTACCGGGAACGCCTGCGCCACCAGCTCTCCGATTTCGCCCGGGAATTCTGGGATGAGCGCCACCACTGGTTCGCCAGCCGCCACGGCAGTTTCTATTTCCACAGCCTGGCGGGCCTCGTCGCCCGCAGCTTCCAGGCCTGGTTCCACCGCCGCCCCGGCCTGGCCGCCGGCATCACCGACCTCTTCGCCGCCCGGGATCTGGAAGAACAGCGCCGACTCTACCGGGAGCGCATCCGCCCGCACATGTGGGGCAAGGCCATGAACTGGGTCCTCGGCCGCCAGATGACCATGAGTCTCCTCGGCGTGCCCTATCCCCAGCGCAAGGAGGTCCAGGCGCAACACCCCGGCGGCATCCCGGGCTTCATCCGCGAGGCTGTCGAGTACGTGGTGCACGAACTGCCCATGCACGAGAACTATTTCTGGCGGGTCTATTTCGGCGGCCGCTACACCCGCGACTGCTGCCCGGAATACCTCAAGGAAGCCAACTTCCTCGCCCTCAAGTCCGGGCGAGCCGACAGCGTCCGCTGTCACACCGGCTACGTCACCGACTTCCTCCACCGCACCGGCGAGCGCATCGACAAGTTCGTCCTCCTCGACCACATGGACTGGATGAGCTGCTACTACCCGGAAGCCCTGGCGGAGGAATGGGCAGCCATCCTCGATCGGGCCAGTCCCGGCGCCCGCATCATCTTCAGGAGCGCCCATGCCCGCCCCGGCTACCTGGACTGGATCGAGGTCGGCGCCGCCCGCCAGCGCCTGCGGAGCCTGCTCACCTTCCACGACGACCTGGCCGCCGACCTCAGCCGCCGCGACCGGGTGCACACCTACGCCGGCTTCCACATCGCCGACATGCCGGCGCTGCCATGATCTCCCTCGCCGGCGACGCCCGCGTCCTCCTGCAACTGCTCCGGGGCCAGCCCCGGGGCGCTGACCATGCCGCCAACCTGGAGGCCTTCTACGGCGGCCAGGCCGAGCGTTACGACGACTTCCGCGAGCGCCTGCTGCCGGGCCGCCAGGAACTCTACGCCGGCCTCGAAATCCAGCCCGGTGACCGCCTGGTGGAACTGGGGGCCGGCACCGGCCGCAACCTGGCCTGGCTGGGGGAGCGGGTCGCCGCCCTCGGCCGGGCCGACCTGGTGGACCTCTGCGGGCCGCTTCTCGCCCAGGCCCGCCGGCGCTGGCAGGGACACGCCAATGTCGCCTGCCACCGGGCCGACGCCTGCACCTGGCAACCGGAAACGCCCGCCGACATCGTCGTCTTCGCCTATTCCCTGACCATGATCCCCGACTGGCGGGGCGCCCTGGCCAACGCCCTGGCCATGCTGCGCCCCGGCGGCAGGCTGGCGGTGGTGGATTTCACCCTGACGCCGGATCAGTCCGGCGTCACCCGCGCCTTCTGGAAAACCTGGTTCGGCCACGACGGCGTGCGCCTGGAGCTGGACCACCTGCCCACCCTGCGCCGGCTCCTGCCCGACCATGGCGAAACCCTGGCCACCACGCGCCTGCCCTACCTGCCCGGAATCGCCGTTCCTTATTACCGGTTCGTCGCCCGCAAGGGCTGATGCCCCGGCAGCTCAGTCAGCGCAATCGGCCCCCGGAGCTGGCGCCATGCCTGCCGCCAGTAGCCGCCTTCCCATCGCGCCCCCTCCGCTACGGCCTGGGCGGGCAGTTGGCACCAGGGCGCCGCCGGATGGCGGTGGTGGGTGCCGTGGTAGTTGAAATGCAGGATGGCGGCGGAAGCCCAGGCCGGCAGGCGATGGTTGCGGGCGACGGCGGGATCGCCGGCGGGGGTGCCGTAGTGGTAGGCGTTGTCGAAAAAGGACAGGAGCAGCCCGCGCAGGGCCAGGGCGGCCGCCAGCCAGGGCCAGTCGCCGCCCCAGAGGGCGAAGGCGGCGGCGAAGAGCGCCAGGGCCGCCAGGGCGTCGGTGCGGATTTCGGCCGCCACGCCCGGCCGTTCCAGCCACTCGCCAAAGGCTTTCCCGAGGGCGTTGGCGGGCAGGCAGCGGGCGATGAGCCGGCACCGCGGGCCGGCGGGCAGGAACATGGCCAGCCCGGCCAGGATTTCGGCCAGGTAAAGGCCGCCGAGGATGGTGCCGTAGTGGCGCAGGGCCGCCCGCTTGTAAGTTTCCCTGCCCGGTTCCCAGGTTTCGCTGAGATCGCCGGTGCGGCTGTAGCGGTGGTGCAGCAGGTGCCCCGCCCGCAATAGGGCGAAGGAGGCGCCGAAGAGTAGGGCAAGGAGGCGGCCGCCAGCCTGGTTGAAGATCGGCCGCGGGAAGAGCAGGCCATGGATGGCCTCGTGCAGGAGCGCCCACACGGCGGTGGTGAAGAGCGCCGCCGCCGGCGCGCTCCAGGCCGGCAGGCCGAGGAGGGGCGGTCCCCCGAGCAGGTAGCACTGGCTGGCGGCGAAGGCCAGGAACAGCAGGGTGTTGGCAGCGGCCGGGACGGCTCGCCGGCCGGTCGCCGGCGGGCGCTCAACACCCATCGGCAGCGGCCCCGGCGGACGGCCAGGCCCGTTCCCCCTCGGGCGCGGCGGCCAATTGGCGGTAAAGGGCGGCCAGGCGGACGGCCATGGCGGTATCCGAGCAATCCCGGGAACGGGACCGGGCCTCCGCCGACTTGTGCGCCCAGGCGGCAGGGTGGCTCAGGAAATGGCCGAGGACTTCGCCGAAGGCGGCGGCATCGTCGGGGGGCACGAAACAGCCGCGGCCACTCTCGAGGATGTCCGCCGTGCCCATGGCCGCCAGGGCGATGACCGGCAGGCCGGCGGCCATGGCCTCGGCCAGCACCAGCCCCTGGGTCTCGGTGCGGGAGGCGAAGACGAAGACGTCGGCGGCGGCATAGCAGTCCGGCAATTCCTGGCGGCGATCGAGGTAGCCGAGGAAGCGTACCGAATCGCCCAGGCCGAGGGCCGCCGCCTGCTGCCGCAGGTCGGCCATGGCCGGCCCTTCGCCGGTCACCAGCAGGAGGATGTCGGGGCAGGCCCGCCGTGCCCGCACCAGGGCCTCCAGCAGGAAGCCGATGTTCTTTTCGTGGGCGACGCGGCCGACGAAGAGGGCCACCGGCCGCGCGGGGTCGATGCCGTGACGCTGGCGGAAGACGTCCCGGCGGCCGCCGGCGAAGCGTTCCAGGGGAATGCCCGTGGGCAGCACGTGCAGGGGGGCGGTGACGCCGTAGGCCGCCAGCCGCTCGCCCATGGCGGCGGAGGGGACCACCACCGCGTCGAGGGCGTTGCACTGGCGCCGCGAAAAGCGCCGGGCGGCCCCCCGGAGCCAGCCCGCCGGCAGCCAGGGAGCGTAGTACTGGAGGTATTCCTCGAACAGGGTGTGGTAGGTGGCGATGACCGGCAGGCCCCGTTGCCGGGCGGCCTTGAGGCCGGCGTAGTGGGCGACGAAGGGGGTCTGCACATGGACCAGGTGGCAGCCCGCGGCGGCGGCCGCCACGGCGCGATGCATGGCACCCCACGCGACCAGCCGGTCTTCCGGGTCCTGGGGCAGGCGCCGGCCGGGGACGCGGACGACGCCGGGCTCATCGCCCTCGTCACCGTAGCTGGGCACCACCAGGCGCACCTCGACGCCCTGCTCCGCCAGACAGCGGCGGAAGGTCTCCATGGAGGTGGAAACGCCGTTGACCCGGGGAAAATAGACGTCGGACACCATCAGCACGCGCATCAGGCACTCACTTTCTCGTGGTCCGGTGCCGCCAGCGCCGGCAGTTGTTGCCGCAGGCCCCAGGCCACCAGTTCGAGGCGGCCGTCGGCGTGCTCGACGATGGCGGTGCAGGAATCGACCCAGTCGCCGCAGTTGACGTAGGTCAGCCCGCCGATGTCCTTGATGGCGGCCCAATGGATGTGGCCGCAGATGACGCCGTCCAGACCCTGCTCGCGGGCGTGGTGGACGGCGGATTCCTCGAAGTCGAAGATGAAGTTGAGCGCCGTCTTCACCTTGCGCTTGGCGTAGCCGGCCAGGGACCAGTAGCCGGGCAGCCCCAACTTGCGGCGGGCCCAGGACAGCCACATGTTGAGGCGTACCAGCCATTCGTAGCCGATGTCGCCGAGGATGGCCACCCAGCGGTGGTGGCGGGTGACCTGGTCGAAGGCGTCGCCGTGGATGAGCAGGAAGCGGCGGCCGTCGGCGGTCTCGTGCACCATTTCCTCGACGATCTCGATGTCCCCGAAGGCGATGCCGTAGTAATCGCGCAGGGCCTCGTCATGGTTGCCGGGGATGAAGACCACGTGTTCGCCGTGACGGGCCCGGCGCAGGAATTTCTGCACCACCGTGTTCTGGGCCTGGGACCAGTGGATGCTGCGGCTCATGGCCCAGAAGTCGATGATGTCGCCGATGAGGTAGGTCTTCTCCGCCGGGTACTCGCGCAGGAAATCGAGAAGGCGCTCGGCCTGGCAGGCGCGCGTGCCGAGGTGGATGTCGGACAGGAACAGGGAGCGGACCCGTGGCATGGCGCCACGATAGCGGCCCGGCGTTAAGCGCCGGTTATCGCCGTGTTACGGCACGGTTACGCCACGATCCGGGCGGGCGGAAATTTGGCGGCGAAACGGCTGCCCTTGCCGGGGGTGCTGGTGATGTCCAGGGTGGCCTGGTGGCGGGACAGGGCGTGCTTGACGATGGCCAGCCCGAGGCCGGTGCCGCCGGTATCCCGCGAACGCCCGCGGTCCACCCGGTAGAAGCGTTCGGTGAGCCGGGGGATGTGCTTGGGATCGATGCCGATGCCGGTATCGTGGACGGCGAATTCGCCGCCTTCGGCGCCGGTGCGCCAGGAGATGGTGACGGTACCGCCCTCCGGGGTGTAGCGCACGGCGTTGGAGACGAGGTTGCCCATGGCGCTGACCAGTTCGCCCTCGGCACCGCGCAGGTCGCCGCCTTCGGCTACCAGGACGATGGTGTGGCGCCCGCCGGAAAGGGCTTCGGCATCGCGCTTCAGCTTGTCCAGGAGGGTGGCCATGTCGATGGTTTCGTTTTCCGGTGGCGGCGCGGCCTCCAGGGAGGACAGGGTGAGCAGGTCGCGGACGATGCGCTGCATGCGCTCGGACTGCTCCTGCATGAGTTGCAGGTAGTGCTGCCGCTCGTAGGCTTCCAGGTCGATTTCCTGCAGGGTTTCCAGGAAACCGGCCAGCACGGTGAGGGGGGTGCGCAGCTCGTGGGAGACATTGGCGACGAAATCCCGCCGCATGCGGTCGAGAAGGTCGGCCTGGGTGACGTCCTTGATCTGCATGAGGCGGTTGCCCCGGCCATAGGGCAGCACGTGGATGGAAAGCACCCGGTCGCCCTTGCGGTCGGAACGCAGGGTCAGGGGACGGGAGAAGTCCTCCGCCGCCAGGTAATCGACGAACTCCGGCCGCCGGACCAGGTTGGCCAGGTGCTGGCCAAGATCGGTACGCAGGGTGATGCCGAACTGCATTTCGGCGGTGACGTTGCACCAGGTGATGCGGTTGTCGTCGTCGAGCAGGACGATGCCGTCGGTGAGGGCCTGGATCGCCGAGGAAAATTCCGCCACTTCGGTTTCCCGCTGGGCGATCAGCGACAGGAGGCGCTTCTCGTGGCGGTAGAGGCGGGAGAAGACCTCGTCCCAAACGCCCTCGCCTTCCAGGGCCTCGGTGTTGGCCGGCTGGCGGGACCAGCGCTCCAGGCGGGAGAAGTACACCAGGTGGTACGCGATCTGGCTGACGAGCCCGACGGTGAGCACCAGCCAGCCCACCCAGGGCTGCAGGACGCCGCCAACGAAGGCCGCCAGGGCCGCCGTGACGACGAGGTAGACGATGCCCCGCACCATGGGCAGGGGCATGCCGCTGCTACTGTCAGTCCCCACGGAAACGGTAGCCGGTGCCGCGGACGGTCTCGACGCGATCATGGTGGCCCGAGGGCTCCAGGGCCGCCCGCAGGCGGCGGATATGCACGTCNNTTCGGGATGGGTCATGAAGAAAAAGAGCAGGCGGAACTCGGTGGGACCCAGCTCGATGGGCTGCTCGGCCGCCACGACGCGGTGGGTGGCCGGATTGAGGAGCAGGCCCTTGATTTCGACGGCCTCGCCGGCCAGATGGGGGGAGCGGCGGCGCAACACGGCGCGCACGCGGGCCACCAGTTCCTTGGGGGAAAAGGGCTTGGTCACGTAGTCGTCGGCCCCCGCCTCCAGGCCCTGGATCTTGTCCTCCTCATGGACCCGGGCGGTGAGCATGATGATGGGCAGTTCCCGGGTCCGGTCGTCGGCCCGCAGCTTCTTGGCGAGCGCCACGCCGGACTGGCCGGGCAGCATCCAGTCGAGGATGACCAGGTCGGGCAGGGCGGCGCGGATGGCGGATTCGCCCTCTTCGGCGCTGCCGGCGCGCACCACCAGGAAACCGGCGTGCTTCAGGTTGATGGCCACCAGCTCCTGGATGGCGGGTTCGTCCTCGACGACGAGGATGGTCGGGTTCATTTGGCGGCTTCTTTGGGCGGATGACGGATGTCGCGGCCTTCGACGATGTAGATGACGTGTTCGCCGACGTTCTTGGCGTGGTCGCCGATACGCTCGATGGCGCGGGCGATCCAGATGATGTCCATGGAGGTGGTGATGGTCCGCGGGTCTTCCATCATGTGGGTGATGAGCTGGCGGAGGATGGACTTGAATTCGACGTCCACCTCGTTGTCGGCGCGGATGACGTCCTCGGCGGCGGCGGTGTCGAGGCGGGCGAAGGCATCGAGGGCCTGGCGCAGCATGTTCAGGGCCGCGTCGGCCACGTGGCGCACGCCGACGCCGTACTGCACCGGCATGTGGCCGCTTTCGTAGATGCGGCGCACGCCCTTGGCGATCTTCTTGGCCTCGTCGCCGGCCCGCTCCAGGTCGGTGACGATCTTGCTGATGCCGAACACCAGGCGCAGGTCCGAAGCCGCCGGCTGGCGCTTGGCGATGACATGGGCGCAGTCGTCGTCGATGGCCTTCTCAAGGTCGTTGACCTTGCGGTCGGTCTCGACGATGGACTTGACGCTGGCGATCTCGCCGGTGTTGTAGGCGTCGATGGCGTCGGACACCTGGGACTCCACCAGGCCGCCCATCTGCAGCACATGGCTGCGCAGGCGGGAGAGGTCTTCGTCGAACTGGGTGGAAACGTGAGAGGTCTCGTTCATGGCATTTCCCATAATCAGCCCATGCGGCCGGTGATGTAGTCTTCGGTCCGCTTGTCCTGCGGCTTGATGAAGATGTCGTCGGTCTTGCCGAACTCCACCAGTTCCCCCAGGTACATGTAGGCGGTGAAGTCGGAGACCCGGGCCGCCTGCTGCATGTTGTGGGTGACGATGGCGATGGTGAATTCCCGCTTCAACTCGTGGATCAGTTCCTCGATGCGCATGGTGGAGATGGGGTCCAGGGCCGAGGTCGGCTCGTCGAGGAGCAGCACCTGGGGCTTCACCGCCACGCCGCGGGCGATGCACAGGCGCTGCTGCTGGCCGCCGGAGAGGCCGGTGCCGGGCTGTTTCAGCTTGTCCTTCACCTCGTCCCACAGGGCGGCCTTGGTCAGGGCCCATTCGATGCGGTCATCCATCTGGTTGCGGGTCAGCTTCTCGTGCATGCGCACGCCGAAGGCAATGTTCTCGTAGATGGACATGGGGAACGGCGTCGGCTTCTGGAAGACCATGCCCACCTTGGCCCGCAATTCGATGGTGTCGACGCCCTTGTCCAGGATGTTCTTGCCGCCCACCAGGATCTCCCCCTCGGCCCGCTGGCCGGGATAGAGGTCATACATGCGGTTGATGGTGCGCAGCAGGGTGGACTTGCCGCAGCCGGAGGGGCCGATGAAGGCGGTGACCTTGCCCTTGAAGACATCCAGGTTGATGTTCTTCAAGGCCAGGGCCTTGCCGTAGTAGAAATTGAGGTTCCTGATGCTGATCTGGGGCGTCAGGGTTTCGATGGCTTGTTCGACGGGCATCATGGAATTATCCGTTGAAAGGTCAGCGCTGCGTGGTCTGGCGGAACATCACGCGAGCGACGATGTTGAGGGCCAGTACCCCGAGGGTGATGAGGAAGACGCCGGCCCAGGCCAGTTCCTGCCAGTCCTTGAAGGGGCTCATGGCGAACTTGAAGATGGTGACCGGCAGGTTGGCCATCGGTTCGGAGAGGTCGGTGCTCCAGAACTGATTGGACAACGCGGTGAAGAGGAGCGGTGCGGTCTCCCCGGAAATGCGGGCGAGCGCCAGCAGGATGCCGGTGACGACGCCGGTCTTGGCCGAGCGCAGGGTCACCATCATGATCACCTTCCACTTCGGCGCTCCCAGGGCGAAAGCCGCTTCGCGCAGGGTGTTGGGCACCAGGGCCAGCATGTCCTCGGTGGTGCGCACCACCACCGGGATCACCAGCAGCGCCAGGGCGACGGCACCGGACATGCCGGAGAACTTGCCCACCTGGGCCACATAGATGGCATAGACGAAGAGGCCGATGACGATGGACGGCGCCGACAACAGGATGTCGTTGACGAAGCGGGTGATCTTCCCCAGCCAGGTACGGCGTCCGTACTCGGCGAGGTAGACGCCGGCCAGCACCGCCACCGGGGTGGCCATGGCCATGGCCAGGCCGACCATGATGATGCTGCCGACGATGGCATTCTTGAGACCGCCAGCGCCCCCCGGTGGCGGCGTATCGACGGTAAACAGGCGCAGGGTCATGGCGCCGATGCCCAGGTCGATGACCATCCAGAGGATCCAGATCAGCCAGACGAGACCGAAGGCCATGGCCCCCAGGGAGAGGGTGAGGGCGATGGCGTTGATGGCCTTGCGGCGCATGACGAGATTCATGGCCGGCCCCTCAATGCTGGCGGCCGCCGGAGTTCTTCTCCAGCGACAGCAGCAACAGTTTGGACAGGGTGAGCACGATGAAGGTGATCACGAAAAGAATGAGCCCCAGCTCCACCAGGGCCGAGGTATAGAGACCCGGCGAAGCCTCGGCGAATTCGTTGGCCAAGGCCGAGGTGATGCTGTTGCCCGGCATGAACAGGGAGAAGTTGGAAAGCAGGCTGGCATTGCCGATGACGAAGGTCACCGCCATGGTCTCGCCGAGGGCGCGGCCGAGGCCAAGCATGACCCCACCGATGACGCCGACCCGGGTATAAGGCAGGACCACGTTCCACACCACCTCCCAGGTGGTGCCGCCGAGGCCGTAGCAGGATTCCTTCAGCATGGGCGGCGTCAGCTCGAAGACGTCGCGCATGACCGAGGTGATGAAGGGGATGATCATGATGGCCAGGATGATGCCGGCGGCCAGGATGCCGATACCCAGGGAGGGCCCGCTGAAGAGGCTGCCGATCACCGGCAGTTGGCCCAGGGTCTGGGCGATGACCGGCTGCACGTGCTCGCCGAACATGGGGGCGAAGACCAGCAGGCCCCAGATGCCGTAGACGATGCTGGGAATGCCGGCCAGGAGTTCGATGGCGATGCCGAGGGGGCGGCGCAGCCAGGTGGGGGAAAGCTCGGTCAGGAAGAGGGCGATGCCGAAGCTGATGGGCAGGGCGATGACCAGGGCGACAAGGGAGGTGACGAGGGTGCCATACATGGGCACCAGGGCGCCGAAGCGCTCTGCCGGCGGATTCCATTCCGAGCTGGTGAGGAAGCCGAAACCGAATTCCCGGATCGAGGGCATGGCGCTCCAGATCAGGGAGGCGACGATGCCGACGAGCAGCGCGAGGGTGATGGCGGCGAAGGCGCGGGTCAGGTTGAAGAACAGCAGGTCGCCGAACTGCCCCTTGGTCTTGCTGGGTGTGGTCATGGCCGGAATCCGGTGGTTACGGTGTGCGTCGTGGCCGGCCCGCTGGGAAAGGAACAACCTCCGCCCGGTAGCGGAGGTTGCCTCAGCCGGATTGCCGACGCGATGCATTCTATTCTTACTTGCCAGAATACACCGGCTTGCCGGCACCATCCTTGACGTTGCCCCAGGCGCCATGGATCAGCTTGATCAGGCTGTCGGGCAGGGCCACGTAGTCCAGTTCCTCGGCCAGCTTGCCGCCGTTCTTGTAGGACCATTCGAAGAACTTGAGCACTTCGGCGCCCTGGGCCGGTTTGTCCTGGGCCTTGTGCATGAGGATGAAGGTGGCACCGGTGATGGGCCAGGCGTCCTTGCCGTTCTGGTTGGTGAGGATTTCGTAGAAGGCGGACTTGGTCCAGTCGGCGCCGGCGGCGGCGGCCTTGAAGGTGAGGTCGTCGGGGGCCACGAAGTTGCCGGCGGCGTTCTGCACGAGGCCGTAGGTCATCTTGTTCTGCTTGACGTAGGCGTACTCGACGTAGCCGATGGAGCCGGGAATGCGCTGGACGAAGGCGGCGACACCCTCGTTGCCCTTGCCACCCATGCCGGTGGGCCACTGCACGGCGGTGCCGTCGCCGACCTTGGACTTCCACTCCTCGGAAATCTTGGACAGGTAGTTGGTCCAGATGAAGGTGGTGCCGGAACCGTCAGCACGACGGACGACGGCGATGTCGGTGGCCGGCAGGGCGACCTTGGGATTGAGCTCGGCGATGGCCTTGTCGTTCCACTTGGTGATCTTGCCCAGGTAGATGTCGGCCAGGACCGGGCCGGTGAACTTGAGTTGCCCCGGGGCGACGCCCTGCAGGTTGACGACGGGGACGACGCCGCCGATCACGGTCGGGAACTGCATCAGCCCGTCCTTCTCCAGCACTTCGGGCTTGAGGGGCATGTCGGAAGCGCCAAAATCGACGGTCTTGGCGTTGATCTGCTTGATACCGCCGCCGGAACCGATGGACTGGTAGTTCACCTTGTTGCCGGTGGCCTTCTGGTAGGCATCCGCCCACTTGCCGTAGATCGGGGCGGGGAAAGTCGCGCCAGCGCCGGTGATTTCGGCAGCCATGGCGGAAACAGCCGCGGCGCCGAGGGAGACGGCGATGACCGTGGCACGGAGGAAACGGGAATTGCGCAGCATGCGGTGTACTCCTTGGGAAGAAACTGGAGCGCAGTGTATGGCTGATTTATTACAGCCCTGTTACATCCGCCCTATGCCCAAAGTAAAAGGGCGCCGCAGCGCCCCTTCCGCAGCCGCTGTCCGGACTCGCTACTTGCCGGACTTGGCCGGCCGGCCGGTCTTGATTTTCTCCACCTTGCCGGCCGCCACCGCCAGGTCGGCATCCTTGAGGGCCGCCAGCAGGGCAACGCCGGCCCGCAGCAACTCGCTCTTCTTGACCGCCATGCCCCCCGCCTGGAGGCGCTTCTTGAGGGCGGCAAGCTGGGCGTACTCGTTCTCCGGCATGGTGAAACTGTCGCGCACCAGCTTGGCCTTCCTGGGTTTTTCCACCTTGGCCGGCTTATCCGCCTTCTTGCCCGCCGGCATCCGGGCCTTGGCCGGGGCTGGCCGCGGCGTCAGCTTCACCGCCTGGGCCTTGGCCAGGGCCTTGGCGAGCGCTTCCTTGGAGGCCTCGACCTTGGCCGCCACGGCGGCCTTGCCCGCCGCCGGCTTCCGCGCCGGCGCAACCTTGCCGGCGGCCGCCTTGGTGGCGGGCCGCGCCTTCTCTTCCTTGAGCGGCTCGGCCGCCACCACCACCGGCGCCTTGCCGCCGGCCGCATCCTTCTTCATCGTTGCCATGGCTTCCTCTCTAGAAAACGGTATATACAGTTTAGCGATTCAGGGGCAAAGAAAGGTTAAACTTTTGTGAAGGTAGAATAGCGGCGACCCCCTCCCTTCAGGAATCCCCTCATGACCCAGGACGAACTCAAGCAGGCCGTGGCCCAGGCCGCCGCCGACCTCGTGGCCGAAGAGGCCCCCGCCGGCAGCATCATCGGCGTCGGCACCGGCTCCACCGCCAATTTCTTCATCGACGCCCTGGCGCCCCTCCGGGGACGCTACAAGGGCGCCGTCGCCAGTTCCGAGGCCACCCGCAAGCGCCTGGAAGGGCACGGCTTCCCGGTACTCGACCTCAACGATGTGGACGACATCCCCCTCTACGTGGATGGCGCCGACGAGATCGACCACGGCATGCACATGATCAAGGGCGGCGGCGGCGCACTCACCCGCGAGAAGATCGTCGCCGCCGTGGCCCGGCGTTTCGTCTGCATCGCCGATGCTTCCAAGCGGGTGGAGGTGATGGGCAAGTTCCCCCTGCCGGTGGAGGTGATCCCCATGGCCCGCGCCCACGTCGCCCGGGAACTTGCCCGGCTGGGGGGCACGCCGGTACTGCGGGAAGGCTTCGTCACCGACAACGGCAACCTCATCCTCGACGTGAAGGGCCTGGCCATCACCGACCCCGTCGGCCTCGAACAGCAGATCAACCAGATCACCGGCGTCGTCACCAACGGCCTTTTCGCCGTGCGCCCGGCCAACGTGCTGCTGCTGGGCACCGCCGAGGGCGTCAGGCGCTTCGGCTGAAACCTTCCTGCAACCTTTCCCGCCTAGACTGGCGCCACCATCGAAGGGCCTTTCCGCCATGATCCCCTATCTCTCCTCCACCCTTTTCGCCAACCGCGCCGCCGCCCTGGCGGGCGTGCTGGAAGTCACCGGCATCCTGGTCCAGGCGGGCGAGCGCTACACCGCCCTGGTCATGGAGTCCGGCCGCCAGGCGCTGAGCCTGGGCGACCGCGGCCTGGAGCAGCCGGCCCGGTGGCTGGAATTGTCCGGCGGCGCCTCCACCCACCTCCTGGAACAGGCCTACGAGATCGCCTGCGACACCCACGCCGCCCTCATCGCCGCCGGTGACGCCCAGGTGCGGCGCTTCGACGAGGTCGTGCGCGGCATCCTGACGCGGGCCGCCGACTGGTCCCCCTGGGAAAGCGCCGTCGCCTTCGACGCCCTCCGCACCAGCCTGGACAGCGCCGAAAACACCATCCACGAAATGAGCGAAGTCGCCACCCAGACCATCGAGGTGGCGGAAAAGGAAGCCCGCCTCATCGCCGAGGCGGTCGCTCCCACGCCGGCGGCCCGGGCGCGCAAGCGCGCCTGAGGCAGGCGGCGGTCAGCGAATGGTCAGGCGCTCGATCCAGCGGGCGCCGGCCGGAATGTCGCTGCGTTCGCCGGGGCCGAAGGGAGGCACGCCGGGATCGGCCGGCGGCGCCGAAATGGCGTTGAGATCCACCGCCTGGGGCGTGCCGACGAGGCCCTCGTCGGTCAGGCGCAGGCGGTAGTAAAGGCCGTTCCACAGGCGGGCGCCGTAATCGCTGGGCAGCTTGTAGAGAAACAGGAGCGAATGCTCCAGCCAGACCAGGTCCGCCGGAGTCACCGTACCCGGGTTGCGGTAGGGATAAGGGACGTGGCAGACGATTTCCTCGCTCCCCTCCAGGCACTTGAATTCCTTCATCGACAGGAAGAAATCCTTGAAGCGGCCGTGGTCCAGGTGCAGGGTGAAGCCGGTGCGCCCGTCCTTGGCCGGCGCGAACTCGACGGTCCCGAGGGGGATGGCCCGGCCGTCGCGGGTGTGGGCGGTGAGAGCCTTGCTCCCGGCCATTTCCCAGGCCCATGCCGGCAGGGCCAGCAGGGCGATGCAGGCTACGATCGACAGGCGGTATGGGTTCGGCATCGTGGCGCTCTCCAGGGCATCCGGCCGGCGGCCGGGGACGCTTTCATTGTAGAGCCTATTTCCGCCGGCAAAAAAAGGCCCCGGTGGGAGAACCGGGGCCGAACCGAGGTTACTGCAGAGAGAGACTGCTGATGAAACGGTGCGCCGCTCAGGCGTAGGTGGGGGCGAAGGCTTCCTCCGGCGAGGCCACCGGACCCTTGTCGCTCCAGTAGGGGGAGAGCTTGCGCAACTGGGCGACGATGCCGGGCACGGCGGCGATGACGCGATCCACTTCCTCTTCCGTGTTGTAGCGGGAGAGGGAGAAGCGGATGGTGCCGTGGGCCGCCGTGTAGGGGATGCCCATGGCCCGCATGACGTGGGAGGGTTCCAGGCTGCCCGAGGTGCAGGCGGAACCCGAGCTGCAGGCGATGCCCAGCTTGTTCAGCAGCAACAGGATGGCCTCGCCCTCGATGTACTCGAAGGCGATGTTGCTGGTGTTGGGCAGGCGGTTGCCGCCGACGCCCGCATCGCCGGTGGCGAAGCAGTGGGTGACCTGGCTGAGGATGCCCTTTTCCAGCTTGTCGCGCAGCGCCTTCACCGTGCTGTTCTCCGCCGCCATGTGTTCCAGGGCCAGTTCGCAGGCCTTGCCGAGGCCGACGATGGACGCCGAGTTCTCGGTGCCGGCGCGGCGGCCCCGCTCCTGGTGGCCGCCCCGCAGCAGCGGACGGAAGCGGCAGCCGCGGCGCAGGTAGAGGACACCGATGCCCTTGGGGGCATGCAGTTTGTGGCCCGACAGCGACAGCATGTCGATCTTGCTGTTCTTGAGGTCGATGGGGATCTTGCCCACCGCCTGCACCGCGTCGGTATGGAACATGATGCCCTTCTCGGCGGCCAGGGCGGCCATTTCCTCGACGGGGAAGATGGTCCCCGTCTCGTTGTTGGCCCACATGGCGGAGACGACGGCGACCCGGTCGTGGAGCAGGGACTTGTACTCGTCCATGTCCAGGCGGCCCTTCTTGTCCACCTTGAGCTTGTGGACGATGTAGCCCTCCTTCTCCAGCCAGTCGCACAGGGTGAGGATGGCCGGGTGCTCGACGACGGTGGTGATCACCGTGTTGCGCTCGGGCTGGGCCTTCAAGGCGGAGAGGATGGCGGTGGAGTCGGACTCGGTGCCGCAGGAGGTGAAGATGATCTCCGAATCATGCTCGGCGCCCAGCAGCGCCTGCACCTGGCCGCGGGCCTTCTTGAGGGCCTTGCCCACCTCGCTGCCGAAGGCATGGATGGAAGAGGCGTTGCCGAAATGCTCCGTGAAGAACGGCAGCATGGCTTCGACCACGGCGGGATCGACCCGCGTCGTGGCGTTGTTGTCCAGGTAGATGGGTTTCAGGTCCATGGCGCGGTCCTCGGGTCTCTGTGGGGTATGGGGCGTGAAATTAGAATCCGGCGTGACCGACCGTTCGCCCTGAGCTTGTCGAAGGGCGGCTCGCCGGGGACATGTCAGGCCTCGACGGGCATGTGGCTGGCCGGCAGCACCTGCACCAGCTCGCCCAGGGCCTCGATCATCTTCTGCTGGATGCCGCCCAGGGTGGCTGCTTCCATCATGCAGCCGGAGCAGGCGCCCTTGAGGTGCACGTAGATCTTCTTGCCCTGGACATCGGCCAGTTCCACGTCGCCGTGGTCCCGCTGCAGCATGGGACGCACCGACTCCAGGACTTCCTCGATGAGCTTGATCTTCTCGACGATGGAAAGCTTCTTGGCGGGGGGCTTCGGCGCTTCCGGCGTGGCCGGGCAGGCGGGCGGGGGCGACACCTCGCCGGGGCCGGCGCGGGAGGCCTTGACCTTGGCCAGGATCTCCTCGATGCCCTCGTGGCAGGAGGCGCAGCCGCCGCCGGCCTTGGTGTAGAAGGTCACTTCCTCGACGGTGTTGAGGTTGTTGGCGGTGACCACGTCCTCGATCATCACGGCGTCGATGGCGAAGCACTTGCAGATGAGGGCGCCTTCCTCGTGGTCGTCGGACCACTCCTCGCCGCGGTAGTTGGCCACCGCCGCCTGCAGGGCCTCGCGGCCCATGACGGAGCAGTGCATCTTTTCCGGCGGCAGGCCGTCCAGGTAGTCGGCGATATCCTGGTTGCTGACCTTGAGGGCTTCATCGAGGGTCATGCCCTTGATGATCTCGGTCAACGCCGAGGAGGAAGCAATGGCCGAACCGCAGCCGAAGGTCTGGAAATGGGCGTCCTCGATGACCTCGGTCTCCGGGTTCACCTTGAGCATGAGGCGGAGCGCGTCGCCGCACTGGATGGAACCCACATCGCCGATGCCGTTGGCCTCTTCCAGGGGGCCGGAGTTGCGCGGGTTGAAGAAGTGTTCGCGGACCTTGTCGGAATATTCCCACATGATGCGTTCTCCTTAGACCGAGAAGGACTGGCCGCAGGAACACTGGGCCGAGGCGTTGGGGTTGTCGAACTTGAACCCGGTGTGGGTCAGGGTGTCCACGAAATCGATGGTGACGTTGTCGATCATCGGCATGGTCATCGGATCCACCAGCAGCTTGACGCCTTCGACTTCCAGTTCCCAGTCGTCCTCGGCCTTCTCGGCTTCCAGCTTCATGCCGTACTGGAGACCCGAGCAGCCGCCGCCGGAGATCATCAGGCGCAGGCCGGCCACCGGCGTTTCGGAACCGCGGATGAAGCGTTGGACGGCTTTCACGGCAGCGGGGGTGAGATTGATCATGGCAGTTCTCCGAAGGGTTGATGGCTGCCTTCCTGCAAGGGCCGTGCCACGGCAAACCCCGTCCGCAAACCGATAGATTTCAATGGCTTAGAAAGTCATCTATAAAACCGACGCTTTGTCGGGTTTGCGACAACGCCCTGGATGGGGGCCTCCCCGCCGGGAACTTCCGCCCAGGCGGCACACTCAACCCCTTGCCAGGACGCCCATTCCACGGCATCCTCCGCCCCCCGCCCCGGCAGGATGGCCGCCCACCGGCCATCCCCGCAGGAGGCGGGTACGGTCCGTGCTTCCTTCCTGGCAAAAGACCGCAACACATAACGATCATGACCGCCCCCTGGCAGAGAACCTTCGCCGCCTTCGCCGGCCCCGGCATCGCCCACCCGTCGGACACCCTGCGGGTCACCGACGGGGATGCCGCCGCCATCCTCGCCGACCTGGCCGGCGAAACCTGGCAGCCCGCCGCCCCCGCCGGCGAAGGCCGCCACCGGGACTATTCCCTTCGCCACACCGCCGATCTCGGCACCACCGCCCTCTTCCTCGGCGGCGTCATCGTCGGCTTCTATGCCGGCTCCTACCTCTGGCTCCGGCGCGAACACCAGGGCCGGGGGCTGTCCACGCCCCTCATCCTCGCCGCCGCCGCGGTGCGGGGGGGCACCGTGCTGCCCCCCGGCGTCGCCCTGCAGGGCTACACCCACGCCGGCCTGGCCGCCCACCGGGCCGCCCACACCCACGCCATCCTCACCGCCCTGGCCGAGGGCCGGCCGGTGCCGCACCAAGTCGCCATGGCGGCGACCAGCGCCGATTACGCGGCTGGCGACGACGCGTCGGCCACCCTGGCCAAGCGCTGACCATCCGGCGCGCCCATCCCCCGGAGGTTTTGATGGCGGGGGGAACGGCCCATCGCCCGCGCCTGTCTCATGGATGCCGGATCTTGATCGTTCCTTTCCTCAACCGTGAGGAGGCATGCCATGCCCGAAAACCTCTGCGACCTGACCTGCACGCCCTGCCGGGGCGGCATTCCTCCCCTCACCCGCGCCGAAGCCGAAGCCTATCTGGCCCAGGCCCCCGCCTGGGAACTCCTCGGCGATGGCCGGCGCATCGAGCGCAGCTTCAAGTTCGCCGACTTCAAGGCGGCCCTCGCATTCGTGAACCGGGTCGGCGCCCTGGCCGAGAGCCAGGGACATCACCCGGACGTGGCCTTCGGCTGGGGCTGGGTGAAAATCACCTGGTGGACCCACAAGATCGACGGGTTGCACGCCAACGACTTCATCATGGCCGCCAAGACCGACGCCCTGGTGCAAGAGCCCATTTCGGCAGATCGTTGACCCGAGTTTGGCCAAAGGCGGGATGAGCCCTTCGACGAGCCGGGAGGGTTATTCCTGGTTCTTCTCTTTGAGGAGAAGGCCACGAGCGGGGAGGGAGGAATGTCGACCGGCATCGGCGGCAGGCCCGCTGACCGACGGGCCGAGACATTCCCGCAGGCGCGGCACCGCCCAATCGACAAAGGCGCGGACCCGGTTGGAAAGCAGGCGGGAGTGGGGATAGACCAGGCTGACCAACGCGGCTTCCGGTTCCCACTCCGGCAGGATGCGCACCAGCTCGCCGGCGGCCTCGGCTTCCCGGCACTGGTAGGCGAGAAAGCGCCCGCATCCCAGGCCCTTGCGGCAAGCCTCCAGGGCTGCGTCCACCTGGTTGGTGGCGAGGACGTCGTGCACCGGCACCCGCAAGTTCTTGCCACTCCGGGTGAAGGTCCATTCGGCGGCTTCGCCCAGGCCGGTGAAGCGGATGACCCGATGATTCCCCAGCTCTGCCGGGTGCCGGGGCGCCCCCTGGCGCGCCAGGTATGACGGGCTGGCGCACACCACCCGCCGCGTCGTTCCCAGGGGCAGCGCCACCAGGGTCGAATCCGGCAGGGGGGCGATGCGGATGGCCAGGTCGATCCCTTCTTCGATGAGGTCGATCACCCGGTCCAAGAGCAGGAGTTCCACCCGCATTTCGGGATGGGCCGCAAGGAAGTCGGTGACCACCGGCGCCACGTGCAGCCGGCCGAACATGACCGGGGCGGTAATGGCCAGACGGCCGGCCGGGCGCAGGCGGCGATCGGTGAGCAGGCTTTCGGTTTCTTCCAGTTCCGCCAGGAGGCGACGGCTGCGTTCGAAATATTCGCGCCCCTCTTCGGTCAGGGCCATGCGCCGGGTGGTGCGGTTGAGCAGCCGCACGCCCAGGCCCTGCTCCAGGGCCGCCAGGGAACGCACCACGGCGGCCAGCGACATGCCGGCCTTGTCAGCGGCGGCGGTCAGGCTGCCCGTTTCCACGATGCGCACGAAGGTGGCCATGGCCTTGAACTTGTCCATGAACGGATATTAAACCGCAAATAGAATTAATTTAATTCTCCGGCAGCTATTTATCTCCATATCCGCATCGATCACCATGGCATCCACGTATCGCCCCCCAGGAAACGCCATGTCCAGACACTTTGCCGAAATCGCCTACACGCCGGCCGTCCGCGTCCTGCAGCGCCGCTACAACGGCAGCGAAATGCCTTCCGGTTCGGGCAGTCCGCAACCCGAACTGGGTCCGCGGGAAAGCACCTTCATCGCCGCCCGCGACAGCTTCTATCTGGCCACGGTCAGCGAAACCGGCTGGCCCCACGTCCAGCACCGTGGCGGTCCCGCCGGCTTCCTGCGGGTACTCGCCCCCCGGCTCCTGGCCTTCCCCGATTACGGGGGCAACCGCCAGTACGTCAGCGCCGGCAACCTGCAGGGTAACGACCGCGCCGCCCTGATCCTGATGGACTACCCCCACCGCCGGCGCCTGAAGATCCTCGGCCACATGACCGTCTGGGACGCCGCCGACGCGCCGCCGGAACTGGCCGGCGTCACGGCCCCCGCCGGCGGCATCGGCGCCGAGCGGATCATGGTCCTGCAAGTCGCCGCCTTCGACTGGAACTGCTCACAGCACATCACCCCCCGTTACAGTGCCGCCGAACTGGCGGCCCTGGGTATCCCCGACCTTTCCGCACCCACCCCTTAGCCACGGAGACTGCCATGAAACTTTACGATCTCGCCCTGTCCGGCAACTGCTACAAGGTCCGCCTCCTGACGGCACTGGCCGGCATTCCCCTGGAAATCGCCGCGGTCGATTTCCTCGCCGGCGAACACAAGCGCCCGCCCCTCAGCGATCTCAACCCCTGGTGCGAGATCCCCATCCTCGTGGATGGCGACCTGGTCCTGCGGGATTCCCAGGCCATCCTCGTCTACCTGGCCGCCCGCTACGCCGGCGAAAGCTGGCTGCCCCGCGATCCGGCCGGCCTGGCCATGGTCATGCAATGGCTTTCCACCGCCGCCAACGAAATCCAGAACGGCCCGGGCTCCGCCCGCCTGGTGGACAAGTTCGGCTATCCCCTCGACAAGGGCGACACCCTCAAGCGGTCCGCCCGCATCCTCCCCCTCATCGACGCTCACCTGGCGGCGCACCGCTGGCTGGCCCTGGAGCGGCCCACCATCGCCGACTGCGCGGTCTTCCCCTACGTCGCCCTGGCGCCCGAGGGCGGCGTCTCCCTCGAAACCTACCCGCACATCCGGCAGTGGATCGGGCGCATCAAGGAATTGCCGGGCTTTGCGCCGATGCCGGGGCTCTGACCGCGCCGCCGCATCTCAGAAGGGAGCCCGGGAAACCGGGCTTTTTTGTTGCCGACGCCGCCTCTTTACACTTTCTTAACGCCCCGGCGGCGATTCTTTGCCCAATCTTGACGTGGCGGCGCCTATATTTCAGCGCGTACCGTTCCACGACATATTCGGGAGTTCCCATGGACCTGCTCTACATCGCCCTCGCCGTCGGCTTCTTCGCCGCCACTGCGGCGCTGGTTTCTCTCTTCGAGAGAATCCGGAGGCGCCCATGAGCCTTCTCTACCTCATCGCCCTCGTCACCGCCGTCGGCGTCTTCGGCTACCTGGTCGCCGTCCTCTTCTGTCCGGAGGATTTCTCATGACCGCCAGCGGCTATCTGCAGATCGTCCTCTACCTGGGCGTCCTCCTGGCCCTGTGCTGGCCCCTGGGCGTCTACATGGCCCGCGTCTACCGGGGCGACATTCCCGCCTTCGTGGCCTGGCTGCGCCCGGTGGAGCGCGGCCTCTGCCGGCTGGCCGGGGTAAGCGAGGATGACCGGATGGGCTGGGCGCGCTACGCCTTCGCCGTGCTGCTCTTCAATTTCCTCGGCTTCCTGGCGGTATACGCCCTGCTGCGCCTGCAGGGTGCTCTGCCGCTGAACCCCGACGGCATGGCCGCCACCACCGCCGACCTGGCCTTCAACACCGCCGTCAGCTTCGCCACCAACACCAACTGGCAGAGCTACGGCGGCGAGTCGACCCTGAGCTACCTGACCCAAATGCTGGGCCTCACCGTCCAGAACTTCCTTTCCGCCGCCACCGGCATGGCCGTCCTGGTGGCCCTGGCCCGCGGCTTCGTGCGGCGGGAGGCGGGTGAGCTGGGCAACTTCTGGGTGGATCTCGTGCGCTCCGTGCTCTACATCCTGCTGCCCCTGTCCATCGCCCTGGCGGTGGCCCTGGCCGGCCAGGGCGTGGTGCAGACCTTCGACGCCCATCGAACCGCCACCCTGGTTGAAAAACTCGACTACGCGCAGCCCCGGATGGGGGCCGACGGCCGGCCCGTTCTCGACGGCCAGGGACAGCCCGTCACCGAGAAGGCATCCACCGCCGAACAGGCCATCGCCGTCGGCCCGGCCGCCGCCCAGATCGCCATCAAGCAACTGGGCACCAACGGCGGCGGTTTCTTCAACGTAAATTCCGCCCATCCCTTCGAGAACCCGACGCCGCTTGCCAATTTCCTGGAAATGATCGCCATCCTGCTGATTCCCGGGGCGCTGTGCATCACCTTCGGCGTCATGGTGGGGGACCGCCGCCAGGGGGTGGCCATCCTGGCGGCCATGACCCTCCTGCTGGTGGCCCTGCTGGCCGCCTGCGTCTGGGCGGAGCAGGCCGGCAATCCGCTCTTCGCCCGGCTGGGCCTGGACACCCGGGCGTCCGAACTGCAGCCCGGGGGCAACATGGAGGGCAAGGAAGCCCGCTTCGGCGTCGTCAATTCCGCCCTCTGGGCGACGGCGACGACGGCCGCCTCCAACGGCTCGGTCAACGCCATGCACGACTCCTTCACCCCCCTCGGCGGCCTCGTGCCGATGTGGCTGATCCAGCTTGGCGAGGTGGTCTTCGGCGGGGTCGGCTCCGGCCTCTACGGCATGCTCGTCTTCGCCCTGGTGGCGGTCTTCGTGGCCGGCCTGATGATCGGCCGCACGCCGGAATACCTGGGCAAGAAGATCGAGGCCTTCGAAGTGAAGATGGCCGCCGTCGCCATCCTGGTGCCGCCCCTGGTAGTGCTGGTGGGCACGGCCGTCGCCGTGACCACCGACGCCGGCCGGGCGGGCCTCGCCAACCCCGGCGCCCACGGCTTCTCGGAAGTTCTCTACGCCTTCTCCTCGGCCGGCAACAACAACGGCAGCGCCTTCGCCGGCCTTGCCGCCAACAGCCCCTTCTACAACACCCTGCTCGGCCTGGCCATGCTATTCGCCCGTTTCTGGATCATCGTGCCGGTGCTGGCCATTGCCGGCTCCCTGGCGGCCAAGAAGAGCATTCCGCCAGGCGCCGGCACCCTGCCGACCCACACGCCCCTGTTCGTCCTGCTGCTCATCGGCACCGTGATCGTGGTCGGCGCCCTGACCTTCCTGCCGGCCCTGGCCCTGGGCCCCATCGTCGAACACCTGCAGATGATCGGCGCCCGCTGATGAGTACGCAATTCAATACCCAACCCGCCGTTCGGGCCGAGCCTGTCGAAGCCCATGGTGCACCGCCCTTCGACAAGCCTGCCCGGAGCCTGACGAAGGGCTCGGGGCGAACGAAATTCCGGTTGCCGGGCCAATAAGGAGAACCCATGCAAACCACTCAAGCCCTGTTCGATTCCTCCATCCTGCGGGAGGCCGCCTGGGAATCCTGCAAGCGCCTGTCGCCGCGCTATCAGCTCAAGAACCCTGTCATGTTCGTGGTCTGGCTGGGCAGCGTGCTGACCACCGGCCTCTTCCTCCAGGCCCTGGCGGGTGAGGGCGAGGCCTTCGCCGGCTTCATCCTGGCCATCAGCCTGTGGCTGTGGTTCACCGTGCTCTTCGCCAACTTCGCCGAAGCTGTCGCCGAGGGGCGCGGCAAGGCCCAGGCCGCCACCCTGCGCGGCCTGAAGAAGACGGTGTGGGCCAAGAAGCTGCAGGAGCCCCACCGCGGCGCGCGGATGCACACGGTGCCCTCGGAAGACCTGAAGAAAGGCGACGTCGTCATCGTCACCGCCGGCGAGGTCATCCCGGGGGACGGCGAAGTCATCGAGGGCGTCGCCTCGGTGGACGAGTCGGCCATCACCGGCGAATCCGCCCCCGTCATCCGCGAGGCCGGCGGCGACTTTTCCGCCGTCACCGGCGGCACGCGGGTGCTGTCCGACTGGCTGGTGGTACGCATCACCGTCAATCCCGGCGAGACCTTCCTCGACCGCATGATCGGCATGGTGGAAGCGGCCAAGCGCCAGAAGACCCCCAACGAAATCGCCCTCACCATCCTGCTGGTGGCCCTCACCCTCGCCTTCCTGCTGGCCACCGCCACCCTGCTGCCCTATTCGCTGTACAGCGTGGCGGCTGCCGGCGCCGGCTCGCCCATCACGGTGACGGTGCTGGTGGCGCTGCTGGTCTGCCTCATCCCCACCACCATCGGCGGGCTGCTCTCGGCCATCGGCGTCGCCGGCATGAGCCGCATGATGGGCAAGAACGTCATCGCCACCTCCGGCCGCGCCGTCGAGGCCGCCGGCGACGTGGACGTGCTGCTCCTGGACAAGACCGGCACCATCACCCTGGGCAACCGCCAGGCGGCGAAATTCGTCCCCGCCCCCGGCGTCGGCGAGGCCCAGCTCGCCGAGGCGGCCCTCTACGGCTCCCTCGCCGACGAGACGCCGGAAGGGCGCTCCATCGTCACCCTGGCCAAGGAAGCCCTGCACCAGCGCGGCCGCGACATCCAGGCCGACGGCGCCGCCTTCGTCCATTTCACCGCCCAGACGCGCATGAGCGGCATCGACTGGAACGGCCGCAGCATCCGCAAGGGCGCGGCCGAAGCGGTGCGCGACCACATCGCCGTCCAGGGCGGCCTCTGGCCGGCCAAGGTGCAGGAGGCGGTGGACGACATCGCCCGCCACGGCTCGACCCCCCTGGTGGTGGCGGAAGGCAACCGGGTGCTGGGCGCCGTCGAGCTCAAGGACATCGTCAAGGGTGGCATCAAGGAGCGCTTCGCCGAACTGCGCCGCATGGGCATCAAGACGGTGATGATCACCGGCGACAACCGGTTGACCGCCGCCGCCATCGCCGCCGAGGCCGGGGTGGACGACTTCCTCGCCGAGGCCACGCCGGAGGCCAAGCTGAAACTGATCCGCGAGTACCAGGCGGAAGGCCGCCTGGTGGCCATGACCGGCGACGGCACCAACGACGCCCCGGCCCTGGCCCAGGCCGACGTGGCGGTGGCCATGAACACCGGCACCCAGGCGGCCAAGGAGGCCGGCAACATGGTGGACCTGGACTCCAACCCCACCAAGCTGATCGAGGTCGTGGAAATCGGCAAGCAGATGCTGATGACCCGGGGCGCGCTGACCACCTTCTCCATCGCCAACGACGTGGCCAAGTACTTCGCCATCATCCCGGCCGCCTTCGCCACCACCTACCCGGCCCTCAACGCCCTCAACGTCATGGGCCTGGCGACGCCGGCCTCGGCCATCCTGTCGGCGGTGATCTTCAACGCCCTCATCATCGTCGCCCTCATCCCCCTGGCCCTGAAGGGCGTCGCCTACCGGCCCCTGGGCGCCGCCGCCATCCTGCGCCGCAACCTGCTGGTCTACGGCGTCGGCGGCCTGATCGTGCCCTTCGCCGGCATCAAGCTCATCGACCTGGTCCTGGTGGGCCTCAATCTCGCCTAAGGAAAGCACCATGCTCAAGGAACTCAAGCCAGCCCTGATCCTCTTCGTGCTCCTCTCGGTCGTCACCGGCCTGCTCTATCCCGGCCTCGTCACCGGCATCGCCCAGGCCGTCTTTCCTGCCGAAGCCAACGGCAGCCTGATCGTCAGCGACGGCAAGGTGGTAGGCTCCCGCCTCATCGGCCAGAACTTCGCCGACCCCAGGCACTTCTGGGGGCGCCCCTCGGCCACCGCGCCGATGCCCTACAACGCAGCTTCTTCCGGCGGTTCCAACCAGGGCCCCCTCAACCCGGCCCTGGAAGAAGCCGTCAAGGCCCGCATCGAAGCCCTCAAGGCCAGCGACCCGGGGCAGACCGCCCCTATCCCCGTCGACCTGGTCACCGCCTCCGCCAGCGGCCTCGACCCCCATATCAGCGTCGCCGCCGCCCGCTGGCAGGCGCCGCGCATCGCTCGCCAGCGCGGCCTGCCGGAGGCGGCCGTGCACCTACTCATCGGCCACCACACGGAAGGCCGCCAGTGGGGCATCCTGGGCGAACCCCGGGTCAACGTCCTGGCCCTCAACCTGGCCCTGGACCGGGAAGCGGGCAGCCGATGAAAAGGCAAACGGACTGCCGATAACGGATAATGGCTCGCAGGAGGGAGAGCCGGCCATGACCGACAACGCCACGAAGCACGACCCGCAGGTACGCCTGTTCCACGCCAGCCTGGTCTGGCCCCTGCGGCTGGAGCCCCTGGCCGCCAGCGAGGCGGAGGGACGCCACTGGGAGGTCTTCCAGGCCCTGGAAGGGCACCCCTGGCGGTTGATCGACGACGAGTTCACCGCCGACCCCGCCCAGTTCAAGGAACGACACTACCGGGAGTTCGTCGCCTTCCTGCCCTATGTCCAGCGCTTCCTCTACGGCGAAGGCCGTTCCCGCCGCCCCTCGCCCGACGATCCGCCGGGGGATTCGCCGGTGCACGTCTTCCGCCGCAGCGACGTGCGTGGCCTGCGCCTGTGGCCCACCCCCGGCGCCGAACCGATCCGGCTCGACGTGGTGCACCTCGACCTCTATTTCTTCCACGACCTGGACGTGGTGGTCCTCAACGTCGAGGTGCGCGGCCGGGACCTGCCGCTGGCCACGGTCCGGGACATCCTCTTCCGCTTCGGCCGCGCGTACCCGTCCGGCTGGGACGAGCAGGGCGACGGCCTGCACAACGTCCACCTGGTGGAATGGCTCGATGCCGATGACCGGGTGGTGGCGGTCTCCGATACCGAGCGCCGGACCAAGTTCCTGGAGTACGTCTGCCGCCACCGCAGCCCCTGCATCAACGAGCACTGGGCCTGGCTGCTCAATCCCCTGGTGCTGGCCCATTCCGACCAGGCCGGGGAGTTGCGCTACCGCCTCATCGAATACCACCGCATGCCGGTGATGGCCTACCTGGCGGTGGACGAGCCGCGGCGGCTGACGCGGGAAGACTGGGTGCGCATCGGCTTCGCCACTACCCTGCACCCGGACGAGGCGCTGCCCGTCAACGACCCCAGCGTCAAGGACTTCGTCGGCCGCTACTGCCAGGACCGCCACTGGCACAACAGCGAGGCCGGCCCCAACACCCGCTACATCTGCACCGGCAACGCCCTGGCCGTGGTGGGCGACGCCCGCTCCGCCTATTTCGTCGACAACGAACGGGGCGTGCTGGCCCAGTTCCGCCACCAGAACTTCATCGTCTTCCTCATCGCCCACCTGCACCGGGCGGCGCTGCTGGTCTTTTCCGAGGTGCTGGTGGATGCGGTCAATGACCTGGACATCCGCGACGACGTGTCGGTGCGCCGCTTCAAGCGCCGCATCCGGGCCAACTTCGAGACCTTCCTGCGCTTCACCCACCGCTACTGGTTCCACGAGCTGTCGGAGCGGCCCCACCTGCAGGCCCTCTACCGCCTGTGCGCCAACCACCTGCGCAACGACGACCTCTACGACGAGGTGCGGGACGAGATCCGCGAGATGAGCCATTACCTGGACAGCGACTCCCAGCGCCGGCAGTCGAACACCGTGGTCCGCCTCACCGTCATCACCATCCTCGGCCTCATCGCCACCGTCACCACCGGCTATTTCGGCATGAACATCATTCCTTTCGGCGAGGGACCGGCCGGCGAGCGCCTGGTGCATGGCATCGTCGCCACTGTCGTCTTCGTCGCCCTGGTGCTGTTCGCGGTGGCCCGCTCCAAGCGGCTGTCGGACTTCCTGGAAACCCTGGCCGACGAGAAGGTGCGCCTGCGTGACAAGCTCACCGCCCTGGGCCGCGTCATCGTGCCGGGCCGAAGAAGCTGATGGCCGAAGCGCCCCGCCGCCCCGATCCGGACGCCCTGCTGGCCCAGCTCGAAAGGGAGCAGGAGCAGTCCCGCCGCGGCAAACTGAAGATCTTCTTCGGCGCCAGCCCCGGCGTCGGCAAGACCTACGCCATGCTGAGCGCCGCCCGCACCCTGGTGGCCCAGGGCGTGGATCTGGCGGTGGGCGTGGTGGAGACCCACGGCCGCTCGGAAACCGCGGCCCTGGTGCGGGGGCTAGACGCCATCCCGCCCCGCCTCATCGACTACAAAGGCCACCAGCTCAAGGAATTCGACCTCGACGCCGCCCTGGCCCGGGCCCCCGACCTCATCCTGGTGGACGAGCTGGCCCATTCCAACGTCCCCGGCTCCCGCCACCCCAAGCGCTGGCAGGACGTGGAGGAACTGCTGGCGGCGGGCATCGACGTCTACACCACGGTGAATGTGCAGCACCTGGAGAGCCTCAACGACGTCATCGGCGGCATCACCGGCGCCAAGGTCTGGGAGACGGTGCCCGACCACGTCTTCGACGACGCCGACGAGATCGTCCTCGTCGACCTGCCCCACGAGGAACTGTTGCAGCGCCTGAAGGAGGGCAAGGTCTACATCCCCCAGCAGGCGGAGCGGGCGATCCAGAATTTCTTCCGCAAGGGCAACCTGCTTGCCCTGCGGGAGCTGGCCCTGCGCCGCACAGCCGACCGGGTGGACGACGACGTGCTGGCCTACCGCCGGGAAAAATCGGTGACCACCGTCTGGCCCACCCAGGAGTCGCTCCTCGTCTGTCTCGGCGCCACCACCGGCAGCAACCGGCTGATCCGCGCCGGCGCCCGGCTGGCCGCCCAGTTCAACGTGCCCTGGCACGTCATCTACGTCGAGACGCCCAAGCTGCAGCGCCTGCCGGAGGCCGACCGCGCCCGCATCCTGCGCTCCCTGAAGCTCGCCCAGGACCTGGGGGCCGCCACCGCCAGCCTCTCCGGCAACGACCCGGTGGCCACCGCCGTCGCCTACGCCCGCGAGCACAACCTGGGCAAGGTGGTGGTGGGCCGCGACTCCACCCGGCTCCGGCCCTGGCGGCGCAGTTTCGCCGAGCGCCTTGGCCTGGCTGCCCCGGAACTAGAAGTGGTGCTGGTGGCCCGCGACCCCGGCGACCGGGAAAGCGCCGCCCTGCCGCCCCCGCCGGCGGCGGCGGAACGGCAGGCCCAGCCCTGGCTGCGCTACGTCTGGGCAGCGGCAATCGTCGCCGTGGCGGCGGTGGCGGCGGTGCCCCTGCTGCCCTACCTGGAACTGACCAACATCGTCATGGTCTTCGTCATGGCCGCCGTCCTCGCCGCCTACAAGTTGGGCCGCGGCCCCGGCGCCCTGGCGGCGCTCCTGTCCGTGGCCGCCTTCGACTTCTTCTTCGTGCCACCACGCCTCTCCTTCGCGGTGAGCGACGTCCAGTACCTGCTCACCTTCGCCGTCATGCTGGCGGTGGCCCTGTTGATCGGCCAGCTCACCGCCGGCCTCAAGTTCCAGGCGGCGGTGGCGGAAAGCCGGGAACAGCGCATGCGCGCCCTCTTCGAGATGGCTCGGGAGCTTTCCAGCGCCCTGGCCGTCGAGCAGATCGCCGAGATCAGCGAGCGCTTCGCCCAGCGGGTCTTCGGCGCCCGCTCCCTGCTGCTGGCCCTGGACACCCGGGACAGCCTGCAGACCATCGGCGACGCCGGCTCCCTGCCCGAACTGGACATCGGCATCGCCCAGTGGGCCTTCGACCACAACGAGCAGGCGGGCCTGTCCACCGGCACCCTGCCCTCCGCCCCAGCCCTGTACACGCCGCTCAAGGCGCCCATGCGCACCCGCGGCATCCTGGTCCTGGTGCCCGCCGCCAGCCAGTGGAGCGCCACCCCCGAGCAGCAGCGCCTGCTGGAGACCAGCGCCACCCTCATCGCCATCGCCCTGGAGCGGGTCCATTTCATCACCGTGGCCCAGGAGGCGCTAATCCAGATGGAATCGGAGCAGTTGCGCAACTCCCTGCTCTCCGCCCTCTCCCACGACCTGCGCACCCCCCTGACGGTGCTGGCCGGCCTCGCCGATTCCCTCAGCCTGGCCGGCCCGCCGCTGCCCAAGGAGCAGGCGGACATCGCCCAGGCCATCCGCGAGGAGGCCATGCGCACCAGCGCCCTGGTGGCCAACCTCCTCGACATGGCCCGGCTGCAGACCGGCAACGTCACCATCAACCGGGACTGGCAACCCCTGGAAGAGGTGATCGGCGTCGCCCTGCAGTCCCGCGCCAAGCTGCTCGCCGCCCACACCGTGCAGGTGCAGTTGCCGGCGGACCTGCCGCTCCTCTACTTCGACCCGGTGCTGATGGAGCGCGTCTTCTGCAACCTGCTGGAGAACGCCGCCAAATACACCCCGGCCGGCAGCACCATCACCCTCTCGGCCCGCCCCGCCGGCGACCGGGTGGAGATTCTGGTCGAGGACGACGGCCCCGGCCTCCCTGCCGGCAAGGAGGAAAGCATTTTCGCCAAGTTCGCCCGGGGCAAGAGCGAATCGACGGTGTCCGGCGTCGGCCTCGGCCTGTCCATCGTGCGCGCCATCGTCGAAGCCCACGACGGCACGATTCGCGCGGAAAACCGCGAGGCAGGCGGCTGTCGCTTCGTCATCCGCCTGCCCGCCGGCAATCCGCCCGCCGTTCCGGGAGAGACGGACGCATGAACACGGACGGCCGCCGCCATAGCGTTGTCCTCATCGAGGACGAAAGCCAGATCCGCCGCTTCGTCCGCACCGCCCTGGAGGCCGAGGGCTGTGCCGTCGCCGAGGCCGCCGACGGCGAGCGCGGCATCATCGAGGCCGGCACCCGCAAGCCCGACCTGGTAATCCTCGACCTCGGCCTGCCCGACCGGGACGGCATCGAGGTGATCGAGGAAATCCGGCGCTGGTCGTCGGTGCCCATCCTCATCCTTTCCGCCCGCACCCTGGAAGGCGAAAAAGTGCGCGCCCTCGACGCCGGCGCCGACGACTACCTGACCAAGCCCTTCGGCATCGCCGAGCTGCAGGCCCGGGTACGGGCTATCCTGCGGCGCGTCGGCCATGCCGCCGGCGCCGAGAGCCCCGTCGTCACCCTGGGCAACGTCCGCATCGACCTGGCCCGCCGGCAAGTGTGGCAAGGCGATCAGGAACTCCACCTCACCCCCATCGAATACAAGCTGCTGGCCATCCTGGTGGGCAACCTGGGGCGGGTGGTAACCCACCGGCAACTGCTGCGGGAGGTGTGGGGGCCCGCCCATGCCGAGGACACCCACTACCTGCGGGTTTACATGGCCGGGCTGCGGCGCAAGCTGGAGGTGACGGCGAGCTTTCCCCGGCACCTGCTCACCGAGCCCGGGGTGGGCTACCGGCTGGTGGAGTGACCCGCCACCGTTCGCCCTGGGCATCGTCGAAGAGCCCAGCCGGAACGGCGGGAATGGTTGGCTCGCCGGGCCAGCGGTAAATCAGCCCAGCACGTGCTCGTAGGCCCGCCGCAGGAGCTGGCGTTCCACGTCGCTCAACTGGCGGGATTCGGTGAGGGCGATGAAGCGGCTGCTGGTCCGTTCCGCCGCGGCGAAGGGCGGGTCGATATCGGTGAAGACGCCGAGCAGCACCGGCACATCCCCCTCCGGCGTATCCACCCAGGCGGCGAATTCGGCTTCCGGCTCGATGGCGCCTTCGGGCAGGCCCAGATGGATTTCGGCCTCCCGCACCACCGCCGTCGGGTGGAACTGGATCTTCGGGGAGTAATCCTCGTCCCGCAGCGCCGCCAGTGCCGGCAGGGGATTGAAAGCCACCACGCCGGAACTGAGGCAGAAAAAACGCACGCGGCCGCTGGTCTTCTGCTTGTGCAGGAGGATCAGCCGGGGCAGGGCTACCGGGGTCATTTCAGGTACTCGGCGATGACGGCCTCGCCCCGCAGCTTGTCCGGGCGCCCCCAGACCTGGACGGAATCGACGTAGCTCGCCTCGTCCGCCGGGTTGGGCTGCAGCACCTGGTATTCGGCGAAGATGCGGCCGTCCGGGAAGAAGGTCGCCTTGCCGAAACGCTCGCCCCCGCGCCAAGTGGCGACGACGCTCACTTCCCGGGAGAAGGGGTCCACCGCCTCCTCGAAGGCGGCGGCTTCCCACACCGGCTCGCTGCCGATGGAGAGACCGAGCTTTTCCACCTGGCCGCGCAGGGCCGCGCAGACGGCGGCCCCGGCGGCGGCGTCGGGGGGCGTTACTGATCCCGCCGGGGCACCCCTTGCTCCGTTCAGGCTGAGCCTGTCGAAGCCCGTGGAGGCCCGCCCTTCGACGGGCTCAGGGCGAACTGTTGCCGGCAGCGAATCCGCTTGCCCGACCGAGGTCATGCCGGGGCGTAGGTATAGCAGCTCTTCGGGCAGACCCGTCCGCAGGAGCCGCAGCCGATGCAGTCCATGGCGTTGGCGATGGACATGACCATCATGTTGTCTTCATCGCTGTCGTCATCGTCGTCCAGCTCGCGCTCGACCAGGTCGAGGACGTTGCGGGGGCAGACCTTGTAACAGCGGCCGCAGCCGATGCACTTTTCCTGGTTGAGGTCGGTGACGAAATGGGGCGTCCATTCGGCGCCGCCGCGGGTGAGACCGGTAATCATTGCTTCAGCCTTTCTGAGCTGCCGTCAGGCGGGCGTTGGCATCGGCCCAGGCCTTGCAGGCGTCGTAGGTGGATTGGGAAATGCCCGGAATCTCGTGGTAGGCCGCCGGCAGGCGGTCTTCCACCAGATCGTGCAACTGGGAGGCCCACTCGGAAGCGATGCGCTTGAGCTTCTTCACTTCCTTGTCGAGGGCGTGGAGTTCTTCCTCGCTCATGGCGCGCCCCTTACAGGCCGGCGACCGCCGGGTACTCGCCGATGCGCTCCAGGGCCACGGCGAGGATCTTGTCGGCCTCGTCCTTCATCTTGGAGAGGCTGGCGAAGCCGAAGCGATGGACGTCGCGCAGGGTGCGATCCACCGCCACCAGCTTGCCGACGGTGATCAGCGCCCGGCCGAAGCCTTCGTGGGTGAGGTGGATGAGGGGTACCGCCAGCAGCTTGCATTCCTTCTCGATAAGCACGGCGATGGCGTTGTAGAAGGCCTTGACGCGGGAGATGGTGACATCGTCCGGGTCGCCGATCAGCGGAATCTCGGCCTTGCGCTCCTTGGTCAGGACGAAGGGATCGAGGATCTTGTCCACGCTCCAGCCCTGGTAGGTGCCGTAGGTGTCGAGGGCGCGCATCTGGCGGGCCATCTCCTTGATGAAATCGGTTTCGAGGATGGGATCTTTGTCGAGGACGGCGTCACTCATGATGGGACTCCTGGGGGGAAAGTTGGGAACGGGAAGCAAGGGGAATCAGTTGCGGGGCGGGCATGAGGCCAGGCAGCAGGCCGACGGCCACCCGGGCGATGGCCAGAGCGCCGAGGAAGCCGGCGATGGCCCCCAGCGCCGTGGCGCCGTCGCTGCCGTCGAGGACAGCGCCGAGGCCGGCGCCGAAGAGCAAGGCGAAGGCAGGAAAGAGGTAGCCGAAGAGCGCCGAGAGGGAGAGGCGGCTGGCGGGGAGGCCGATGGCCACCACATCGCCGGCCTTGACCTCGCCGCTCACCGGCAGGGTGAGGAGCATGGCCGGGCGGTGGCCGGCCATCTTGCCGATGCCGCAGCCGCTGCTCTGGCCGCAGGAGGAACAGCCGGCGGTTTCCATGGCGACGACCGCCTGGCCGCCTTCCACCCGCTGGACGATGCCGCGGTGCTCGATCAGGGGCGCGCTCATCCTTCCCACCCTTCCTCTTCCATGTTGGCGAAGCGGTCCTCGCTCTTGGCCTTGGCCTGGGCGGCCATGGCCCGGTCGATCCAGGCGACGCCGCCCTCCTTCATGGCCAGCGAGATGTCGGACAGGAGGTCGTCCACGGCGTCCACCTCGTTCACCCGGATGGGCTGGATGCCCTTGGCCATGAGCTGCTTGATGGCCGAGGCACCGATGGCCATGACATAGACCGCGTCGCAGCCGGCCAGGAAATCCACCTTGGCGGCCAGCTTGCTCTCGTTGCCGTCCATGGCCTCCTCGGCGAACTCGCCCACGCCCACCAGGGTGGCCTTGTCCGGCGTCACCTCGTAGATGGCGAAGGCCTCGGCGGCACCGAAGTGCTGGTTCACGCGGACCCGGTCGGTGGAGGCGAAGGCGACCTTGAGCACGGCGTCGGGCTCCTGCCTAATGGACCAGACCAGTTGCAGGCGACGGGCGGACATGGGAGTCTCGGGAGCCGAGGCTGTCACGGGCGTCGTCCCAGTAGAGTGATCGATAGGGTTCGAGTTCATGGTGTTGCCTCAGCATCAGGTTGGCGAGATCGAACAGGGCCTGCCGCGTGCCGCGGTAGCCCACCCAGGTGCGGGCGTAGCCGCCCACGTGGTCGTACTGCGGGAAGCCGGCGCGCAGCAGCGGCAGGCCGAGGCGGCCCGCCGTCTCCGCGGCATGGGAGTTGGCGATGACCAGTTGGGCGTCGCCGGCGCGGGCGGCCTTTTCCATGTCCTCCAGGTCGCCGACGATTACGCGGGCGATGGGCAGGCCGCCCAGGCTCTCGTGCTTGTGGGGCGACACGGCGCTGACGATCTCCGCCCCCATGCCAGCCAGGAAGCGGGCCTGCATGCCCAGCAGGTCGGGGTCGGCGGCCAGGGCGATGCGGGCGAAGCCGAGCATGAAGTGGCAATCCACCATGGCGTCCTGCAACTGGGCCCGGTGGCGGTCGATGCGCTCGGGCACCGGCCGGCCGGAAATGGTGGACAGGGCCTGGGTGAAGGCGTCGCAGTCGTCCAGGCCCATGAGGCCCTCGAAGCGCCAGTCCGGCACGCCGGTGCGCTCCTTCAGCAAATCCGCCGCCTTGCAGAGCGAGGGCCCGACCACCAGGGTGGCCGCCGACTCGCCCATGATCTCGATCTCGGAGCGCGGCGTGCCGCCGATGGTCAGCGACGAGAACTCCGCCTCGATCAGGTGGCCGTCCAGGGAATCGCCAATGTCCGGCACCACCACGGCGCGCAGGCCGAAGGCCTCGACCCACTCGCGGATGGCCTCGATATCGCCGGGGGTGAGCATGGCCGAGGCCAGCACATTCACCTGCCTGGGCCGCTTACCGGCGCTCCGGCTTTCCGGCACCAGGGTGTCGATCAGCGCCTCGATGGCCAGGGCGTAGCCGCTTTCCAGGCAGCCCACGTAATCCGGCGTATTCACCGGCACCACCGCCACCCCGGCGAATTCCGGGTGGGCAGTGCGGAAATCCTTCACCGCCCGCTTGATGTCGGTGCCCTGGGTTTCGGAGAGGCCGGTGGTCACCAGGCCGATGATGTCCGGCTTGCTCTTGTCGGAAAGCGTACGCAGCGCCTCGATGACATTCTCGTCGGCCCCCATGATGGTGGACACCTGGTCCATGGCCGTCGTCTGCAGCGGAATCGGCTCCCGGAAGTGGCGCACGAAAAACACCTTGCCGAAGGCCGTGCAGCCCTGGGAACCATGCATCAGCGGCAGGCTGCGGGCGAGCCCGAGGAAGGCCAGCGAAGCCCCCACCGGCTGGCTGACCTTGAGAGGGTTAACCGCCAGCGCCTTCTTGGATTGGATGATTTCGGCCATGATTGTCGTCGCCGCAATGAAGTTGAGCACTCCATTGCAAGGAACGCGCCAAGCGACGAAATCATTTAAATCAATCGATTAGAGCACGGCAGCCCTGTCGCAAAGGCGACAAAAACAAGCTGGACGGTGACGCCTCTTCGCTGCCCTTGCAACTGGTATAAAGTGCACCCATGGCACCAACCGTACTTCGCGAAGCGCAGGCGATCATCGAAACCCACCTTGGGGAGATCAAGGATGCTTGGCACCGTCATTTCGGCACCTGAGATTACCCACGTCTCAAGGCACGGCTTCTGGCTGCTCCTGGCCGACGAGGAACTGTTCCTGCCTTTCGAGCAGTTTCCATGGTTCCGTCAGGCCACCATCGACCAACTCTCCCGCGTCGAGGCTCCTTCCCCGCAGCATCTCTACTGGCCGGAACTGGATATCGACCTGGCCATCGAGTCGATTCGCCATCCCGACGCATATCCGTTGATAGCGCGAACCTAGCGAGACTGTCTCTGCCCCCTTGCTACCTTATCGAGTAACAAACCCCGACGACAAGCCATGCCGACCATCAGCCAGTTCTTCGGGATCGTCATCCAAATGTTCTGGCGGAAGCAGCGCAAGAGAAACGCAAGAGGGGACAGACCACGGTATCAATGGTCGCGGAGGGTAAGAAATTTTTGTCTCTCCTCTTTTTGCCAGTTCTCAGGCCGTGAACCTGTTTGTGCGAGGTGGCGCATAGGTGATACTTCACGCCGCGCGCAGTGCTCTTCATTTACGACAAGGCTTCTGCGACGTCGGTTGCGATTTGCAGTGCGATGTCCCGAGCCGGATGGCTACCCTTCGCTGAGAGATTTCGCCGGTTGCTGCGATGGCGGAAATTGCGACTGGCCAAGTCGAAAACGAACAATGCGTGCATCTCCCGCCGAACGACGGGAGCAACAAGGAAGGCAGTACGTGAATCTCGCCCGCGCCATGCAGACTCTGGAAACCAAGATCCCCGCCCCGGTTATCGCCATCGCCGCCGGTGGCGGCATGAAGCTTTACGCCCAGACGGCCCGGGTCGCCATAGACGCCTCCCCGTTGCTTGCCGAGGTGGGCATCCGGCTGGCGCAGCTCAGCTCGGTCATTGCCATTCTGGGATTCGTGGGGCTGCGGCTGGCGCGAACCACCTTCAACCCGCTCGATCCGGCCAAGGCCTCGGCGCTGGTCACGGGGGGCATCTACCGCTTCTCGCGCAACCCCATCTACCTCAGCTTGCTCCTGCTGCTGGTGGCCTACGCGGTGCGCCTGGGCGCCTGGGTCGAATGGCTGGGTCCGGCCTTCTTCACCGCCTATGTCACGCGCTTTCAGATCATTCCAGAAGAGCGGATCCTGGAGGCGAAGTTCGGCGACACCTTTCTGGCGTACAAACGCCGCACCCGGCGCTGGATCTGAGACCCCCGCCAGGGACTGGTTCCGCAATCTGCCCCCTTGACCCGATCGGGCAAGAGGGGAGTAATATGCATTTTGGTTTTTCGCACCAAAGCCCGGTAGTGCCGAGCAACCGGAAGGAGGCAACGATGTACTCTTTCTCCATGAAACAAAAGCCAAGCCTGGCTTATCCGCCTGCCCGATCCGCTGTTCCGGAACAATCACGGCGAAAAGGGCAGGCTGGGGGCAACGCCCAGGGCCCGACGACCGGCAAGGTCGCTTTCGGGCACGATTTCAGCCGCATCCCGGTACTCAGCGACAAGTCCGTCGATGGCCACAGCGATAGTCGATTCGGCCTCGTGGAGGACAAGGGGCCCGATGCCGGGGTCGGGCCTGGGGACGCCGGCGCCCCGGTCGCCGCGCCGAAGAAAAAGGCCGGAGTCGACTCCTTCGTCGTCAAATGGAGCGAGAACGCCGGCAACAGCGCCACGACCGCAAAGCTCAGGCTGGATTATTCGGCCAAGTTCAAGAAGGATGGCACCCACGACCCGGCCGTCGCCGAATTTCGCCAAAACGCATTCCACACCTTCGAGGTCACCGCCGGCCCCCACAAGGGCCAGAAGCACAGCAACCCGCCCCTCCACGACGACAATTACTCGCGGGCGGACGATACCGGCGGCAACGGCATCGGCGACGTGGATTTCGTGAGCAACGACAATCCCGGCCCGGTGGTGAATTCCCTCGACAAGGACGACGTCATCGACTACAGCTTTACCGCTGAGCAGATGATCATCGACACCGGGGACAGCAACAAGGTCGTCGCCAAGCGCGGCCCCCATACCGCAACGATCAAGGGCAAGGATCCCCGGGTCTTTGCCGACGTGCCGAAAACGCTGAGTTGACGCAGGGAGCTGCAGCGCTACCGCGCCCTGGGCTCACGTCCGGCGGCACGCCGGGACGGAGCGGCAGCGGCGGGCTTCATGCCGCCAGCACGCTCCCCGGCCCCTGCTGCGCCGCCCACGGCGCAGGTTTGCGCACCGCCGCCCACACCGGGCTTTCCATGGACAGAGCCAACTGTTTAGCCAGTTCCACCATGCCGTCGTAGCCGGCGTAGCCGAACTCCCGTTCCTGGTTGATGTCGAGGAAGGGAATGCGGGCCTTCAGCGCCGTGTACAGGTTGCGGCCGCCGGCGATGAGGATGTCGGCCTGGTATTCCCGGTAGGTGGAGAGCAGCGCCTTGGGGCTGCCGTCGTCGATCATCTTGGTGTCTTCGCCCATCAGCTCGCGGATGCGGGCCTTGTCCTCTTCCGTGGATTTCTTGGTGCCGGTGGCGACGACCTTCATGCCCAGATCCTGGAGCGCCGAGACGATGGACCAGGATTTCACCCCACCGGTGTAGAGCAGCACGCGCTTGCCGGTGAGGCGTTGGCGCCAGGGTTCCAGCGCCGCCTTGGACTTGGCTTCTTCCCGGGCGATGACCACCTCGGTGCGGGCGATGAGGTCCGGGTCGCCGATGAGGCGGGCGAAGTCGCGCAGGGCGTTGGTCATGTCCTGCACGCCGTAGAAGCTGCCCTCGAAGAAGGGGATGCCGTAGCTGTCCTGCATCTTGCGGGCGACGTTGAGAAGCGCCTTGGCGCAGACCACCATGTTCACCTTGGCCCGGTGCATGGTCTGCACCTCGTGGAAGCGGGCGTCGCCGGAGAGGGTGCACAGGATGCGCAGGCCCAGCTCGTCGAAGAGGGGCGCCACGTGCCAGAACTCGCCGGCGATGTTGTATTCGCCGATGAGGTTGATGTCGTAGGTGGGGCGGCCGTCGGGGCGGGGCTTGGCGGGAGCCGGCTCACGGGTGCCGACAACGTGCTTGAACATGGCCTCGCCGGCCAGGCGGTTGCCCAGGTTCTTGGTGCCGTAGAAGCCGGCGGCATCCACCGGCACCACCGGCGTGCCCCAACGCTCGGTGGCGGCCT
>JRYG01004611.1_pt1 | contig 38643 bp, 33 predicted proteins | sample 235341 | NCBI WGS metagenome assembly JRYG01 (sample SAMN03074218, study PRJNA261478) | activated sludge metagenome | biome: Wastewater Treatment Plant; feature: Wastewater; material: Activated sludge; isolation source: activated biomass of a wastewater treatment plant treating hydrocarbon... ...
GCCAGTGCGGGCGGTTATGCCGTAGCGCAATCGGAGGAATTCCTCGCTCGTCAGCGCGCCGAAGTGCAGGCAAGAGCCGCCAAAGCCGACGTAGTGATCACTACCGCACAGGTGAGGGGTACTAAAGCTCCCATCTTGCTCACCAAAGATACGGTAGAGAAGATGAAAAGAGGAGCCGTGGTCGTCGACCTGGCCGCTTCAACGGGCGGCAACTGCGAGGTTACCCAAAACGGCAAAACCATCCGGCATCATGGCGTTATCATTGTTGGCGACTCCAATCTGGCCGCTACATCGCCACAGGATGCCAGCTTCCTCTTTAGCAACAACGTACTCAATTTGCTCAAGCTTTTTGTGGTGAAAGGAGAAATCCAACTCGACCTCAACAACGAGATTATTAAAAGCGCATTTTTCACCGCAACAGCATAAACTGCCGGCTCTTTCATATGGAAACGATTTATCAATTTTTCAATGAAAATCTGCTGCTTTTATACCTGCTGATTTTCACTATTATCCTCGGTTTTGAGGTGATCTCCAAAGTACCGACCGTTCTTCATACGCCCCTGATGTCGGGCGCCAATGCTATTAGCGGCGTGGTACTTATCGGCGCCATTATCCTGGTGCGTCAAAGCGATCCTGATGATTATGTGGGGCTTTCCCTGGGATTGGTAGGGGTTATTCTCGGTATGATCAATGCGCTGGGCGGTTTTGCCGTGACCAACCGCATGCTGGAAATGTTCAAACGCAAAAAACCGACTAAGTAATTTAAGCTATGGCTATCAACTTTTACATCGAGTTAGCATATATGTTGGGCGCAGTGGGCTTTGTATGGGGCCTGCGCCTCCTGAGTTCGCCTGATTCCGCCCGCAAAGGCAATCTTATTGCTGCGGTTGGTATGGGATTAGCTATTATAGCCGCCCTGGCCATGCCTATCCCGGGTGCTAGTAATAATTACCTGTGGATCTTTGCCGGGTTGGCTATTGGTGGTGTTATAGGCGGATTTACCTCCTACCGGGTCCAAATGACTGCTATGCCGCAACTTGTGTCGATATTTAACGGCTTTGGCGGCGCTTGCGCTGTTCTGCTGGCTATCGTAGAGGCTGAACGCGGCCTGTCTACAGATATACCGATGGCGGGAGGTCAGTGGTCCATCACCTTGGCAACGCTTTTGATAGGGGGAGTTACTTTTACCGGAAGTATGCTGGCTTATTTGAAACTTGACGGCAAGCTTGGCGATAATAAGTTTTTGCTGCCCAGGCACCAGGTAGTTAATCAGCTCTTTTTGCTGGCAGCCCTGGTTTGGGGTACTATCCTGTTCCTCAATAATGAAACAACTTCCATGACGGAGGTATACGGCTTTATGCTCTTGTGCCTTGTTTATGGCGCTTCTTTTGTGGTTCCGATCGGCGGGGCCGATATGCCGGTGGTCATTTCTTTGCTCAACTCATTTTCAGGGATTTCTGCCGCTACCTCAGGTATTATTTACCACAACCAGTTTATGCTGGTCGGCGGTATCCTTGTAGGCGCATCGGGTACAATCCTGACTGTGATGATGTGTAAGGCCATGAACCGGTCGCTGCTTAATGTATTGATCGGCGGATTTGGAGGCAACGCTGCCGGCGGAGGCAAAGCAACCGGCGAACAGGTAGTAAAAGAGGTAAGTCTCAACGATGCAGCAATTCTGCTCAACTACTCAAAGTCCGTTATCTTTGTACCGGGCTACGGACTGGCAGTAGCCCAAGCCCAGAAAGTCTGTAAGGAAATCGACGACCTGCTCAGCGCCAACGGCGTCGATGTTAAATATGCCATTCACCCCGTAGCAGGGCGTATGCCCGGGCATATGAACGTACTGTTGGCCGAAGCCGACGTACCGTATCCCAAATTGCTCGATCTTGACGATGCCAACGACGCCCTGTCCAATGCCGACGTGGCAGTCATTGTGGGCGCCAACGATGTAGTAAACCCTGCTGCCGAGGACGACCCCTCCAGCCCGATATACGGTATGCCCGTACTAAAGGTGTGGAACGCTCAACATGTAATTGTGCTCAAACGCAGTATGAGCGCCGGCTATGCGGGAATTGAAAATCCATTGTTTTTCCACGCCAGAAACCGCATGTTATTTGGCGACGCCAAAAACACACTTTCAAAATTAGTAGTTGAATTAAAAGGCTTGTAAGGCCGGCTTCTTCCCGTTATTCCTGAAACCCGCCCTCGATATCAATGCCTTTGTCTGATTTTTCCTCAGCGGCAGGTTTCGGCACGAGGCGGTTGAGCCCGGCGTAATATATCAGGTTCCACTCGCCGTTGAGCTTGGCGAAACGCCTTATCATGCCGTATTCGCCGCTGCGGTGTACGATTTTTTCGATCATCAGGTCATCGCCGAAAGGCACAAATTCGAGCGTAAAACCGCTGTCGTTGGGGTCAAAACGCCGGTGCATGGTCCAATTGTTGCGCTCCCATCGGAAGTTATTGCCATTGATGGTAGCACTGTCGGCATTGTCGGGCAGCCCCTCCAGCGGAAAAACAATGTGTTCGATTTGATAGAGGCTGTCGCTCATAAAACGCTGGTAAAAAGCGTCAAATTCACGCAACTCCTGCTGCCCGCCGCCGCTGCAGGCGCCGATGGCCGCCAGTAGAGACAGCCCCAAAATGATTCTGATCATGAATGGTGGTTTTTGTCGTTTTCCAGTTCAAAAATGGCCATCGCCAGTGAAACTTCAGATGGAAATGCTGCGCTCAACACTTCGCCGATGCCGGCATCCCGAAGCGCTTTCGCCGTTGTATCGCCAATGGCAACATAACGCTGAAATGACTGGGGCGTTACATTTTCCAGATACGAAATCGCATTTAGCGGGCTGGTAAGGACTACGTAGTCTGTAATCGGCAATTCCACATTTTTCCTGGGCTTATTTTCATAAACCACAATCTCCTCGCATCGAATCCCTTCAGGCAAATAGGGGAGCAAGGCTTGGCGTGACTGCGCGGCCTGAGGGAAGAGCACCCGGCGGCCTGCAGCAAGCCGGGCAAATGCAGGAGCAGTGCTTTCCGCTTGCCCTGTGCCGGTAAATGAAACGTTATACCCTGCCGCACGCACCGCTTCGGCAGTGGCCGGCCCATAAGCGGCAATCGACATGGCGGCGGCTTTCGCTTTGCCGGCAGGCGATAATTGGGAGAAAAAATAGTGAACCCCGTTTTTGCTGTAAAAAAACAGCCAGTCGGCGGGGGGAATAATGGTGAAGGTTACGGGCGACAACTCAATGAGCGAAACGCCCGTAACCCGCCAGCCTTGTCGTTCGAGCAGCATCCGGAAAGCGCTGTCGGGCGCCAAGTCCCGGCTAATAAAAGCCGTTTTTGACATTACAAGTACTCTTCTTCTTCAGCTGTCGGCTCACTAACGTCTTGTGGCTCCAATACCTTGACGTTGGTGGCGATATTTTGACCGTCGTCATTTTTGCCTACAACAAAAGAAACCCTGTCGCCCTCTTTAAGATCGTTGAAATCGCTGTCGAGAACGCTTGAATAGTGGAAAAACAGGTTATTGTTAGGGTACTTTATGAAACCGAACCCGTTCTTTAGGCTTAGAATTTCGCTAATCTTGGTGTCTTCGTCAATTTCTTCAACAACAATAGGTTGTTTGCGACTTTCAGTTTGGACGAAAAGGTTGTTGATCAGCGGATCATTGCGTTTTAGTCTGTTGTCAATGATTTCGTGCATGGCAATCGGGTAGCTTACCTCTTCGAGCAAATCCTGCGAAGTGCGGGTGATCATACGCTTGCCAGCTTCCGTAGTGTATTCAAAATCCCAGCTCAACACCATAACGCGGGTACCCAGCGTATTGAGTTTTCGCACCAGCGGAACATAGTCGCCGTCAGATGCAATCAGTACAAGTACGTCAAATCGCTTGTAAAACGATTGTTCATAGGCCTCCAGAGCCAGCCATACATCGATCCCCTTTTCTTCGCGTCTTCCGAAGATACTTTTCACAGGAAGGTAATGCGTTGTTACGCCCACCGACATCAGGATATCGTCAAAAACGCGATCCCAGTACAGCGTGTCGCCGCGTTGAGCGGCTTCCTGTGCATTCAACCTGCCCCTGAAATAGTGCGCGTCGACGATTTGGCATAACCTTACGTCTGTGCGTTCTTCTTCGGCAACCTGGTTGCGTATGAATTCGTGAAGACCGGAGATGCTGACTCGTTTTTTTCGCGGGTGATCGTAGTTGTAAAAATTACTTACATGGAGGAAGTAATTGCCGTCATAGAAAACGCCAATTCGAACCATTTTGTCTTGCATAATGTAGTTCCTTTATATGTATTAAAATAATTGGCTTTGCGCCGAAGTTTACAAATTCTTAAGACATTGAGCATCATTGGTTTGATTTCAATTCAATGCAATTTCCTGCTCAATTTTTTACCGCTTTGAGTATGGGTTTTATATGGAGATATACAATTTATTTGCTAGCTAAATGGAGCCATACGTGTATGAATACTGCTGTATATCGATATTTTTTGGGCCGACAAATGTAACGTATTTATGCTATAATTGAGAACAAAGTTTTTGTTAGTTTTTAGTAAAAAATAACAAACTTCACGTCATTATTAATAAAGATACGCCATCTGTTCTCATTTGTCAAGGCATTTGATGAAAATAGTAGGTTTTAACTATTCAATACAAGTACTTTTGCGTATCTTTGGCCGTCTTTTTAGAGACTAAACAGGACTACCATAAATGTCATCTGATCAACGAATCATTCCCGTCAATATTGAGGAACAAATGAAGTCGGCATACATTGACTACTCTATGTCAGTCATTGTATCGCGGGCATTGCCGGATGTTAGGGACGGGCTCAAACCGGTACATCGCCGAGTGCTTTACGGCATGTCGGAATTAGGGCTTGGCTACGGCAAAGCGCATAAAAAATCAGCCAGAATTGTGGGGGAGGTATTGGGAAAATACCACCCGCACGGCGACGCCTCGGTTTACGATACGATGGTACGTATGGCTCAGGATTGGTCATTGCGCTATCCTTTGGTAGACGGCCAGGGCAACTTCGGTTCGATGGACGGCGACAGCCCGGCAGCAATGCGTTATACGGAGGCCCGGCTCAACCGCATTAGCGACGAAATGCTCGCCGATATTAACAAGGATACGGTTGATTTTACCCTCAATTTCGACGATTCACTCGAGGAGCCTACTGTGCTCCCCGCCAAATTGCCCAATCTGCTTGTCAACGGCGCCTCAGGTATCGCCGTGGGTATGGCTACCAATATGATGCCCCACAACCTCAGCGAGGTGGTCGACGGTATTGTAGCCACCGTTGATAACCCGGATATCACCATTGCCGAACTGATGGAGTTTATCAAAGCCCCCGATTTCCCCACAGGCGGTATTATCTACGATTATCAGGGTATCAAGGAGGCATTCCACACCGGTAGGGGCCGGGTGGTGGTGCGAGGCAGGGCCGAGATCCAGGATGACGGCGGCAGGGAGGTGATCATTATTACCGAAATTCCCTACCAGGTCAATAAAGCGTCGCTGGTCGCCAAAATAGCTGAACTGGTCAACGAAAAAAAGATCGAAGGCATTAGCGATGTGCGCGACGAATCGGATCGCAACGGCGTACGCGTCGTTGTGGAAATCAAACGTGACGCCCTGGCCAATGTAGTACTCAGCCAACTCTATAAATATACGCCGCTGCAATCTTCCTACGGCGTCAACAATGTGGCGCTGGTCAACGGCCGCCCCATGACGCTGTCGCTCAAGGATATGATCACGGAATTCATAAAATTCCGCATCGAGGTCATTGTACGCCGTACCCGCTTCGATCTCAAAAAGGCGCTCTCGAGGGCTCATATCCTGGCAGGCCTGCTGATCGCGCTCGACTATATCGACGCCGTGATCGACCTGATCCGCGCCTCGAAAAACCCGGATGAGGCCCGCGACGGCTTGATGCAGGGCGCTTTTATCAACGACCTCGATCTCTTTTGGGAAAAATTCCGCACGCTTATCGAAGAGGCCAGTACCGACGAATTTCCAGTTTTAGAAGGCCATGTGCTTTCTGAAGAACAGGCCAAGGCTATCCTGGAAATGCGCCTGCAACGCCTTACCGGCCTCGAACGCGATAAGATCAAAGAGGAATACGACGAGATTCAACGTCGTATCCACGACCTGCGCGAAATCCTGGCCAGCGAAGCGCTGCAACGAGAGGTGGTTAAACAGGAATTACTTGATATTAAAGAAAAATATGGCGACGCCCGCCGCACCGAGATCAGCTATTCGGATGGCGATATCAGCATCGAAGATCTGATCAAAGACGAGGATGTGGCCATTACGATTTCTCACCTGGGCTATATCAAGCGCACTCCGGTGGCGGAATACCGCACGCAAGGCAGGGGAGGACGCGGCTCGCAAGGCAGCAAAACGCGCGACGAAGATTTCATTGAGCACCTTTTTGTAGCTACCAATCACAATTATTTGCTGTTGTTTACCGAACAAGGCAAATGTTATTGGCTGCGCGTGTACGAAATTCCCGAGGCAAGCAAAACATCCAGCGGCCGCGTAATCCAGAATATCCTGTCGCTGCCTAAAGATGACAAGATCAGGGCTTATATCATTGTCAAGGACCTTACAGACAAGGAGTTTATCGACAACCACTATATTATGTTTTGTACCCGCCGAGGTATGGTCAAAAAGACGGCTGTCGAGGCATTTTCACGCCCCAGGGCAGGCGGCATTATTGCCATTACAATCAACGAAGACGACCAACTGCTGGAAGCTCGTTTGACCGGTGGCGCCCATGAGATTTTTATCGCTACCCGCAATGGAAACGCTATTCGATTCAACGAATCAAAAGTGCGCGCCATGGGCCGCTCTGCCGCCGGCGTGATCGGCGTTACGCTTAACGACGGCGGAAAAGACGAAGTAGTGGGCATGGTTTGCGTAGCGCCTGATGATAATACTTCGACTATTCTCGTCGTATCTGAAAAAGGAAACGGCAAGCGTTCGGAAGTAGACGACTACCGCCTCACCGGCCGCGGCGGCAAAGGCGTCAAAACAATGCAGGTAACAGATAAAACAGGCGCCGTTATCGCTATCAAATCAGTTAATGAAGACGACGACCTGATGATCACTACCAAGTCGGGTATTATTATCCGAATGCCTGTCTCAGATATNNATCCGTCTCGACGACGACGAGGAGATCGCCGATGTTACCGTGCTTCAGCAAAGCCCCGAAGAAGAGGTCGCCGCTGAACCGGAAACAGCCCCTGAAGCCTGATTTTAACTAAATCTTGACATTGTTAACAACCTTTTTGATGTGTCATTTGCGTTTTATTACGTCAGATAATTTGTAATTAACTCTTTCATCAAACTCAGTATTATGAAAAAATTAATCTTCGGCCTGTCGGTAATGGTGTTGCTCTCGGGAGCGCTGACGGCACAAGAGGATGCCGAAAAAGCGCTAAAAACTGCGGGCAAAGCCATGGGGGCTTATAACCTGGATCCTGCACAAAATAAATCCAAATTGCAGGAGGCTGTTACCGCTATTGATATCGCTGCTGAAGGGGCGGAAACCGGTAAACTTGTCAAAACCTGGCAGTTGAAAGGCGAGATCTACAACGAAATTGCCACCCAAATTGTGACGGTTCGCCAGTTAGGTATCGGCAAACTCGACGATCTTCCCAAAGTTAAACATCCCGCACTTCAGGCAAGCGGCGCTTTCCAGAAAGCGTTTGAACTTTCCGAGAAGAAATACGAGAAAAAGGATGCCCTCAAAGGCCTCCAGGTTGCGCAGTCTAACCTGTATAACCTCGGCATTTACGCCTATGAGGATAAAGACTACGCCCTGGCTTTCAATGATTTTCAAGAAGTGATTAAAGTGCACGACTTGCTCAAAGCCAACGGCGAGGCTAGTTCGCTAGATGCGGAAGGCACGCTCAATGATCAGATGTATATCACCGGCCTGGCCGGCCTGAATGCCGAGAAAGTTGCAGAAGCAAAACCTTATTTTGAAAAGCTCTACGCCGGCAATTATGACAAACCCGCCATCTATGAGGCGCTTTATAAGCTGAAAGCGGAAGAAAATATCGAAGAGGCTTATAAATACCTCGAAACGGGCCGCAAGAAGTATCCCGACGATATTTCACTGCTGTTTGCTGAAATTAACCATTACTTGCGCCTTAATAAACTCGACGAACTGATCGGCGAACTTAAAATGGCTATTGAAAAGGAACCCAATAATATTTCGCTGTATTCTACGCTCGGTAACGTATACGACAACCTCTACCAGCGTGAGTATGCAGCCGGCAATATTGCCAAGTCTGATGAATATTTCAATAGCGCCTTCGATTACTACAACCAGGCGTTGTCAAAAGACCCTACATTCCTGGATGCCATCTACAGTATCGGCGCCCTGTATTACAATAAAGCGGCTACGATGTCGAAGGAACTAAATACTCTGGCCAACGACTTGAGCAAAGAAGGCCAGAAGAAATACGACACGCTGCATAAGGAAATCGAAATGCAATTTGACAAGGCATTGCCTTATTTCCAAAAAGCAGAGTCGATGAATCCCAACGATGTCAATACGCTGATCGCTCTGAAGGAAATTTTTGCCCGCAAAGACGATTTCGAGAAATCCAACGAGTTTAAGAAGCGTTTTGAAGTGGTGAACGGCGGCGGCAAAAATGAGTCTTCTTATTTTAAGCAATAATAAGACAGGATAGCACTGCTACCCCGGCGTCCCAACTATACCGCATAGTTGGGACGCTTTTTTTTGAACCATCCGCCCGCCCCGCTGTTTTGTCAGCACATTGAACCGGTATGGAAAACGGAATTGCTATTTTTTGGTTTCGCCGCGATTTGCGGCTACACGATAATGCAGGCCTCTATCACGCCCTGTCATCAGGCCATCCCGTTTTGCCGCTTTTTGTTTTTGATACTAATATTCTCGGCCAACTTGAGGATTGCCGCGACGCCAGAGTGAGTTTTATTCATCAGGAAATTACGGTGCTCGATGAGCAATTGCGCCGGCTGGGTTGCGCTATGCTGGTGAAATACGGCGACCCGGCAGAGGTGTGGCGACAATTGTTGCAAACCTACCGGGTGAAGGCCGTCTATGCCAACCACGACTATGAAACCTATGCCATTGAACGCGACCGGCAAGCGGCAGAGTTGTTCAAAGCGCAGCATATCGCATTTCATACGTACAAAGATCACGTCATTTTTGAAAAAGATGAAGTAGTGAAAGACGACGGCGGTCCATATACCGTCTTTACCCCCTACAGCCGCAAATGGCGCGCCAGACTGGCCACCCACCCCGAAGCGCTGAAACCTTATGACACGGAACCGCTGTTCGAGCGCTTTGTCAAACAACCCGCCGTACCGCCGATACCCCCCTTGTCAGATATGGGGTTTGAACTTTCAAATATGCCCATACCGGGTAAAACGGTGAGTCGCGCACTAATCAAAAATTACGACAAAACAAGGGATATACCAGGTATTCCGGGCACTTCGCGCCTGGGTATACATTTTCGCTTCGGTACTATCAGTATCAGGGAAAAAGCGCGCCATGCCCTTGAATTAAACCAGGTATACGTCAACGAACTGATTTGGCGGGACTTTTATGCGCAGATATTATTTCATTTTCCGCGAGTGGAAACCCAGGCCTTTCGACCGGAATACGACCAGATTCAATGGCGCAACGACCCCGGGGAATTTGAGCGTTGGTGTGAGGGTCGTACCGGCTATCCCATTGTTGATGCCGGTATGCGGGAGCTCAACGCTACGGGGTATATGCACAACCGCGTTCGTATGATCGTCGCTAGTTTCCTGACCAAGCACCTGTTGATCGACTGGCGCTGGGGCGAAGCCTATTTTGCTTCAAAACTGCTGGATTTCGATTTGGCGAGTAACAACGGCGGTTGGCAATGGGCGGCAGGCTGTGGCACCGATGCAGCGCCATATTTCAGGGTATTCAACCCCACGGCACAACAGCAGAAATTTGACAAAGACTTTCTTTATATCAAAAAATGGGCGCCGGAGTGGGGGAGTGCCGCCTATCCCGAGCCAATGGTCGACCATCAGCTTGCACGGGTACGCTGTCTTGAAACCTACAAAGCAGCGCTTAGTCGCCGGTGAATAGCCATCACCTGCTCGATAAGCGAATGTTGACCATCATTGAAAATCACATAATCCGCCAGGGCTACCTTTTCCTCCTCCGGCATTTGCTGTCTTATCCTTGCCTCTACTTCCTCCTCCGTACTGTTATCGCGGGCTACCACGCGTTGTATGCGCAGTTCCAATGGCGCAGTCACAACGATCATCGCGTTAAGCAGCCGGTATCCTCCGCTTTCGTAAAGTAACGCGGCTTCTTTCAGCGCATAAGGAACATTTTCTTGTTGTCTAAACCAGTTTTCGCCATCTTCAAAAACGGCGGGATGCACTACAGCATTAAGTTGCTGGAGCAAATCGCGATTATTAAAAGCTTTTTCCGCCAGGAACTTCCGGTTTAAGGTTCCTTCCGGCGTATAGGCTTCCGCTCCAAAAAGCGCCTTGATATCGGTCATTAGCTTTTTGTTGTGGCTCATGAGCCATTTGGCCCGCTCGTCGGCGTAATAAACGGGTATGCCCAGCGTCTCAAATATGCGACAAACAGTAGTTTTTCCACTACCTATACCGCCGGTGATGCCGATTTTTTTCATGATCGATTTTTGTTTAAGACGGTTTAAATTTAAGAACTGAAATGGAGAATGAGGGGGAAATGTGACGGTATCCTCTTGTCACTTTCCGACATTTACGATCTTTTTTGGCTCACATATCGGGGGCATTCCCTATTTTCAGCACGAAAATTTAAAAACACCATATCTTATGAAGAAAAGTCTACTTATCCTGTTGACCTGCCTGGCTAGTTTCGCGGCCTGGTCCCAACCCAATACCTATTGGAGCGAGGATTTTGCCGACGGGCCCAAGGGCTGGACGGTAAACACCCCGCTCTGCGGCTCTTTCAGCGGGGGGCTGATTGGTAAATGGACGCTTTCCAGCGCAACTTTCGACGGAGATCCGATTACCGACTTGGCAGCCGAAATGATCGTATCTACGGGTTCGGTGTATTCTGCCCGGATATGGGTCGGCGGCGAGGAAAACCTCGTACAGTCGCGTTATACCGTGGCCGGCGATATTTTTCAAAGCTCGCTGACGGGCGTGACGCTCACCATCGGCGCGCCTGCTTTTACGGGTACCGTGACCGAAACCACCTGGTTTACCAGTCTGACAGTAGATCAAAGCATCCTGGACGGCTGGGGCGGTACGGCGCTTGGCCTGGGCAACCCCACCGCTGTGGCCAACGGCAACTCGCTGACGGTGACCAGCGCCGACGGATTGACGGTGCTCAACTACACCAAATCGTCGAACTGCGGCGACTTGTGGCTGTTCCACCACCGCGGCAACGTAGGCGCCGCCTTTACCGCCGCCGATAACCTGGCCATTAATTCGCCTACCGTGATGAACGGCGCAATGGTGATCAACGCCGACTTTTATACAACGGGGGGCACCGCAGCTCCGGCGCAGCCTTATCCGCAGTATATCAGCGAATTGATCACGCCGGTCATCGACCTGTCGGGCGTTACCGACGCCGTATCGCTGCGCTTCAACCAGTTGGTGCGCATCCTCAACGTGCCCACCGATGCGCCGCAGGACGACCAGGGTAACCGCATGCGCACCTCGATTTCGGTGAGCTTCGACGGCGGCACCACCTGGGAAACGCCATTCAACGCCAACCCGGGCCTACAGCCGGCAACGGGCTCCAACCCGATCCCGGCGCTCAACAACGTACGCGAAATTCCGCTTGTCGGACTACAAGGCCAATCCAATGTCCGTATCAAGTTTACCTGGGCCGCCGACTTCTACTACTGGGTACTCGACGATGTCGCTATCGTAGACCGCGTGCCTTACGACATGAAAGTCAACCGCAATTTCTTCGCCATTATGCCCAACGCCGTAACGCCTGCCAGCCAGACGGAGCCCGTGAGCTTCCTGGCCGATATTCAGAACGACGGCGGCAGGACGGCCACCAACGTTCAGCTGAACCTGACAATCAAAAACAGCGGCACCGGCGAAACTATCTACGACGATACCAACTTCTACGGCAATATCACGCCTGATTCGTTGGCCGAAAACGTATTTTTCCAGGAGTCTATCAACCCCGATTTGCTGGTCCCCGGCAACTATGTGGGCAATTACCGCGTGACGCTGGACTCTACCGACAACGTGCCCGGCAATAACGTCATTGGCTGGCGTTTTGCCGTATCGGATACCACATTCGCCAAAGAATTCGGCTATACCCGCAACGTTGCCCCCAGCGGCGAAAACAGCTATATGCTGGGCAACTGCTTCCATACGCCCAATGGCGATGGCTGGTATGCCCGCTATGTCTCTTTCGGCGTATCGAATGCCAACCAGTTGACAGGCAGATCAGTCTCTACGTACATTTACAAATGGGACGGCGACACCGACGGCAATGGCCGCGCCAACCCCGACGAATATGGACAGGGACCGCTGCTGTTTAACTCTTATACCTTTGACGGAACTGAAAGCAATCAGATTATCACCATTCCTATCGACCTCGACGGCCAAACTTTGCCGCTTGAAGACGATGCTTATTACCTGGTGATGGTACATTACGTGGCTGACGGCGATCAGCGTTGCTTTATGCTGGCCAGCGATACGATTGACTACAGCGCTATGAATTTCATCTCCGATTCGCTGCAGCAATCGCGTTATGCCACAATGGTAGGCCTTGGTCAGGAAGTTAGTCCCGACTTTTTCACTGCCGGCTTCGGCCTCGACCTGCAGTCGGTTGTTCGCCTGCATATCGGCAATAACCCCGATATCGACGGACCGGCCATCGTAGGCGTAAATGAAGCTATCGTAAAGGAGACATTCGCCCGCGTGTTCCCCAACCCGGCTAGCGAGTCTTTTAACGTACAACTGGAACTTGAACGGGCCAGCGATGTGCGGGTGACGATCAGCGACCGCACCGGCAGGACACTACACGTGCGGCAATTGCAAAATCTGCAAAATGAAACGCTTACGTTTGATACTACCAACCTGCCTTCGGGGCAGTATTATGTCCGTATCAGCACTGACCTTGGCACAAATGTGAAACCGCTGGTAATTGCCAGGTAGGTGACAAGATGACGCGTTATAAATAGAATTGTATAAAAAAATGGCTGTCATTGAAAAATCAGTGACAGCCATTTTAATATAGAAAACTAAAACTATGTAGTCTAAATCGTTGCTATTTGCTAATGAATACAATCAGCATCCCGAGCTCCTTCCGGTCGGTACGGGACTCCTTTCGGTCGCATCAGCAATCAGCACATCACATATTCCCAATCAACTCCGTACCAAACTCCGAGCACTTCAACAGCGTAGCGCCCTCCATGAGGCGGTGGAAATCGTAAGTCACGCGTTTTTTGCCGATAGCGGCATTCATCGCCTTCACGATCAGGTCGGCGGCTTCTTTCCAGCCCATATAGCGGAACATCATCTCGCCGGAGAGGATCACCGAGCTGGGGTTCACCTTATCCAGACCTGCGTATTTGGGGGCGGTGCCGTGCGTAGCTTCGAAAATAGCGCAGCCGTTGGTATAGTTGATATTGGCGCCGGGTGCGATACCGATACCGCCCACCTGAGCGGCCAGGGCGTCGGAAATATAGTCGCCGTTGAGGTTGAGCGTAGCGATTACGCTGTACTCTGATGGGCGGGTGAGGATCTGCTGGAGGAAAGCGTCGGCGATGACATCTTTGATCAGCAGCGCGCCGCGGCCGAGGGCTTCCTTTTGGGCGGCATCAGCGGCATCCTGGCCTTGCTGGGCGGCGATGCGGTCGTATTGAGCCCAGGTAAACACCTTGTCGCCGTATTCGCGTTCGGCCATAGCGTAGCCCCACTCTTTAAATTTGCCCTCGGTATATTTCATAATATTGCCCTTGTGTACCAGGGTTACCGAAGGTTTGTTATTGTCGAGGGCGTAGTCGATAGCCGCGCGCGCCAGTCGCTCGGTACCTTCGATAGATACCGGTTTGATGCCCAGCGATACCGTATTGGGGAAACGGATGGATTTCACGCCCATCTCATTGATGAGGAACTGCTTGAGTTTGTCGAGTTCGGCGGTGCCGTGCAGGTATTCGATGCCGGCGTAGATGTCTTCCGTATTTTCGCGGAAGATGATCATATCCACCTGTTCGGGTTGCTTAACCGGCGAGGGCACGCCGTCGAAATACTGAACCGGGCGTACGCAGGCGTACAGATCGAGGCGCTGGCGGAGGGCCACGTTGAGCGAGCGGATGCCGCCGCCGACGGGCGTAGTGAGCGGACCTTTGATAGCGACCAGGTGTTCTTCGATCACGTCGAGGGTTTCCTGGGGCAGCCATTCGCCGGTGGTGTCGAAAGCTTTTTGTCCGGCGAGGACTTCCCGCCAGTGGATTTTGCGTTTGCCGCCATAGGCTTTTTCTACGGCTGCATCCAATACGCGCACCGAAGCAGCCCAAATATCGGGGCCGGTGCCGTCGCCTTCAATAAAAGGAATGATTGGCTCGTCGGGTACCTGCAATTTACCGTTTGCAATCGTTACTTTTGCTCCGCTCATATTTTTTAGTTATTTTGTTATCAACTTTTTTGAAAAGCCGCACAAAGGTAAGTTCTTTTTGTGTAAAAAATAACTGTCGGAGGCTTATGAAACTGAGTCAAATACCGGTCGGATTGGCGCTGCTGATACTTGTAGCGGGCTGTCATACCCACCAATCTACCCATGGCGCCTGCCGCTATCGCGGGGAGGTTCGCGATTTTACCGGCCTTGACGGCTGTAATTTATTGATAGTGAGTGAAAATGGCGAAAAGTTGCTGCCTGTGGAATTTGCGGTTGCCGATGCCAACCTCGCCGCCGGTCAAGTTGTTCAGTTTGATTATGAGGAAGTGGAAGCCGTGAGTATTTGTATGGCGGAAGACAAAGCCGTGCGTATTACTTGTTGGCGGGTGGAATCATCCCCCAAACTCAAGGCCAAAGATTGCCTCAATCTTACGCGGATCGAAGATACCCCCTGGCTGCGCGATGCTGTGGTAAAGCATCAAACTGCGGAGGTGATTAAATACCCCTACCGCACCGACGGCTGGGCTTATTTGCTGAAAGGCAAAAACGTCGTTTTGTACGATTGCCAGGGCACGCTGGTGTGCGAGTCGAAAGGCCCCGATGCCGCCCAATGCCTGAAATTGGTAGAGCCGGGCTCGCGGGGCCTGGTGATCTGGACAGGAGAGGGAGTGGGGGAGTGAGGGAGTGGGGGAGGGAGAGACTAATAATAAACCTAATAAACTCTTAAACTTATAAACGAAACAACCTACAACCTACAACCTACAACCGAATAACACATGGATAGCAAATTCGACCCCAAGGGGGAGGCATTAAATACTGATGACAAGCAGATAGAGAAGTCACTGAGGCCGAAGGCTTTGGGTGAATTCAGCGGCCAACCCCGGATCGTTGAAAATTTGCAGGTATTCATCGCTGCTGCCCGACAGCGGGGTGAGGCGCTCGACCACGTGTTATTGCACGGGCCTCCCGGTCTTGGTAAAACGACTTTGTCGCATATTATCTCCAACGAACTGGGTTCGGGGCTGAAAATGTCGTCGGGGCCGGTGCTGGAAAAACCCGGTGATTTGGCGGGTTTGCTCACCAACCTCGACCCGGGCGATGTGTTGTTTATCGATGAAATTCACCGGCTCAACACCGTAGTGGAAGAATACCTGTATTCCGCCATGGAAGATTACCGCATCGACATCATGATCGACAGCGGGCCCAACGCGCGCAGCATACAGATCAGCCTCAATCCTTTCACGTTGGTGGGCGCCACAACCCGTATGGGCCTGCTTACGGCGCCGATGCGTGCCCGCTTCGGCATCACTTGTCTGCTCGACTACTACGACGTCAACACCCTGATGCGGATCATCAAGCGTTCGGCGGGGATTATCAATGTGGGCATCACCGATGAGGGCGCATACGAAATTGCCCGGCGCAGTCGCGGCACGCCCCGTATTGCCAATGCCTTGCTGCGGCGCATCCGCGATTTTGCACAGATCAAGGGCGACGGCGCCATCGATGTGGGGATTGCCAAGTTCGGCCTCGAAGCCCTCAACGTCGACGAAGGCGGCCTTGACGAGATGGACAACCGCATTCTGTCAACCATTATTCACAAATTTAAGGGCGGACCGGTAGGGCTTACTACGATCGCTACGGCAGTGGGCGAAGAGGCGGGTACGATTGAGGAAGTGCACGAGCCGTTTTTGATCATGGAAGGGTACCTGCAGCGCACGCCCCGCGGTCGTGAGGCCACGGAAAAAGCCTACCGGCATCTGGGTGTTCCGCTACCTGGCGGCAAAGGAGGGCCTACGTTGTTCGACATTGTGAATCCCGCGTCGGACTGAGTTGCTGTCTATTTTGCAATTAGAATCAGGATAATGCTGATTGCACAATAGATGGCGAAATACCATACTGACCTGCGCCGGTCGGCGCGGCACAGTAATCCTACGTTGTCGTGTTTTCCCCAGGCGGTGGCATTGCCCACTACAATCACGCGCAGCATGATAAAGGCGATAAGCAGGTACGACAGCAGGTATATTTTGTCCATCAATACCATATACCCCACATCGGGCAGCGCACTGCTATACGATTGCTGCAAAAACACGCAACTTAGAAGACCGCCGATGGGCAGCGAAATGCGCGCGTCGATGTAGCTGGGATGGATGAGCAATCCGCCCAGGCTGGCAATAATAACAACCAATAAAGGCAACATCAACTTAAGCAGGAAATAACTCATTGGGCGGGCAATGCTGAGCCGGAAAGTAAAATTGCTGAAGGTATCGCCGTCGATGCCCGTTTCTCCGAAATTGGTTTGGTAAAAATTGGTGTGGGTTTGAATAATCCCTTTTTCAATATTCCAACCCGGAATAATAAAATCGGGTCGCATGAGGGAAGCAGCGGTATCGGGAACGTAAATCAGCGAATCGATCGGGTAATCTATATTTTCAATGCGGATGTCCAGCTCGTGGCAATCGAGCGGGAAGGCATTGAGTTCAAAGGCGTGGTAAAAACGCCCCTCCACCCGCATGCCGTTGTAGGAATAGCCGTCGGGAAGCACCCTGGCGGTATCGTAAAACATATTTTGGGTAAAACCCCATTTTTCCAGGGCATTCACAAATTCGATTTCAGTAGGATCTAAATCGCCCTTCCAACGAAACCACAGGTAAAAATCGGCGTAAAAAGAGTACTGGTTGATATCCAGGTCGTATACATTCATCACGTAGATGCCTGTGAGCACTTCCTGCGGTTGGGCGGGCGCAGCCGTAGTATATTTTGCGAAAAGCAATAAAACGGCTGCGGCAAAATAATGTAACCTCATATCGGTTGGGTTTTAGGTCAACGAAAATTAACCATTTTCCTTTACCTCGGTGCAAAAATGTTGGAGACGGGCAGTACCGGGCTTTCTTCCCAGGTCATCATGGCATTGACCAGGCGAATACGCTGGAAATCGCGCAGGTCTTGAAGACCAATAGACCGGGGGATCAGTTGCCCTTCCGCAATAAGCCTTGCTCGTTGTACGCCCTGTAATAGCGGCCTTTCGGGCGTAAACCAATTTGTGCCGTCGAATAATGCGATATTGGCGTAACTGGTATCCATCAGCATGCCGTTGCGGAATAAAAGCACGTCGTCAGCTACTCCTCGTTGCGCAAATAGCCGTTCCAATACGCTGCGATCGGCGTATTTATGATCGTAATGCAACGATACGGCTTCCAGTAATTGCAGGCTGTTGACCGGCCGGATGGAGTAGGGTATTACTTCAACCAGGTGCACGATGTCGCTGTATAGAACCCTGACTTTATACCACCCCCGGTAGTAATGGGTAATAACACTATTAATGGCCGGCAATGGATCCATACTGTCAAGCCCCCACAGCGCTTTCCGGGATGCCGCAATGCGTTGTAAATGCCCCTGGATAAAAGGCATTTTACCGTTGAAAAGGCGGATGGATTCCAGTAAATGTGGAAGTTGGCGAACTGTAGTAGCGCTAAACTGCAAAGCAATTTGAATAAATGGGTAAATATACTTTCTGGATCAACTCCTGATATTCTGCATCGGCGCGGCTATAAGCCGTAATACCGCCGCCGCTTCTGAATTGGAGCCTGGCTGGTGTTTCCTCTATAAAACGGATCATCACAGCGCTGTCGAGGTTAATACCGTCAAAAATGCCAAAAACGCCGGTGTAATAGCCGCGGTCTTGTTGCTCGGCGGCGCGGATAACCTCCACCGTCTTTTGTTTGGGCGCTCCGCTGATCGACCCGGCGGGAAGCAGTTGTAACAGCAGATCGCCGATGCCGGCGGCATACGATGAGGGCAATATACCGCTGATATGCGAACTCGTTTGCAGCAGCGGGCCGTTATGGGTTTGGATGGTATCGACAAAGCGAAACCGGTTTACCCGAACTTCGCTGCTCACCATGCTGAGGTCGTTGCGAATGAGGTCGACGATAGTAGCGTGTTCGGCTTTTTCTTTGGGATCATTCAACAGTTGACTTTCGGCGCCGGGCAACAGGGCTGAAATGGTTCCTTTCATCGGGAAGGACGCAATCACTCCGTTTTCTATTCGCACAAAACATTCGGGGGAAAATACTACAAACCGGTCTTTGACCCACAACCGGTATGGCGTATTCGCGGCGTCAAACAAAACGTGTGTGGCTACGTTGGTAACGATTGGCGTGGGAAACGTCAGGTTGAGCAAGTACGTGTCGCCGGCATGCAGATGGTATTGCACCTTGTCGAAAGCAAGCCTGTATTCGGTGAAATCCATCGGATAACATTCAAAAATCGGCTCTTGCAACGATTTTTCGCCTTTGTAAATATTAGCGACGCCTCGCAGGTCGTAGCGAATGCTATCGGGATCAACTTCAGACAGCGGTAAAACCAGCGGCTGGCGCATCTCAAAGTCAACGATAAACAGAAAAGGTATGCCGCCGCGTCCCCAGTCGTTCATACGACGGCGAGCAGTAGCAATATCGGTAACAGGCAACTTGGTCAATTCGGATTTATTCTTTTTTCTTTTTTCGGACTTCCTCGTGTAACACGGCGCCTTTTTTGAGTCGTTCCTCGTTTTCTTTTTCTCTTTTTTCCTGGTAATAAGTGATTTGGGTTTTTACATCGAGCGGTTTGCGATTGAGATTGCGGTGATAGCTCACAATCACAAATTGCGCCATATCGTCGGGATGGTGAATACCCAGCCCTTTCAGGAAATGAGAAAACCTGGAGCCGCCATAAAAGCCCCAGTTGTGGATGATCCAGCGGCCGAAGCTGAAGTGTAGTTTGCGAGCGGCGTCGGCTTCCGGCATGTTTTTAAACTTCTCGATGGCCGGTTTTTCAATAAGTTTGTTGAGTTGGATGAAAGCGTCGGTAAGGTCTTTGGGAATATAGACCTCATAGAGGTATTCCTGGCGGATGCGCCAGTCATAGGCTTCTTCAAATTCCTTGTCGTTTTCCGGCGGTTTTTGCTGGGCAAGGGCAGGGGAGAACGCCCAACAGCCCAATAGCAGGCTTATCCAGTTGGAAAGTTTCATCGTTTGGATTTAATACAACTGTACTTCAAAAAGCGGTTTGTATAATAATAAACAGTACAACGCGAAAAGCGGCTTGATTGATATAGCGGTTTCGGAAAATTGGGTTGCATAGGCCGCCGTTTTCCGAAACCGCAAACAGGTTTGATTACCATCTGATCAGCGCGGCGCCCCAGGTAAAACCGCTGCCAAAAGCGGCGAGGCAGACCAGGTCGCCGGGTTTGACGGCCCCTGCTTCCACGGCTTCGCACAGGGCGATGGGTACCGACGCAGCCGTAGTATTGCCGAAGCGCTGAATATTATTCCACACCTGGTGGTCGCCTAGCCCCAGCTTGTGCTGCACAAACGCGCTGATACGCAAGTTGGCCTGGTGTGGGATAAACATATTGATGTCTGATTGGCTTAATCCTACGCTATTGAGGGCCTCTTTGATCACCTCTGGAAACTTCACCACGGCCATTTTAAAAACAAACTGCCCGTCCATATTGGGGAAGAGCTGACGATGAGTCAGCATGTGCTCGTTGATAAACATCTCGCCGTATTCTGCATCGGAGTAACCAAAATCAAAATGTTCGCCCATTTTATTCAAATGATAGCCGCCGTGGGCGCCAGGGTTGATAAATGCCAGTTTTTCTGCATAAGTGCCGTCAGCATGCAGTTTGGTGCACAAAACCCCTTTGTTCTCGTCTGTGGTGGGTTGTATTACTACCGCGCCCGCGCCATCGCCAAATATCACCGTTACGTTGCGACCTTCGGTAGTGAAATCGAGGCCCATAGAGTGCATCTCGGCGCCTACCAGCAGTATGTTTTTGTACATACCCGTTTTGATAAACTGGTCGGCGATAGAAAGGCCGTAGACAAATCCGGAGCATTGATTACGGATATCAAGCGCGCCGCATTCCGTGTTGGTAATACCTAGTTCCCGCTGCAGTAATACGCCGCAACCGGGAAAGTAATAGTCGGGGCTCAGCGTGGCGAATATGATAAAATCAATGTCTTCTTTATTGATTCCTGCCCTGCTGATGGCGATTTCAGCCGCTCTTGCGCCCATTGTAGTAGAAGTCTCTTTGTGTTTTTTGCCGTAGTGCCGTGTCTGAATACCGGTGCGTTCCTGGATCCATTCGTCGGAAGTATCCATGATCCTGGCCAGGTCGTCGTTGGTAACAACGCGTTCCGGTACGTAATACCCTATGCCGGCAATGTGTGAACGAAGCATAAACGATGTGTTTTGATTTGTACCCTCGAAAATCGGTATTTTAATGCAGTTGACAAAGGACTTGAGCAAAATTGACCCGGGTTAAAATTTTGATTAGACTAAATATAGTTTTAAATTGCCCTCTGTTTTAAGTCTGCTACAATTAAGAAGGAATGTGCGATGCAGCGCTCAGGAAGCCTAAACGCCGGAGAAACCCGTACTTATGATACATCTGGGCATCGTAGAAGATGAGCCATCAGTATTAGACAGTCTAACACGCTTCTTTGCTGGACAACCAGATTTCGTGGTAGTACTTACTGCGAATACTGTAGAAAGTTTTCTTGAAAGATTGTCTGGTGTCAAGCAAATTGACGTTCTGTTGCTGGATATTCACCTTCCTGGCGGTATGTCGGGACTGGAAGGTATCAGACATATCAAAATCAATCGTCCTAATATCAATATCATCATGCTGACGGCTGCAGACGACGCCGACAGTATCTTCAAAGCATTGTGCGCAGGCGCGGGCTCTTATGTTTCAAAACGAAGCGCTCTGACAACGATCAAAGAGGCCATAACTATTGTTTATAAAGGCGGCGCCTATATGTCCCCGGCTATTGCGCGTAAAGTCATCGATTATTTTGCTCCCAAAAAACAGGATCCCGATCTATTACTTACGCCACGCCAGGAGCAAATAGTACAGGGATTGGTAGACGGCCTCAGCTACAAAATGATTGCCGACAAGTATATGATCACCATCGAGACTGTGCGCGATCACATTAAAAAAATTTACAAAAAACTGGAAGTCAACAGCAAGGCCGAGTTGATCAAAAAGCGGATAGACGGAGAGATATAAAAGTTTTTGGAAAACAATACGCTACATGTTAAAACAGCCTGGATGGAATTATTGGCTTTTCTGCTTATGGGCATGCTGTGCCGTATTGCCGGGCTTGGTATTTGCCCAAAAATTTCAAACCGAATATTACTCATTGGACCAGGGGCTCTCCGACAGATTGGTGACCGACGTGCTTGTAAGTCGTTACGGCTTTGTTTGGATCGCTACTGAAAATGGCTTGAATCAGTTTGACGGTTATTCTTTTTCCGTTTTTGACGATAACCCGGAAGGGCAATCCAACCCCCTTATTTCTGATAATAACATTGAAAAACTTCATGAAGATACTGCCGGTAATATTATTATTTTTTATAAAAACAACCCCGTTTTTTTTGATATTTTTAATCCCTTGACTTATCAAAACACCAGAGTCAATATGGCTCTGGGGAAGGGCATAAACGGCATCGTGCGCAGTGCGCACGTCGATCGGGAAGGCCGCATATACATAGCTACTGTAAGTCAAAAAAGCGTTCGGATTTTCGAATACCGCGACGACGTTTTCCACAAGGTCTTGCAAATTGAAACCACTTATGTAAATCCCAGCTCTGATATTAATTTTATACATACTACGGATGGTCATTTCTGGGTGAATTATGCCGAAAAAGGGCTGTTGTTATTTGATAAAAAAGGAAAATTACTCAAGCAATTCAAGCACGAAGACTATGAGTGTATGGATATGGGGTGGGGAAATGCCGGCGTCAATAATATACTTTTTGAGGATAGTCAGGGAAATATTTGGACGGCTATTTGGGGCAGACCAGGGTTGTATGTTTGCAATAAGTCTATGCACTTTTTTGAACTGGCAACAGGCCTGCCCGAGAGCAAGCAATATGCTTATGTGTGGGAAGATAAAGCCGGGAATTTATTGTTTGCCTGCGCTGCTATGCTACGCAATATGCCGTTGATTAACCATGTTTTTTGCAAAACCCATTCTGGAAAATTAATTGATTATTCTTCAATAGCTGCGCCTAATCAGTTGATTACTTGTGCGGCCGGGTCGGATTTTACCAATACGATTTTTCTCGGGCTGGATACAGGGTTTGAAATTATTAACAGCCGTCAGAATCCGGTTAAATCCTACCTGGCAACAGATATCGACGTTTCCGAGCGAGGTATGGTTATCAGAGGGATTACCGAAGACCGCAACAACAATAAAGTGTATTTCTCCCGGGAAGTAGAAAATTGGTATGCTATTGATCTGGCAACAGAGTTACTCGATACGATACCGCTTGTAGATGAAATTACAGGGGAAAAGATTGATTTTAGTTGTGGGTTGGATATTGAGTTTGATAAAAACGGCAGCCTTTGGGGGGTTACCTGCTATAAATCAAAAATCGGCCAGTTGCACAAATTCAACCTGGCAACCAGAAAAACAAAAACTTACCGGTTTGATTATATCTTTAATGCCTTTTTAATTGACAGGAATGGCATCATCTGGCTGACCTGTTATCTTGCCGAGAGAAAGGGGATGCTGGTCTCTTTTGACCCCCGTACCGAGCAATTCACGACTTACCTTGACAGGGAGGGCAACAATATATTCGAAAATGCACTCCCCCGGTATATTGTGCAAAGTAAAAACGGACATTTGTGGGTGGGCACCGAAAACGGCTTGTTCGATATCGATACCAGGACCCGCCAAAGTCGTGTTTTTAAGCGCGGCGAGGAAAACGACCATCGCTATTCGGGATATAATACCATTTACGTCATACACGAGAATCCCGAAAACGGCAATATTTGGTATGGCACCAGGAGCGGCCTTGCTATACTGGATATAAATACAGGAGATATTGCTACCTATTCAAAGAAAGACGGACTGGCGGGCAACACAGTCTGTGGAATTGTTCCCGATGAAAAAGGGAATTACTGGATTGCCACCTTTAGCGGCTTATCCTATTTTGATCCCCAAGATAAGTCTTTTCGTAATTTTTATCAATCTGACGGGCTCACCCACGACGAATTCAACCGTTTTTCTTTTCACCGCGACAAAAACGGGCATTACTACTTTGGTAGCGTAAACGGATTAAATGTTTTTCATGCCGAAGATCTATTAGTTGAGCGCGATGCGGGCCCCGTCATTTTGACGAAAATCACCAGGTTTAACAGTAAGTTGGATAGTCTGTTGGTGTTCAATACCAATTTGCGCCAGTTAAAAACATTATATATTTCTCCTTACGACTCCTATTTTACTGCTCATTTTGCCTTGCCTGTCAAAGGCACCGCAAAGAAAAATCAATATAAGGTATGGTTAGAGGGGTTCGATAACAGCTGGACATACTTGGGTAATATCCCTTTTATCCGTTACAATAGTTTGCCTGCCGGAAAATATAAACTAGTGGTGATGGGCGCCGACGCCAATGGAAACTGGAGTAGTCAGGTGCTGCGCCTGCCTATCGTTGTAGGGCAGGTTTATTACAAAACATGGTGGTTCATCACGGGGATTATTGTACTTATAGGGCTGTTCATTCGCGGTCTTTTTCAATACAAGCTCGAACAAAAACTGAAAGTGGAGAGGCTTCGCACCAAGTTGTCGAGCGATCTGCACGATGAAGTCAGCGGGTTGCTGGCCGGAATTGCCATGCAAAGCGATATGTTGTACCACCTTACACAAGAGGAAGAGAGTAAAAGCAGGTTGAAAACCATTTCAGAGGTGAGCCGCAGCGCCATGTCTAAAATGAGTGATGTAATCTGGTCTATTGACTCCCGAAAGGACAAATTCTCCGATCTGCTCGATCGTATGCGCGAACATACGGAAGAAATGCTGTCGCCCCTGGATATAGGCTACCAATTCAACATTTCTAATCTGGATACGGCACAGCGGTTATCGGCCAATATCAGGCAGGATTTGTATTTCATTTTCAAAGAAGCAATCAACAACACTGCCAAGCATTCCAGGGCCACGCAGGTTTTTATCGATATGGGCAACGACGATAAGATCTTTTATTTGACGATAAAAGATAATGGCAAGCCTCACGTGCCGGCAGAGGTTCCCGTAGATATGCGCGGCGGTGCGCTTCTTGTTTCCAAAAAAACAGGTCAGGGGCTTTCCAACCTTAAAATGAGGGCAGAACGCTTGAAAGCCGACTTGTCTGTTGACAAAAGCAACGGCTATGCTGTTCAGCTGCGCATGAAACGTTTTTTATAAAATTATAACCGGGGAAAAGATTGACATTTGTGCAATTAGTGGGCAACAAGGGGCAGAAAAAGAACCGGGGTCTAGTTTCAGGACGGATTTAGTTTTATGCTCTCCTAAAAAGATGAGGGACTTTCCGGAGAGTACGAAAGTCCCTCACAAGTAAACACGCTTCTTGTTGATTAGGAAGGAATGTATCTTGTGTGTAAAACATGTCAACTGATGCTGCAAAGATAAAATGAAAACAAGGGGCTGTAAACCCCATAAAAATGTGGCGAATTTATGGAGGTACAACGACCGCCTTTTTTACAAAAGCTGGTATTTGCTTTCGGGCAGTTGGGCTGGTCGTTAGCCGGCTTTGGAGTAGCCAATCTGTTGGTTTATTTCTACTTGCCGCCGGATACGGGCGGCGAGCGTATTTTTCCCGTTTATATTTACGAGGGGGCCATCTTGGGTATTGCTACGGCCATCGGCCTGATCAGCTTCGGCGGCCGCCTCTTTGATGCCATATTAGACCCCCTGGTGGCTATTTGGTCGGATAAAATAAACGCCAAAGCAGGCAAGCGAAAACGGCTGATGGCGCTGGGCGTGGCGCCTTTCGCCGCTTTGTCCGTACTGGTGTTTTATCCGCCTTCCGCCGACGATCTTTTGTTTAACACCGTTTATCTGCTTTTCGCTACTATTGCCTTCTACTTTTTCCTTACAGTTTATAATATCCCTTATTCGGCATTGATTGGAGAATTGGGGCATGACCCGGCCGACAGGATGCTCATCAGTACGATGCTGTCGGTTGCCTGGGCGTTGGGGTTTCTGATAGGGAGTTCTGCATACGCCTTACAGGACTGGCTGGAACATACCTGGTCCTCGACTCAGGCTTTTCAATTGACGATGCTGATTTTTGGCATTATTGCACTGGTTTTTATGTTGATACCCGTCTTTTTTTTAAATGAAAAAAAGTATTGCCTGCAACACGATACCCATGTGCCGGCGCGGGAAGCGATTAAGGCTGTGCTGGGGCACAGCGATTACAAGCTGTTTTTGTTATCAGATTTGATGTATTGGCTGGCATTGACCTTTATTCAGTTGGGGGTGGGCTACTACGTAACCATTTTGTTCCAGTTTGAAAAAGCGCAGGCCTCGACCTTCCTGGGAATCAGTTTTGTTGCCAGTTTTGTGTTGTATGTGCCTGTTAATCGCTGGGTTAGCCGTTACGGCAAAAAACGGATGGTGTTGGCGGCCTTTTGGGTGTTCATGATTGTTTTTTTAATTACTTATTTGTTGCCGGTACTTTTTTCCCTCAGGCATCTGCTGTTTTATTTGCTCGCCCTGGTTTCGGGTTTGCCGCTTGCCGTTTTTGGCATTGTACCTAATGCCTTGATAGCCGATCTGTTGTACAAACACCAGGAACAATCGGGTTTGCAACAGTCGGCACTGTTTTATGCGGTGCGCAATTTGACCATGAAAACGGGTATGTCGCTGGCCAATCTGATATTTCCCTCGTTGCTGATATTGGGCAATAGCGTGCAGGAACCCCTTGGGGTGCGGATGTCGGCTATTCTGGCGCTGGTGTTTTGCGGTGTGGGCTGGTGGGTATTCAGGCGACTGGATATTCGTTGAATGCCCCAATTTGCCCCATTTTTGGGGTTGTGTTCCCGCCTAAGGTTCTCTATCTTTGTCAAATAAGTAAATGTGGATGGAACAGGCATATCTGGCATTAAAACAGTATTTCGGATACGATCAGTTCAGGCCCCTTCAGGCCGAGGTCGTTTCTGCTATTTACGAAGGTCGGGATGCGCTTGTGCTGATGCCTACCGGAGGCGGTAAGTCAGTTTGTTATCAGATTCCGGCGATCACCTTGCCAGGCGCTTGTGTAGTGGTTTCTCCGCTCATTTCGCTGATGAAAGACCAGGTAGAGGGCCTGTGCAGCAACGGTGTCAGGGCTGCTTTCCTGAATAGTTCTATCTCGCCCAAAGAGCAGCAAAAGGTAGAAGATCGATTTTTTAAAGGCGACCTGGATTTGCTGTACGTTTCGCCTGAAAAACTCGTTTCTCCGGGCTTTATACCATTATTAAAAAGTGCTGCCATCAATTTGTTCGCTATCGACGAAGCGCACTGTATTTCTGCCTGGGGGCACGATTTTCGGCCGGAATACACGCAATTACATTTTCTGAAACAGACTTTCCCCCAGGTCCCGGTGGTAGCGCTGACCGCTACCGCCGACAAGCTCACTCGCGGCGACATCATCGCCCAGCTCCGGCTCAACGACCCGGCGGTGTTTATCGCTTCTTTCGACCGGCCCAATCTCAGCCTCGAGGTCAGACCCGGCCAGCGTAGACTGGAGCACATTTTTGATTTTATTGCCAAGCGACCCAATCAACCAGGTATCGTGTATTGCCTTAGCCGCAAAAGCACCGAAGAACTGGCGCAAAAGCTTTCGGATAAGGGCGTCAAGGCGGCTTGCTATCACGCAGGACTCACCGACTCCCAGCGCTCAAAAGCGCAGGAGGATTTCATAGAAGACCGCATACAAGTCGTTTGCGCCACGATTGCCTTCGGCATGGGTATCGATAAATCAAATGTGCGTTGGGTGATACATTACAACCTCCCCAAAAATCTGGAGAGTTTTTATCAGGAAATCGGCCGTGCCGGTCGCGACGGCGCTCCCGCTGATACCCTGTTGTTTTATAGCTACCATGACGTGATGGTGTTGCAGGATATCCTGGATAAACCCGAAAGTGAAAATAAAGAAATTCAACTGGCCAAACTGGATCGCATGCGCCAGTATGCCGAAGCTCTCGTGTGCCGCCGCCGGATTTTGCTCAACTATTTCAGCGAGGATTTTTCGGCCAACTGCGGTAAATGCGACGTGTGCCGAAATCCTCCAGAATATTTTGACGGTACCGAAATTGCACAGAAAGCGCTGTCTGCCATTTATCGCTTGCGCGAAAAGGTGGGCATGCAAATGTTGATTGACGTGCTGCGCGGCGCCGGCAGAAAAGAATTGTTGGCCCATAATTATCATGAAATAAAAACCTACGGCGCCGGCCGCGACCTGTCTACCGCCGAGTGGCAACACCACCTGTCGTTTCTGCTCAATTTGGGTTATGTAGAAATTGCCCACGATGATCACAATGTGCTCAAATTGACCCCCGCCAGCAAAAGGGTGCTTTTCGAAAACGAAAAGGTGCAATTGATCAAAATGAAAACCCTCAAGGAACGCCAGGAACAGGAAAAGGAAAAATCGCAGCAAATTACCGTACGCCAGCGCGCTACCGGCGAGTTGTTTGAGGTGCTGCGCCAATTGCGCCTCAAACTGGCCCGAGACCGCGGCATACCGCCCTATCTGATATTCTCCGATGCCACACTGGAAGAAATGGCTGCAATGAAACCCATCACCCAGCTCGAAATGAGCAGGGTAGCCGGCGTAGGCGATTTTAAATTGAAAGAATACGGAGATGTTTTTCTCGATACTATTCTCGATCATCTGGGCCAGAAAGGCAAAACGCCGCAGGGTACTACTTACCAGATTACGCTGGAAATGTATAATTCCGGACTGAGCGCAGCCGAAATCGCCGTCAAAAGACATATCGCCGAGGAGACGGTGTATAACCACCTGGTCCACCTGATTGAAAAAGGTATTGCCATCGATATAGATCGTGTGGTGTCGCCTGTAGAACGCAAACAGATTGTACAAGCGTCTAAATATCTCGAACAACCTGTGAAGTTAAAAGACCTATACGAGCTCTTCGACGAGTCGATTCCTTATCACAAACTCCGTCTGGCGATGGCCGATTTCCGGCGTTCTTCTATAGGATTATAGAATTACGTAATAGTACAACGGTTTAACAGTCACTCTCTCGTCGGTATCCTGTCCGGATAATCCGTAATAATCCCGTCTACTCCCCATTTCATCAACTCTTCCATCTCCGGGGTTGTATTCACAGTCCAGGGAATGATGCGCATGCCCAGCTCGTGAACCGTCTTTACGGTTTCGGCGGTGATCAATCCGTAGTGTGGACTGTAGATCTGAGGCGTAAAACCTAGTTTTTCAATGTTTGATTTTACTCCGTCGTAATTTTCCACCAAATGAGCTATTGTCAAATAAGGCGCCATGCGGTGTACCTCCCGGAGGGGGCGTTCGTCGAAAGACTGCACGCAGGCGCGGTCGTCGAGTCCGAGTTGTCCAAGTTGTGAGACGACCAGTCGAGCGAATTCAGAGGGTGGGGGAGTGTAGACGCCGTCCCACTCTTGTTTGCTTTTAATTTCCACATTAAAGCGGGGCAAAGGCCGTTTCATGGCAAGCGCGGCGCTGTCGACCGCCTTGACGATTTCAGCCAGCGTGGGTTTGTAGGCCGGCATGGCCTGTTGCTCGGGGAATCGGGCATGGCCGCGTTTACCGCAGTCGTAGGCGCGGATTTCAGCGGCCGTCATGCGAAAAATATTGAGTTGTTTTTCCTCCGTTTTGTCAACGGGTTTTCCGTTGGGGTGGCTGCATATTTCCGACGAAAACCAGGGTTCGTGGGAGACGATAAGCTCGCGGTCGGCAGAGACCACCAGGTCGAGTTCAAGCGTGGCGACGGCGGAGTATTCCAACGCTTTCAAAAAAGCGGGAATGCTGTTTTCGGGCAGGAGGCCGCGGGCGCCGCGATGCCCCTGCCAGTCAAATGAACTGGATATTGGCATAACCTGGGTGTTGGATGAAGGCGCAGAATTGTTGCAAGCGCCGAGCGCCAGCAATAGTATGAAACCGGGAATAAGGCGTTTATACATGTGATTATGGGTCGAATATTTGAAAGGAATCTAGAAACTTGTCTACTGAGTAGTGCAGGCTTTTTTCACGCAGGCAGGCGACCTGTACCGAGTAAAACCGGTTGCCAGCCAGTACGGCTTTCGTTTTGATGACAGCTTTGTCGTTGAGGTATTGAATGCGCCAAATCCTGCCGGGATATCCCTGTATGTTAATAGGCGCGGAATAGATGACTGTTCCTTCGACACTCGCCGCTGCTGCGTCAATAGTGGCATCGAAAAACTCTTCAATCATTTCGACTGAGTCGGCCGGTAAGGCGCCGGCGGGGTAGTCGCAGTAGCTCACCATATACACCAGGATATCGGCATTTTTTTGGGGTGGCTGATACAAATAGGTGTGATAGGCCATTCGACCCAACGGCGCATCAATGGTGTCGGTTTTGAGCCTTAATTCACCCGGCAGGGAAACGCTGAAGCGGCCTTCGAAGACATGTTGTACTTGCCATACCGGACCCGTACTATCGGCCGCAGCGGCAGAAGCGCTAGGCTGTTTTGCGCAAAATACAAATGCGATGAAGGCGATGATGGTTGTTTTATTCATGTGGATGCAAGATGCAAAAGCTTTTTAAAATTTTGAACAACTCTTTTTTTTACTTAGTTTTGAATCCAAACTAAGCGAAATGCCTCCTGTCGATTTTTTCCAACAGATCAACGGATACCAATCGGAGTGGAAAGCCGATATGGACGTACTATCGGAGGCTTACCATTGCTGGAAACAGGGAAGTTACCAGACCAGGGTTGCTTTCAGGATAGCTGTGCAAAGCGGGTGGCCGGAAGATCGCCCCATTTGCGTAGCGGGTTTTTCCCAATTTGCCGACCTCATCGCCAGGTATAGCTGGTCGGATAACGAAATCTTTTACCTGGGGAGTATTCGAGGCACTGACGGTCGCTCCCTTTTCGACGAAGGATTTCTCAATTATCTTCAACGCTTTCGCTTTTCCTGCACTATAGACGCTGTGGGAGCCGGCACGGTTGTATCGGCAGGAATGCCTGTTGTGAAAATGGAGGGGCCTCGTATTCAGGTATTGCTCACGGCGCCGATATTGATACGAATGCTCAACAAACACAGTTCAGAAAAAGATTGGATAGAAACCGACAACCGATAACCGACAACTGACAACCGAATATGTCATACACCTACGAATATCCCCGGCCGGCTTTGACTGTTGACTGCGTTATTTTCGGGTGGCACGAGGGGAGCAAGTTAAAAGTGTTGCTCATTGAGCGGGCACATGAGCCTTTCCAGGCTTGCTGGGCGCTGCCTGGCGGTTTTGTAGAAATGGAGGAAGACCTGGAGCTGGCAGCGCTTCGCGAATTGGAAGAAGAAACAGGCGTTAAAGACGTTTTTATTGAGCAACTCTACACATTCGGCAAGCCCGACAGAGATCCGCGCGGCAGGGTGATCAGCGTGGCTTATTATGCTTTGGTAAATCTCGATGAGCACCCCGTTCGTTCAGCATCCGACGCCTCCAGGGTACAGTGGTTTGAGCTGGCGCATTTGCCGCCCTTGGCCTTTGATCACGATACCATCTTACAGGTTGCCGTCAACCGGCTGAGGGCAAAAGTACGCTACCAGCCCATCGGTTTTGAGTTGTTGCCTGAGCATTTTACCCTGTCGCAATTGCAGGGGCTATACGAAACCATTTTGGGCGTTCCAGCCATTAATAAGCGCAATTTTCGCGCTAGAATATTGAAAATGGGCGTATTAAAAGAGGTTGGCAAACAGGTGGGCGTTGCGCACCGACCGGCTGTTTTGTATAAATTTGATAAAAAAAGATACGAGCAATTAGTAAAGGACCGCTACGACGAACTGGCAAAACGCGGCGTAGATTTTGAAGTATAACTTTATTTGGCAATTTCCGGCTCCACAATACCTTGATTAACAGCATATAATACTAACCCGGAAGAAGAATTGATTTGCAACTTTTTCATGATGTTTTTTCGGTGCGTATATACGGTATGCGTGCTCAGGTTGAGCGCATAAGCTATTTCTTTGGCTATCAATCCTTTGGCGACTAATCTAACTATCTCGATTTCGCGGGGCGTAAGCGGCGTAGCTGCGCAACTATCGTCAGTTTTGGAAAAAGATCGCTCCAGGATGTAGTCTAGCACCTTTGAGCAGAAAAATTTGTCGCCTTTGGCTGCGGCCTTTACCGCATCGATAATTTCCTGCTCGCCGCAGGTTTTTGTAAGAAAACTATTGGCGCCGTATTCCAATACCTGATATATTGAGCTTTTATTATTGTCGGCGCTGATCAACAACAGGTGGGCCTTTGGCGCCAGGTTTTTGATGCGTAAAACGGTTTCTGAATTAAAATAGGGCGGCTGGTGATAGTCCAATGTGATGACATCGGGTTTATGCTGATGCAACAAGGCGATAAGTTCGTCTTCATTGGCGGCTTCCGCTACAATGTCGAATTGCGATTGCTCCGCAAGCAGCCTCCAGAGCCCTTGCCTGACCAAATATTGCGAATCTGCTATAAGTACTGCAATTTTTTTCACGCAATCAATGCATTTTATTGGGTATTTATTCTTCGTCAAGCGTCGAGACTTTCTTTACCTCACCCGTTTCATCGGTAGTTGCTTCAGGCATTTCCAATTCGCGCGTCGATGCTCTGAATTTAACGCGAACCTGGTAGTTGCGGTTCATAGATTTGAGCAGGGGGCCGAACATTGTATTCATTAACTCGATGGCTTGGGTGCGCGAGCGGTCCATTATATCGCTTTCCAGCGCCTCGCGGCGGAATTCCTCGCGTAGTGCGTTGATACCCGAGTTGAGATTCACGCTTTTCACTTCCCGCATCCAGCCGATATCGAGTTTTTCGATTTTTGGGTATACTTCATGCGAGAGGATGGTGGGTTCGGGCAGGGTAATACTGACGATATTGGTTTTGGGATTGAGGTTAATGTTGAAATAGTCGTCGAGTTTAAAACCTACTTTCAGAATACTGATAGCTGTGATTTCAACATCGGAAGAAGACACGTTAAATCCCCAGATTTTGGTCTGCATTTGTTTGTTGATGCCTTTTTTGTCGCGCACTTCCATTGTGGCGAGTTCAGCGATGGCTTTTTCCACTTTCTCCTGTAGCAAGCCCCGCGAACGGCTGAAATCTTCGATCGCTGCCCGTTCTTCCATGCGCTTGAGCAGGGGGCTGAGCGCCTCCGTCATTGCAATGCCGCAGGGAGTATCCACATCGGAGCCACGGGCGTAAATACTGCCGGCTTTGGTTTGCACCAGCGTAGTCATAATTTGGGTAACCAAAAAACAGGTATACTTCGAAGCAATTTCACGAAGGATTTCTACGGCGTTGCCCGATTCATTGTCGTACCAGCTTTGATATAAATTGGAAGTTGTATCTTTTAGCGACACAAAGTCGTGATAGTAAAGGTTTTTGAGGTATTCGTGGTGTTTTTCGTATTCGGGTTTGATTTTGCTCTTGTTTTCATCGTCCAGACCCATGCGATTACCCACGTGCATGAGAATAGACATGTTGATCTTATATACCAAATCATTGAATTCCTTCCGGTTGCGCTGCGGGTTCGACAAAATGCGGAGCGCTTCTTCATCATCAATATTAGGGGTGTAATCAGATGGTATATAGTTGAGTTGCAATTCTTTGGGGATCATGGTATAATTTTTCCACTTTTTGGAAGTGTATTTGAACACTACCAATCCTGCCAGGCACAGCACCAGCGTAAAAATCAGCACTCTGCCCGTATTGAGCGATTGTTTTGGAGCTGGGCCGTCTGCCGGATATCTTCCTCTGGTCATGCTTTTGATAGTTTTTACAAAATTAGTTTAAAAATTGCCCTTTTAGGCATAAATATGCCCCATGAAAAAGCTGCAAATATGCTAAATCCTCAATTAACATTAAACATGGGGGGAAAGTTGCTCAGCCTGCACCGGCCGGTGGTGATGGGTATACTCAATGTAACGCCCGATTCATTTTTCGGAGGCAGCCGGTTGGCCAGTGAGTTGGATTTATTGCGACGCGCCGGATTGATGTTGGAGGAAGGCGCCGCCATACTGGATATCGGCGGCGTATCAACCCGCCCTGGCGCTGAGCCCATTACCGAGGAGGAAGAACGCAGGCGTGTAATACCTTCAATATCGGCGGTGATAAGACATTTCCCGGAGGCTTTGATCTCAGTGGATACTTACCGGGCGTCCATTGCTGCGACAGCAGTATCCGAAGGCGCTGTGATGGTCAACGATATTTCTGCCGGTCGCCTCGACGAATCTATGTACGCTACTGTTGCCGAACTCGATGTGCCTTATGTGCTTATGCATATGCGGGGTTCTCCGCAGGATATGCAACGCAATCCGGTTTACGGCGATGTGGTTCAGGAAGTACTCGATTTTTTGATCATGGAAACGGGCAAATTACGAGCTTTAGGCGTGAAAGATATTATTGTCGATCCGGGGTTCGGCTTTGGCAAAACGATTGAACACAATTTTCAGTTATTGCGCAATCTACACGTTTTCAGTATACTCGATTTACCGGTGCTGGCTGGTATTTCGCGTAAATCGACCATATACAAAACCCTGGGCGTGACGCCGGAGGAAGCCCTCAATGGTACAACGGCGTTGCATATGGTTGCCCTGCAACAGGGCGCCGCAATATTGCGAGTCCATGATGTTAAGCCGGCTATTGAAGTGGCGCGCCTGTGGGAGGCCTTATACCAAAGCCCAGCATGACGCAGTAGTAAAATAATCCATAAAGATTGTATTTTCGTCCTGTGGAAATACTGTCGGAACAAGAAATAAAAAAGCGAGCCGTCAATTTTTTGCGCGCTTATTACCGCTACCGCCCGTTTTCAGGCTCGGTTCGCTCCAGCATTGATATGCAGGGGGAGGGCGGTATCAAAGCCGACGGTTACCTGGCTTTTGAACAAAAAGACGGTTCTACCTTTCTGGCCACAGTAGAAGCCACTTCTTACGGATCGGTAAAAGAGGTGCGTTATTCGCGCCAGCGCGGGCAACTGCGATGGGATGGAGCTGCGGTGTCTGCCATGGGCGTCGCCGGTTTGCTTTTCGGTATCCACACTTTCGGTTTTTATTTTTCAGTGCATTACAATATTCTCGTAGGGATATTAGGCGCATTGAGCCTTTGGCTGATTGGTATGTTACTTTACAACATGCTATTGCGCAGGTACAAGCGTTATCGGGCTATCTACGCCATTGAACAATTTAAACAGTACCATGCCGACGAGCAGTGGATTGCGATAGGAGAAGACGTTTTTCCTAGTCTGGAGGATGAATATTACAAAGAATTGCGCCGGCAATGTGTGTTTAACGGCTTCGGCTTGCTCATGATCAGCCGCAAGGGCCACTCCAGGGTATTGGTCACCCCTTCGCCCCAGGAATTGTTTCACCACAGCCGGCGACGTATCGCTTTTCTTCCCCTTGATGTGCTGTCGAAGCGCCTCAAACAGGCCGGAGATGCGAATTGGGTCAAACAATTTACCGGCATGATCGCCCAGGGAATTTCTATTCGGGGCGTGAAGATTAAACCTGTACAGCTCCGCCATTTCAACAGGCCTTATTCGCGTCAGTTTTTGCTCACCGGCTTGTCGGCGGCTATTGCTGCTGTCGTACTTTGGCTTGATTGGCAGCACAGGCCTGTTATTTATGTTAATGAATATTTGTACGAGAGAGAAATGATCGCCCAGTCGGCAACAATGAAAAGCGAGGCCAGGGAATATATCCTCGATGTGCCCCCCATACCCTACGACTCCGTGTTACCGCCGCCGTTGGAATGGTATATTCAGGTACAATCGGCCATAGGCGATTCGTATGCGAACCCCCTGGAAGAGGCGGTTATGGTCAGCCCTGACGCCAAAGGTACCGGCTGGGTCATGTATTTTGATTGCGAGCGCTTTACCTATACAGCCGGTAATAGATTTGCTATTCGCGATAAAATGACGGCTAACCTGGATGCCGCAAAAAGCAGGATTACCGCTTTGCGCAAAGCCGGCGTTCCCGCGGCAGCCATTTCCGCTGAATGTCTACCGCTAATGGGTGGAAACGGTTTTATGGTTTATCTTGACCTGCTGCACACCGATAGCCTGGAGGCTGCGCGGCGTTTGCAAACTTACCGCCGCCGGCTTGACGGCGCCGGGTTGAAACCGGAATTGAGCGTTGTGCGTTTTTCAACGAGTTTTAGTGATTAATTGAACTTGAAACAATGCCCCTGATTGATCATTCAACTTATAAGGCGACGGGAATTTTCAGAAATGGCCATTTAAATACGCTTTATGCTGCTTTGTGGAGAAAAGTAGCTGGTGTGGCCTATCGTCGGGAGCGCCTTGCGACACCCGACGGCGATTTTATAGATATAGATTGGTCGGAGGTGGGCAGCCGAAAGTTGCTCATTACCCTGCACGGCCTCGAAGGCAATGCCGGTAGGCCTTATATGTTGGGCTTTGCAAAATTTTTCAATAGTAAGGGTTGGGATGTAGCAGCGCTCAATTTCAGGGGATGTAGCGGCGAACCCAATCTGCAGCCCCGTTCTTATCATATCGGAGATACCGGCGATCTGCGCTTGCTCGTGGAACACGCGCTTGGCCGGGGCGTTTATCAGCATATAGCGCTTGCCGGTTTTAGTTTGGGAGGTAATGTGGCCTTGAAATACCTTGGAGAAAACCCCGATGCCGTTCCCCTTCAAATACGGGCAGTTGCGGTATTTTCAGTTCCCTGCGATATTGCCACGGCTAATGTGGAGATCGATAAATGGAAAAATAGATTGTACCGCCGGCGCTTTATGCAATCGCTTAATGTAAAAATGAGGCAGAAAGCTGAGCGATGGCCGGATGTCGTTCGATTTCCCACCCGAAAACCTCGTCATTTTCGCGATTTCGACAACTATTTTACGGCGCCCCTGCATGGATTCGCTAACGCCGCAGATTATTATAGCCGGTGCGGAAGCATTCGTTTTATACCGCATATCAGAATACCGGCATTGATGGTAAATGCTTTGGATGATTCTTTTTTGAGCCCAGCCTGTTATCCAGTTGATATAGCTGAAACACACCCTGTTTTTTATCTGGAAACGCCGCAACACGGTGGGCATGTTGGTTTTGTAACAACTCGGACAGGCGGAGTGTATTGGTCAGAACAACGAGCCTGGCAATTTATCGAGAATCGATTGCCCTGAACACTCTCAATATCCGCATTTATCGCTGATACAGCCCATTTAGACGAATAATGACCTGTACCAAACCCCAAACAGGATAAATTGCGTTTATATATAAAAACCAGCCGTCATGATCACTATATTGAGTTATCTCGCCAGTGCGCTAATGCTCTCCTTGTGGTTTTACAACCGCAATAACAAGCCCTGGGATACGGTATTCCGCAATTTGTTTTTTGCTTCCTTTGCCTTGTATTTCCTCGATGAACTCATCGGCACGGAAAGCGTTTCTCTCCGGTTTTCTCATTTGGTACGCGATGTCATTTTGTAGAGTGCTGCGGGACTCTGTTTTCAGTGGCTGGTCCGTTTTCGGCAGTGGTTTTTTGTGGCCATAACTATCATTATAGCCTCGCTGGCCTGGTATAAGGCACGCCAGGTGTGGTTGGATACCCGGGCTGTTAGCGACATTATCCTCGACGACAACGCTGAGCTGCTTGTTGAATTGCGCGAAGGCGCCGACCCCGCATTGCTCGACGCAGTAGCGGTGGAATACGGTGTTTCTTACCGCCGCGCCTTTCACCCCCTGGATGCAGCGGCTACTGATCTTGACGACTATTACCTCATAGACGTGCCCGACAACTGGGAAAGCAAAATCCACAAAATCAAAAAAGCCATCAACAGCCTGAAAGGGGTGGAGTGGCTTGAAGAAAACGAGGAGGTCAGCATTGCGCCCGAGCCTTCGCGGCAATTGCCCGAGATCAACAAACGATTCGGCATCAACGATCCCGGAGTAACGCACCTATGGGGTTTTGACGCGATGTCGGTCGACCGCCTGTATACCGAACTTGCCAATATTAAACCTGCCAAAAAAGCCCGCATCGCGATCCTCGATACGGGCGTAGACGCCCAGCACGAAGATTTGAAGGGCAATTATACATCGGTCAAATCCAATTACGATAACGACCCAAAAGGTCACGGCACCCACTGCGCTGGTATTGCAGGTGCGGTTTCTAACAACGGTATAGGGGTTGCTTCCTTTTCGCGCGACAACAATTTTGTGCGTATTTCCAGTATTAAAGTTCTCAGCGCCTCCGGCATGGGTACTCAGCAAACTATCATCGCCGGCATGATTGAAGCAGCCGACAACAAGGTCGACGTGATTTCTTTGTCGCTGGGAGGTCGTAGCAACCAGAGCCGCCAGCGCGCCTATGAAAAAGCCGTCAAATACGCCAACGACAAAGGCGTGATTGTGGTTGCCGCCGCCGGCAATTCTAACCGCAATGCCAACGAATTTTCACCGGCTAATACGTCTGGTATCATCTGCGTCAGTGCGGTCGATGCCGATCTCAATCGCGCTGTTTTTTCAAATTACGTAAATGATATTGACATGGGCCTGGCTGCCCCCGGCGTGAATATCTACTCGACTATCCCTGGCAGCAAATACGATGCCTATAATGGGACTTCGATGGCAACGCCCTATGTTGCCGGCCTGGTCGGGCTGATGAAAAGTCTTAAACCTTCGCTGACCACTAAAGAAGCCTACCGCATTCTGCGTCAATCCGGCAAGGATACCCGAAATACAAAGGAAACCGGGAAGTTGATACAACCGGCGGCTGCGGTTAAGGCGCTGCTGGGAGGGTGAACGTTTTGATGTTTACAGAGATTACTTGTCACCTTGTCACCTTGTCACCTTGTCACCTTGTCACCTTGTCACCTTGTCACCTTGTCACCTTGTCACCTTGTCGTCTAACCAAGTCATTACCAACTTTCGACATGCATCGCTTTTATAGCTCCATCTACCTGCATCGAGGTGAGTGCCGTTGGGAATAATTTCGAAGTGCAC
>JRYG01000622.1_pt1 | contig 38292 bp, 38 predicted proteins | sample 235341 | NCBI WGS metagenome assembly JRYG01 (sample SAMN03074218, study PRJNA261478) | activated sludge metagenome | biome: Wastewater Treatment Plant; feature: Wastewater; material: Activated sludge; isolation source: activated biomass of a wastewater treatment plant treating hydrocarbon... ...
CGGAGTCCTCGGTCTCGTCGTTGAGCCGGACAGTGAAGGTGCCCTGTCCGATCCGGCCGGATTTGCCGATGCCTTCGGTCGAGCGGATCTTCTGCTCGAGGGGCGGTGTGATGATGCTGCCCTGCAGGGTGCGCTGGCCGTCGACGCTGTAGACGAGCACCGGAGCCGACTGGCGCTCGATCGCGCCGATGAAGGAGGTGATCAGGCCGTTCTGGATCGCCTGCTGGGCGAGGATCAGCAGCACCAGCAGCCCGATCGCCGAGATCAGCAATCCGAAACGGACCTTGGCCCGTCGCATTTCACGGAGCGCCAGAAACATCAGCCGGTTCGGGGAAACGGCAGGCGCTGCTCGACGGCTACCTGAGGGGAGAGGAAAGGCACGCCGGAATCCTATTGACCGGAGAAGCCCGGCTCGGCCGCGCGGGCCAGCCGCTTCCAGGCGACCTCGGATGCGTCGGGCCTGCCCGGGAGGGTTTCGAGGTTGGTCATCACCGCGATCGTGGTGCCGCTCGATGGATTCGTCCAGTGCTGGGAGGTGAACCCGTCGTATAGGCCGTCGTGGCCAAACCACCGTTGACCCGCGTATCGCCAGACGTAGACACCGAGGCCGGAGCCGACCAAGCCGATCCGGAGCATTCGCCTCCTCGTTTCCGGACGGAGCAGGTCACCGGCTATCAGCGAGTTGGCGATCAGACCGAGTTCCCCGGGCGTGGTCGCCAGTCCGCCGTCGGTCCAGACCTCACCCCAGAAGTCGGTCGGCACGAAGCCGGATCGCCACCGTGCCCAAAGGCCGTTCCAGGTCCGGATGTAGGGTCGCGCCAGGTTCCCCACCGGCAGACCCTTGTATCTCCACGTGGAGATTTCAAGACCCAGAGGCTCGGCGACCAGCCGCTCGAAGAGTTCCTGGATGCGACCTCCTCCGGCACGCTCGATCACTCCTCCGAGCGCGACGTAGTTGGTGTTCGAGTATTCGAAGCGGTCACCGGGGTTGAAGCGCAGCCAACGGGCACTCGCCAGAACCTCGGCCCGGGTCCAGCGGTGCCGGGGGCGGGTGCGCATCAGCCTGTCTATGCGGTACGAGTCGAGGTAGTCCGGCAGCCCGCTGGTGTGACGAAGCAGGTCGGAAATCCAGACCTGTCCGCGGCCCGGAAGACCGGGCAGGTACCGCGAGACTGGCGCACCCAGCTTCAGGCGCCCCTCGTCCACCAAACGAAGGGCCATCGCCGCGGTGACGGTCTTGGCCGTGCTCGCCGTGATGAACGGGGTTTGCTCTTCGACCGGTCCGGAGCCGGCCGCCCGAAGTGATCCTGAAGAGCCCGTCCAGACCGTCTCGCCATTGCGAATCAGGGCCGCGCTGAGCGCAGGAGCACCAAATTCCCTGCGGGTCCGTTCGAGAACCCGGTCGAGCCGCTTTGCCAATACCTCTGCTTCGGCCCCGGATGAACTGCTCGCGGAACCGGCACCGCAACCGACCAGACACAAGACGGCCGCGGAGAGGAACCAGAAGGAAGCCTTCCTGATCAAACCGCCGCAGAAACTACGCCGCCCTGGCCGAGGCGTCAACCAGCCGGGCAGTCCAGACCTATACTGCGGGCGGCATGGGAATCCGCAGACTGATCGCATTCGTGCTTGTGCTCGCAGGCGCCTGCCTGTTCGCCCCGGGCCTTTCCTCCGCGGCGGTGTTCACGGTCAACTCGACGGGACAGGAGCTTGATGCCAACCCCGGAAACGGTGCCTGTAGCACCGCCCAGGGAACCTGCACCGTGAGGGCCGCCCTCCAGGAGTCGAACGCGCTGATCGGTACGGACACGGTCAACGTCCCGGCCGGCAACTACCCGGTGGGATGGTCACCACAGATCACCCAGAGCGTGGTGTTGCGCGGTACCGCCGGGGCAAGGGCGACCAGGATGACCGCGAGCGGGAACAACTACTGGTCGATCTCCGGCGGCGGGGTTGTCGAGATTTCGGGGCTGACGTTCACCGGCACCAACGGCATCAACTCGGCGGTCGCGGTCAATGGACCCGACACCACCTTCCGGGGGGTCTCGATCGAAGGCAACCGGTCCACCTCGTCCAGCGGTGCCGGCCTCAGAATCAGTTCCGGCCAGGTCACCCTGATCAGGAGCGCAGTCGTCAACAACCTGCTCGATCGAAGCAGCGGGGACGCGATCGGGGGGGGCATCGCGGTCTTCGGTGGCAATCTGACGGCAATCGCAACGACGATCGCCGGAAACGAAATCAAGTCGGCCGACACCAAGGGCTGGGGCGGCGGAATCTTCAGCAACGTCCCTCTGGCGCTCAGTCATGTGACGATGCGGGAGAACTCGGTGACGACAACCTCGGCCGCGAACTACGGTGGCAACCTGTTCCTAAACGGCAACGACCAGGTCATGACCACGATCCAGGACTCGATCATCACCGGCGGATCAACAAGCTCCGGTCAGTCCCGTAACTGTGGCAAGGGCAACCAGAACCCTCCGCTCACGGTCACCGGCAAGAACATCTACGAGTCCCTCGGGGCTGGAAGTTGCGCGTTCCCGCCGGCCTCGGTGGCTGCCGCCTCGGCCACGCTGACCGAACTTGACGATCACGGTGGCCCGGGCCCCAGCTATGTGCCACTGGCGAGTAGCGCTGCAGTCGATGCTGCCTCGAGCTGCCCCCAGGACGGCTTTGACCAGCGCGGTGTCGCCGCCCCGGCCGGCGCCGCCTGTGACATCGGATCCACCGAGCTTTCAGCTGACCTGAAGGCTCAGCTGGTCTCCGCTGCCGGCCCGGTCGCGGCCGGGACTCCCGTCTTTCATACCGTCGTGCTCAGCAACGCGGGTCCGGACACCGCGGAGTCGGTGACACTGGGCATTACGCCACCTTCCGGCCTCTCGATCCTTGCGGTCAGCGGCGGAACCTGTACGGCGGAAGGACAGTGCAGTTTCGGTGACCTCGAGGCCGGATTGAGCCGGACCGTCACCTTCACGACCCTTGCGCCCGCGAGCGGCAGTCTGGTCACCCAGGTCACCGGCGACTCGATTTCACCTGATCCGACACCTGCCGATACGAGCGCCAGCGCGACGACCGGGGTAATCGAGCCGACCCTGATCACCGGGCTCCGGGTGATCGGCAAGCTCCGTTCCGGCAGCAAGGGGCGGATCGGCCTGAAGCTGGCCCGTCCGGCAACCGTACGGATCGTGGTCAGCCGGATCGGCAGGGGACGGCTCGTGGAAGGTGTCTGCAAAGCCGGGGCCAAGGCTGGCAAGCGCTGCCAGACCCTGAAGAAGGTCGGGGTCCTCTCAGCCAGGAAGAAGTCCGGGCAGGCAGTGATCCGCCTGCCGGCAAAGCTTCGGGGCAAGAAGCTGAAGCCGGGCCGCTACCGGCTGACAGCCACCGCGACGACGGCATCCGGCACACGCTCGAAAGCCTCCCGGATAACTGTGAAGGTGCTTAAGGCCGGCCGCAAGCGGTAGGCCGGGAGGAAAACATGAGCCGCCTGCTCCTCACACTCTGGGATGGCGGCGGCAACGTGCCCCCCGTCCTCGGGCTGGCGGGCGACCTGGCATCCAGAGGCCACGAGGTCAGCGTTCTCGCCGACGAAAGCCTGGGCGGCGCGGTCGAGGCTTCCGGGGCCCGGCACCTTTCCTGGGACCGGGCGCCGCAGCGGGCCAGCGCGGACCCGGCGACCGAGTTCATCCGGGACTTCGAGCCGCGAACCCCGTTCGGTGCAACGGCCCGGGTGCGAGACCGCCTGATCGTAGATCCCGCGGCCGATTTCGCCGACGACACACTGGACGCGATCCACGCAACCAAGGCAGAAGCCGTGATCTCGGAGAACCTGCTGCTGGGCTGCCAGGTCGCCGCGACAAGCGCGGGGCTGCCGAGCATCTCGGTCGTGCCGAACGTCTATCCCGGGGAGGTCGAGGGCGTCCCTCCGTTCGGCCTCGGCCTCACCGCTCGCGACGACGCCCTGGGCCGTATCCGCGACCGGGCTGCTGCCGCAATGGGCCGAATGCTCTGGGACCGGCGTCTCGCCGACGTGAACCGGCTGCTCGACGGGTACGGCCAGCCCCGCCTATCCACCCTTTTCGAGATGCTGGAGCGCCCCGACCGGGTTCTGGTCTTCACCTCGGCGGCCTTCGAGATCGGAGGTGGTGCCAACGCACCGGCAAACGTGGTCTATTGCGGACCGAGGCTCGAGGATCCCGACTGGACCGCAGAGTGGACCGAGCCGGAGGGACCCGGCCCGCTCGTCCTCGTTTCGCTGAGCACGACTACCCAGAACCAGAACCGCATGATCAGGAACATCCTCGAGGCTCTGGGCCGACTTCCGGTTCGTGGTCTGGTCACCACCGGGCCAAGCGTCCGAGCCGATGACTTCGAGGTGCCAGCCAACGTGACCCTGGTCGAGTCGGCGCCGCATTCCCTGGTGATGTCCAGGGCCGCGGCCGTTGTCACGCATGCCGGTCACGGCACGGTCATCAAGTCCCTCGCCAGTGGCGTGCCGCTCCTCTGCATGCCGGTAGGCCGCGATCAACCCGACACCGCCGCGAGGGTGGTCGCCTCGGGGGCCGGGCTTCGCCTCCGCCCCGGCGCCGGACCTCGCGCGATCAGCTCGTCCCTGAGCCGGATACTCTCCGAGGCCTCTTTCCGCGAGGCCGCCGGAAGGATGGCAGCAGCAATCGCTGCCGACCGGGAGCGGGACAGGGCGGTCGAGGAGATCGAGTCCATGACCACCGGACGGGAGGCCTGATGGAACCGGCGGAGCTGCACCGCCGGGGCGTCGCAGGTCTGAAGCAGGAGATCGAACTGTTCGGTCACGCCGAGCCGGCGATGACCATCGAGCTGCCCGGGATTTTCGCGTCGCTTTCACCCCGGACACCGGACCGGTCCCTGTTCAATTCGGTCGCCGCAACGGATGCGTCGGCACTGTCCGCCGCGATCGACGAGCTCGCCTCGATCTACGAGGACGCAGGGGTCAACGCCTGGACGGTCTGGGTGCCCGACCATGACCGGGAGAGCGCCGGATTGCTCGAGAAACGAGGTCACCTGCTGGACGGTTCACCCCGTTCGATGGGTCTCGAGCTCTCCGATCTTCGGCCACCCACCGGACCCTTTCCGCCCGGGGTGGAACTGGTCGAAGTCGAGATCGCCGAGGCGGGCCGGATCAACGATCTCGCCTACGGCATCGAAGGCCCGGGCTGGCAATCGTCTTTCGGGCGTGAGCTCGACCTGCCGCACCGGCTGCTCGGGGCGAAGCTCGGCGGCGAGATCGTGTCCTGCGCGATCGCGCTGGAGGCCGGCGACGACGTGTGCATCACCGGGGTCGCAACCGTCCCCGAACAGAGAGGACAGGGACTGGCCGCGGCGATCGTCTACGGCCTGCTTCACGAGTACCGCGACCGGGGCATCAGGACCGCCACCCTTCAGGCCAGTCAGGCCGGAGCACCGGTGTACGAGCGACTCGGTTTTTCCGACGTCGGCTTCATCGAACTCTGGGAACTCCGCAAACCCGGGTGACCGGCCCGGGACCAGCCCGGACCGGATACCCGCGGGCGCTACCGCCGAGGCTTCGGGCAGCCCCCCAGACCGGACCTGGTGAAAGCGCTCGCGTTCTCGAAGTACTTCAGCTTTGGCAGGTAAGGGCCGACGACTTCGGCCTCGTCGCCGGGTGTCGAAGTCAGCTGGATTGCGTTCCTGAAGCTTCGGGAGGGCAGCATGTTCCGGATCTGGAACCAGCCGAAGTCCCGGTCGAGATCGCCGTCACCGGTGTTGCTCCAGCGGATCCAGGCCTTGCCACAGGAGAAGCGGGCCGTACCGGGCCGGTCGGCCGCCCGACTGACCACGATCGTGTAGTAGCCCTTGCGGTCGGTCGGTATCTGCTCGTCAAAGGCACAGTCAGTGACCCTGGTGCTCTGCGGGGCCTCGTTCATGCAGAAGCTGGTGTAGCGAACCTGTCCCTTGCCCATCTTCCTGTTGCCCTTGAGAGTGCGGGGAGAGGTCGGAAGCTTGCCGCGGAAGACGGCCACCTTGCCGAAGTGCCGGTTGATGGCGGTGCGGACATATGCGTTGTGGATGTTGGGAAAGAAGCCGCCCGAGGCGCCGCGGGCCGGCGGCGTCGCGACGGCACCCGGGGCGTCGTCACCGGTCCAGAGCTGGAGCAGGTAGCGCCGGTCGTACTGGGCCCGCCACTCGCCCTGCCTGACCGCGGGGAACCAGTCGGGAACCTCGCGGGGCACGGAGGTCAGCCCGCCGAAGACGTTGACCGGGGCGATCAGCTCGTTCGGGTAGCGCATCGCCCTGTAGGTGTCGGTGCTGATCAGCAGCGCACCCGGGTCGGGAACACGCGTGAACCCGATCGACTTCGATTCGGAGTCGACCGCGTCACAGAGTGCCTGGCCCTTCAGCACGGTGCCGTCCTGAAGTGTCAGGGTCGGCTTGGGAAGGCCGACACCTCCGGTCAGATCCTTACCCTTGTCCGGCACGTACACCCGCACCATCAGCAGGTTCAACTCGTAGGTATCCGGTCCGACGGTCTCGGTGATCGGACCGGCGTCCGGGATCACATAGATCGAGTTTCGCTTCGGCTCACCGTCGAATGCCTCCAGCGGAAAGCCTGGATTCTTGGCGTCGATCACGTTGATCTTGTAGCTGCGCTTCCGGGCGGTCCGCGATGCTCCTGGACGGAACGGGTTGACCGAACCGGCGAGCGGATTGATCTGGTAGTCAGCCAGTCCGTCGACTCCCCGTCCGAGGATGTCGTAGGTCTGGATGGCCATGTACCGGGAATGCGGAAACCGGCCTGTCAGGGTCAGCTTTGACCCGGGCGGCCTCCTGAAGCCAGCCGCCCAGTAGGTCGCACCGGCGTCCGGGTAGGCGATGTTGAAGTCGTTGACCCCGAAGGCACCGTAGTTCCAGAAGCAGGTGCTGAAGCGCCCGTCGACCATGTCCCCCCGGGCCGCCGTCGCGGCCTGGGGGACGAGGGCCACTGCCGCAAGGAGCGCGGCTGCGGCGATGGCTATCGCGGCCCGGATCTTCACTTGGACTTGCAGCCGAGCTTGCGGAAGGCGGCCTTGGTCCAGTACTTCGAGGTCGGGAAGTACGGGCCCATGATCTTCTTCTCTGTACCGGGCTTCTTCACCCGCTGCGGCGCCTGCTTCCAGCCCGGATCAGCAGCCATGAACCGCATGTACATGGTGCCGACCCAGTCTCTTGCCGCCGGGTCGTCGTAATTCTCGCCGGCTCCGAAGTTGATCCAGCGGTAGCCGCATTCGGGACGGGCGTTCGGCGGCCGGTCCTTCGGCATACCTACGACCAGGGTGTATCGGCGGCCCTTGGAGAGCGGCACCTGCTGGTCGTACACGCAGTCGTAACCGAGCCCGGAAGGAAACCGGCGATGAACCCGCGCAAAGCGACCAGTAGCGAACCTGGTAGTCCTTCGGAGTCCACTTCTTTGCCGCCGGTAGCGTCTTCGGGTAAGTCGGCATCTTGCCGGAGAAGGTGATCAGCGGTCCGTACCTGAGACTGACCGGGGTCAGCAGGTAGCTGGTGTCCGGGTTGTTCTGGAAGCCGCCGCTCTGGGTCGGCGGATAGGTCGCCTGACGCTCAGCCTCGTCCTCGATGAAGATTCCGGCCACGTTGTAGAGCGCGTTCCAGAACTTCTCCCAGGTCGGGGGATTGGTGGCGGGAGCGTTCTCCGGGTCGGGGGAGGCGGCAACCAGCCCCTTCCAGACCGGTGCCGGAAAGGTGGACTTGCTCACGTCCTCGATCGGATCGAGCATCGCGCAGGCCGCCTGGCCGCGAAGCTTCGTGCCGTCGGCGAGATTCAGCACCAGCTTCGGAAGCCCGGCATCACCGGTGCCGTCACGGCCCTTGTCCGGGATGTAGTTTCGGATGCTCATTCCAAGCCGGGTGTCTGGATCGGTCGTCTCGGTGTAGAGAGTGTTCGTCGCGGGCTTGGCCGGGATGTCCCCGGAAACGATGTGCAGCGTGTACTTCCTCGGTCCGCCCATCCGGTTCGCACCGGGCCGGAACGGGTTGATCGAACCCTTGTCGGGCTTGATCCTGAAGTCACGAATCTGATCCCCCGCGCCGATCTGGCCGAGCTGACCAGGCCGGCCGAAGATCGTCCACGACATGTACCGCTGGTAGCCGAACTTGCCATGAAAGGTCAGGCTGGCACCCTCGGGAAGCTTGTACTGGGCCACGAAGTAGGTCGATCCCACGTCCGGGAAGAGGTTTGGATTCTGGATCGGAATGGCTCCCGGGAGTTTGGCGTAGTCCATTCCCTTGGGCGGCGCCCAGAAGCAGTCCTTGCCGTACTTCTCATTCGTCTCGAGGGCGATCTTCTTCGGAAGGAAGTTGACGCCGGCGTTTGCCGTCGCAGTGGCGAAGGCGGCGATTGAGACGAGACCGAGCAACACGGCGACGACCCGGGTCACGGTGAAGCCCTTCCTTGGCCGGCGGCGCACCCTGCCCCGGTTTCCCTTGCCTGTGTTCTCTGCCGTTCCGGACGATTGGTTGAGCATGCTTTCCCTCTCCTCGATTCTGAAGCTCTCTCCGCAACTACCGTAACGCCCCTATTTAGATTTTGTCAAGTTGATATTTCGTAAATAGTCTGATCCGGGTAGTACGATCGACACTGTGCCCCCCGCCTCGACCGGCAATCCGACCCCACCCGCTGCCACCCGCAGCCCCCGCCGCCTGACCCGTGACGCACGCCGGACCCAGTTGATCGCAGCAGCGATGCCAGTGGTCGCCAGGGACGGTTTTTCCGGCTTCAGCCTCGACGATGTCGCTTCCCGTGCCGATGTAACCCGCAACCTGCTCTACCACTACTTCCCCGACGGCAGGAGCGACATAGTCAGGGCGGTCGCCGAGCAGGCCGGCCACACCCTCACCGACGACTGGGTGACCGACGAGTCGATCCCCCTGCCGGAGAGGCTGGTCATCAACAACGCCCGCATGGTCGCCCACGCGATGGAGCCGAGCGATGCCTGGGTGATCTACCAGTTGGCGAGAGGTTCGACCGACCCGGAGCTCCGGGCGACCATCGACCGCTTCGTGGAAATCGTGGTCGCTGCCGTGTCACTGAACAATCTGGGGACAGAGGATCCGCCCCCGCTCGCCCGGGTCGCCCTCAAGGGTTACCTCGGATTCTTCGGGACCGTCCTCGACGAAGCCCGGGAAACCGGTACACCTCCCGAGCAGCTGGTCGACCTGCTGGGAGAAACCCTCACGGCAGCACTACGGGTTGCCAGACGCCAGTCCGCGGGCTGACCCGGTTCCGGTTGCCGCTTCGCAGGGCAGGGGATTCTTCGGAAGTCGCGCCCGGGAGCGGGATAATGAATTGGGAGACAAGTCGTTCAATCGACCGTCCTGGAGAGAAGCGGTTTGAAGAGTTTGCGATAAGGCAAGAGCAACTGAGGAACCTGGCCCGGCTGGGAGCCTATGTGGTGCTCGCAACGGGGCTGGTCGTCTTCGTGTTCGGCTGGGGCTTCGACCTCGCGACCCTGCGGAACGTCGTCCCCGACACGGTCGAAGTCAAGCCCAGCACCGCAGTCGGCCTCGCCCTCGCGGCGGTGGCTGTCCTGCTTCTCGTCGACCCCGGTTCCTCGGTCCGGCATACGCGGGTCGGGAGGCTGCTGGCGTCGGTCGTTGCCCTGATCGGTCTCGCCTTCCTCACCGAGTTTCTGCTCGGTTGGGACCTCGGCATTGACGAGATCCCTTTCCGGGACGTCACCGGCCGGGCCAACGACGTCGAGTTCCCGGGTCGCCTCGCGCCGAGCACGGCCGTCAACCTTGCCCTTGTCGGGGTTGCCCTGCTCACCCTGGACGTTCACCTGAAGGGGAACTGGCGTATGGGGGAGGTTCTCTCTGTGCCCATCCTCGCGGTCTCCGCGATGTCGATCGTCGCGTACCTGTACGAGATCCCGAGCTTCTACGAGCGGGATCCGAGCACGAAGATGGCCCTGACGACCTCGACCTGTTTCATCATCCTTGCCTTCTCGATCGTGTTCATGCGCCCACAAGGGTGGCTGGCAACGACACTTTCGGCCAACGCACCCGGGGGCCTGATTGCCAGGCGGGTGGTCCCCATCCTCATCGTCGTCCCCCTGCTCCTCGGGTGGGCACGCCTGGAAGCGGCGGAAGCCGGGCTTCTCAACAACAGGGTCGGAACCCTGTGGTTCACGGCCGCAATGGTGGCGATTTTCCTGCTCGTGCTGGGCCGGGTCGCCTGGAAGCTGAATCAGGTCGAGGAAGAGCGCAGGTCGATGGAGCGAAAACTCTCCGATCAGGCAGACCTGGACGAGACCACCGGGCTCTGGAGCCGTCGAAGGTTTCGCCAGGAACTGGCCGGCCAGGCGGCCCGAACACGAAGGTTGGGCGGCGACACAGCCTTGATCGCGATCGGTCTCGATGGAATGAATGGACGGCTCGGCGAAGCCCTGGACAGCGCCATGCTCGAAGACGTCGGCAGGGTAATCCTGGCGACCGTCAGGGAGGGTGATGCGGCCGGTCGCCTGGCCGACGACGAGTTCGCGGTCATGCTGCTGGGGACTTCTGCCGAAGGGGCCCGGGGGGTGGCCGAGAAGTTGCGTCAGGCCATCGTTGCTGCCGCCGGAGACCGGGATAACCCGGGCAGCGGCGCGCTCTCGGTAAGCATGGGCCTGTCGCATGTGTCGGGACCGATGACCGATGATGGCTACAACCTTCTTTCACATGCGAGCGCCGCCATGCTGGAAGCGAGAAGGTCGGGAGGAAACCGGACCGTTTCCGACCTGCTGGACGGATCGACTCCCCCCTTCCCTGACGTTGACCGTGCCGCCAAACCGGTACGAAACGGACGACTCTCCAGGCCGTTTGGCGAACCCGGGCTGCCGAACCGGATAAACACGCTCGGGAACCGCCTGACCGAGAACAGGCGGCTACCCCATGTGGTCGCGATCGCAGCCGCGTTGTCGCTGGCGCTGGTCGTCTGGGATCACTTCAATCCCTTGGGGACGGTGATCGAGGCGTTGGCCGCCATTCTCTTCGTGGCCGCCGTCGCCTTCTTTCTCTTCTTCTTCCGTTCGATCAATCTTTCCCGCCGACGCCTCGAGAGGTATGAGCGGGTTCGCAGGGAGTCCGCCGAAGCGTCAAGTGACAGCCTGATCACGATCGATAAGGACGGCACGATTCTCGAATGGAATACCGCTTCGGCGAAGACATTTGACTGCCCGAGGAACGAGGCGGTTGGTCGCAACCTCGGAGAGTTCATCGGGTCAACCGGCTGGCACCAGTGGCAGAGTCAGGGCGTGGCCGCCCTGACCGGCGGAGAGTCCGAACCGGTTCTGGACCAGGCGCTTGAACTCAATGCGATCAGCGGATCCGGAGGGACTTTCCCGATCGAGATGACCCTCAGCCAGATTCAGGTGGAGCCGCCCAGATATGTCGCCTACATCCGCGACATCAGCGAACGTCGCTCTCTTGGCGAAGAGAAGGAACATCTGGCGGCGATAGTGCATTCCTCCGACGACGCGATCTACTCGAAGGACCTGGACGGCGTCGTCACGGCCTGGAACAAGGGCGCCGAAGAACTCTTCGGTTACACGCCCGACGAGGTGGTTGGCAAGAACATCTTCAATCTCACGGTGCCCGAGAATCTGGTCAACGAGGATCACGCGATCACCGGGCAGGTTCTGGGCGGAGGATCTGCCGAGCTGGTTACCCAGCGCCAGACCAGGTCGGGAAAGATCCTGGACGTTCCCTCCGTGCCTTTCCCATCCGGGATGCGCGCGGGGAGATCGTTGGCGTGTCGATCAGCGTCCACGACATCACCGAACACCTGCTCCTCGAGAAACAGGAAGCCCAGGACGCCGAGCATGCACTCTGGACCGGGAGGATCAGGAAGGCCCTCGCCGAGGACGCCTTCGTCTTCTTCGGGCAGCCAGTGATCCATGTCCGGAGCGGCGAGATCCACCACTACGAATTGCTGATCCGGATGAAGGTGGACGGCGAGATCATCAGTCCGGGCGAGTTTTTGCCTCACGCCGAATCCTCCGACCTGATCATCGAGATCGACCGCTGGGCGATCCGTCGCGGCATCGAGTACGGCCGCACCTGTCCAGTGGCAATCAACCTTTCGGGCAGGAGCCTCTCGGTTCCGGGTCTCGGCGATTACATAGCCCGGACGCTGTCCGAGGTCGGAACCGATCCAGCCAACGTTCAGTTCGAGGTCACGGAAACGGCAGCGGCCGAGAACCTCGATGATGCCCGTCATCTGGTCGACGAACTGGCAGAGCTTGGCTGCGGTTCCTCACTCGACGATTTCGGGACCGGGTATGGCACGTTCACCTACCTGAAGTACCTGCCGGTCAACGAACTGAAAATCGACGTCACCTTCATCCGGGACCTCAACGACGAGACCGGCAGGCGCGTGGTCGAATCGATCATCGCGGTGGCGCAGAGCTTCGACATGTCGACTGTCGCCGAGGGCGTAGAGGACGGGGAAACCCTGCGACTGCTCGACCGGATGCAGGTCGACCTGGCCCAGGGCTACCACATCGGCCGGCCGGCACCTATGGATTCGGTGGTCGAGAAAACCGGGGCCGGGACCGAAGTAAACTGACAGGCCGGAAACGACGATTCAGGGAACAAGTTCGAATGGGTGATAACGAGGAAGACAAGGAAGCACGACAGGTCGAGCTCGACCAGGAGCAGGCTCTGCTCGATCTCGATCAGGTAGTGACGAGTCGCGACCAACGCCAGCTGGATGTCCAGCAGGCTGACTCCGATATCGGCCAGGCCGAGATGGACCAGAGGCGAAGGGCGACGCCCGGCGCCGGCGAGGAGTTCGCTCTGGAGCACAGCGCCAGGGAGCGCAAGCAGGACATCCAGGATGTCCAGAACAAGCTTCAGCGCCGGTCGCAGGAATCAGTGGACCAGAGGCAGGAGCAGCACGACCGGGAGCAGGCGGAGCTGGATCGGGCCAGTGCCGCGGAGACAGAGTCTGAGAGACGGGCGAGAGAGTTCCGGGACATGGCCCGCGAACTCCGGCAGGAAGCGCGATATGCCCGTGACGAGGCCCAGGCGCTCCGTGACGAAGCACAGGCCGCCCGCGATGAAGCCCGTGCGGCCCGCGACGAGTCGCTGGGCCGGCCACCGACGGATCGGTGAGATTTGCGGCTTCATCCGATCCGGATGACCATACCCTCCGCCGTCCTGCTTAGTCTGAGGTTTCTGATGTGTCCCTTTCTGCGCCCCGAGCCACCTAAGGAGATCCCGTGAACGCTGAGGCTGGTCCGAAGACACAGGAAAAGGAGGATCCGAAGCCGGAACCTCGGAAGCAGCGCCGGACGCTGCCGACCGTCCTGATCGTTCTGGCAACAGTGGTAGGGATCGTTTCCGTCTTCGCGCTCTGGGCCCAGCGCCAGTTGATGGAGCAGGACACCTGGTCCAAGACCAGCCAGGAGCTGGTCGAGAACGGTGAGATCCAGACTGCACTTGCCGACTTCATCGTCACCGAGATCTACGCCAACGTGAACGTCGAGCAGAGTCTTGCCGACCGTCTGCCTCCGGATCTCGCTCCGATCGCCGGTCCGGTCGCCTCGGCGCTGCGCCAGCCGGCCGAGACGGTCGCAACGAAGGCCCTTCAGCAGCCGAAGGTCCAGGGTCTCTTCGTCAGTGCCAGTGACGTCACTCACCAGAAGTTCGTCCAGCTGATCGAGGACAAGGGCCAGTTCGTGTCCACTTCGGGCGGAGTGGTGACCCTCGACCTTCAGAGTCTTCTCACTTCGGTGACATCGGAGCTTGGAATCGGCTCAAAGGCGGTCGCGAAGCTTCCCCCTGAGACTGCCTCGATCGAGATCATGAAGTCGAGTGAGCTCTCCGAGGTCCAGACCGGCGTCAAGGCCCTGAAGACCGCCGCCTGGTTCCTGTCGGCTCTCACCCTCCTGCTGTTCGCCACCGCGATCTTCCTCGGCCGCGGCCGCCGCCGCGAGACCCTCAGGAGCGTCGGCATCTCCCTCGCCTTCATCGGTTTGGTGGTGCTGTTCGCCCGCAACGTTGCTTCGACCGAGATCGTCGGTTCGCTGAGCGGATCGGCGGCCAATGATGCTGCGGTCGGTTCGGCCTTCGACATCATCACGTCGCTGCTCAAGGACACCGGCCAGTCGATCCTGGTCTACGGCATCGTGGTCATCCTGGCCGCGTGGTTCGCCGGGCCGTCCCGCTGGGCGGTCTCCGCCCGCCGGGCGGTGACTCCGTGGCTGCGCCAGCCGCAGTACGCCTACGGAGCGCTTGCCGTTGTGCTCATCGTGCTCTTTTGGTGGGGGCCGCTGGTCGCCACCCAGAGGCTGATCCCCTCCCTGCTCCTGATCGTGCTCTCGGCGGCCGGAGTAGAAGTCCTGAGGCGCCAGGTGATCCGGGAGTCTCCCGAAGGTGACGTCCCCGACGCCGACACGAGTTCCCCGGCAGCCGCTCCCTGACCTCATGCCGAGGCAGGGAGGCAACTTGCCTGGCGCGAGTTGTTACCTCACTTCGCAGTCGTAGAGAATGTCCAGTCCGATCTCGAACTGGACCTCTCTCTCCTTGCCTGGACCACAGCGGAGCCAGTCGAGGGCACCGTCCCTCTGGATGAAGGTGTCCCGTCCGGGACCGCCGTAGACCTGATCGGACCCGGCATCCCCGGTACGGATGGTGGAGCCACCGAGAACGTCGTTCCCCTTCCCACCATAGACCCGGTCGGCCCCGCCTCCTCCTGAAACGTTCATGTTCAGGCCGGTGCCGCCGTCATGACCACCCATCGCCCTGATCAGGTCGCGACCGTGGTCACCTCCGATGTTGTCCCGGCCGGGTCCGCCGATCAGAGTGTCATTACCCCCGGAACCTCGCAGGTACACCCGCATGCGGCTCCCCTCCTTGAGGTTTGCGAGCCTGGCTGCCGAGATGAAATCGTTTCCCTGGGTTCCTACCCCCACAAAACCGGAGATCGAGATTCTCGTGAAGAGTTCCGGTCGGGCATTCTTCCCGGCTCCTTTGCCGTTCAGGTCGAGTCCGACACGGCCGTTCCGGGTGACCACGGAGATCGTGTCGTTTCCGGGGGAGCCATAGAACGAGAGCGGGCCCGGCCTTCGTGCGGGTCCTTCGTCCCCGTTCACGATGATTTCGATCATCGACGAATCTCCTGTTCCAGTAGCGCCCGGGGAAAACATTCCGTCCTCATGGCTGATCAGGAGGCCAGGGTTCCGCCCGTTGACAAGCCGCAGTCGAATCTGGTCGATGTTGGTGATCGTCGCCTGCGTCCCGCCGCAGGTCACCGGCCGCAGGTTCGAGAACTTCGGGTAATGGGTGATGTCGAAAGGGGTGTCCCCCGCTTCCACCCGGATTTCTTTCCGCTCACGCTTGAGAATCACAGGCCAACCGTTGGTGCGCACGGCCAGGTAGTTGTCCCTCGGGCCCGGGATACCGGCTTCCCGGTAGGAGCAGACCAACTGGTCGGACGAAGCAGAGGCAACCGTAGTCGGTAGAAGCCACGCGAGCACTCCGAATCCGACACCCAGGAGTGCCAGTCGTACCGCTCCCCCGACAGCAATGCCCTTCGATTCACGAACCATTTCGATTCCTTTCTTCTCGACTCGTTCCCGCAGGCGCCAGAGATGCGTAACCGTAACCCTGCCATAGCCCGAAAGTTTCTTCCCCGGGGGCCTGTACATTGAGCCGATGGCGCTCCGGATGGACAACGTCGGGATCGTCGTCGAGGACCTCGACGCGACGATCGATTTCTTCCGCGAGCTTGGACTCGAGCTCGAGGCGCAGATGATAATCGAGGGAGAGTGGGCCGGACGCGTCACCGGACTCGGCGACCAGAAGGTCGAGATAGCGATGATGCGGACGCCCGACAGCCACGGCCGAATCGAACTCTCCCGGTTCATCGACCCGCCGGTGGTCGGCGACCACCGCAACGCGCCGGTCAATTCCCTCGGCTACCTCCGCGTCATGTTCGCGGTCGAGGACCTGGACGACACCCTTGATCGGTTGTTGAAACACGGGGCGAAACTGGTCAGCAGCGAGGTGATCCAGTACCAGGACTCCTACCGGCTCTGCTACATCCGCGGCCCGGAAAACCTCCTGATCGGCCTCGCACAGGAACTCTGACCGCCCCCGGAGCAGTGCCCGCCCAGCCCTAACTGCCGGATTGATCGCGCTCGACGGCCCGCAGAGTCTCGACGAATTCTGTGACGTCCCGGACGATCGAGAGGTGCCGGCCGGGTATGAAGTTCGCGACGGAACTGAACTGGACGGCGCGGTGAGAGCCATCCGGCCAGGTGCCCTCGAATATGCCCTGGGCGCCTCCGCTACCCGTGAGGAACTTTTCGACCAGATCCCCCATCTCCTGCCGGTCCCCACCGCTGACCAAGGTGTCGACTTTCGCACCAATCAGCTCCTCCCGGCTTGAGCCGCTCAGTTCGACCGCGGCGTTGTTCGCGTCCCTGATGACTCCGTCGTCATCGATCACATAGATCGCGTCCCCGGCGTTCTCGAACAGGGCGCGGAACCTCTCTTCGCTCAGGGCCAGTTCGGCCACGGCGGCGCGCCGGTCAGTGATGTCCCGGAGAGAGAGCAGAACACGGTCGGGGGGGAACTCCGCAGCGTGGAACTCAACCCAGTGGGAAGCACCGCCCGGAAGGACAATCTCGATCTCGTCGGGACCGACAGGAGAAGTCTCCTCATCTTCGAGCAACCTCACCACGCGCACCTTGTCCTGATCGTCCAGAAAGTCCAGGATCGAAAGCTTCTGCATCTCGGGGACAGGGAGACCCGCGAGTTCACATGCCGCCGGGTTCGCATCGAGGATTGAGCCATCACCACCCAGCACCAGTAACGGGTCGGCGACCGCGGCGAAGACACGCGACAGGTCACGCTCCCGCTTCTCGATCTCTCGCTCGGCGTCGGCCAGCGCCTCGCCGGGGGTGGCCGGACCAACGAGGCCGGGTTCGAACACCGTGACCCGGCCACGCCCTTCCCGCTTCGACTGGTAGAGGGCCAGATCGCAGTTGTTGATCAGTTCGCGCTCGTCGGTGGCCGCCGAAGGAAAAAGACAGGCGCCGATCGAGACAGAGATCTGGAGGCGACCTGCGCCGTCGGAGTCGCTCGAAGCCAGCCTGATTCCGGCTGTGGCTTCAAGGATCCGGTCTGCGACTTCACGGAGACCGTCGTCCAGAACGCCAGGCAGAATCACTGCGAACTCGTCGCCACCGACCCGGCACGAGACGTCGTAAGGCCGGGAGTTCTTCCGCAGAACCTCGCCGATGTCCCGCAGGAGCCGGTCACCCCCCAGGTGCCCGATCGTGTCGTTGACATCCTTGAAGCGATCGATGTCGATCATCAGCAGGCCGACGGATGACTGGTTCCGATCGACGCCGGCGAGTTCCATCTCGAGCCGCTCCTGGAAGTAGCGGTGGTTCTTCAGGCCGGTAAGAGGATCGAGCAAGGCCCGCTCCTCCGCGACCTTTCGCAGGCGCCGGTTCTGGCGCACCGTTAGTGCCAGACGCAGATAGACGAGGAGCAGCACACCACCTGCGGCGAGCGAAAGCGCAAGATCGCCCTCGCCCGAAAGATCGAACCAGAAAGCCACGACCAGGACGCCGATGCCGGCGGCGTAGGGCATCCCATCGACCAGCAGCGAACGCGGTGGTTCGCTGGTCGCATCTCCTTCGCCGGCGCGCTGAATGTCCGAGGCCAGGAAGCCCGCCCCGCCCAGCGCCAGGCCGGTCACGATCCAGCCCAGGTCAGCGATGGCTGTCGAGTCAGCGGTCCCGCCGGCCCAGAGCAGGTCTCCGATCATCAGGGCCAGGAACCCGACCACGAGTAGCCTCTCCTCGATGTCCCAGCGCAGGTCGGTCTGGTAGATCCCCTGAAGGAGCATCCAGACAAGGGCGAGGTCAGCAGCGGGATAGGCGAGACCCACCAGAGCCTGGTCGAGGGGCACGTCCTGCGTGAACAGATCGTGCAGCAGCAGCCTGCCGATCACGATTCCGAAGAATCCCACGATGATCAGAGCGTCGAGCAGACCTTCGCCACGAGCGGAACGCCGGGTCGCCGCTCGCGCCCGCGCCCGAAGGCCGACGAACCAGAACGGCAGTGCGCCAAGCCAGAACAGGTCAGAGACCGAGGTGCCTTCGGGCTCCCCCAAGGTGGCGGATTGCAGGGCGAAGATGAGCTCTCCGACGGCATAAATGACGGCACCCGCCGCAAGCCAGGTCCAGGAGCGCTGCGTGTCGCCGGTTGTGCGCCTCGCAGCGCTGATCAAGCCGACGGACCCGAAGGCCATGGCAAGGACCAATGCGGAAACCGACAGGATGCTGCCCAGCGAGTCCCCTTGCCACTCGAGGTCGAGAACGTATGCGGTCGCCCCAAGGACAGCCAGACCGATAACCAGACTTGCGGCGACGAGCGGCCGGGACGAAGCGAGCCTTGACATCTGCCCCCTGCCGGCGGACGGAGGGTGCTGGGGTTCGGCTCTGGTCACACGACTACCCTCCTTGGTCACATCCTGTTCCCGACTCACTCGCAGTCAGGGTTGAAGTCAGACTAACCTGAGAGTCCATTACCCGCCCGGGCAGTCAGGAAACGACCCGCCCAATAAACACCCGGGGAACACAAACCCCTGGCGGGAGTGGGCGGTTGTCGACCTGACCGGTTAGCTTCGGGTAAGGGCAGGAATATGAATGGAGGTGATTGCGATGTTCGATCCCGATTCGTATCGAGAGCAGAGCCGCAGGATCTGGGGTGAGATGGCGCCGGGCTGGAGGGACCGGAACGAGTGGATGATGCGGGTCACCGGGCCGGTCAACGCCTGGCTCGTCGACAGGTCGGGCGCGGAGGCTGGGCAAACGATCCTGGAGGTGGCGTCGGGAACCGGCGAACTCGGTTTCCTTGTAGCCGACCGGGTCGGCGAAGCAGGGCGGGTGATCTCGACGGACTTCTCTCCGGAAATGGTCGAGGTCGCCACCCGCCTCGGTGAGGCCCGCGGTTTCAGGAACGTCGAGCACCGGATCCTCGACGCCGAGAGAATGGATCTCGACGACGCAAGCGTGGACGGTGTGGTCTGTCGCTGGGGATACATGCTGATGGCCGATCCGGCGGCTGCCCTGAAGGAATCACGAAGGGTGCTGCGGGAAGGCGGCAGGCTGACCTTCGCGGTCTGGGCGGCCCCCGACCGGAACCCGTGGGCCGCGGTGCCGGGGATGACCCTGGTTCAGCGGGGCCATATGGCCCCACCTGAGCCTGGGGCGCCTGGAATCTTCGCAATGGCCAACCCGGACCGAATCAACGAATTGGTGACTGGCGCCGGATTCCCGGAACCCGAGATCGAGGAGAGCGACTTCACCTTCGAATACCCGGATTCCGACGATGTCTGGGAGGCGATCGTGCGAATCGCCGGTCCGCTCGCGGAGGTGATCAACAACCTTGGCGAAGAGGAGCAAGATGCAACTCGAGCGGCGATCCTGAACAACCTCGCTGAATTCCGCAATGAAGACGGCTCCTACTCGGCCCCTGCGGCAAGCTGGGGCGTACTGACCGCCAGATAACGAAGTCGAAAGTGGCCCCGGACCTTATGGTCACCCTCGACGGCTGCTCGGAACCCATCGCCGAACTTCGAGGGCAGTAAGAAGGCCGGGAGGAGATCTCGGCGACTTTGACGTACGCCTTCATCCAACCCCTCNNTGTTACCTCGCAATCTGGTGGATCTAAGCGCAACAACCAGGGTTGGCCAATAGCACTATCTGAGTCCTGCCCCCGAAACACAAAACCCCCTGGCGAGAGGGGGCGGTGTGTCGACCTTGCGGTCATAGCGGGGGCCCGATTCGTTTCTCAGGGGGACGCTCGGATACTGGAGCGGGTGGCCGGTTGAACCTAGGGTGATCGCAACCTGACTCTCACCTTGCCGAGCTTCTGAACTTGAGCGCAACCTTCGACAGGAGGGAGACGCTGCGGTCAATTGCGACACCATCATCTCAACAGTTATTGGGATGTTGCTACGATTCGACGATGAGCGAAGTCCGCTGTGACCTACTTTGTCTCGATCTCGCCAAGGCTGAACGCCTCAGGGCTAACCGGTTCGATGAACCGACCGCCCGGATTCTGTCGGATCGAGCTCGCGCACTAAGCGATCCGACTCGGCTGAGTCTTGCCGCGGCGCTAGCGGCAACCGACGAGCTTTGCGTTTGTGACCTCGCATGGGTGGCTGAACGATCTGAGAATCTGGTCTCTCACCACCTACGACTCCTCCGCAATGCGGGTCTCGTTGAGAGTCGCCGCGACGGCAAGATGGTGATGTACTGCGTCACCGAATCGGGTCGGCGGCTCTTGGCGGCGGTGGGCGCTGAGACCGAGGTGGTCGCTTGAGCACCATTGATGTGACAGTAGGACAGTTGGCGGCACCTGCGACCCGCAATATCGACCGTGAGACGTACCGACGCTTGGCCAGCCGAGCCAAACTGCTGTCCTGGGTGAGCCTGGCCTACATGACTTTCGAAGGTGGCATTGCGATCCTCGCTGGGGTCCTTGCTGGGTCTGTTGCCCTTATCGGCTTCGGTATCGATTCCGCGATTGAAGGCTTTGCGAGTGCGATCATTGTCTGGCGCTTTACTGGGGCACGAATGTTTTCTGAGGCAGCGGAGCAACGTGCCCAGAAGCTCGTCGCGCTTCAGTTCTTCCTGCTGGCACCGTACGTCGGTTTCGAATCTATTCAGGCATTGGTCGGCGGCGAGCGGCCAGAAACAAGCTGGCTTGGGATCGCTCTCAGCGCAAGCAGCGTCGTAGTTATGCCGTACTTGGGCATAGCTAAGCAACGCATCGCGGATCAGATCGGGTCGGCTGCGACCAAGGGCGAGGGTCGCCAAAACATGCTTTGCGCGTACCTCGCCGGGGCGCTGCTCGTTGGGCTACTCGGTAACGCCCTGCTCGGGGCATGGTGGCTCGATCCAATCGTCGGCTTGCTCATTGCCGCTGTCGCGCTGAAAGAGGGCCGCGAAGCTTGGAAGGGAGAGGGTTGTGCCTGCACCTCTGACCCGCTCAGCGGCTTAGCTGAAGAAGACTGCGCGGAGTCAACCTGCACCGACAAGGGCTGCTCGTCTGATGAGCACTAAGACGCGCTAGGCCCCAGCCGCAGGCCACAAGGCTTCTCTTGCTGACTCAGACATCTCCGGGGGGCGCGGGCTTGCGCGACCCACGCAGGTGAATCACCAGAGCAACGACCCCTCCTCCCAGGAGCGCAGCGGCGAAGGCGATGAGTATCACTCCCCAGGCGGCGATGTCGTCATCGTGATGCCAGTCGTCGCCCATCATCGAGCCGCGATAGTCGCCCTGTCTGCCGCTCCAGTTGTCGCCCATCATCGAGCCGCTATATCCGCCCTGGTTGCCGCCCATCATTCCCGGGCCGTAGTTGCCGCCGGATTCTCCGCGCCCGTAGTCGCCGTACATCATTCCGGCCATCAGACCCATCCAGCTTGACGCCGGGCCACCCTGGCAGCGGGTGTAGTGGTAGCCGAGCGCCATGTGCATCCGACGCTCCCCGGACTCGCCCGTCATCTGGGTCATGCGGCGATTCATCGCCGCATGGGCGTCGGTGCTTCCCAGGTATTGGCCCATCGCGAACTCGCCAATCAGCTCAAAGTCATCGGCCGCCAGTTCCGAGCACGGCTTTTCCCCCGATCGCACCGATTCGGCGAGGCCCTGCCCCTGCTTTTCTTCCTGGGCCAGGGCCGCGGTGGCGGCGGCAGGAAAGACCAATACAGCCGCGGTGGCAAGTAGAGCAATCGAGCGAAGCACGGCCCAGCGGATGATTTCTCCTTTGGTCAGAGACGCGGAAGACCATCGGCGGTTCTAGAGCCTACTACCGCCTCCACTCAAACTACTGGAATCGGGTGCGGGAAACCACGAGAGGACGATGCACTTGCTGCGATGAGATTTCGATCTCCTCCACCCTGCGCTTCATATCGCACAAGGCTAAGGCTGGAATCCGGTTCGCGTCGGCACCGGCGACCAGATGCGCGAACAAGAGGCGATTGACTTTGGCCACGGTGTCCGGGTCGCCGGAGAGCGCCATGGTCATGGCATCCACGTACTGGTCGTAGGTCAAACGGCTTTACATCTTGGAATGGTCGCACCTCAAGGTCTCCGAATCGCTCTTGACCGACGGCGGTGTCGGGTCTGCCCGGGGGCCGCTGGCCGACCTGGGTGTCGAGCAGGGCGAAGCCGAGGATGAAGAGCTGGAACGGCGGCTTGCGGCTGTCCCGTACCTCAGCGAAAGCCTCCGGACGGCATCACCGCAAATCAAGCGCCAGGTCTTCGAGGCTTTCGACCTCCAAATCGCCTTCGACAAACGGGAAGGCCGCGTCGAGATTTCCGCGACCATCGCAGAGGACATCGCGAAGGCACTGAACAACGCGGAGGACCTATTCGCGAAGGGCGACTCGGTCACCCTGACGAACATAGCGGGGGCAGGATTCGAACCTGCGACCTTCGGGTTATGAGCCCGACGAGCTACCTGACTGCTCCACCCCGCGGCGGGATCCGACATTGTAACGAAAACCGGACGCTGCCCCGTTCGGGGGCCCGGGCTGGTCAGTTGCCGCCCGAAAGGTCGTCCTGGAGCATGTAGATCGTCCAGGCGAGGGCTACGGCTCCCAACACCCGGCGGAAGAGGTTCACGCCTTCGGCCAGCTCCAGCCAGGCCCAGATCGCCAGCCCGACGAAGAAGATCGCCCGGCAGATGAAGTGAAGGGTGGAGTCCTGATCGAAAACGCGGCTGGCGATCGCCCCGAACAACGCCAAGAACAGGGGCGCGTTTGGGAACTGGGCCAGCACGTAACCGTTGACCCCGAAGTCGCGAGGGCCTTTGGGTTCGATCTTCATCTCAATCAGCCTTTCGTGGTGGCAGCGGGAAGAAGGCGCTGGTGCGCTCCATGTACTCACGATAAGCCGGGCGGCGCTCGGCCATGTCCGCCTCGAGCATCCTGACTCCCGAGACCCGGACGATCAGGTAGCTCATGAGCAGCGGCCCCGCGAAGGTCCACCAGGCGGCACCTGATCCGACGGCCACTAGCCAGAGTCCCCACCAGACCGTCGCGTCGCCGAAGTAGTTCGGGTGTCGGGTGTAGCGCCAAAGCCCCCGGTCCATGACCTGACCTTTGGTAGAGGGGTCTCGCCTGAACCGGGTCAACTGCGCGTCGCCGATCGCCTCGAAGGCCAGGCCGACCACAAACACCGCCACCCCGAGCCAGGAGAGCAGGCCCACCGACTCCTGGTCGGCGAAACCGAGCGAGTAAAGGGGCATCGCGACGAGCAGCGCGAGAACCCCCTGGAGCAGAAAGACCATCGGGTAAGACCAGAGCCAGAAGATGCCCGGCCGCTTTTCCCTCATCCGGGTGTAGCGACGGTCCTCTTCTGCCTCTCCCAGGTTTCGCTTGCCGATGTAAAAGGTGAGCCGCAGCCCCCAGAGCGAGGTGAGCAGCGCGGCGAGAAGCATCGGCGGGTGCTGGCCACCACCGAAATACGAGGCCCAGGCGATCACCACAAAGAGAAGACCCCAGGCGATGTCGGCGACTCCGGCATCACGACGGACAAGACTGAAAAGCCAGAAGATGCTCGCCACCACAAATGCGGCTGCGCAGACAAGGAGCATGCGGCGACCTTAGAGCAGATCGAGGGTGAGCAGGCAATCGACGACATCGCCGTCACCGACGCCTGCCCCCTTGCGTATCGCCGCCTTGACCGGCAGCAGGTAGCTGCTTCTTTTCCGGTCGCGGAAGATCGACGTCTTCCAGGAGACCTCGCCGATCTTGGCCATGACCGGGACGCTGCCGAAAGCATTTCCGCTCCCGGCGGTGAGATCACCAATCTCCTCGGCCAGGTCGACGGGCAGGGTGAGGAAGAACCAGGCGGCAGGACCGTCATGGCGCCACAGCTCCGCCTCGAACTTGAACTCGGGTTCCACCGCACCCTTATAGCCGAACCGCCAGCAAGCGGTGGTCCGGTTTCAACGGCCGGTCACGGGCCGGCCGGGGTGCCGACTTGCGGGGCCGAAGGGGTTTCCACCTGCGGCTGCGAAGGCTGCTCGACCTGCGGAACGTCCGCCTGGGGCACCGACGGGAGATCTCCCTGCGGCGCCGAAGGGACCCACTCCCCGTCCTCGAGCGACACCGGAACGACCGTACCGTTGGAAAGGGTGACGGTGGCCGAGTTCCCTGACACCTGGACGTCACTGACGTCTTCGTCGGAAAGCCCGTACTCGCCGGTCACCGCGGCAGAGACCTCGTACTTCTCCCCATAGCTCGCGCTGACGTTGACATCTCCGCTCTTTCCGGCGTCCTTGCCCGCTTTCTGCTCCCTGGCCTGCTGCGAGGCCTTCCTGGTCTGCTCCTCATCGTCACGTTTGGTGATCAGGTACGCGGCCGCTCCTCCGGCAACCAGCAGAACGAGTATTGCGACTATCCACTTTCGTTTCTTCATTGCCCGTTTTCCTTCGATTTGGACCGAGACTGGAGCCACGGCGGTTTGGGGGGCGGCCAGAGTTCACCCTTGACCGGTTTTGGCGGGGCGATCCGGATCACCTGCGCTTTGAGAGCCGCCAAGGGCGAGCCGGCGGGGCCCCAGGCGGGCACCGCGCCGTCGCGGCGCATGACGGCTGCCGGGGTCGGGCCCATCTCGGCCGACGCCTCTTCCGGACCAGCCTCCTCGACCCGCCTGCCTGGCGCCCGCAAAAGCACGTAAAGGAGACCGACCATCATCACGATCGCTCCGACGACGAAGGCCTGATCCATTCCCTGCATGAACGCCTCGTGAACCCCGTCCTCGAGCGCCGGCCCCGCGTCGCCCAGTCGGGGCGACTCCGCCACCTGGATGCCGATCGCCGGGGATTCCTGAACCATGTGCGCGGTCTCGGCCGGCAGGCTGGTCGTCTTTTCGGCGACGCCATCCGAGTAGCCGGTGTTGAAGAGCGAACCGAGCAGGGCGATGCCGATCGCTGCTCCCAGCTCCCGGGTCACATCGTTGAGGGCCGAGGCAACCCCCTGTTTCTCGGGCGGCAGCGATGCCACCACCGCGTTGGTGGATGGGGTGCTGGCGAGGGCCATCCCGAAGGCGAAGATCACCATCGGCAGCAGAAAGGATGAATATTCGGAAGCGGCTGACAGTCCAGTGATCAGGTAGAAGGCAACGCCCATCAGGATCAGCCCGACCGCCATCAGCGGCTTGTCTCCGTACCTCTCGGCCAGCTTCGGGGTGAGCGCAGAAACCGGCATCACGACCACCGCGATCGGGAGGAAGGAAACTGCCGCCAGCAACGGTCCGAAGCCGAGGACGAGCTGGACGTATTGAAGGCCGACGTAGAAGAACCCGAAGGCGCCGAGAAAGATCAGCACCAGGGTCAGTGAACCGCTGGAAAGACCCTTGAGGCGGAAGATTCGCGGGTCGAGCATCGGCCAGCCGACCCGGCTGTCATGGATTGCCCAGCCGAGGATCGCAAAGGTGGCGACGATGTAGGAGATGACCGGGGCGGTCGCACCCCAGCCTGCCTCGGCCCCTTCGATTACGCCGTAAACGAGGGCCCCGATGCCGATCGCAGTCAGTCCCGCGCCGACGGGGTCGGGGTGGGATTCCCCGGCGTCGCTGGTATGAGGGATGAAGACGAGGGTGCCGATGAGCGAGATCCCGGCCAGAATCGCAACCGCGAGGAAGGTGGATTCCCACTCGAAATACTCGAGCAGCAGTCCGCTCATCAGCAGGCCGAGCACCGCGCCGGCGCTGGCGAACCCGGCCCAGATCGCGACCGCTCTCGCTTTACCTTCTTCCGGATACACCGAGGTGACGGTCGAGAGGGTGCTGGGCATGATCAAGGCTGCGCCGACTCCCATCACAGTCCGGCAGGCAATCAGGAAACCGACCGAGTCTGCCTCCGAGGCGACCGCAGCCGCGACCCCGAAGATCACAGTGCCGGCGACCAGGGTCTTCTTGCGGCCGATGTCGTCACCGAGGGCACCGAAGGGCAGGACGAGGGCGGCAAGCGCCACCGTGTAGGCGTCAGCGATCCAGGTGAGGTCCGACCCGGCAGCCCCTAGGTCGAGGGCGATTCCCTCGAGAGCGAGGTTGACACTGGTAACCGAGGCCATCACCAGGACGAGGGCGAGGCAGCAGCCAGCCAGGACGAAATGGGGACTGTGGAGACGCTCGGATCCGGTCATGCCGGAGTCATACTACATATGTAGTACAGAGGCAAACAAGTGCCCCGGACCGCTGCCTTGGCTGGGTGGACTACTCCTTGCCGTGCTGGTCGAGCAGGGTGCTGTCGGCTCGCTCCGAATCCGGTAACGGCCACTCGTCGTCAGCCTTCGGATCCTTTAACGGGTCGGCGGTATCCGGGCCTGGATGGTCATTGATCCCGCTGCCCTTCCTGGTCTTCATCCCGTAGATGGCGCCGATCGCGGTCACGATGACCACCGCGACGACGATGAAGCTGGTCGGCTCGATTTCCATGGGGAAGCGGTACCCGGCGAGCCGGGTTCACCAAACCCCGGGCCGCCTGGCTCAGGGCTGGGTGGTCGGCCGGATCAGCAGTTCGTTCACCGATACATGGGCCGGACGGGTCACCGAGTACTCGATCGCGTCGGCGATGTCGTGGGCGTTCAGCGGCTCGATCTTCGCGGTTCGCTCCTTCAGCTTCTCGTGGACCTCGGGCCGGTTGTGGCTCTGAAGCTCGGTCTCGACGAAGCCCGGTTCGATGATCGTCACCCGCACGCCGTGCCTGCTCGCCTCCTGACGGAGCGCCTCCGAGACGGCACCGACCCCGTGCTTGGTCAGGTTGTAGACCCCGGCGCCGGCCGAAGCAACCCGGCCGGCAACCGAGCTGATGTTGACCACGTCGGCGACCTTGCGGGGCGAATCCGAAGCTGCCGCGAACAGATGGGGCAGCGCGGCGTGGGTCGTGTAAAGCAGCCCTTTCACGTTCACGTCGATCATCCGGTCCCACTCCTCAGTGGGGGCACCATGGATCGGTCCGAGCAGCATCACACCGGCATTGTTGACCACGATGTCGAGCCGGCCGAAGTCGCCGACCGTCCGCTCGACCGCAGCGATCGCCTGCTCCTGGTCAGTCACGTCGGCCTCGATCGCCAGGGCGGTGTGGCCGTTTGCGGCGATCTCCCCGGCAAGCTTCTCGGTCCGCTCGACCCGTCTGGCGACCAGTCCGACCTTCGCGCCCTGGGTGGCCAGAGCCCGGGCAGTCGCCTCGCCGATTCCACTGCTTGCGCCGGTCACAAGGACCACAGCGCCATCGAGCCTCTTTGCCATTTTCGCCCTTCGTTTGCTTGCCGTTCACTCCCGAGAATAACCGCGGCCAATATCCTTGAACCTTGGCCGCTACCGATCCCAAGAGCGAGTCCTCCCGCCGGGTCGCGGTAATCGACATCGGAACCAACTCGACCCGGCTCCTTGTCGCCGACGTAGAAGGGCACGAGGTTGATGAGCTTTATCGCGAAAGCCGGGTAACCCGACTTGGCCGGGGGGTCGACTATTCCGGCCAGCTTTCTCCCGAGGGCATCGAGGCGGTCTGCGACGCGATCGCCGACTACACTAACCTGATCGACGAAGAGAACGTGGCCGAATCGATGGTGATCGCGACCAGTGCGGTGAGGGACGCCGAGAACGGCGATGCCTTCGTCGCCGAGCTGCGGGAGCGGTTCGCCCTGAACTGCCGGGTGATCGACGGCGACCAGGAGGCGCGCTACACCTACCTCGGTACCTCGTCGGGGAGGGACCGCACGGAAAACCTGCTGGTCATCGACATCGGCGGGGGATCAACCGAACTGATCATCGGTGACGGCCCCGACCCGGTCTTCCACACCTCGCTGCAGGCCGGAGTCGTTCGTCATACCGAACGCATCCTGACCGGCGACCCGCCCGGCTCGGCCGAACTCGACGCCCTGGCCAAGGACATCGGCAAGCTGGTCCAGACAGCGCTCGAAGGCGTCGAGATCCCGCCGATCGATCGCGCCGTCGCGGTGGCCGGGACCCCCTCTTCGCTGGCGGCAATCGATCTTGAACTGGAGCCCTACGACCCGAAAGCCGTGGAAGGTCACCTGCTGCCACTCCGGACCGTCCAGTGGTGGCTTTCCAGGCTCGCCTCGATGCCACTGGCGGAGCGCCAGCAGGTTCCCGGCCTCCACCCGGACAGAGCCCAGGCAATCGTCGCCGGCGTGGTCATCCTGATCGAGATCATGCGCACCTTCGACCTGCTCGAGATCGAGGTGTCAGAGCACGACATCCTCTACGGCTGCGCGATCACGGCAGCCGCGACGGCCTGAGCCCTGCCGGGTCAGCCGCCGCCCAGGATCCGTTTTTTCTCGGCGGCGAACTCTTCATCGTCGAGCACGCCGGCTTCCTTGAGCCTTCCGAGCTGCTCGAGCTGATCCAGTCTGCTTGCCCCGCTTGCGGGTGGCTCGGCAGGCAGGACCGCAGTTTCGGCCTGGGGCTTCGAAACATCGGCACCTTCGCCACCCGCCTGGCCGTCACCCTTGCCGCCGATCCGGGGCATCGAGATGTTCTTCGGGCGGTCAGCCCAGGCGTCACCGACACGTTTCCGGGTCCGGTCTCCGAAGTCCCGCAGGCCTGCGAAGTCGGCATCGGGGTACTCCAGCATGATCTGCCTCCGGAAAAACCAGAAACCGGCCCCGGCCATGAAGATCACGGCCAGGCGGATAAGAAACTCGCGTCCATCGCCCGCCCCCATGAGCAGGAAGACGAAGGCGACCAGCCCGAGCAGGCTGAAGGTCACGGCCGGGTACTGGCCGAACGGGACGGCGAGGAACTCACGCACCTTGCCCGAGGCCTTGGTCGGGGCAACCACCCAGGAGACCACCAGCAGGGCTGCCGCGAACCAGATCACGGTCCAGGCAACCGACTTGAGCAACTCCGTTGCAATGTCCCAGGCAGCGTGGGCGGCTGGCTGGATGTCCGGGTCGGCGAGATCGGGAACCAGAACGTTGCCGGCTACCGATCGCAGGACGAGTACCAGCAGGGCCGACAGCACCAGGGCGGCCGCAAGCCAGAGGAGTGTCAACCAGCGGTAGCCAGGCGAAAGGAAAACAGCCAGCGCGACGAGGGCCAGGGCAAGCAGCGCTGACACGAGAGCCAGGCCGCGGATCAGCTTGGCTACGGTCTGAACCTGCTCCAGTTCCTTGGACTCGACGATTCTCACGTTGCCGACCGAGTCGGGAATGCGCTGGCGGGCCTGATCGCCGAGTCCGACCTGGTCGGCGATCTCGATGATCAGCGGCTTTAGTTTCAGTTCGACCTGTCCATCGCTGGTACTGGTGAACTGACCCTTGTCCTCGATCACATCGATCAGGGTGCGGTGGGCGGCAATGTTCGCCGACTGCCAGGCCGACTGGACCTGGTCGTTGCCGAGGGCTCTCAGCGCAAGAGTGTCAGCACCTTGTCTGGCCGCTCCGGCCAGCGGTCCGGCCAGGGTGTCTCCAAGGTTGGAATTGATGTCATCCAGGCCCTTCTCGAGTTCCCCCTGCACGTCGACGTTGGCGTAGAGCTCGTCAACGGCATAGGTGGCGACCTGCTGCTGGATCTCGGGGTTCTGGAGGAGTTCAAGCGATGTGTCGCCCCACTCCTGGGTGTCGAAAACCTGACGGTCAACCCAGGTGGAAAGGATCGCGAGGAAGGTGAGCACGCCGGCCAAAGCGATGATGAAGCGGACCCACCCGAGATGCGGACGTTCCTTGGTCAATTCCTTGCTCCCGTTGTGAGATTCAGCCTGACGATAGGCGCAAGCCTAGCTGTCGGGGCACCGGCACGCTTGACCTGGAGTCAAGTACCCGGAGCGGGATTCGAACCCGCACGCCCCCGAAGGAGCAGCGGCTTTTAAGGCCGCGGCGTCTACCGTTCCGCCATCCGGGCACCTCAAGCCTAGAACCTGGGCCGGGAGCGGGCAGATCGGCGTACAATGTGGGTGCGGACCAATCTTTAGGAATTGGAATATCCGCGTTTAGAGACCGCTACATTTGGCTGAGTACGGTGTTTCCGTAAGCACAGGAGGAAACCCGGACCGCAAGGTTCCCAGTCAAAAGGAGTCCCTTGGAAGCATCAGCACTAAATCACGCGGCACGACGAGGCCTTCTCGCCCGCAAGTCGCCCCTGCTGAAGCTTCAGGGAGATGAGAAGCTGGTCGCCATGGTCCGGGCCGGCAACGCTGGAGCCTTCGACACGATCGTCGACCGTTACCAGGCCCGCCTGCTCGGTTTCTGCCGACAGATGATCGGTTCGACCGAGGACGCGGAAGACGTTCTCCAGGAAGTGTTCGTCAACGCCTACAAGGCGATGATGGCCGACAACCGGGAGATCAACCTTCGCCCCTGGCTTTACCGGATCGCCCGTAACCGGTCCCTGAACCACCTTCGCAAGCCGCGGGCCGTCGCCCAGGAGTCGATGGACATGGTCCCGATGGTGGACGCTGCCTCGACCGCCGAGAAGGTTCACAACCGCGAAGAGTTCCGCCAGCTGCTCCAGGACGTCACCAAGCTTCCCGAAACCCAGCGCGCCGCGCTGCTGCTGCGCGAGATCGACGCACTCTCCTACGAGGAGATCGCCGAGGCGATGGACACGACAGTGCCCTCGGTCAAGTCGCTGCTGGTCCGCGCCCGCATCTCCCTGGCCGAAGCGAGCCAGGCCCGGATGCTCACCTGCGGCGAAGTCCGCGTCGAGCTGGCCGAGGCCGCCGAAGGACTGACCAAGGCTTCCGGCCCCGTCCGCCGTCACGTCCGCGACTGCGACGAATGCGCCGACTTCCGCAAACAGCTCAGGAGTGACAACAAGGCCCTCGCGGCCCTCATGCCGGTTGGCCCGCTGGTCGCACTCAAGGGTGCGATCGCCGCCAAGCTCGGACTCGGCGGCGGTGCTGCCGGTTCGGGTGCGGCAGGTTCCGGTGCTGCCGGCGTCGGAGCTGGCGCGGGAGCAGCAGGTGCCGCCGGCGCGGGTGCCGGTGCCGCCGCGGTTGGCGCGGGCACCGCAGCTTCCGGCATCGGTGCCGTCACGAGCGCGGTCGGCGCGAAGGCTCTGGCCGGTGTCGTGACCGCAGCGGTTATCACCGCAGGTGCCGTCGAGGTCAAGGAAAAGGTTTCGACCAGCCCGGTTGACAGCCAGTCGGCCAACAGCACCAAGACCATCGCTTCGACCACTCCGGCCAAGCCGGTCCATGCCGTGGCCCCGGTGGTCACCCCGGACGAGAACCTGGACAAGGCTTCGGCCGAAGTCCCGGTCAGTGATCCGGTCGGTCCGGCCGCGCCCACCCAGGGCACCGACAGTTCGGTCCCGCAGCCGGCATCCCCGGTTGACGTGACCGCTCCGCCTGCCGAGCCGGTCACCCCGGCAGCACCCGCCACCTCCGACGGGGGTGACGGACTCGAAGGCCACACCACCTACCCGCCTGACGAGATCGTGAGCGAGGGTCCGGCCACGGTCCCGAGCGAGCCGGTGACAATTCCGGACGCGACCACCCAGGTTCCGGGGTCGATCCCGAGCTCCCCGGTCGTGACCGACCCGGCCACCCCGGTCGTGCCGACCACCCCGAGCCCGGCACCGGTCCCGAGCACTCCGGTCGGCCAGTAGTCCGGGAGTACAGAAGAGCTTCAAGTGATCCGGCCCGGGCCGGATCACTTGTCTAAGCGCTCCTACAGGCTGGCGGACTCGCCCGGGTCGAGGACCAGGGCCTCGATTCCCTTGGCGGCGAGGTCTTCGGCAAAGGCTTTGGCGTCCGTCTCGATCGGAGGGAAGGTGTCGTAGTGGATCGGGATGACCTTGTTCGCACCGATCAGTTCGGCCGCGTAGGCGGCGTCGTGACGGTCCATCGTGTAGTGGCCTCCGATCGGCAGCAGGGCCACGTCGACGCCGTGACGCTTGCCGATCAGTTCCATGTCGCCGAACAGGCAGGTATCGCCGGCGTCATAGATGGTCAGGCCGCCCATCTCGATGATCAGTCCGGAAGGGGTTCCGATCGGAGTACCCAGCTCGGCGCTGAACGGGCGTTCGGCCGAACCGGGCAGGGTGTTCGTGTGCCAGGCCTGGACCAGCTTCACCGATAGTTCATCGAAGCGGACCGTTCCACCGAGATTCGGGTCGGACACGTTCTCGACGCCCTGCATCTCGAGCCAGTTGGCCACCTCCACCATTGCCACGCATTGAGGCTTGTTCCTGGTGGCCACCGCAACCGCGTCGGCAACGTGATCGGCATGTCCGTGAGTGATTGCCAGATGGGTGACCGAGACGTCATCGGCGCTCACGTCGGCCCTGGGATTGTTCGGGGCGAGGAAGGGATCGACGATCAGGGTCGCGTCACCCTCGCTCAGCTCGAAGCAGGAATGGCCGTGGTAGCGGATCTCCATGGTTAGCTCTCCTCGTTCTCGTTGTCTGCGGTGGCGATCGCACCGCTCTGCTCAAGTTCCTGTCTCAACGCCCAGCCGACTGCGACACCGACCATCATGCCCATCTGGGTTTCCTCGGTGAGCAGGGAGCGGATCGCGGTAAGTCGCTGGTCCTCGTCCGGAATCGTCGCGGCCTTCAGCGTTTCCGCCTGATGCGACTCGCCGAACCACCCGCCCTGACCGAGCGCTGCGACCAGCACCCCCGGGAGGCCGGGCGCAACCCGCGAGACGAGTTGCTCGGCTTCGGCGAAACGCTCGGGGTCGCTCAACCGCTCGACTGCTGCGGTGAGTTCCTCGTCGGGGATGATCTCCTCGGACACGGCCTCAGAGTATTCGAGTCGGGCAGCCAGCGAACGAAGGACCGGCGGACCGGACTAGCGGCGCGCGGCAAGCAGGCCGGCCAGCGTGCCGACGATGCCTCCGGCGAGTCCGGACCAGAAGTCGGCGGTCGGCACCACAACCGGCAGCAGAAGGATCACCACTGCGGCGACCAGGACCCCCGAAAGCTCGACCCACTCACCCTCCTCCTTCATCGCCGAGCGGTGGAGCGCGAACCAGGCACCGATCGCACCCAGGGCGATGCCGTTTCCGCCGGCGATCACGGTCACCGAATCCTGCTGGTCGGCTACCGCCGAAGCAGCCAGGACCCCGAGCGCGCCGCAGGCGAGAAGCAGCACGAAAGCCGGGACGCTGCCGAGGCGCCTTTCAAGCCCGGGCCCGAAAAGGGCGATTGCCAGGCCGACAGCGAAGAGGTAGCCGACCGCGAGATAGGCGAACGGTGCGGTCAGAACCCGCCACCAGTCGTTGTCGAAGGGAACGACCAGACCGCCGAAATCCTCCAGCACGCTGCCGGTGGCGATCCTGACGATCAGGGCCACCGCGGGAATCGCGATCAGAAGGATCGTCGCCCAGGGCCTCGCGCCGATCGACGGGATCGACCTGGCGCGGGAAGGTTTCGCGGCCTTCTGGCGCGCCTTCTCCTGGCGTCGCTTCTCCCGGCGGGACTGCTTGGGTTCGAGTCCTCCGTCACCACCCCGTTCGAGGTCGGGCGCCCGTTTGCGAACCCGGGCACCGCAATACGGGCACTCGGTCACGTACGGGCTCACTTCCGCCCCGCATGACTTGCAGACAACCCTGAGTTCGGTTTCGCCCATCGCCAACCCGAGGATAGCCGCCCGATCCGCTCCGGCACTGACATACTGCTTGGCGAGACTGTCCCAAATCACGCAGGAGGACCGAGAAGCAAATGGAAGCCAACTCCCTGACCGAACAGAAGTCACTGCTCGCGACACTGCCTCCGGGCAAGCGCGCCCGGCTTCACCGTCTTCTTTTCGAGTTTGGTCCGGGCAACGGGACGCTGATGCTGCTGCCGATCGACCAGGGAATCGAGCACGGTCCGCGGGACTTCTTCCCCAACCCGGCTTCGAAGGATCCCGAGTACCAGTTCAAGCTCGCCGCCGAAGCCGGTTACTCCGCTCTCGCCTGCCAGATCGGCATGGCCGAGAAGTACTACCCGGACTACGCCGGCGAGGTTCCGCTGATCCTCAAGGTCAACGGCAAGACCGACATCCCCTCCTCCGCTCACGCTCTCTCGACCTGCAACGCGTCCGTGGAAGACGGCGTGCGGCTCGGCGCAGATGCGATCGGCTACACGCTCTACGTGGGCTCGCCCCGCCAGGACGAGGATCTCGCCCAGCTGCGTCAGGTCCGCCAGGACTGTGACCGCTTCGGCATGCCTCTGGTCGTGTGGTCCTACCCGCGCGGCGAGGCGATCGACGCCAAGGGCGGTGCCACCTCCTTCTACGCGATCGATTACGCCGCCCGCATGGCGATGGAAATGGGTGCGGACGTGGTCAAGATCAACTACCCGAAGATCGACCCGGAGAACGACAAGAACGCCCAGGCTCCCTACAACGAGATGGAAGTCACCGCCGAAGAAGCGATGCGCCAGTGCGTCGAGTCGGCCGGCCGGTCGCTGGTCGTGCTCTCGGGCGGTTCGAAGACCGACGACGCGACAGTGCTCGGCCACTGCAAGTCGGTGATGGACGCCGGGGGCTCGGGAGTGATTTTCGGACGAAACGTCTGGCAGCGCGAGTGGAACGAGGCGCTCGAGATCATCGCCCAGATCAAGGAGACCCTGCTCGCCAACGTGAAGCGCACGCCGTAGCTTGAGCCACCCCCAGTCGCCTTGGGGCGGCCCACCGAATCAAGTCGGGAACCTCTTTCCCGACCATTTCCGGCGGGCCCTGATTCCGGTGGTTGTACTTGCCGTCGGGATCGCGATCGGGTGGTACCTGCAGAGGGACGATGGATCTGAGGGCCCCGCGAAAGCGGGGTCTTCTTCTGTCATGGCCCGGGTCGACCGGGTGGTTGACGGCGACACCGCGAAAGTGCGGGTGGACGGCAGGAGCGAGTACGTTCGCTACATCGGCATCGACACCCCGGAGTCGGTCAAGGAAGACACGCCGGTCGAGTGCTTCGGCGCGGAGGCCAGTCGCTTCAACGGGCAGTTGCTGGCCCGCAGCGCCCAGGTCAGGCTGGTCTTCGACCGCGAACGGCGCGACCAGTACGGGCGCCTGCTGGCCTATGTCTACTCCGGTTCCGCCCTGCTTCAGGCCGAACTGCTGAGGGAGGGCTACGCAACAACGCTGGAGGTCCCGCCCAACACGTCGAAGGCCGCGCAGTTCGCCCGGCTGGAAGCGGGAGCCCGCGAGTCCGGTCGAGGCGGCTGGTCGGCATGCGGCAGCGACTTCCGGCGCTGAACCGGGAACCTTCGTCACGGGTCCGCTTGACCCTTCTGTGATCTGTGTCACGGAAATGTGAACGAAGACTTGAGATTGCCCAATCATTTGCTACGGTGACTGGACGGTCTGTTTCTGGAAGTTCGCTTCCGCAGGGCCGAACCACTATGAGAATGCGTCAGAGCCTCAATCAGTTCGAAGCCGCTTTCGAACAGCAGAAAGTTCTCGAGCAGCGCCGTCGGGAGCAGCTCCGCAACCGTGCGGTCAACCGTTCGCGTGCCCGCCGGGTGACGCGCTCCCAGCAGCAGGGCAAGGTGCGCTTCAGCGTCCTCGCGGTCTGCCTGATCATGACCGTGGTCGTCGTGACCATCGCCATGTTCGAGGCCCTGCTCCTGGTCATGTCCTGAGGCGCAGAGCCTCCCCACCGAGGGCTCCCCAAAGCCCCCGGCGTGCCTGACTCGCGGCCTCTGCTTCAGGCCTGCTCGGTTTCGACTTGCGCACCGCGCTCGTCGATCACTTCTTTGCGGAAGACGTCAACCTCCCGAGGGGCAGTGATGCCCAGACGCACCTTGTCGCCGGAAACGCCGAGAACCATGATCTCCACGTTGTCGCCGATGATGATGCTCTGTTCCTTTTTCCTGGTCAGTACCAGCATGTGACTCCATTCGACTCAGTTAGTCGGTCTGTACCTAATAATAGGTATTACCGTCGGCGGGGTGGTGAACTGGTACCCGCCTACCCCGGAGAACGCCCTTCCAAGCGGGTTCAATAGACTCGGGAGCCGCTATGGCTCGCCGATCACTACGCCCCCAACTCAACCAGATTCGGATCTGGGTCCGCCAGGGACGCACCGATGCCTGGATCGCCCATCAGCTCGAAGTGAGTGCTTCGGAACTCCGCGAGTTCCGACGCCAGCACGACCTTTCGCCGGGTGAGGATTCCGACGCCACCGCCGAGGTCGACCTCCGCGACGAGATCGAAGCGGAGATCGAAGCCGCCGCCGCCGAAGAGGAGGCAATGCGGGCCAAGGCCGAGGAAGAAGCCGCCGCCGCCGAAGCCGAGCGCGAGACCTCTGCCGAGTCGGGCGATGAAGCCGCGGACGATGACAAGGACGATGACGCCGCGGGCGATGAAGCTGATTCCGAAGACACCGAGAGCGACGGCTCCGAAGCGGAAGGCCGGCCTCGCCGGCGCCGGCGANNCTCGACCCGGCCATCCAGGACGTTCCGGCGTACGGCGAGAACTGGGCCGGCAAGCGTGAGGTCACGGTGACCGTCGAGGCCGACCAGATCATCATCCGCCGGGCCGGCGAGCCAGAACCCTCAGACGACGAATAACCTCGGTCAGCCTTCCAGATCGATCACGACCTTGCCCCCGGCGAAGTCGTGGGCGGCCTGAAGGTGCTGCCAGAAGGCGGCATCGATCAGCTCCTGAACGTCTGACATCCCGGGATCGACTCCGGGAAGCAGCAGCGCCCAGTCGGTCCCCTGGCCATAGAGGTCGGCGAGGTCGGCAGCGGTGAAGGTCGCTCCCAGGCGTCGCCTGAGCTCCTCCCGCACCGGGACCGTCACCAGGTCGCCCCGAAGATCGCCGGATCTCTCCAGTTCACGCAGGCGCTCGACACCGGCCTCCCAGTTGAACAGGGCATTCTCGATCGGGTAGCTCACTTGAGTCCCGGAATGTAGTCGTCTTCGGGTTCGAGCGCGCGACAGCGTTCCGGGTCCAGCGGCTGGTCCACCCTCCAGACGATTACCGGCCGTCTCGAGTCGAGGACGGGCTGTACCACCACCTGAAGCGAGCGGTCGTTCAGGGCCCAGAGGGTTTCGGGAGATTCGATCGGGCGGTCGTAATCGTTGAAGTTGAGGTAGGGCGACGTGACCAGGTAGTCAGGATCGATCTCGTTGACCTTCAGGGCGAACTGTTCGCAGGTCCCGATCGCATTGAAGCCGCCTTTCGGGGCGTCCCGCCCGACGTAGATGACCTCGTTCGAGAGGTCCGGCCCGAAGAAGCCGTACTGCTTGAAACCGGCTGTCGTTCCGGCCAGGGCGATCCTGGAATCCGTGATTTCGTCCGCCCAGCGGTACGGGGCGGAAAGACCCGATGTGGGCTGATCGTTCTCGAAGTCCTGGTAACGGTTTTCGAAGTAACTCTTCTGGAGCGGCCATGCGAACAGCGCGAAGACCACGAGGGAGAGGGCGAAGGCGACCGCCAGGGGCGGACGGTAGAAGCGGGCCGACAGCCTGTCGCGCCCCAGCCAGAAGAGGGCGGGAAGGCCGACGAAGATCAGGGCCATGGCGAAACCGAAGACCCGCCCCGGAGCGGTGACGACGGGGTCGCTGATGCTGGTCCCGACGAACAGGCCGACCAGCAGCACGGAAAGCACCGTTCGCGGCCATCCACGGTCGAAACTGGCCGAGAGAGGCACAATCACCACGGCCATCCCCAAGGCGGGGATCAGAAAGCGCAGGTTGATCGAGAAGGCGGTCGGCTCGCCTTCCGGGCCAGCCGCACCCAACGGGGTCACGAGGTAAGCGACGATCGAGAGCAGGGCGACGACACCGTGGGTGCGGGTCAGCCTCCCGGGGCCGTTGTAGATCACCAGGAAGAGCCCGATGATCACCAGTCCCAGCAACAGCGGCCAGACGTCCCCGAAGCCCTGGTTCAGGCCTGGAACGAAGTACTCCCTCCAGACGGTGGTGTCAGTCAGGTAGTGCGCGACCGAGAAGTCGGGTCGCCCGATCTGGAGGCGGTCCGGGCCGGCGAGGTCGATCGGCCCGATCGAGGTGACCTGGGGCAGCGGGTTGCCAGCCGCAAAGAGGTTGCGCAGGTACCACCAGCCACCTCCGGCCAGGGCCGGGACCAGAAAGACGACCGCGGCCCTGAGGCGCTGGCCCCGGACGGTCGCAAAGAGCACCGCACAGGTGAACAGGAAGGCCGGAGCGAGCGCCGTGACCTTGGTCCCGGCGGCAAGACCGATCGCGAGGCCGCCGGCCGCCATCGCCCAGTCAGGGGAGATCCTGCCCCTGGGCTCGCTTCCGGTGCTTGAACGGTTGAGCATGAGCGCGACGGCAGAGAGGACCAGGGCTGCGGCCATGATG
>JRYG01000265.1_pt1 | contig 37925 bp, 38 predicted proteins | sample 235341 | NCBI WGS metagenome assembly JRYG01 (sample SAMN03074218, study PRJNA261478) | activated sludge metagenome | biome: Wastewater Treatment Plant; feature: Wastewater; material: Activated sludge; isolation source: activated biomass of a wastewater treatment plant treating hydrocarbon... ...
GAGAAGGTTGGCGAGAGCATTCAGAAAAAGGCGGGCCAGTAATGCAGAAATTCACCAGCTTGGATGGTTTGGTGGCGCCCATGGATCGCGCCAACGTGGATACCGACGCCATCATCCCCAAGCAGTTCCTGAAGTCGATCAAGCGGACGGGCTTTGGCCCGAATCTGTTTGACGAATGGCGATACCTGGACGTTGGACAGCCGGGGATGGATAACACCCATCGACCGGTGAATCCGGATTTCGTGCTGAATCAGCCCCGTTACCGGGGGGCGCAGGTTCTGCTGACGCGGGACAACTTTGGATGTGGGTCGTCCCGGGAGCACGCTCCCTGGGCGATCGAGGACTATGGTTTCCGGGTATTGATCGGAACGAGCTTTGCCGACATTTTTTTCAACAACTGCTTCAAGAATGGGTTGCTGCCCATTCGGTTGCCCGCGGTGGAAGTCGATGCCTTGTTCGCCCAGACGTTTGCCGAGCCGGGTTACAGGCTGAGAGTGAATCTCGAGGCGCAGACAGTGACGCGTCCGGACGGCAAGGTGCTGGGATTCGAAATTGATCCCTTCCGCAAGTACTGCCTGCTCAACGGCTTTGACGACATCGGACTGACTTTGCGGCACGCGGAGAAGATTCGCGAGTTCGAGGCCCGGCGCCGCATCGAGCAGCCTTGGCTGTTTGCGTGATCCGACCTGGGTCATCCAATATCAAAGAGAGAGATTGCATGAAAGTCTGTGTTCTGCCGGGTGATGGCATTGGCCCCGAAATCATGGGGCAGGCTCTGCGTGTGGTGGATGCCCTGCGCTCGGATGGCTTGAAGATCGAGACCGAAACTGCCTTGATCGGCGGTGCGGCGGTGGATGCGACCGGCAAACCCCTGCCGGAAGAAACCTTGAAACTGGGTCGGGAAGCCGATGCAGTGTTGCTGGCCGCAGTAGGAGGACCGCAGTATGACGTACTGCCGCGGGAGCAACGGCCCGAGCGGGGCTTGCTCGGCATCCGCAAGGAACTGAACCTGTTTGCCAACCTGCGGCCGGCGGTGCTCTACCCGGAGTTGGCGAATGCGTCGTCGCTGAAACCGGAGATTGTTGCCGGGCTGGATATTCTGATCGTCCGTGAATTGACAGGCGACATCTACTTCGGTCAGCCCCGTGGCATTGAGGTGCGCGGTGGAGAGCGGGTCGGGTTCAATACCATGATCTACTCGGAATCCGAGGTGCGCCGTATTGCCCACGTGGCGTTCCAGGCGGCGCAAAAGCGTGACCGCCGTCTGTGCTCGGTGGACAAGATGAATGTCCTCGAATGCACTCAGCTTTGGCGCGACGTGATGGAAGAAGTCGGCAAGGAGTATCCGGATGTTGCCCTGTCGCACATGCTGGTGGATAACGCCGCCATGCAGCTGGTGCGCAACCCCAAGCAGTTTGACGTGATGGTGACCGGCAATATCTTTGGCGACATCCTGTCCGACGAGGCATCCATGCTCACCGGCTCCATCGGAATGCTGCCCTCCGCTTCGCTCGACGAGAACAACAAGGGTATGTATGAGCCCATCCATGGCTCCGCGCCTGATATTGCTGGCAAGGGATTGGCCAATCCCTTGGCGATGATTCTATCGGTGGCGATGATGCTGCGTTATTCGCTCAACGAAGAGGCTGCCGCCGTTCGGGTTGAACGCGCGGTGAAAAAGGTGCTGGCCGACGGCTACCGGACGGGCGACATTTTTGAGCCGGGTACCCGCAAGGTGGGTACGGTCGAGATGGGCGATGCTGTGCTGGCAGCCCTGTGAAGCTGAACTGATTTCTAGATTGGGATGACGCTTATGAAGAAAGTTGGTCTGGTTGGCTGGCGCGGGATGGTCGGGTCGGTACTCATGCAGCGCATGGGCGAGGAGGGAGATTTCGCCCTGTTCGAGCCGGTGTATTTCTCCACGTCGGCAGCGGGCACGGCTGCCCCGGCCTTTGGTGGCAAGGAGGCCGGGCAGTTGCAGGACGCCATGTCCATCGATGCCTTGAAGCAGATGGATGTAGTCTTGACCTGCCAGGGGGGTGATTACACCAAGGAAGTGTTTCCCAAGTTGCGTGCTGCAGGTTGGAATGGCTACTGGATCGATGCCGCTTCCTCCCTGCGCATGGCGGACGATGCCATCATCGTGCTGGACCCGGTCAATCTCGGCGTCATCAAGGACGGGCTGGCTCGCGGAATCAAGAACTACATTGGCGGAAACTGTACGGTTTCGCTGATGCTCATGGGCTTGGGTGGGTTGTTCCAGAACGATCTGGTCGAGTGGGTTTCCGCGATGACTTACCAGGCTGCCTCCGGGGCCGGCGCGCAGAACATGCGCGAATTGTTGTCGCAGATGGGGGTGCTCCACGACGCGGTGAAGGCGCAGTTGGCAAGCCCGGCGTCAGCCATTCTTGATATCGACCGCAAGGTGGCTGAAACCATGCGTTCCGCCGATTTCCCCACGCGCAACTTCCGCAACACGCCCTTGGCTGGGTCGCTGATTCCATGGATCGACGTTCCGGTGGAGAACGGCCAGTCCAAGGAGGAATGGAAAGGCGGGGCAGAGTGCAACAAGATTCTTGGCAAGCCGGCATTCCGCACGCCTGGTAGCATCCCGATTGACGGGCTGTGTGTGCGAATCGGTGCCATGCGTTGCCACTCTCAGGGACTTACCATCAAACTCAAGAAGGATGTGCCGCTGGACGAGCTTGCTCAGATCATTGGCACGGCCAATGACTGGGTCAAGGTTGTGCCCAACGAGCGGGAAATCACCGAGCGGGAACTGACCCCTGCCGCCGTGACCGGCACGTTGACCATCCCCGTAGGCCGCCTGCACAAGCTGGCTATGGGGCCGGAGTATCTCGGCGCCTTTACTTGTGGCGACCAACTCCTCTGGGGGGCTGCCGAGCCCCTGCGCCGGATGCTGCGCATCCTGCTGGAGGCTTGATCATTTCACCTTTGTAACGGGCCGACGAATATTCGGCCCGTTCATCTCCTTCGCATTACACTCCTGGAATGTGGAAAAACCCGAACTAAGCAGGTTTTTCGTGTATTTTCGGGTGGTCGTTGTTCTCCCTTGTGATAAGCTGGTTTAGCTTGCAACGCTAACCTCATGATGTTATTTTAAGAATTAGCACACTGCTCCGCATGGGATAAGCGGCTGAGGAAACGACATGAATACGACTTTGAGAGCTTCGATTCTGGCGGCGCTGATTGCCGCGCTCCCCACAGTGGCTGGTGCGGCTGGTTTGGGGCGGTTGACTGTGCTAAGTGCGCTTGGGCAACCGCTCAAGGCAGAAGTGGAGCTCAATGCGTCGGCCGATGAGTTGAGTACTCTCACCGCCAAATTGGCCTCGCCTGAAGCGTTCAAACAGGCGGGGATCGAATTCGGGCCGGCTCTTTCCGGACTGAAGATTTCGGTGGATCGCAAGGGCGCGAGCCAAGGGGTGGTGCGGATCGCCAGCGACCGGCCGATCAACGAGCCCTTCCTCGATTTGTTGCTCGAATTGAACTGGGCGGGCGGGCGGCTCGTCCGGGAATACACGTTCCTGCTTGATCCCGCGGATGCAACCCCTGCCAAGCCGGTGCCAGCTCCGGTAGCGTTGCCGGAAGCAAAGCCCCCGGTGGCAACCCCGTCTGCCCCCAAGACCGAGGCGGAGCCCAAACTGAGCATTCCCGAGGAGCCCGCTCCCGCCGCTCAGACCAAGAGTACGGTGGCTGCCGCCAGCAAGGGCAAGAAGGGCAAGGCCGTGCGGGAGGTTGAACCAAAATCCGATGCAAAGCCGGAGGGGACGGCGTCCTCCGCTGGCACCTATACGGTCAAATCGGGTGACACCCTTGCCGGCATCGCCCACCGCAACATGGCTGAAGGCGTGTCCCTGGATCAAATGCTGGTGGCTTTGCTGAAGGGTAATGAAGACGCCTTTGTCGGCAAGAATATCAATCGACTCAAAACCGGCAAGATCCTGAATCTTCCTGATCAGACGGCAGCGCAGAGCGTGAGTGCGGCCGAGGCGCGCAAGATTGTTCGCGCCCAGGCGGCTGACTTCAATAGCTACCGTACCAAGGTTGCCTCTGCCGCGGCCGGGGCGGCTCCCGCCAAGGAAGACGTTGGCCAGCAGGAAGCCAAGGGAAAGATCACGCCGAAGGTCGAGGACAAGGCTCCCAAAGCGGCTGATCAGGATCGTGTGCAGGTTTCCAGGACCCAGCCGGCTGCTGGCAAAGCGAAGGGTGCCGAAGGCGCGGACAAGGGCCGCATGGCACTCGAAGAAGAGGTTGCCGCTAAAGACAAGGCCCTCAAGGAGGCTAATTCCCGGGTGGCTGAGTTGGAGCGTAATGTTCAGGAGCTGAACAAGCTGCTCGAACTGAAGAACCAGTCCTTGGCTGAGTTGCAAAAGCAAGCGCAGGGTGGCAAATCGCCTGCTGACGCGGCGAAGAAGGTCGAACCAGAAGCGAAGCCCGTGGTTCCGGCGCCGGTGGTTGCCGAGAAGCCCGCCGGTGCAGCTGGTGATGCCAAGCCTCCGGTTGAAGCTGCGAAGCCCGAGGTCAAGCCTGACGCGGTGAAGCCTGATGCACCACCCAAGCCGGAGACACCCAAACCACCTGTCAAGAAGCCGGTGCCGCTCCCCGAGCCAGAGGTTGAGGAACCCGGCATCGTTGAGCAGTTGATGGAGAATCCGGTTGCTCTGGCGGGTGGCGGCGGTATTTTGGCGTTGCTGCTTGGCTATTTTGGATTGCGGGCGCGTCAGAAGCGCAAGGCTGAAGCCGATGCCGTTGCGGAGCCCACGATCTCGGGCAACACGACGACCGGTACGCCGGCGCTGGATTCAGTGTTTGGTGCTGCGGGCGGTAGCATTGCCGATTCGAGTGGCAGTTCGATCCAGACCGACTTCTCGCAAGCGAGCATTGCCGCGGCCGAGAACGACGAAGGGGTCGATCCCGTTGCGGAGGCAGATGTCTATATTGCCTATGGCCGTGACGCCCAGGCGGAAGAAATTCTGCTCGAAGCGCTCAAGACCGAGCCGTCGCGTCATGCCATCCATCTCAAGTTGTTGGAGATCTATTCCCAGCGCAACAGCCCCAAGCAGTTTGAGACCATCGCTTCCGAGCTGTACAACCAGACGGGTGGTGTTGGTGCCGACTGGGAAAAAGCGGCCGCGATGGGGCAGCGGCTTGATCCGACCAATCCGCTCTATGGTGGAGATGGTCAGGAGGGTTCGGGACTTGGCGGTGTGGCCACGGCTGCGGTGACTGGAGCTGCTGCATGGGCGGGAGGTCAGGCGCAAGCCGCAAAAGACGCTGTCACAGATTTTCTGTCGCCGGCCGCCTCGGAGCCTGCGGTACCGAAAGTCGATATCGACCTGGGGCTGGAAATGCCGGAGTCGAAGCCTGCCGTTTCGAGTTTGTCCGTCATGGATACAGCTGCCGGTGGTGGCAAGACCGAGCCCAAGATGTCGCTGGATTTCGATCTCGGTGAGACTGTGACCGAATCGGGCAAGGGACCGATGGCTGACCTCAGCTTTGATCTGGCGGAGCCGGCTGCGACGCCTGCCGCGAAACCTCAGGTGGATCTCTCATCCATTGATCTGGATTTGGGCGATGCCGCGGCGGCGAGTGCCCCGAGCCAAGTGCCCGCGCTGGATAGCGCGGCCTTCGGCGAGGTGGCGACCAAGCTCGAGCTTGCGAAAGCCTATGAAGAGATGGGGGATAAAGAAGGTGCCCGGGAGTTGCTGGGTGAGGTGTTGCAGGAAGGTAATCCCGATCAACAGGCCCAGGCAAAGGCGATGCTCGGCAAACTCGGCTGAGCGGGTGGGTATGGATCGTGAACGGGCAGGGGAATCCCTGCCCGTTTGTTTTTTTCAGGGCATGATGCATCCGGGAATTCTGTTGCTCAGTTGGGTTGCGGGGTTGGCTGCGTATCAAGTGCTCCATGGGCGTGGTGCCTTGGTGGGAGCCCTGGTTTTAACAGGGTTGGCCTGGGCAAGGGGGGCTGCTGTTCTGGCGCAACTTGTGTTTCGCTCCCGTTGGCTGTTTGTCATGCTAGGTGTTGTGTACGGGTGGCAAACCCCGGGCACTCGCCTCGCGGCAGGACTGGGGATCGGCGTGAGTCGGGAGGGGGTGGTCCTGGCGGTGGAGGAGGCGGCCCGTTTGCTGGGGTGTCTCGCCTGGGTGGCGTTGTTGCTCAACGTGTTGCCTTTGTCGCGACTAGTGGCTGGGCTTACTTGGGTGTTCCAGGCGGTCTCGGGCGTAGCTGGGTGGCGTGAGCGTTCTTCGCTTCGGCTGGCGTTGCTGCTCGAGTATCTGCGACGCCCTGTGTCCGCAGCCAATCTGATTGACTGGTTGGAGGGCAAAGGCGCCCACGATGAATTGCGCAATGTATGGGTTGAGCCGCTACCGGCACCTCGAATCAATGATTGGGGAATGCTGGCACTTGCTTGGGGCGGGTTTGCTGTGGCTTTGGCTTGGGGGGCGGCGGTGTGAGAATCGCTCTCGGTGTCGAGTACGACGGCGCGCCGTTTGAGGGCTGGCAGTCGCAGCCTCATGGCCGGACGGTGCAGGATGTGCTTGAAAAGGGGCTGGCCGCAATCGCCGGGCATCCCGTGCGGCTCGGTTGCGCGGGCAGGACGGACGCCGGCGTTCATGCGAGTGGACAAGTCGCCCATTTCGATACCCATGCCGTGCGCCCCGTCAATGCATGGGTAAGAGGGGTGAATCGGTTCCTCCCCTCCGGGGTGGCCGTGCGCTGGGCTAGAGAAGTTTCGCCCGAGTTTCATGCGCGTTTCTCCGCGCTCGGGCGAAGGTACTGTTATCTGTTGCTGGATGCTCCCGTTCGTCCGGCATTGCAGCACGGGCGGGTGGGATGGTTCCACCGGCCCTTGAATGTGGATGCGATGGCCCGGGCTGCTGGCTGCTTGCCGGGCACGCATGATTTCAGCTCTTTTCGGGCGGCGGGTTGTCAGGCGCGCTCTCCGATCAAGGAAATGCGGGAAGTGCAGGTCTACCGGCACGGGCCGGTGGTGGTGTTTGAGTTCGCGGCCAGTGCTTTCCTGCATCACATGGTGCGCAACCTGGTGGGGGCACTCGTTTACGTGGGTTCAGGTCGCCGACCGGAAGAGTGGTTGGGCGACGTATTGGTGGCGAGGGACCGAAGTCTCGCTGCGCCAACTTTTGATCCCGGGGGGCTGTACTTCACGGGCGTGGATTATCCGGAGCACTGGAACTTGCCGTCCGGGGATCGTATGATCGCGCCTCTTCCGTTGCTGATGGGGGCTTCGCGTTGAATCGGACCCGAGTCAAGATATGTGGCATCACGCGGGTCGAGGATGCTCTCGCTGCGGTCGAGGCGGGGGCGGATGCCATTGGATTGGTCTTCTACCCGCCCAGTCCACGGTATGTCGACATTGAGCAAGCGCGGGCGATTGTTCTCGCGCTGCCTCCCTTTGTGTCGGTAGTGGGCTTGTTCGTGAACGCGGAACCAGGTCGGGTGCGTGAAACCTATGCGTCTGTGCCCCTGCAATGGCTGCAGTTTCACGGAGACGAGGATCCCGCTTATTGCCGTGCCTTCGGGCGCCCCTATATCCGGGCGGCTCGGATGAGGGCGGGGGTCGATCTGTTAGAATACGCCCGAAATTTTGCCGATGCTTCGGGTTTGCTGCTGGATGCTTTCGTTGAGGGCTACGGCGGTGGCGGCAAGACTTTCGACTGGTCGCTGATCCCCCAAGCGTTGCCCCTGCCGGTTGTGCTTTCCGGTGGGCTGGAAGTGGCAAACGTAGGGGATGCGATCAGTCGCGTCAAGCCTTGGGCCGTGGACGTCAGCAGTGGCGTCGAGGCTGCCAAGGGCATCAAGGATCACGGAAAGCTGCGCGCTTTCATCGCTGAGGCGAGACATGCAGATGGGCGATACGCCATATAACCTGCCGGACGCGGCGGGCCATTTCGGCCCTTACGGCGGCGTATTTGTTGCCGAGACCCTCATCCCCGCGCTGGCGGAATTGCGCCAGGCGTACGAAGAGTGCCAGCGCGATCCGGGCTTTCGCGCGGAATTCGAGTATGAGCTTAAGCACTACGTTGGCCGTCCAAGCCCGATCTATCACGCGCGGCGCTGGTCCGATACGCTGGGTGGCGCGCAGATTTTCCTGAAGCGGGAGGATCTCAACCATACCGGCGCTCACAAGGTCAACAACTGCATTGGCCAAGCGCTGCTGGCGCGGCGCATGGGCAAGCCGCGGGTGATCGCTGAAACCGGGGCGGGACAGCACGGTGTGGCCACGGCCACTGTGGCGGCGCGGTATGGCATGGAGTGCGTGGTGTACATGGGCTCGGAAGACGTCCAGCGCCAGGCTGCGAACGTGTATCGCATGAAGCTGCTCGGGGCTACCGTGGTCCCGGTCAACTCCGGCTCGCGCACCCTGAAAGACGCCTTGAATGAGGCCATGCGGGACTGGGTGACCAATGTGGCCAACACTTTTTACATCATCGGCACGGTGGCGGGGCCTCATCCATACCCGATGATGGTGCGGGATTTTCAGAGCGTCATCGGCGAGGAGTGCCGGGTGCAGATGCCGGAACTCGTCGGGCGGCAGCCGGATGCAGTGATAGCGTGTGTAGGAGGAGGATCCAATGCGATGGGGATCTTTTATCCCTACATCAATGAACCGTCGGTTCGGCTGATTGGTGTCGAGGCCGGTGGTAATGGTCTTGACACGGGGGCTCACGCGGCTTCGCTCACTGCCGGGCGGCCCGGTGTGTTGCACGGGAATCGTACGTATCTGCTGCAGGATGAGAATGGCCAGATCATTGAAACGCACTCGGTGTCGGCGGGGCTGGATTATCCCGGGGTGGGGCCCGAACATGCGTGGCTCAAGGATAGCAGCCGGGCGGAATACGTGACTGTCACCGACGAAGAGGCCTTGGCAGCGTTCCACTCCCTGTGCCGTCTGGAGGGCATCATCCCGGCGCTGGAATCTTCCCACGCACTTGCCTATGCGGCCCGTCTGGCGCCCACTTTGTCCAAGGACCAAGTGTTGTTGGTCAACCTTTCCGGCCGGGGCGACAAGGACATGCATACCGTCGCCGCCCGCTCCGGTATCGAATTCTGAGCCGTTCATGTCCCGAATTCCTTCAACTTTTGAGCGTCTTGCCCATCAAGGGCGCAAGGCGCTGATTCCCTTTATTACCGCCGGAGACCCCGATCCCGGGCTTACCGTGACCCTGATGAACGCGCTTGTTGCGGGTGGCGCTGATGTGATCGAGTTGGGTGTTCCGTTCTCCGATCCCATGGCGGACGGCCCCACCATCCAACGCGCGTCCGAGCGTGCGCTCAGGAAAGGCGTGGGGCTGAGGCAGGTATTGCAGATGGTGCGGGCGTTCCGGGAAGGGGACGAATGCACTCCGGTGGTTCTCATGGGGTATGCCAACCCTTTGGAAGCTTATGGCATTGCGCAGTTTGTGCGGGATGCGGTGTCCTGCGGTGTCGATGGAGTATTGATCGTCGATTACCCGCCGGAGGAGTGCCGGGAGTTCGCATCGATTTGCAAAGGGGCCGGGCTGGACCCCATCTTCCTGTTAGCGCCTACTTCCAGCGAGCAGCGTTTCCGGGACGTGGCCGAGGCGGGTAGTGGATACATTTACTATGTGTCTCTCAAGGGGGTGACGGGTTCGGCTCACCTGGACGTGGCCGCGGTTGCCGAGCGTATCCCCCGCATTCGCGAGCTGGTGGGGATGCCTGTCGGAGTGGGGTTCGGTATCCGTGATGGCGAAGGTGCGCGCAGGGTCGCCGAGGTGGCCGATGCGGTGGTGATTGGCAGCCGCCTGATCGAAGAACTGGAACAGTCCGCGGCAGGGACGGAGGAGGCTCGCCTGCGTGCGTTCATTGCCTCCATCCGCGCGGCGATGGATGGTCAGCTTGTGAGCGGGGAGGCGAGCGCGTGAGTTGGTTGAACAAGTTGCTGCCGCCCAAGATCAAGCGGGCGGAGTCGGTACAGCGCAAATCGGTTCCGGAGGGGCTTTGGTGCAAATGCCCGGCGTGCGAAGCCGTGCTTTATCGCTCGGATCTGGAGAACAATCTGAGCGTTTGTCCCAAGTGCAGCCATCACCATCGCGTGAAGGCCCGGGCACGCCTGGACCTGCTCCTGGATCCGGAAGGCCGCTTTGAGATCGGCGCCGAGGTACTTCCCGTTGATCCGCTGAAGTTTAAGGACAGCAAGCGTTACCCCGATCGGCTGAATGGCGCCAATGAAGACACTGGCGAGAACGATGCGTTGGTGGTCATGCAGGGCGCGATCAAGACGGTTCCGGTGGTTGTAGCGGCCTTCGAGTTCGAGTTCCTGGGCGGCTCCATGGGGTCAGTGGTGGGCGAGCGGTTTGTGCGCGGCGTCAGGGCTGCGGTTGAGCAATCCCTGCCCTTTGTGTGTGTGACGGCCTCGGGGGGGGCTCGCATGCAGGAGGGGCTGTTTTCCCTGATGCAGATGGCCAAGACCACGGCTGCCCTCACCTGGCTGTCCGAGCGGCGCCTGCCATTCATTACCCTGCTCTCCGATCCAACCATGGGCGGGGTATCGGCGTCGTTCGCCTTCATGGGAGACGTCGTTCTGGCCGAGCCGGGTGCCCTCATCGGATTTGCCGGCCCGCGGGTGATTGAGCAAACCGTGCGGGAGAAGCTGCCTGCGGGTTTCCAGCGTTCTGAATTCCTGCTCGAAAAGGGCGCCATCGACATGATTGTGGACCGGCGGGAAATGCGCGACAAACTTGCTGCGCTCCTGACGCTGCTGCAACGTCAGCCAGCCCTCTGATTCAACTGACAGTTCGGTGCTGCACATGAGTCATTCCTGGTCGTTGGACGACTGGCTGACGCACATGGAGTCTATCCATCATCAGCCGATCGCCCTCGGGCTGGAGCGGGTGCTGGAAGTGCGCCAAGCGTTGGGAGGCAGTCAGCCCTTCGTGGTGGTAGCGGTGGCTGGCACGAATGGCAAGGGCTCGACCTGCGCCATGCTGGACTGCATCCTGAGGGCCGCGGGCTATCGCGTGGGTGTGTATGCATCTCCTCACTTGCTTCGCTACAACGAGCGGGTGCGGGTCGCTGGACAAGCGGTGGATGATGCAGCACTCTGCGCCGCTTTCGCCAAGGTTGAGGCGGCGCGAGGCAATACGCCTCTCACCTATTTTGAGTTCGGCACCCTGGCTGCGTGGCTGGTGTTTGAACAGGCGTGCGTGGATGTAGCCATCCTGGAAGTCGGGATGGGGGGGCGCCTGGATGCGGTGAATGCCTTCAACGCAGACTGTGGCATCGTGACCAGCGTCGATCTGGACCACCAGGCTTTTCTGGGCAATGACCGGGAGCAGATCGGCTATGAAAAGGCCGGGATCTTTCGCACCGGCAAACCGGCCATTGTTTCCGACCCGGCCCCCCCCCGAAGCGTCGTGGAATACGCCCTCAAGATCGGGGCGCAACTCCTTGTCAGTGGTCAGGATTTCGGGTTCACGGGGGATCGTTCCCAGTGGCATTACTGGAACCGTAAGGGGCGCAGGCCTGCAATGGCTTATCCTGCGCTGCGCGGCGCCAATCAACTGCTCAATGCCAGCGGTGCATTGGCCGCGCTCGATTGCCTGAAAGAGCGGCTGCCGGTGAGCATGCAGGACATCCGGCTCGGTTTGATGCTGGTTGAGCTCCCCGGGCGATTCCAGGTGCTGCCGGGGCGTCCTGCCATCGTGCTGGATGTTGCGCACAATCCTCATGCGGCAGCGGTATTGGCTGACAATTTAAGTAACATGGGCTTCTTCCCGGAGACTTATGCCGTATTGGGGATGCTGGGCGACAAGGACGTGGACGGTGTTGTTCGCGCCGTTCAGGGTCGGGTGGACCATTGGCTGCTGACCGATTTGGATGGGCCCCGCGCGGCTTCCGCGGCACAACTGGCTCAAGCGCTTGAACGAACCGGTGCTGGCGGTGATGTCAGTCTGTTCGCATCTGCGGAAGCGGCTCTGGCAGCGGCGAAAGACCGGGCAGGCGAAAGTGATAGAATCGTGGTCTTCGGATCTTTTCTAACGGTTGCCGGTGCAATGCGTGCCGAAGGCCTCGTTCCCCACCTGCAGTGACATTCATGGCCGAAGAAGATCGCCAACTCGAATTCAAGAAGAGAGCGCGCCGCCGGTTGGTTGGCGCGGTGGCGTTGGCGCTGACCGGGGCCGTCGTACTGCCCTTGGTGATGGAGGGGGAACCTCGCCAGTCCAACCATAGTATCCAGATGCGCATCCCCGGGCAGGATGCGCCGCCGCCCATGGAAGGCGGCGACAACAAGCCGATGAGCGAGCCTGATAGCGGCAGCGTGAAACCTGCTGAAGAGCCGGGCAAAAGTGTTGCGAAGGCACAGCCGCCCGCCGCGGCGGCTGCCGCGCAAACCAAGGCTTCGCCCTCCGGTGCGCCCCTGGCTCCGGCGATTGCTCCGCCCCCCGAGAAGAAGCCGCCCGCCAAGGCCGACAACAAGCCCGTGAAAGCCGATGCCGCGAAAGCTCAAGAGGCTGCGGATAAGGAACGCAAGGCGGCCGAGATGGCGGCCCGGGAGAAGCGCGAGGCGGAGTCGCGTGTGAAGCGGGAGCGCGAAGCTGAAGCCGAAGCAGCAAAGGCCAAGCAGCGGCAGGAACGCGAGCAGGCGGAGTTGAAGGCCAGGCGCGAAGCTGAGCAGGAAGCGAAAGCCAAGGCCAAGCGTGAGGCTGAACTCGAGGCCAAGATCAGAGGCGAGAAAGAAGCCGCCGCAAAAGCCAAAGCCGATGCGGCAGGGGCGGCTGGTGATGGCCAGCGGTTCGTGGTGCAGCTGGGGACTTTTTCCGATCCCGCCAACGCTCGACAGTTGCAGGAAAAACTCAAGGCACAGGGGTTTACCGTGACGGTTGAAACCATTGGCAGTGGCGCTGACGCCAAGACACGGGTTCGCCACGGGCCCTTTGACAGCCGTGCAGCTGCAGAGAAAGCTCGGGAACAGATCAAGCGGGCCGGGGTGGCGGGTGTCATTGCGACTCGATGAGCCGGGATGACGTATTTCGATTACGGTGTAGCGGGCATCCTGGGTGTGTCCTTGTTGCTGGGCATCATGCGGGGGTTGGTTTCCGAGGTTCTCGCGTTGGCGGCTTGGGTTCTGGCTGCGATAGCAGCCAAGGCGTTTGGCGCGGAAGTCGGGCAGGCGCTGCTAGGGGGTTGGGTGCGCGAACCGCTCATCTGGACTGCCGGCGGCGTTGGCGTAGTCTTCGTGGCGGTGCTGTTTCTGGCAGGGCTGGCGAAGCTGATGCTGCGCGGCGGCATTCATGCTCTTGGACTCGGGCCGCTGGATCGGCTTCTGGGGGCGATTTTTGGAGCAGCACGGGGTGGGGTGATCGTGCTGGTGTTGGTAGCGGTAGGGGGGATGACCCAGGCGCCCCGGGCTCCGTGGTGGCAGCAGTCAAAATTGGCTCCACCGTTGGAGACTGTGGTGCTCTCTCTGCGGCCTTGGCTTCCCTCCGCGTTGGCCGGACAGATTCGTTTTTATCGTTGAAGGGCTCCGATGTGCGGGATATTGGGGGTCGTAGCGACCTCGCCAGTTAATCAGCTACTGTACGATGGACTCCAGGTGCTACAGCACCGGGGGCAGGATGCTGCCGGGATTGCCACTGCCGAAGGTGGTCGTTTCCACATGCACAAGGGTTCCGGGTTGGTACGCGATGTCTTCCGCACCCGCAACATGCGTAACCTGGCGGGGAACTGGGGGATCGCCCATTGTCGTTACCCGACTGCGGGGTCGGCCTACAACTCGGCCGAAGCTCAGCCCTTTTACGTGAATTCCCCGTTTGGGCTGATGTTGGCCCACAACGGCAACCTCACCAATGCGGTGGAGTTGAAGCAGGAGATGTTCCTGCAGGATTTGCGGCACATGAATACCAACTCGGATTCAGAAGTGCTGCTCAATGTTCTGGCGCATGAACTGCAAGCCGCTGCAAAGGGCTATCGGGTCGATGAAGAGGCCATCTTCCGGGCAGTTGCGGGGGTTCATCGACGGGTGCGGGGCGCCTATGCGGTGGTAGTGATGATTTCCGGTTTTGGCCTGCTGGCATTCCGTGACCCCTACGGCATCAGACCGCTGGTTGTGGGCCGGAACGAGACGCCCCTGGGGATGGAGTACCTTGTGGCGAGCGAAAGTGTGGCGCTGGATACGCTGGGCTTTGCGCTCATGCGGGATGTGGCGCCAGGCGAGGCCGTCTTGGTGGATATGAGCGGCAAGTTCTCCGCCCGCCAATGTGCCGAGAAGACCCACCATACACCGTGCATGTTCGAGTATGTGTACCTGGCTCGGCCCGATTCACTGATGGATGGTATTTCGGTGTATGAGAGCCGGGTGAAGATGGGGGAGTATCTGGCGCGAAAGATCCGGCAAACCTGTCCGCACATCCAGATCGACGCGATCATTCCCATTCCGGATTCGAGCCGACCTTCAGCGCTGGAGCTGGCGAGTCATCTCGGGGTGCCGTACCGCGAAGGGTTCGTCAAGAACCGCTATATCGGCCGCACCTTCATCATGCCCGGCCAGGCGACGCGCAAGAAATCGGTGCGGCAGAAGCTCAACGCCATCAGCCAGGAGTTTCGGGGCAAGAATGTGTTGCTGATCGACGATTCGATCGTTCGTGGCACCACCAGCCGGGAAATCGTGCAGATGGCCAGGGACGCGGGCGCGCTTCGGGTGTATTTCGCTTCGGCTGCACCGCCTGTCCGCTATCCCAACGTGTATGGCATTGACATGCCAACCCGGGAGGAGCTGATCGCCTCCGATCGTTCTGATGAGGAAATTCGGGCGGAGATTGGTGCCGATGCCCTGATCTACCAGGATCTGGAGGATCTCAAGCTGTCGGTGCGGTCGGTGAATCCGACGATCTCGAGTTTTGAAACCTCCTGCTTCGACGGCATTTACGTGACCGGAGACATCACCAAGGAGTATCTCTTCGGCGTGGAGAATCAGCGCAAAGGTGGCGCTTCTGCTGCCCATGCGGACGACCAGGAGGGGCAGGGCGGACAGATGGACCTGAACCTCATGGCAAATCACGATAGTCAATAAGTGCCTTCATCGTGCTGAGGCAGGGCGGCCCACGTGGCGGCCTACTCGAGCGCAATTCGGTCTGATGACCCGCTGCGGATGGCTCTGGCGGGTTTTTTCTTTAGGGAGCAGAGCTTGGACAGCTACCATCCGGACACCCTGGCGGTACGTGCGGGCCAGGCCCGAAGCCAGTTTAACGAGCACAGTGAAGCCCTTTACCTGACCTCCAGCTTCGTTTTCGACAACGCGGCCCAAGCAGCAGCCCGCTTCTCGGGCGAGGAGGACGGCAATGTGTACGCCCGCTTTACCAATCCCACGGTGACCATGCTTCAGGAGCGGCTGGCCGCGCTTGAGGGGGCAGAGGCATGTATTGCCACTGCCTCGGGCATGTCGGCGATCCTGGCGATGATCATGGCCTTACTGAAGGCGGGCGACCACATTGTGGCTTCGCGGAGCATCTTTGGCGCCACCCAGCAGCTCTTGGGGGGCATCCTTTCGCGGTTTGGCGTCAGCACCACATTTGTTGAGGCGACCGATCCGGCAGGGTACCGGGGGGCGATGCAGTCCAACACGCGCTTGGTGTTCATCGAGACGCCGTCCAATCCGCTCACCGAGATCGTCGATGTGGCGGCTGTTGCCGAGGTTGCCCATGGGGCGGGCGCCTGGCTGGCGGTAGACAATTGCTTCTGTACGCCGGCGCTGCAACGGCCACTGGACTTGGGGGCTGATCTGATCGTCCATTCCGCCACCAAGTATCTGGATGGTCAGGGCCGTGTTCTGGGAGGTGCAGTCCTCGGTCGCCGCGTGCTGATGGATGAAGTCTTCAAGTTCTTGCGCACGGCGGGGCCGAGTTTGTCCCCGTTCAACGCCTGGGTGATCCTGAAAGGGCTGGAAACATTGGGCATTCGCATGCAGGCGCAGTCCGCCAACGCCTTGGCGCTCGCCCGGTGGCTGGAAGCCCATCCCGCCGTGGAGCGTGTGTACTATCCGGGACTGGAATCGCATCCCCAGTTCGAACTGGCCTCCCGGCAGCAGCGCAGCGGGGGCGCCATCGTGTCGTTCCAGGTCCGTGGCGGTCGCAATGGAGCATGGGGGGTTGTGGACAACACCCGTCTGCTGTCGATCACCGCCAATTTGGGCGATACCAAGACGACGATCACCCACCCGGCGAGCACGACCCATGGACGGATATCGGCTGAGGCTCGGGAGGCCTCCGGGATCACCGAAGGGCTGTTGAGAATTGCCGTGGGTTTGGAGGATGTCTCCGATCTGCAGACGGATCTCGCCAGGGGCCTTGATCTGCTGGTTGCCGGATAACTTTGGGACGGCTCGAGCGCCGGGTCGGCGAACCGCACCGGGGACCATGGGGAACGCGCTATTCGGCCTGCAGGGCTGTGCAGGCAATATGGGCGGGCGTTTACAAGGGTGCGCTGCAGAAACTGAGCTTCGCGCCGTCGTGGCGGAGCCAGACTGCCCTGTCCCGCCAGTCCGGCACGACCCAGCGCTCCGCTGGCTTACCCTCGAGATCAAAATGATGCGCACCGGGGCGATGCGTGTGGCCATGGATGATTCGTTGGCAACCCGCGCTGCGCATGGATTCCAGGACGGCCGTTTCGTTGGCGTCCATGATCTCGGCTGATTTCTCCTGCTTGGCGACTTCGCTTTGGCGACGCAGGGCCTCAATCATGGCTTTGCGCTCAGCCAGGGGGCGCAGCAGGAACCGGGTTTTCCAGTCGGGGGAGCGAACCTCCTGGCGGAAGGTTTGATAGGCTTCGTCGTCGGTACATAACGCGTCGCCATGGCTGAGCAGGGTTGGGACACCCCCCAGCGAAACCTGGCTCGGATCGGCAAGCAAGGTGGAGCCGCTCGCCCGGGCGAATGCCTCGCCGAGCAGAAAATCCCGATTTCCGTGCATGACGGCGACCCGTGTGCCTCGGCGGCCAAGTGCTGACAACGCGCTGCATATGGTTTGGTTGAACGGGTCGGCCAGATCGTCGTCCCCCGCCCAGTACTCGAACAGGTCGCCCAGGATATACAGTGTTTCAGCTTCCCCCGCCTGCTCGGAAAGGAAGCCGAGAAAGGCTTCGGTAATGGCGGGCCGCGTCGGGCACAGATGAATGTCAGCAATCAGCAGATCCACACGCGGCCCGTATCTGGTTTCAGACCACTTCGGCACGTTCAATCACAACGTTTTCGCGCGGAACGTCCTGGTGAAAGCCCTTGTTGCCGGTTTTTACCTTGCGGATCGTGTCCACAACGTCCATGCCCTCGACGACCTTGCCAAATACGCAATACCCCCAACCGTTGGCGTTTGCAGCCTTGAAATTGAGGAAATCGTTATCCACCACGTTGATGAAGAACTGGGCGGTAGCGGAGTGGGGATCACTGGTCCGTGCCATGGCGATGGTGCCACGATCATTCTTGAGGCCATTGTCCGCCTCGTTCTTGATGGGCGCCTGCGTGGGCTTTTGCTGCATGTCCGGGGTGAAGCCGCCGCCCTGGATCATGAAGCCATCGATCACCCGGTGAAAAATAGTGTTGTCGTAATGTCCAGCTTCCACATAGGCCTGGAAGTTACGGCTGGACTCGGGGGCCTTGTCGCTATCGAGTTCGATGGCGATGACACCGTGGTTAGTGTGCAGCTTGATCATGGGATCTCCGTGGGGTTATTGCCCGGCCTGCAGAAGCCGGACTGATTCGATGATGACGGGTTTGACGGGGACGTTCTGGTGCGAGCCGGAATTGCCGGTGGGGACTTTACCGATTTTCCGAACCACGTCGAGCCCCTGGGTGACCTTGCCGAATACCGCGTAGCCCCAGCCATCGAACGAGGGATAGTCAAGCCGGTTGTTATCTACCAGATTTACGAAGAACTGGGCACTGGCGGAATGCGGATCCCGGGTGCGGGCCATTGCCAAAGTGCCAATCTCGTTGCGCAAGCCGTTGCGGGCTTCGTTTTGGATGGGGGCGCGGGTGGGCTTTTCTTCCAATTTCTCGTTGAATCCCCCACCTTGAATCATGAAGCCGTCGATAACCCGGTGGAAGATGGTTCCATTGAAGAAATTCTCGTTCACGTACTGCAGAAAGTTATCCACCGTCTTGGGTGCTTTTTCGGGGTAGAGCTCGGCTCGCATGACACCCATATTGGTCTTGATTTCGACCAGGGGATTGGCGGCAAACGCCGAAACGCAGGTGGCGAGACAGGTCACAAGTGCCAGAAGCGTCTTCTTCATGTTTGATTGATCTCCAGATGCTGTGAACAGCGAAGAGGGGAAACCTCATCCCGTGATGGCTCAGCGACGGGCACCGCCGAGCATTTCGCGCAACAGCGCGAGCTTGCGCTTAGACGCTGCGGTGTTAGCGCCCAGTTTCGCTGCCCGATCGTAGGACTGGGCAGCCAGGGTGGCGTACACGTCACCCAGGTTTTCATGGGCCGTGCCGTAACCCGGATTGTTGCGCACCGCATTCTGCAGCGCCTCGAGTGCCAGATCGTAACGTTGCTGGTTGCTGTAGAGGACCGCCAGATTGTTGTAGGGCTCCGGCAACTCCGGGAAATCGACGGTTAGCTGGTGGAACACGGCGATGGCTTCTTCGTTCCTGCCTTTGTCTGAAAGCAAAACCGCTTTCAAGAAACGGGCCTGGGCGTCAGCGGGCTGCACGACGATGCGCCCGTCCAAGGCTCTTAACGCATCGTCGATGCGGCCTTTGCTGGCGAGCTCGCGGACTTCAAGCAAGGGGTCGGAGGGCTCGGCGCCGTAAGTTCCGCCGGAGGCGATGCAGGCCGTCAAGGCCCACAGGGACAGCCAAAAGACGCGAAAATTCATTGTGCTATACTGCCCGGCCCTTGGTAAAAGGCCCTATTCTAGCAAGGTTCGGCCTGATCCTCCGCGTCAGCGGAGTCAGCCTTCGCGATTCTTCCGGCCGCTGTGTGAACATGCTCAAGATCTACAATTCCCTCGCCCGTCAGAAACAAGACTTTCATCCGATCGAGCCCGGCCGGGTCCGCATGTATGTGTGCGGGATGACCGTCTATGACTATTGCCACCTCGGTCATGCGCGAGTTCTGGTGGTGTTCGACATGGTTGCGCGGTGGCTCAGGGCCTTGGGCTACCAGGTAACCTATGTGCGCAACATCACGGATATCGACGACAAAATCATCCGCAGAGCCCAGGAAAACGGGGAGAGTATTCGCGCCTTGACGGAGCGCTACATCGGCTACATGAACGAGGATTCCGACGCGTTGGGCGTGTTGCGGCCGGACCACGAACCCCGGGCTACCGACTATGTGGCCCAGATGCAGAACCTGATTGGCCGGCTGCAGGATAATGGGCTGGCCTACGTGGCGGATAACCACGATGTGTGCTACTCGGTTCGCAAGTTCGAGGGTTACGGCAAGCTTTCGGGCAAGTCGTTGGACGAATTGCGGGCCGGGGAACGGGTCGGGGTGGCAGAGGGCAAGCAGGATCCGCTGGATTTCGTGCTCTGGAAGCATGCGAAGGCGGATGAGCCGGCGGATGCCAAGTGGACTTCCCCCTGGGGTGAGGGCCGGCCTGGCTGGCACATCGAATGCTCCGCCATGAGTTCGGAATTGCTGGGCAAGCAGTTCGATATCCACGGGGGCGGTCAGGATTTGCAGTTTCCCCATCACGAGAACGAAATTGCCCAGTCTGAGGGTGCGCATCAGTGCTCATTCGTGAATTACTGGATGCACAATGGTTTCGTGCGAGTGGATAACGAGAAGATGTCCAAATCCTTGGGCAATTTTTTCACCATCCGGGATGTGCTCACGCAATACGATGCCGAGGTGGTACGGTTCTTCATCCTTCGTGCGCACTACCGTAGTCCGCTTAACTACTCCGATGCTCACCTGGAAGACGCGCGGGCCTCTTTGTCCCGGCTCTACACGGCGCTGCGCAATGTCGCGCCCGTTGCCAGCGAGCCGGACTGGAACGAAGCTCACGGGGTGCGCATGCGCGCGGCAATGGATGACGACTTCAATACGCCGGAAGCGGTTGCGGTGCTGTTTGATCTGGCGACTGAGGTGAATCGCACCCGCAGTGGCGTATTGGCCGGGCAGCTCAAGGCGCTGGCCGGGGTGATGGGGTTGCTGCAACGGGACCCGTCAGCGTTTCTGCAGGCAGGTGTCTCGGAAGGGCTGAAATCGGAGGAGATTGAAGCGCAGATCGCGGCACGAGCTGCAGCCAAGAAAGCCCGGAATTTTGCTGAGGCGGACCGGATTCGTGCAGAACTCACTGCCGCAGGCATCGTCTTGGAAGACAAGCCGGGTGGCGTGACGGAATGGCGGCGGGCCTGAGCCCGGTGGGTGTAAGGTAGGCCGTGTTACTTAATACTGCGGACGCGACGACAGGTTGGCCGTAATGCGCTACGTGAAGATCAAGTCAATATGGCAGGGCCACCGCAACTGCGCGGACTGCACCATTCGCCAGTCCACCGTTTTCGCGGATCTTGAGGGGGACGATCTTGCGCTGCTACACGAGCGTGTCGACCACCTGGATTTTCCCCGGGGGGCGGTGCTGTTCCACATGGGGGCGGCGCCGGACGGCCTGCACATCATCCGGGACGGGGCAGTGAAACTCGTGCGCTACACCCCGGACGGCGATCAGCGGATCGTACGCGTGGTTCGGCCTTACGACGTGGTCGGGCTCGAGGCGGCCTTGGGTGAAGCCTATGACTGCACCGCCGTGGCGGTGACGCCGGTGTCGGTATGCCGGGTTGCCCTCGAGTCGGTGGCCCGTTTGATGGACGATACGCCTCGTTTGCACCGCAAGCTGATGGAGCGCTGGCATGTGGCCTTGAGCGAGGCGGATGCGTGGCTGGCGGAACTGGCTGGTGGAACCACGCCGGTGCGTACCCGGATTGCCCGCCTGCTTTTGCGCCTGCGTACCTTTCCCGCGAGCGCGCAGATTTACCGCTTTCCCCTCGAAGACATCGGCGCAATGCTGGGCATCACGGTGGAGACCGCCAGCCGGGTGCTATCCCAGATGCGGCGGGACGGTGTCCTGGTCGAGGACGAGGGGCGCCGCACCTATCTGGCAGACGTGGCGCGACTGGAGCAGATCGCCGAGGGCGAGAGTTACTGAGCGGCGCTTGTCAGGCAACCCCGGCGGGTGCCGGGGGTTGCCGTCAGCTGAAGAAATCCTTCACCTTGTCCATCCAGCTCTTGGAGCGCGGATTGTGTCGTGCCGAGTCCTTCTGGCTCAGGGAGTCGAATTCCCGCAGGAGTTCCTTCTGCTGCTCGGTGAGATTCACCGGCGTTTCCACCACCACGTGACACATCAGATCGCCGGCTGCTGAACTGCGCAGACCCCGGATGCCCTTGCCCCGCAGGCGGAATACCTTGCCGGACTGGGTTTCGGCCGGTATGCGGATGCTGGCGGCCCCATCCAGGGTGGGAATCTCGATTTCACCGCCGAGTGCCGCCGTGGTAAAGCTGATGGGCATTTCGCAGTGCAGATCGTTCCCATCCCGCTGGAACACCGGATGCGGGCGGATGCTGATCTGAACGTAAAGATCCCCGGGCGGGCCGCCATTGACACCGTGCTCACCTTCGCCGGAAAGGCGGAGGCGATCACCCTCATCGATCCCTGCGGGGATCTTAACCGTCAGGGTCTTGTGCTGCTTGATGCGTCCGCTTCCGTGACAGGTGGTGCAGGGGTCGGGAATGTAACGGCCGGTACCGTGGCACTTGGGGCAGGTTTGCTGGATGGAGAAGAAGCCCTGCTGGATCCGGACCTGGCCCGCGCCCCCGCAGGTGGGGCAGGTCTTGGGCTGGGTGCCTGCCTTCGCGCCCGAGCCATGGCAGGTTTCACAGGTCTCCATGGTCGGGATGCGGATCTTGGTCTCGGTGCCTCGCGCCGCATCCTCAAGAGAGACCTCCAGGTTGTAGCGCAGATCCGCGCCGCGGAACACATTGGAGCGCCCGCCGCGCCCGCCGCCTCCGCTCCCCCCAAAGATGTCGCCGAAGATGTCGCCGAACGCGTCGGCAAAGTCGCCGAAGCCACCCGCTCCGCCCCGGAATCCGCCGCCGCCAGCGGAAGGATCGACTCCCGCGTGGCCAAACTGGTCATAGGCGGCCCGTTTCTGCGAATCGGAGAGAATCTCGTAGGCTTCTTTGGCCTCCTTGAATTTCTCCTCTGCCGATTTGTCGTCCGGATTGCGATCCGGATGGTATTTCATGGCCAACTTGCGGTAGGCCTTCTTGATCTGCTCGTCGGTTGCGTCCCGGTTCAGGCCAAGGATCTCGTAGTAATCGCGTTTCGACATATCGTTCGATCGGGTTGGACGATGGCATCCACTGCGATGCCACCTGTTGCCTCAGAATCCACGTATCGCGCTGCTGCGCGGGCCGGTCATGGCGCGCATGGACTCCCTTGAAACCTTGAGTTCAACCGGCACAAAGGCCGAGGCGGAAAATCCGCCTCGGCCCCTTGGGGTAAAACTTCAGCGCGGCTGGCGTCAGCCTTTCTTGACCTCGGTGAACTCGGCATCCACCACGTCGCCATCGGCTTTCTTGCCGCCCGGCGCGGCGCCCGCACTGCTACCGCCGTTCGCTGCGCCGGCTTCCGCCTGATTCTGGCTGTAGAGCATTTCTCCGAGCTTCTGCGAGGCCATGGCCAGCGCTTGGGTTTTGGCTTCGATGGCGTCTTTGTCCGAACCTTTGATCGCCTCTTCCGCTTCCTTGATCGCTGCTTCGATCTTGCTCTTCTCGTCGTCACCGACCTTGTCGCCGTGCTCGCTCAATGCCTTCTTCACCGTATGCACCATGGTGTCGCAGGCGTTGCGGGCATCCACCAGTTCATGGGCCTTGCGGTCTTCCTCGGCGTGGGCTTCCGCGTCCTTCACCATCTTCTGGATTTCGTCCTCGGACAAGCCGGAATTTGCCTTGATGGTGATCTTGTTTTCCTTGCCGGTCGCCTTGTCCTTGGCCGAGACATGCAGAATGCCGTTGGCGTCGATGTCGAAGGTCACTTCAATCTGCGGCATGCCGCGTGGTGCGGGCGGAATGTCCGTCAGGTTGAACTGGCCCAGGCTCTTGTTGCCGGCCGACATTTCCCGCTCACCCTGCAGGACGTGGATGGTCACGGCCGGCTGGTTATCGTCGGCGGTGGAGAACACCTGGCTCGCCTTGGTGGGGATGGTGGTGTTCTTCTGGATGAGCTTGGTCATCACGCCACCCAGGGTCTCAATCCCCAGGGAAAGCGGGGTCACGTCCAGCAGGAGCACATCCTTCACGTCGCCCTTGAGCACACCACCCTGGATGGAGGCGCCGATGGCAACCGCTTCATCGGGATTCACGTCCTTGCGCGGTTCCTTGCCGAAGAACTCGCGCACTTTGTCGACCACCTTGGGCATGCGGGTCATGCCGCCCACCAAGATGACGTCATCAATGTCCGAAACCTTCACGCCCGCATCCTTGATGGCGATACGGCAGGGCTCGATGGTGCGGTCCACCAATTCTTCCACCAGCGATTCAAACTTGGCGCGGGTGATCTTCATGGTCAGGTGCGAGGGCACGCCATTGACCATGGTGATGTAGGGCTCGTTGATCTCGGTCTGCTGGCTCGAAGAGAGCTCGATCTTGGCCCGTTCCGCCGAAGACTTGATGCGCTGCAGGGCGATGGGATCCTTGGAAAGATCGACGCCGTTCTGCTTCTTGAATTCTTCAACGATGTAGTCGATCACGCGCTGATCGAAGTCCTCCCCACCCAGGAAAGTGTCACCATTGGTGGCTAGCACTTCGAACTGCTTTTCGCCATCCACGTCGGCGATCTCGATGATGGAGATGTCAAACGTACCTCCGCCAAGATCGTAGACGGCGATCTTGGTGTCCTTGCTGCCGGCCTTGTCCAGGCCATAAGCCAGCGCGGCTGCCGTCGGTTCGTTGATGATGCGCTTGACTTCCAGGCCGGCGATGCGGCCAGCGTCCTTGGTGGCCTGACGCTGGCTGTCATTGAAGTAGGCCGGCACCGTGATCACCGCCTCGGTCACTTCCTCGCCCAGGTAGTCCTCGGCGGTCTTTTTCATTTTGCGCAGCACTTCGGCGGAAACCTGGGGCGGGGCAATCTTCTTGCCGCGCACCTCCACCCAGGCATCGCCGTTGTCAGCCTTGGAAATGGAGTAGGGCATCAGATTGATGTCCTTCTGCACTTCCTTTTCCTCAAAGCGGCGGCCGATCAGGCGCTTGACCGCGAACAGCGTGTTCTTGGCATTGGTGACGGCCTGGCGCTTGGCCGGAGCGCCGCACAGGATCTCGCCGTCTTCCATATAGGCGACGATGGAAGGCGTGGTGCGCGCACCCTCCGAGTTCTCAATCACCTTGGGCTTGCCCGCTTCCATGATGGCCACGCAGCTATTGGTGGTACCCAGGTCGATGCCGATGATCTTTCCCATGTTCAATCCTTAAATTTCGCTATTCCTGACTCGGCGGTACATCGGTACCACCCATTAACCATGTTTCCGATATGGGGCTAGCGAACCGCTATTCAAGCCCCACGCTTGATTCAGCTCGTTTCTTTTGCCTTGGATACCACCACCAGCGCGGGGCGGATCACCCGCTCGTTGAGCAGGTAGCCTTTCTGGAACACGTTGAGTACGAGATTGGCCTCGCCTTCGTGCTCTTGGGTGCTGATGGCCTGGTGGCGATGGGGGTCGAACTTCTCGCCCAGCGGATTGACTTCGATCAGTTGGGCACCCTGGAAAGCGGAATCCAGTTGCTTGAGGGTGATCTCGACGCCGCTACGCAAGGTTTCCACCGCGGAGGTGGTGTCCGCCAGCGCCATCTGCAGGCTGTCGCGCACTGGCAGCAGGGCCTGGGCGAACTTCTCGACGGCGAATTTGCCCGCCTTGGCGATGTCTTCCTGGGCGCGGCGGCGGATGTTTTCGGCCTCAGCCTTGGCGCGGAGAAAGGCGTCCTGCGCCTCGCTGGCAGCCTGCTCCGCAGCGGCCAGGCGGGCGGCCAGATCGTCGCTGGCGGGCGCGGGGCTCTCGGGGATCTCGGTTCCGGCGTTCTTCACTTCAGCTTCTTGGTCCTGCGTATTCATTGCGAAAAGGCTCCCGATTCTGGACAGACGCAGTGTGGGGGCGGATTTCCCCGTTTCAAGAGGGGGGTTGCAATTGTCAGCGCGCAGCGCGGTTGATGACCCAGCGCACCAGGGCTTCGGTGTCCATGGCGCCTGATTGCCGGGCAACCTCGCGACCGCCGCGGAACAGCAGGAGCGTGGGAATGCTGCGGATGCCGAACCGGGCGGCGGCCGACGGGTGGGCTTGGGTGTCGAGCTTGGCAAGCCGATAACCTGGTTCCAGGCGACGTGCTGCTTGCTCGAAGGCGGGCGCCATTGTCCGGCACGGGCCGCACCAAGGCGCCCAGAAATCCACCAGCAGGGGAATTTCATTGCGTTCGATGTGGCGCGCCAAGCCCTCGTCGTCCAGTTCGACAGGCTTTCCGGCAAATAACTTTTGCTTGCAGGCACCGCAAACCGGAGCGTCCCCCAAACGGGGGGCCGGAACGCGATTCACTGCATTGCAATTGGGGCAGACGACGAGGAAGGACGTACTCACGGTGTTTCTCCGGGTTGACATCCTCAAAATTTATGGGGCCGCAAGTGGAAATCAAGCCCGTTTTTCCCTAAAGTTTGCCGTGGCTGCGCCGAAGTTAGAACTGTCGCCGATGTCATCGGCAATATAAATCTCGGGAGAAAAAGGCGTGGGACGACAATCTGTATATGGAATTAGTCGTGTCGATAATGAGGCCAGTCGTACCCATGGGTGGCTGGTTACCATTCAGCGTCGCGGCGTGATCTATCGCAAGCACTTCAGCGACGGCGTCCATGGGGGCAAGCAGAAGGCGTTTGCCGCCGCCAAGGAGTACCGCGACAAGATCGTGGAGAAGCACCCCCCGTTCTCGATGCGGGAGTACTCCAACATCGTCAAGAAGAACAACCGCTCGGGTGTGGTGGGGGTCTGCAAATATTGCGCTTCGGAGACCCGCAACCTTCCGGAGGACAAGCAGCGCTGGTTCTGGGTGGCCTCCTGGCCGCTGCCCAATGGCAAGCGCAAGCGGGTCAAGTTCTCGGTGAAGAAGTATGGTGACGAAGGTGCATTCAAGATGGCGCTCAAAGCCCGCAAGGATGCCCTGAAGCAGCTTGAGGGGAGCTTTGATCCGGGGGCCGTGCGCCGCCGGGGGGGGCGCCGCAAGGGGAGTACCGTGGCCAAAGCCGCCGCGCGCGTAGCCAAAGCCGCTTCGGGTGGCGGCGATCTGGTGGCGGCGTCCCAGCCGGTAGCCTGAGCCGCCCAGCCTACATCGCTTTCAACGGCTTAGAAGCCTTCCACGCCTGCAGCGGCTGGAAGGCTTTTTCCATTGCACGGCGGAGCGGCGGGTTGTTCAGCGGGGGGCGCCCAGGCGATGGGCGTGTGCACGGCTGGCGGCAGGATCGTGGGCATCCTGCGCCGGGTCGAGCCAGTCACCGATCTTGCGAGCTACCAGGGTGGCCATGGCGTCCATCCATTCCGGCTGAGTGTTCAGGCAGGGAATGTAGTGAAAGGTCTGGCCCCCGGCCTGCAGGAAGGCATCGCGGTTTTCCATGGCGATCTCTTCCAGCGTCTCCAGGCAATCCGATACGAACCCGGGGCATATCACATCCACTTGTTTCAGGCCGTCCCGGGCCATCGCCTCCAGTGTCGGCTGGGTATAGGGCTCAAGCCACGCTGCCCGGCCAAACCGGGACTGGAAGGTGATCCTGTATTCCTCATGGGGCAATCCCAATGCTTCCCCCAGCAGTCGGCCGGTTTTGTGGCATTCGCAGAAATAGGGGTCGCCCAGTTCCAGTGTGCGCTGTGGGACCCCGTGAAAGCTCATGACCAGCATCTCGCCCCGGCCATGCTGCGACCAGTGTTGGCGGATGCGCTGGGCGAGTGCGCCGACGTAGCCGGGGTCGTCATGGAAGCTGCGTACCAGCCGCAGTTCGGGTTGATTCCGCCAGCGGGTCACGTGCTGAAAGACCGCGTCGTAGGTGCTGCCAGTGGTGCTGGCCGCGAATTGAGGGTAGAGCGGCAGCACCAGAATCCGGGTGCAGTTTTCCGCCTTGAGTTGATCCAGGCGCTCGGCGATGCTGGGGCGACCATAGCGCATGGCGCAACGGATGCGGATATCCGGGTGATCGGCGAAGGCTTCCGCCAGCAGCCGGGCCTGCCGCTCGGTGTGCATCATCAGCGGAGAACCCTCGCTACGCCAGACCTTGGCGTATTTCTGGGCTGACCGCCAGGGGCGGGTGTTGAGGATGATGCCGTTCAGAATCGGCCACCACACCAGCCGGGGAATCTCCACCACCCGCGGATCGCTCAGGAACTGACGAAGATACCGGCGGAGCGCCGGTGCGGAAGGAGCGTCCGGCGTGCCCAGATTGGTGATCAGAACCCCGATCCGCGGGGGCGTGCCGTGCAGGTACGGCGGTTCGGGGAGCAAGCGGGGCATGGGCCTCCAGAAAAGTGTTCAGTGGCTGGAGAGGGCGCTGGACAGGAGCTTGGCGGTAATGTCCACGATCGGGATGACCCGTTCGTACGCCATGCGGGTGGGGCCGATGACGCCGACCGAGCCCACCACCTGGCCGTCCACCTGATACGGGGCGGTGACCACGGAGCATTCATCCAGCGGGGCGAGACCGCTCTCGCCGCCAATGAAGAGCTGGACGCCGTCGGCCTTGTTGGCCACGTCCAGCAGTTGCAGCAAACCGGTACGTTGCTCGAAGAGGCCGAACAGCTGCTTCAGCCGCTTCATGTTGGACGAGAGATCTTCCACGTCCAGCAGGTTGCGCTCGCCGGTGATGACGTAGGGGCTTTCCTCTGTCACCGCCTGGGAGCCCGCTTCGACGGCCGCCGCCATTAGGTCGGAGATGTTCCCCTGGAGGTTTTGCAGTTCATCCTTGACCCGACGGCGGATCTCCTCGAAGTCCAGCCCCGCGAAGTGTTCGTTCAGATAGGTGGCGGCCCGGGCCAGCTCCGTGTTGGAGTAGTTGCGCTGGGTAAACAGGATGCGGTTTTGCACATCACCACTGGCGGTGACGATGATCAGCAAGACCCGGGTTTCACTCAGGCTGATGAACTCGATCTGGCGGATGCGGGGAGGCGCGCGCCGCGGTGTCACCACCACCCCCGCAAAATGAGTGAGCTGGGAAAGCAACTGGGAGGCGGAACTGATCAGCCGCTGGGGTTGATCCGGCTGGAGCTGCCCTTCGAGCTTTTCCACCTGGTCCGGGGAGAGCGGATGCACCGTGAGCAGACTGTCCACGAACAGACGGTAGCCCCGGGCCGTGGGAACGCGGCCAGCGGACGTGTGCGGGCTGGCGATGAAGCCCATTTCCTCCAGGTCAGCCATCACGTTGCGGACCGTGGCGGGTGACAGTTCCAGGCGGGAAGCGCGGGACAAGGCCCGGGAGCCAACGGGTTGCCCCTCGGCGATGTAGCGCTCGACGAGCGTCTTCAGCAGGATCTGGGAGCGTTGGTCGAGAGCGCTCATGGTGGGTGCGGTGGGTGGGTCTTCCGGCCGAGGGGCCAAGCGATGTGCCTGATTCTAAATAAAAGCAGCCCATCCGGGGGAGGGGGAACGTCACGGGGTGCCGCTGGCGGGCGACGAGGGTGGCTTGCTCGCGGTAGAATGCACAGTTTTCGGCAAGCGCCAGCGCATCCCGTACGTGTTGCTAAGGCACTGATTGGATTCGCCTGACGGCTTTCCTTGGCGTGTGCGTTCGGCGGTGCCGGACGGGTCCCGGACAGCCCACCTGGAGACTGCAATGCAATCCGAAATCTGGAAACCGAATGTGACCGTCGCCGCCGTGATCGAGCGCGATGGCCGCTTTCTGCTTGTGGAAGAGGAAACCGATGATGGTCTGCGCTTCAACCAGCCGGCCGGACACCTGGATGAGGGGGAGTCCCTGCTGGCAGCGGTGAGCCGCGAAGCGCTGGAAGAAACCGCCCACACTTTCGAGCCTCACTGCCTGATCGGCATCTACCAGTGGACGCGCCCGGACCGGGCCGTTACTTACTTGCGCTTCGCCTTCAGTGGCGAGATCACCGGGTTCGACGCCGACCGGGTGCTGGATCAGGGCATCCTGCGCGCCGTCTGGCTGACCCGGGAAGAAGTGATCGAGACCCGGTTGCGCCATCGCAGCCCGCTGGTGCTCCAGTGCGTGGAGGACTACCTGGCGGGGCGCTGCTACCCGCTGGACGTGATTCGGCACCACGGGTGAGGCGCGTCCTCGCGGCGGTGCTGGCATGCGTGGCGTCCGGACTGGCGCGGGCCGATGCGCAAGTGCTCATCTGCTACAACTACGCTTGTCTGGCCGAAGCGCAGGTCAGCTACGCCAGGGAGCAACTGCGGGAGCTGAGGGAGATGTTGCGCCCGGCCCTGAATGCCGAACAGGAGCGTGCGGTGCTGGCGCAGGTGATGGGGCGGCTCTATGCCTGGGCGGGCGAGCAAACCCCCGTGTGGCGCGATCGTGCCGGGGACTACCTGGACGAGTATGGCGACGGGCGGATGGACTGCATCGATCATGCCCTGTCTTCCTCGCGCCTGCTGGACATGCTGGAGCAGGCGCGGTTGCTGCGCTTTCATCGCCCGGTCGGCGTGGCGCGCAGGATGCGGTTCGGCGTTGCCCAGCATTTTTCGGCCCTGGTGGAAGAGAGCGGCTCCGGCGTCGAGTATGTGGTGGATAGCTGGTTTGTGGATAACGGGCAACCGGCGGTGGTGATGCCGCTGGAGCTTTGGTTGAATGGAGGTGGGCCGGATGTCTGATACCGGCAAGACAGTGGTGGTGGGCATGTCCGGCGGGGTGGACTCCTCGGTGGCGGCCATGGTGCTCAAGCAGCAGGGTTACACGGTCGTCGGCCTGTTCATGAAGAACTGGGAGGACGATGACGACGACGAGTACTGTTCCACGCGTCAGGATCTCGTCGACGTTGCCTCGGTGTGCGACGTTCTGGGTATCGAACTGGAGGTGGTGAATTTTGCCGCCGAGTACAAGGATCGGGTGTTCGCCGAATTCCTGCGCGAATACCAGGCCGGTCGCACGCCCAATCCCGACGTGTTGTGCAACGCCGAAATCAAGTTCAAGGCCTTCCTCGACCACGCCCTCAAGCTGGGGGCCGACGCCATTGCCACCGGCCATTACGCCCAGGTGCGCGAGTTTCAGGGCAAGTTCCAGTTGCTCAAGGCGGAAGACGGTGGCAAGGACCAGAGCTACTTCCTCCATCGCCTGAACCAGGCCCAGTTGGCGCGGACCCTGTTTCCCATCGGCCACCTGTACAAGCGGGACGTGCGGCGGATGGCCGAGGCCGCCGGGTTGCCCAACCACGCCAAGAAGGACTCCACCGGCATCTGTTTCATCGGCGAGCGGCCGTTCCGCGAGTTCCTCGGCCGCTACCTGCCCGCCCAGCCGGGGGAGATTCGTACTCTGGAAGGCGACCGGGTCGTCGGCCAGCACCAGGGCCTGATGTATCACACCATTGGCCAGCGCAAGGGCCTGATGATCGGCGGCCTCAAGGGCAACGATCAGCAGGGCGAGCACGAGGCCTGGTACGCGGCGGCCAAGGATCTGGTTCGCAACGTGCTGTATGTGGTCCAGGGCCACGATCACCCGGCGCTCATGAAAGACGCCCTGGTGGCGCAGGACCTTTCCTGGGTCAGCGGTGAGGCACCCCACACCCATTGGGTGTACACCGCCAAGACCCGCTACCGCCAGCCGGATGCGCCGTGCGAGGTCGAGCGGGTGGAGGGCGAGCGCTGCGAGATTGCCTTTGCCCAGCCCCAGTGGGCGGTGACCCCTGGCCAATCGGTGGTGCTGTACGAATCCCGGGTGTGCCTGGGCGGCGGCATCATTGTCTGAACACGGTGTCGGGCCTGCGCCCGGCGCATTTCCATCCTGTTTTTTTGTCTCGATCGAATCATGCAACTTGCTCCCCTGACCGCCCTTTCGCCCCTGGACGGGCGCTACGAATCCAAGGTTGCCAGCCTGCGCGACCACTTCAGTGAATATGGCCTCATCCGCAACCGGGTGCGGGTGGAAGTGGAATGGCTCAAGGCGCTGGCCGCCGAGCCCGCCCTGGCCGAAATTCCTCCTTTCTCGGCCGCCACCGTGGCCGAACTGGATGGCGTCATCGCCCACTTTTCCGTGGCGGATGGGGAGGCGATCAAGGCCATCGAGGCGCGCACCAATCACGACGTGAAAGCCATGGAGTACTGGCTCAAGGAGCGCCTGGCCCACAACGCCGAAGTGATGGGGGTGACCGAGTTCATCCATTTCGGCTGCACTTCGGAAGACATCAACAACGTCTCCCACGCGCTGATGCTGGCCGGGGCCCGGGCGGACGCCATGCTGCCCGCCATCGACCGCCTCATCTCACGCCTGCGGGAACTGGCCCATGCTTTGGCCGATCTGCCCATGCTCTCCCGCACCCATGGCCAGCCTGCCAGCCCCACCACCCTGGGCAAGGAGATGGCCAACATCGCCGCCCGTCTCATCCGTGCCCGCGCCCGGGTTGAGGGCGTGGAACTGCTGGCCAAGTTCAACGGCGCCGTGGGGAACTACAACGCCCATTTGTCGGCGTATCCGGACTTCGACTGGGAGGGCTTCAACCGAGCCTTCATCGAATCCCTCGGCCTGACCTTCAACCCCTACACCATCCAGATCGAGCCCCACGATTCCATGGCCGAGCTCTACGACGCCCTGGCCCGGTTCAACACCATCGTGCTCGACGCCTGCCGCGACATCTGGATGTACATCTCCCTGGGCTACTTCAAGCAGAAGCTCAAGGCCGGCGAGATTGGCAGCTCCACCATGCCCCACAAGGTCAACCCCATCGACTTCGAGAACGCCGAGGGCAACCTGGGCCTGGCCAACAGCGTGCTGCGCCATCTGGCCGACAAGCTGCCGGTATCCCGCATGCAGCGGGACCTTACCGACTCCACGGTGCTGCGCAACATGGGGGTGGCCTTCGGCTATGCGCTGCTGGCCTTCGATTCCTGCCTCAAGGGGTTATCCAAGCTGGAGGCGGATCCGGCCCGTCTGGCGGCGGATCTGGACCAGGCCTGGGAAGTGCTCGCCGAGCCCATCCAGACCGTGATGCGCCGCTACGGTGTGCCCAACCCCTATGAGCAGCTCAAGGACCTCACCCGCGGTACCAACATCACCCGGGAAGGGCTGGTCACCTTCATCCGTGGCCTGGCCATCCCCGACGCGGAAAAGACCCGTCTGCTGGACATGACCCCCGGCAGCTACATCGGCAAGGCCGCCGAGCTGGCCCGGAGGATCTGAGCATGGCCTTTGCCGACAACCTCAAGAAGCTCCCGGGCATTTCCCACCTGGCGGGGTTGCAACTGCTGGGCGCCGAGGGCGCAGTGGTGTCCACCATCGAAAACAAGCCGGGCAGCCAGGGTTCCCTGGCGGTCTACAACCACCTGGCTCAGACCTACGGCGCCATCAGCGCCGAGGCCGCGGCCCACGGCCTCGAACTCTTTGCCGAGCACACCGAGGACGCGCGGATCAATCCGGGACGCCACCCCAACATCGACCGCCTGCTGGCCATCGTCGCCGGGGGCGAGCCCCTGTCGGTCAAGCATCTGTTTGCGCCGCCGCCCCAGGTGTGAGCCTTCAGCGCAGGGGCAGGAACGATCCGCACTTTTTCTGCCCCTTCCTGCATCCAAATGCCGTTTTGATCCGTATCATGGCCGCCGTGACGAGCCGGGCCCGACTGGCAAGGAAGTCCGGCCGTCAATCTCCAAAACGTCCTCAAGGAAAACCACAGATGAAGACCAAGCTGCTCGTACTGGCCGCCCTCAGCCTCGGTATCGCCACCTCCGCCTCCGCCCAGATGAAGCCGGAAGACGCCATCAAGTACCGCAAGGCCGGCTACAACTTCATGGCCTGGAACATGGGCAAGATCAAGGCCCAGGTGGTGGATGGCGCAGTGCCTTTCAACAAGGACCAGATCGTGGCCGCCGCCAACCTGATCGCCGCCACCGCCAATTCCGGCATGGGCGCGCTTTACCCGGCCGGTTCCGACAAGGACGCGGGGGACCAGAAGACCCGCGTCAAGCCCGAGTTCTTCCAGCAGCAGGACAAGGTCAAGGAGCTTGCCGTGGCCTACGTGAAGGAAGCCAACGAGCTCGCCAAGGTGGCCGCCACTGGCGACCAGGCCGCCATCAAGGCCCAGTTTGGCAAGACGGGTGAGTCCTGCAAGGCCTGCCACGACAAGTTCCGCAAGGACTGATCGGCACGCGGCACCCCGCACGGTGCAACCCCGGCCCCCGCAAGGCGGCCGGGGTTTTTCGTTCTGCGGGCCGGCGGGTGTAGATTGCGAGGCCGGGCGAGGAGGGGAAGATGGACGGTCAAGCGCAACGGGTGGTGATGCCCCGGGCAATCTGGGTACTGGGGCTGGTGAGCCTGCTGATGGATGTGTCGTCCGAGCTCATTCACAGCCTGCTGCCCGTCTTCATGGTGACGGTGCTCGGCGCCAGCGCCCTGCAAGTGGGGATCATCGAGGGCCTGGCGGAGGCTACCGCACTCATCGTCAAGATCTTCTCCGGCGCCCTCAGCGACTACCTGGGCAAGCGCAAACCCCTGGCGGTGCTGGGCTATGGGCTGGGGGCCCTGTCCAAGCCACTGTTCGCCCTGGCGCCCTCGGTGGGACTGGTGCTGGCCGCGCGCCTGCTGGACCGGGTCGGCAAGGGCATTCGGGGCGCCCCGCGGGACGCCCTGGTGGCGGACCTGGCGCCGCCCCAGGCACGGGGTGCCGCCTTTGGCCTGCGCCAGTCCCTGGACACGGTGGGCGCCTTTCTCGGGCCGGTGCTGGCCATCGTGCTCATGGCGCTGTGGTCGGATGACTTCCGCGCCGTGTTCTGGGTCGCCATCGTGCCCGGCCTGCTTTCGGTCGGCCTGCTGGCATTTGGCGTGCATGAACCGGCGCAGCCGCCCTCCACCCACCGCACCAATCCGCTCACGCGGGCCAGCCTGGGGCGACTGCCCGCCGCCTACTGGCGGGTGGTGGCGCTGGGTGCCGTGTTTACCCTGGCCCGCTTCAGCGAGGCGTTCCTGGTGCTGCGGGCGCAGCAAGTGGGGCTCACCGTCACCTGGGCGCCCCTGGTGCTGATCGGAATGAACGTGGTGTACGCGGCAGCGGCCTATCCCTTTGGCTGGCTCTCCGATCGCATCTCTCACCGCCGCCTGCTGGCTCTGGGCGCTGCCGTGCTGCTGGCGGCGGACCTTGCCCTGGCAGCGCCGGGGCACTGGGCCTGGGTGGTGGTGGGGGTGGCGCTGTGGGGCCTGCACCTGGGCATCACCCAGGGGCTGCTGGCCACCATGGTGGCCGAGGTGGCGCCGGCTGCCTTGCGCGGCACCGCTTTTGGCGCGTTCAACCTGGTCAGCGGGCTGGCCATGCTGGTGGCCAGCGTGATGGCTGGCGCGGTGTGGGATGCCTTCGGCGCCCATACCACCTTTCTGGTGGGCGGCGCGTTCGCCGTCCTGACCCTCGCCGCCCTGGTTGTTCCGGGGCGGTCGGCCTAGGGCCGGGGTCGGCTAGGCTACAATCGCCGGGTTTTCACTTTTTATAGCCGGAATCTCGATGAGCGCGGGCGAACCTGTGAATCCTTTTGTGGCCTGGGTCCGGGGCGCGGCCCCCTACATCCACGCGTTCCGCGGCAAGACCTTCGTCATCGCCTTTGGCGGAGAGGTTGCTGTGGGCGACTGGCTGGACAAGCTGGCTTACGACTGCAACCTGCTGGCGGCCCTGGGCATCCGCCTGGTGCTGGTGCATGGCGCCCGCCCGCAGATCGAGGCGGAAATGGCGCGCCGGGGCCTGGAGCCCCGCTATCACAAGGGTGTGCGGGTGACCGACGGGCCCGCGCTGGAGTGCGTCAAGGCGGCCATGGGCGTCACCCGTCTGGAGGTGGAGGCGCGCCTCTCCCAGGGCTTGCCCAATACCCCCATGGCCGGAGCCTGGATGCGGGTGACGGGCGGCAACTTCATCACCGCCAAGCCCATCGGCGTGGAAGACGGCATCGACTACCAGTACACCGGCGCCGTGCGCAAGATCATCGCCGAGGAAATCAAGGCCGATCTGGACCAGCAGAACGTGGTGCTGATGTCGCCGCTGGGCGTTTCTCCCTCGGGCGAGATCTTCAACCTGAGCATGGAAGACGTGGCGGCCGCCGTGGCCATCGCCCTCAAGGCCGAGAAGCTGGTGTACCTGTGCGATGCCCCCGGCCTGCTCGATACAGCCGGCCTGCTCATCCCCGAGACCACCTGCGAGAAAGCCCAGCGCATGTTCGACGCCGGACAGGGCCTCACCGAGGATCTGGACCTCTACCTGCCCTGTGCCATCCGTGCCGTGCGCCAGGGGGTGGGGCGCGCCCACCTCATCGACCGGGACAAGGAAGGCGGGCTGCTGCTGGAGTTTTTCACCCACGAAGGCGTGGGCACCGTCATCACCCAGAACTCCCTGGCCCAGGTACGCCAGGCGGGCGTGGAAGACGTGGGGGGCATCGTCGGGCTGATCGGCCCGCTGGAGGCGGACGGCACCCTGGTCAAGCGCAGCCGCGAGGTGCTGGAGATGGAGATCGACCGCTTCAGCGTGCTGGAGCACGACGGCGTGGTGCTGGGCTGCGCCGCCCTCTACCCCTTCCCGGACGAAAAGACCGCCGAGCTGGCCTGCCTGGCGGTGATGCCCGAATTCCGCCGCGGCGGTTTTGGCGAAACCCTGCTGCAGGCCATGGAGCTGCGGGCGCGGGGGCAGGGGCTGGAACGGCTGGTGGTGCTCACCACCCGTACCGCCCATTGGTTCGTGGAGCGGGGTTTCCGCGAGGTGGGGTTAGAGGCATTGCCCGAACGCAAACGTTCCCTCTACAACTACAGCCGGCGCTCCAAGGTGCTGATGAAGCCCCTGTGATCCCCCGGGGGGCCGCAGGGCCCGGCGTTGCCGTTACAATGTGGCGATACCCCGCCTAATTTCTGAGGACAAGTAGATGGCCAGATTGGTGAATTGTGTGAAGCTCGGTCGCGAGGCCGAGGGGATGGACTTTCCGCCCCTGCCGGGCGAGCTGGGCAAGAAGGTGTTTGACAACGTCTCCCGGGAGGCCTGGCAGGCCTGGCTGCGCCACCAGACCATGCTGATCAACGAAAACAGGTTGAGCCTCGCCGACCCCCGCGCCCGCAAGTATCTGGCGGAACAGATGGAGCGTTACTTCTTCGCCGATGGCGGCGACCAGATCGCCGGCTACGTGCCGCCCGCGCAGTAAGCCGCAGGGCTGCCCCGCTGGCCGGGGTGCCAAGCAAAACGGCCCGCAGTGTGCGGGCCGTTTTGTTTCTTGGGGCGCGTGCGAGGCTCAGACCGCCGCCAGCGCCTGCTCCAGGTCTTCCAGGATGTCCGCCTCGTGCTCGATGCCGATGGACAGGCGCACCATCTCCGGGCTCACCCCGGCGCGGGCCAGCTCCTCCGGCGCCAGTTGGCGGTGGGTGGTGCTGGCCGGGTGGCAGGCCAGGCTCTTGCAATCGCCGATATTCACCAGCCGGGTCACCAGCTTCAGCGCGTCCTGGAAGCGGCCGCCCGCCTCCAGCCCGCCCTTGACCCCGAAGTTGAGGATGCCGGAAGCCCGCCCGCCCATGTACTTCTGCACCAGCGCGTGGTCCGGGTGCTCCGGCAGGCCGGCGTAATTGACCCACTCCACCTTGGGGTGCCCTTTCAGGAACTCCGCCACTTTCAGTGCGTTGTCGCAGATCCGGTCCATGCGCAACGCCAGGGTTTCCACCCCCTGCAGGATCAGGAAGGCATTGAAGGGGCTGATGGCCGCACCCATGTTGCGCAGGGGCACCACCCGGGCACGGCCGATGTAGGCCGCCGGGCCCAGGGCCTCGGTGTAGACCACGCCGTGATAGGACACGTCCGGTTCGTTCAGGCGGCGGAACTTGGCCTTGTGTTCCGCCCAGGGAAATTTGCCGCTGTCGACGATCATCCCGCCGATGCTGTTGCCGTGGCCGCCCAGGTACTTGGTGAGGGCGTGCACCACGATGTCCGCGCCATGCTCGAAGGGGCGGCACAGGTAGGGGGAGGGCACGGTGTTGTCCACGATCAGCGGCACGCCGTGGCGGTGGGCCGCTTCGGCCAGCTTTTCAAAGTCCGTCACATTGCCCAGGGGGTTGCCCACGGACTCGCAGAATACCGCCTTGGTCTTGCCGTCGATCAGCTTCTCGAAGGCGTCCGGGTCCCGGTAGTCGGCAAAGCGCACCTCGATGCCGTACTGGGGCAGGGTGTGGGCGAACAGGTTGTAGGTGCCGCCGTAGAGGGTGCTGGAGGTGACGATGTTGTCCCCCGCCTCGGCAATGGTCTGGATGGCGTAGGTGATCGCCGCCATGCCCGAGGCCAGGGCCAGGCCCGCCACACCGCCTTCCATGGCCGCCACGCGCTTTTCCAGCACGTCCTGGGTGGGGTTCATGATGCGGGTGTAGATGTTGCCCGCCACTTTCAGGTCGAACAGGTCCGCCCCGTGCTGGGTGTTGTCGAAGGCGTAGCTGGTGGTCTGGTAGATGGGCACNNTGGTGGTGGGGTCCGGCGCGAAGCCGCCGTGTACGGCAATGGTCTCCAGTCTCATGTGGGCTCCTCCTCCCGTTGGCAAAGAGGGAAAGTATAGCCCAGCCCCCGGTGGGCGCCCGGTGGGCTGCGTCATCCCCGGCTCCGGCCCGCGCGTTGCAGAGAGGGGCGGGTTTTTCGGTAAAATCCCGCCCTTTCGCAAAAGCAGCACTGTGCTCTTGCCCTGGGTCCGGCGCGTCCGCGCGCCGGGCATGCCGGCCCTGTCGCGTTGGGGGCCGGCCG
>JRYG01005724.1_pt1 | contig 37793 bp, 36 predicted proteins | sample 235341 | NCBI WGS metagenome assembly JRYG01 (sample SAMN03074218, study PRJNA261478) | activated sludge metagenome | biome: Wastewater Treatment Plant; feature: Wastewater; material: Activated sludge; isolation source: activated biomass of a wastewater treatment plant treating hydrocarbon... ...
TCGCGGAGCGGGCGTTCGAGTTTGATGACCACGAGGCGCGGTCGTGGGCACTCACCGATTTCGATGTGTGGGCCGTGCTGGCCGGGGAATCGGCACAGCTTTCATTCGATCCGGTCGTAACCGACAAGACCCGCCGTCGCTGATTCATTCACCTTGCGGGTCTTGGAGGCATCGAAGCTCGTCGTCGGCTGTGGCTTCCTTCGAGGCGAACTTCGTGTGATCGCGGAACGAAAGCGGCGGGAAACACATTGGTGTCGGTCAATTATATCTGTTACAGTCAATATGACTGTGGACGTCGTTGACTTGAGAACCATCCTGTTTCACGGCCTGTCGGACCCGACTAGGCAGCGGATAGTCGAGTTCCTGCGGACCAATTCACCAGCCCGGGTTACCGATGTTGTTGCGGCGATTGGCATCTCCCAGCCGAACGCATCAACTCATCTGGCTTGCCTTTGGGAGTGCGGGGTTGCTGAGCGCGAACGGCGGGGCCGGGAGGTTCACTACCGGCTTGGCGAAAGCGTTGAAGAGCTTCTAGGGACTGCGGACGTTCTGCTTGATCGTGCCGGGGATCGGATCGAGTCTTGCCCGAACTACGGCCGTGGCCGGCGGCGGCAGGCCGCGTGAGTTCCTGCGACTGCGGCAACTCGGAGGCCGCGACCGGTCTGAGCTGGCGCGAGGCAGCATTTCGTTTCGGGCCGCTTCGAAACGCACTGCTCGCCGGGATCGCTCTTGTTGTCGGCCTCGTCCTGGAGTTCACCGGCGCGTCGGAAGTGCTGGCGATCGCAGCGTTCCTCGTAGCGATCCCAATAGGGGCTTGGTATTTCACTCAGGAGGGGTGGGAGGTACTCGTCGAGGAGCACGAGATAGGCGTCGAGGCACTGATGCTGATCGCTGCTGCCGGCTGTCTCGTTTTCGGCCTTTTCGAAGAAGCGGCGGCACTGGTTTTTCTCTACTCCCTTGCTGAAGCGATTGAAGAACTGACCTTCGTTCGGACCCGGTCGGCGATCCGGGATCTGCTCGATCTCGCCCCAAAGCAAGCGAGACGAATCGTCAACGGACGCGAAGAAATGATTCCGGCCGAAGATCTCGTCGTCGGTGACCTGTTCATGGTCCGGCCCGGAGAGGCTCTGCCGACCGACGGTGTCCTTAGAAGTGGCAACTCGACGCTTGACGAAGCACCCGTGACCGGAGAGTCGATGCCAGTTGCCAAGGATCCGGGACAAGAGGTGTTCGCGGGTTCGGTGAACGGAACCGGCTCGATCGAGATCGAGGTCACAAGGCCGTACGCCGACAACACCCTCCGGCGCATCGTTCATCTGGTCGAGGAAGCGCAGGGTCAGAAGTCGAAGGCACAACGCTTCGTCGACCGGTTCGCGACTCGATACAGCCCGGCCGTCTTGGTGGGTGCGGCGCTGGTCGCCGTCGTCGGCGGCATCGTGGACGGCGACTGGCAAGAATGGGCTCTGCGAGGCGTAACGGTCCTGGTGGCCGGCGCCCCTTGTGCCCTCGTCATGTCCGTGCCGGTCGCGGCTGCCGCAGCTATCACCCGGGCAGGGCGGGAGGGAATTCTCATCAAAGGAGGCCTGCAACTGGAAGCACTCGGGCGGGTCAATGCGGTCGCGTTCGACAAGACCGGAACTCTCACTCGTGGCAAGCCCGAAGTCACCGACGTGGTCGCCTTGAACGACGTCGCCGAAAGCAAGGGGCTACGGATCGCAACTTCTATCGAAGCGCGGTCTGAACACCCATTGGCTGCGGCGGTGGTCGCTTACGCCCGCACGGCAGGAATCGAGCCCGGTCCAGCCGAGGAATTCTCTGCCCTAGTGGGGCACGGGGCAACCGCGCTTGTGGAAGGCCGAACGGCCTGGGTGGGAAGTCCGGCTTTGGCTATCGAGCGCATGGGATCAAGCGATCTACCAGACATCATCGAGAAGCTGCAGGACGAAGGTAAGACTGTGATCGTGGTCGGCGTTGGCAGCGAACCGTGCACGCTGCTTGCGCTTCGGGATCAGCCCCGCCCCGAAGCGGTACAGGCGATCGCTGCGCTTCGACGTCTCGGTGTCGCCCATGTCGCGATGCTGACCGGTGACAACGAACGAACAGCGCGGGCAATCTCCGCGCAGGTGGGGATCGACGAAGTCTTCGCTGAACTCAAACCTGAAGACAAAGTGTCCAGGATCAAGCAGATCCAGGAGCAGCACGGCTCCGTTGCGATGGTTGGCGACGGGATCAACGACGCTCCGGCACTTGCGACGGCCGACATCGGTATTGCCATAGGCACCGGCGGCACGGACGCGGCCATTGAAGCCGCCGACATTGCCCTGCTGGCCGATGACCTTACGAAGGCCGGGGAGGCACTCCAGCTCGGTCGACGCGCGACCCGCATTTCGCGGCAGAATCTTGTGTTCAGTGTCATCTTGCTTGTCGTGCTGATACCGAGCGCCGTAGTTGGCCTGCTGAGCGTAGTCCTTGCGGTCGCGGTACACGAGATCGCAGAACTCCTGGCGGTTAGCAACGGCGATCGCGCCGCTCGCAAGCCAACACGTCACACAGTAGAACCGTGACCGACCAGACCACCGAGGATCAAGGCCGACAAAGGCAGGACCGCCGCCTACAAAGGCGCTGGACATGCCTGCGCTCTAAGCCCTCATCTACTACTCCCCGTCGTAGATGAGCGACCCGCCCAACCTCGTGATGAGCAATGACCGCTGACGATGATCGCTATGTGCCGGCGGCAGGGCACAGTGCTTTCACCCGCCTGTACGACCCGATCATGGCTCTGAGCATGCGCGAAAGTTCTTGGAGAACGGCACTGGTTGAACGAACTAATCTCGATCTTCCGGAGGGTGGTGTCGCGGCCGATGTCGGTTCCGGAACGGGAACATTCGCAATCGAATTGGCGGCTGCCCGCCATGACTCGACGGTCATAGGCATAGATGGCGATCCCGAATCGGTCGCTATCGCGAAGTCGAAGCCGGGATCGGACCGGGTTCGTTGGGATAAGGGTCTCGCGACGGACCTTCCGCTGGCGGACGACAGCGTGAACGTCGCTTCAATGTCGCTTCTGCTCCATCACCTGAGCCCCGAAGCAAAATCCTCAGCCCTGGGCGAGGGGGAAAGGGTTTTGCTGCCCGGTGGTCGCCTTCACGTCGCCGACTGGGGCAAACCCGATGCGATCACGTTCGCGGGCTTCCAACTCCTGCGCGTACTCGACGGTTTCGTCAATACGAGTGAGCACGCTCGAGGAGAGATCCCGAAGCTCATTGACGCGACGGGATTCGAAGAAGTTTCCGTCTGGCGCACACTACGAACCGCGTGGGGTTCGATGGAGTTCATCTCGGCCGAGAAACCACGGTAAGCGGAGGTCCTGGAGGGGTTGCCGGGGTCGGATGGTCGAGGCGTCGGTCGAGATTCCCGNNAGGCATCGAACCTTCCGTAGCGGTGGTACATCCTCTGGGAGGACGACGGAATTCCGAAGCTACGGGTGGGCCGATCGACAATCGTGGACCCTCGAGGACCGCTTGCCTCACCTGTTTCGTGAAATCGAGGGCAGGATCGTCGAATCGGAGAGAATTGCCGAACAGAGACGAATCGAACAAGAGGCCCGAGAGGAGGCGGAGAGGCTCGCCAGGGAGGAGCGTGAGCGTCTGTGGAACGGACACATGCGGAAGGCCCGAGCGATGCTTCTTGAAGAGCACCGTGCCGCAGCGCTTCGCAAACAATCCGAATCCTGGCACGAAGCCGAAAGACTCCGGACCTACTGCGCGGAAGTCGAATCACGCTACGGCGACCTGCCGGCAACTCGCGACTGGCTGGATTGGGCGGAGCAATACGTCGCTGGTCTCGACCCCCTTACCGAACCACCTGTGAGTCCGGAGAACGCTCAGGAAACGCTTGAAGCGCTTCAGCAATTCATGCCCGAGGGCTGGAGTGCCAAAGATCCGGAACTCGGATACAGCCCGCAGCGAGGGCATCACGTCCCGTTTCGGGGCTGGCATTGACAATTCAAATGCCGCACTGGGTACGCCGGTTCGCGTGACTCAGAATCCCACCGGCATGTCGGCCGTGACGTGGTAGCGCGGATCGTATTCGGGTCTGGGTGAACTCAAAGTTGCGTTCCACTCGTCGGTTCCAGCTTGAAACTGCGCGAGGCCGAGCGCGAGACTTGCGGTGATCACGTCGATCGCTTTCAGCGTCCACATGGAGTGATGTTCGGCGCCCGCGTCCCGTGCAGCCTGTCCCTCCGACATAAATTCCTCCGTGAAGCGAAGTTGCTCCTCGTATCTCTCGCTGAAGCGATCGCTCTCGGGTTCTCCCGGAACCAAGACTCGGGAGAGAACAAGCCGCTCGTCGTCTCTTTTCACTCGAAAAGTCTTTGGTCGGGAAACAGCGCCTCCCATCATCCTCACGGCGACCTCACCCAACTGGAAGCAGTCGGCCGACTCGGGAACCTCGGAGAGCTCATGCTCGGCGCGCCAGTCGAATTCAGGCTGTCGGTCCCGGAGTTTCAAAATGAGAACTCGCGCGATGTTCGCCGCGACTGCGGGGCCGGGTCCGTCCTCGTCGTGAGGTTGGGTGGGGTCGGGGAGCAGCAAGACACGAACCGGTCGTTCCGGAGGGCTCACATCGTCTTGGACGCCGGCACCAAATTGCGTCTCGGGACCAATGCGTAGGTTCGCTCTCAGATTCGCGTTCTCCGACCTGAGCCGCTCAACCTCGTCCCTTAGTGACTCATTTTCTTCGGGATCTTCTTCGCTCATCTCTTTTCACCGGAAAGCGTAAATCCCGGGAGTCGCAGTGTCCAGCATTCCAGGTCCGTATGCCGACGGCGGCGTGGGGGAAGCGAGCTCCATTCCGGACCGGATGCGCTGGGCGGCATCTACCTGACCGTCTCGGAGGACGATGGGTCCGGCCCGGCTGGAAAAGGGTTTGCTCGCCCGAAGGCACGCTCTGCCGCGGGTTCCGCGGCGGCCGTCCTATGGGTCGGCGATCCGATCCTGGTCGCCACCTTGAAGGATCAGCTACTTATGGCCGGAGCTGCACGCTCGAACTGCCTGTCTTCTACTTGCTCGACGAGAAACGAGGCGATGTCAGAGCGGGTGATCGAGGCGCCTATACGGTCCACGCCTAAGAACCCTGCCCTGATTTTTTCTTTCGAGGCTTCCCCGTCGGTCGGTCGGGTGAACCGTGCAATCGTCCAGTCGAGGGAGCTTCCGGTAACAACTTGCGACATCTCGAGAAGTTCGCGATAGGCGCGTTTGAGGAACAGTCGACCCATCACGGGAACGATCAGACCTAGCAAGCTCCGCCGGTCACGCGGATCTTTCAGGCTCGGGGTCGCCATTCCTATGAACCGTTTGACGCCCGCCTGCTCCATGGCGTCAACAATATTTCTGGTTCCTTCGACGAGAGGCATACCGGTTGCTTTGCGGTCCAGAGAGGGTCCGAGAGCGCTGATCACGGCGTCAATCCCGATCATTGCCTTTCGCACGGATTCCTCGTCGGATAGTTCACCCTGGATGACGCGCAGATTCTGGCGTTCGAGTCGAAGCTTCTCGGGGTTCCGGACAAAGGCATCCACTTCGTAGCCGCGGTCGAGGGCGAACCGGACTGCTTCTCGTCCGACGCCGCCTGTGGCACCGAAGATCAGAATTTTCATGCGATTGTTTCCTTCCTTGTCTGGTACGTCGGACTTGTCCGGATTGCCGGGGCGACCTCTTGTGCGAGCCGGGTGATGGACGCTTCGACCGCATCTCGTGGCAGCCCGCCCCAGTCGATTTGGCCGAAGAACCGGTCGATGCCGAGCACGTCACGCACATCGAGGATCTTCTCGGTGACCTCTTCGGGGGATCCGATCATCAGCGCTTGTCTTCGTCCGAGCCCTGCTTCAAAGGCGGCACGGCTGACGTTGAAGCCGCGACCGCCGGGCGTCTTTGGCCGAAGGTATTCGTGATACCAGGGGTAGACCTCACGGGCTTCGGCCGATGATTCCGCGACGAAGCAGTGTGTCGAGATTCCGACCCGTAGAGCCTCCGAGTGTCCGGAGTCTTCGCCGGCCTGGCGGTAGATGTCGACGGCTCGGCGGAGTGAATCAAGCGGTCCCCCGATGTAGCCGAGGGTCATCGGCAGCCCGAGAGCGCCGGCCCGGGCGGCGCTGCCCGGAGAACCACCAACGCCCGCCCAGACCGGCAGTGGCTCCTGGATTGATCGAGGTATGACCTGGGCACCCTTGAGGGGCGGGCGGAATCTCCCGCTCCAGGTGACCCGTTCCTCCGATCGGATCTGGAGGAGAAGTTCGAGCTTCTCGGCGAATAGCTCGTCGTAGTCATCGGTGCTTTCGCCGAATAGTGCGAACGGTTCGACGAAGGCGCTTCGTCCCGCGATCAGCTCGGCTCGTCCACCGCTGATCAGATCGAGGGTCGCGAAGTCCTGATAGACCCGGACCGGATCGAGTACCGGCAGGACGGTCACGGCGCTGGTCAGTCGGATTTTCTCGGTGCGGGCCGCGATGGCCGCCAGCACAACTGCCGGAGATGACACCGCGAAGTCCGGACTGTGATGCTCGCCGAGCGCGAAAATATCTAGGCCGAGCCGGTCGGCCAGGACGCCGTAGTCGATGGCGTCCTGGATCCGGTCGGAGGCGGTCACCGAAAGGCCCATCTCGTCATTCGATTGAATGTCGCTTAGCGACAGGATTCCGATTTCCATGGTCGCCTCGACTAAGCCCGTTTCAGCTTGCCCTGGACCACGAGCTTGCTGGGTGCTCGCATGATCCCGAGGGGGCTCCAGGTCATTCCGAGTTCTCGGTGATCGACCTCGACTTCCGCGTAGATGGAGAGGTCTTCTCCGGCGCCTTGGACCTTTGCGTCGAATGAGAGCGGTACCGACTTGCCGCCGGCTTCGAGCTGTCCCGTGACTTTGAGAGTCTCCCCGGCCAGGGTTGCGGTGTCCGAGGTGAAACGGACTTCTGGTGTTTCTTCGACACCGAAGAAATCGGCGGACCGCAGATGCTTGTCGCGTTTCTCGTGACCGGTGTCGAGGCTGTCAGCCTCGATCTTCAACTCGATCGCCGGGCTGGCGCTCAGGTCGATGGTGCCGTCGTACGAGTCAAAATGCCCTTTGACGGTCATCAGACCATAGAAGTGCCGGACGTGAAACTCGACGGACGAGTTATCTTGATCCAGCTTCCAGGCGCCGTTGCTTAGTTCTGAGGTATTGGTCGTCATCGTTGATCTCCTTACTTGGCCTGGCCGTCGAGGACCAGGCCAACGGCTTCGAGGGTGGGGGTAGCGGGATGGCCGGCGAGACGTTCGATGTCACCGGAAGGCGTTGCGGACCAACCCGCGCGATAGGCCTCATAGAAGCCCAGCGCTACCGGAACGACTTCGGGTGGCAGTCCGGCGGCTTCGAGCCGGGACTTCGCTTCTTCGTCATCGATGGAGCGGAATCGAATCTCCTTGCCGGCACGTTCGCTCGCGAGACCCGCGAGGTCGTTCCAGCTGACGGCGTCCTGTCCGGTGAGGTCGTAGGTCTTGCCCTCGTGCCCGTCTTCGAGCAGAACGGTCGCGATTGCGGCCGCGAGGTCCGAGCGGAGCACCGGCGCGACCGTGGCGTCCCCGACCGGGGCGGCGAGCTCACCCGCGGCCAATGCTCCGGCCACTTCGCCGGCGATCATTTCGGTGTAGATCACGTGGCGCACATGAGACGAAAAAATGCCCGTGTCCTCTACCGCTTTGTATACCCGGGCGTGGGCATCGAGGAGGGCGAAGTCCAGTCCTTCGACCTGGGCAGTTCCGGGATAGACGATGTGCTTGACCCCGGCCTCCTTGGCCGCATCGATGACGGGAAGCATCTGTTGAACGCGCTCTTCGGGGTCCGGGGTGGGCGTCGGCATGAGCAGCATGCGATCCACACCCGCGAAGGCGGTCTTCAGCGAATCGAGGTCGTCGTAGTCTCCGCGGCGGACTTCGACGCCACGCTCGGCGAGGTCGGCTGCGGCTTCGGGATCCCGGACGCTGACCGCGAGTTCGACGTCCGGATCCCGCTTCAGAACCTCTTCAACGATCAGGCGGCCAAGCTGGCCGTTTGCTCCTGTGATCAACAGCATTGGAAACTCCTTGTTCGAAGGTCATAAGCGGGGAAGTATCTCCGCTTCCATCTCAGCGTAGCATAACCGGAGAGCGGTCTCCGTTTATTGGTATGATTCATATCGATGACTCCCGAAACGACTCTTCGAGCCGACGCACAGAGAAACCGCGACAAGATCGTCGCCTCGGCCCGAGGCGCCTTTGCCGAGCGTGGACTCGACACTTCGCTCGACGACATCGCCCGGTGTGCCGGCGTCGGCAGTGGAACCCTTTATCGCCACTTCCCTTCGAGAGAGGATCTGATCTCGGCGGTATTCGCCGAACGAATGACTGAGAACGTGGAAGCCGTTGAAATGGCTCTTGCGGACCCTGACCCCTGGAACGGCTTCAGTGAATATGTTCGGAGAACCTGTCGCGCCCAAGCCGAAGACCGTGGACTCGCCGATCTGATGGCGATCGGGCAAAGAGGCAGGGAGCTTCAGGAACAGCGAGATCTCGGCTACAACAAATTCGTCCAGCTCATCCGGAAAGCCCAAGAGACTGGCGACCTTCGTTCAGACTTCACCCCGGAAGACATCGTCCTCCTCCTGATGGCAAACGCCGGGATCGTGGAACGCGCCGGCACGGCCGGGAAAGATGCGTCCGAGCGATTCACGGCCCTCATGCTCGACGGATTCCGAACCACCGGAGCCACAGAAGCTCCGCCCCCGGTTTCGCCGAAGGCGCTCATCTCGGTGCTTCGCGGCAAAACCGAGATCTGAAAAGCCATCTGAATCTAACCACGGTGTTCTCGCATTCGATTTTCAGGCACTTAAGCCGTTAAGTGCCTGCAGTCCACACGAATCGCCGCATATCCGCGCGTATTCGAGCCCTTCGCGGTTTTTGGGACGACAGGAAAACCCCTGCAAAGGGCGTAGTTATTGATGTAACTCCGTCGTTCGCTCGCGCGATTGTGGTCCAGGCGGTCGCGGGTTCGAATCCCGTCGCTCACCCCTCAGGGAAGGTTTCATCGGGGCTGTGCGGCTCTTCATTGAATGTAGGATGGGTTCTGGTCTCAGCCTGCGTGAGCAGAAAGGAAAAGCTTCATGGTCAGGGTCCTGTCCATAGGTGGTTTAGTCGTCCTCGTGGCTGTTGGTGCTTTCCTGGTCTTCAATCACTCAGACCATTCGGATCAGTTCCCCGAGAATGTCACGCCAGCATTTGCGGCCGACATGGTTCCCCACCATGAGGGAGCGATCGAGATGGCAAGGATCGCCAAGGTGCAGGCCGAGCATCCTGAGGTCAGAGAACTCGCCAACAACATCATCAGCAGCCAGACCGCCGAGATCGAGATTCTGGAGTCGATTTACAGGCGAGTGACCGGCGAGTCGGTGGAATCAGTCGGGGATGGTGCCATGGGAATGTCGGACTCGATGATGGGAATGGATATGGACATGGGAGCCCTCAGCAAGGCGGAGCCATTCGACCGGGAGTTCATTGACCAGATGATTCCCCACCACCAGGGTGCGATCAGGATGTCGTACATGGTGCTCGGGGCTTCAGAGGACCAGGAGACCATAGAACTCGCCGAAGCGATTATCGCCGCTCAGTCATCCGACATCGCCCAGATGAACCGCTGGCGGCGGCAGTGGTACGGAACCGAGTCCCCGGCGGGTGGAGTGCCGGAGAAACCCGAACATGGGTCGTCCATGATGGAAGACCATTCGGGCATGGGGCACTGACCCTTCTCCGAAAAGGGACCCTCCTGGACCGGTCCGGATGGCAGAGTTGCTGCGCCGGGGAGACCGCATCAATCGAGTTTGCGGCTGAGCCGGTTCGACGCTAGGTTCAGATGGAGGTCAAGAAGTTCGCAGTCTGAACTAGGAGAGGGAAGAAAATGCGATTGAGAACTATCGCCGTGCTGATCGGCGCTGCGTCGCTCATGGGGCTTGTAGCGGTACCCGGCTCAACGGCCGCACCCCAGTTCGATCGGGCGTGTGGCATTCCGCCCGGAGACGGTTACGTGAAGTGGGTTCGCGTGGCCAACATGACTTGCAGACATGGCATCAAGGTCAGCTACAAGGCTCGGAAGAAGTTCTGCGAGGCCAGGAACGACTGTTCCATGCGTAAAGACACCGACTTCTACCGGGGGAGCGTCAAGCGAAACGGTTGGCGGTGCAAGGTGGCGGTGGGATGGGAGTACTTCCGCGCAAAGTGCCGCAAGGGGAACATGAGGGTGATCTATCTGACCGGCGCCTGATCCTAATTTCAGACTGTGGCGCGGCCGTCAAGAAGGCTGGTGCCGGGTCAGGCTTCCTGTTCGATCAGGCCGTAGTGGCCGTCGTAGCGGAGGTAAAGCACTGCGCCCCGGTCGGTGGCCGCATCCCTGAAGAACATGAACCGGTGGTTCAGTTCGTCCATCTGGCTGACCGCATCCTCCAGCGTGAGGGGCTCCGAGTAGCGGCTGGTCTCGCGCAGGATCCCCTCCGAGCCTTCGTCGCTGGCAGGGGCCGGCGCATCCTTGTCGGCGATGACTGCCATCTGCCCGTCGTCGCGGAGATAGACCACCGAGTCAGTGTCGGTGTCCGAGTCGTGAAAGAGGTAGAAGGCATGGTCGAGTTCGCTCATCACCTGGGCCGCCTCTGCCGCTTCCAGCGGCACCAGGGCGAAGACCTTGCGGCGGATCACATCCCGTTCACCGGGGGCAAGGAGAGACTGCGACGGGCGCAGTGGCACCCAGGTGTCGTGATCCCACTTGCCTTCCGGGGTCTCTGAGGGCTTGCGCCTGAGGCTGATCTGTCGATCGACGTGACGACGGATCTGCTGCAGCAGCCGTTCGGCCAGATCGTGGATCGCCCGGGTCATGCTCTCTGCCTCGACGTGTCCGCGGATGATCTTTCCGCCCAACGACACTTCACCTTCGACGCGGGCAGCATCCGGAATCCCTTCCTTTTCCTGCCTTAGTACCACCCGGGCCTGGCCGAGCGGACGGCCGACATGGGCTTCGAGATCAGCGATCTTCTCCTTGGCCAGCTCGACCATCTGGGGATCAACCGGGCCACGGGTCATCACGTCGACATGCATGGATGGATGATAGATGAGCCCGGGGCGCGGTCCGGATGGTCGTTGAATCCGTCTGACGCGACGGCCTGAGAGAATCACCGGCATGCTCGACGTCAGCACAACTGCCTGGCTTGTCACCTGCGGAATAGTCCTGGGGCTTTTCGCGATCGATCTGGGCTACGCCGTGGCCAGGCCGCATGCGGTCGGGTTCAAGGAAGCGGCGCTGGCTTCGACCTTCTACATCGCGGTCGCGGTCGCGTTCGGAATCGTCTTCGGAATGATCGCCGGCTGGGATTTTGGCGGCGAGTACTTCGCCGGCTACATCCTCGAGAAGAGCCTCTCGGTCGACAACCTCTTCGTCTTCGTGGTGATCATGACCACCTTCGCGGTGCCGCAGGAACACCAGCAGAAGGTGCTCCTGATCGGCATCTTTGCGGCGCTTCTCCTGCGGGTCGTGTTCATCATGCTGGGCGCGACCCTGCTCGAGACCTTCTCGATCATGTTCCTGCTCTTCGGGCTGCTGCTGGTCTTCACCGCGATCCAGCTCTTCCGCCACCGTGACCAGGATCCCTCGGTCGAGGACAACGTGGTCGTGGCGGTCGCCCGCAAACGCCTGCCGATCACCGACGACTATCACGAAGGCAAGCTGACCACCCGGATCGACGGCAAGCGCTTCTTCACCCCGCTCTTCCTGGTACTCCTGGCGATCGGCAGCGTCGACATCCTCTTCGCGCTCGACTCGATCCCCGCGATCTTCGGGATCACCAATGAGGTCTTCATCGTCTTCGCGGCCAACGCCTTCGCCCTCCTGGGTCTGCGGGCGCTCTTCTTCCTCGTTACCGGTCTGCTCGACCGCCTGGTCTACCTCTCGACCGGACTCGCCATAGTCCTCGCCTTCATCGGCATCAAGCTCGGTCTCCACTGGGGACACCTGCAGAATGACTCGGTCCCGGAGATCTCGACCACCTTCTCGCTGGGCGTGATCGGCGTGGTCTTGACGATCACGACGATCGCCAGCCTGATCAAGTCGAAGCGTGACCCCTCGGCCAAGGCCCACGCCGGTTCACTGCGAGGTCATCCGCCGAAGGACTCCGGCGAGGGCTAGCGGGCAACTCAGGCCGGCAGGGTCGCGCCGAGCAGGACCGCGGCGGTGCCGGCGACCGCTCCGGCCAGGATCACGAGGACCACGGAGCGGTGCCAGAGCAGCAGGGCGAGACCGCCGGCGGCAAGGACCAGGAACTGCCAGGACTCGGAGAGCGCCATGGTCAGGGGTATGGCCGCGCCGAGAATGGCTCCGATCGCCGCCGGTCCGGCGCCTTCGAGGAAGGCCAGAGGCGAGGGATTGGTCCTGAGCCTCTCGAAGCGGTCCGCACCCAGGCCGATGAACCAGAAGGAGGGGGCGAAGGCCACCACCGCAGCGATCATCGCCCCGGTCACTCCGTCCGCGCCGTAACCGACCACCGCGACGGTCTGGACGACCGGACCGGGCGTCGCCTGGCCCAGCGCGACGGCGTTCAGGAACTCTCCCGCCGTCAGCCAGTGGTAGCGGTCCACCGCATCGGCCTCCATCATCGGGATGATCACGAAGCCGCCGCCGTAGGAGAGAGCACCAACCTTGAAGGCCGTCCAGCAGAGAGCGGCGAGGCCACCGGTGCCCGCGGTGGCGGCAATCAGCGGCCACGGGAACAGGCCACTCATGTCTCGTCGCCGCCCTGCCCGGAACCATCCGGGAAGTTTCCGTTGCGAGGCCATTTCGATGAAGCCGCAGGCGAGCAGGACCAGCACGAGCCAGGCTCCGAGAACGACGGTGGAGACGATCCCCGCGGTGACGTAGCCGAGCCAGCGCCACTTCGCCCTGCCCTCCGCCCGTTTCCAGCTCGCCGGGATCAGGCCGAGCGCCGCCTGGACGGCAACAGCGGGAACAACTGCACCGGCACCGGCACCGAGGCCGATCACCCAGTCCGGCGGGGAGCCGAGAAAGAGGGCCGCCAGGGCGATGATCAGGACGAGGCCGGGGAGGATGAAGGCCAGGCCGCCGACCAGGGCTCCGGCTGTGCCCCGGAGGCGCCACGCGCAATAGATCGCGAGCTGAGTCGAGGCGGGACCGGGGAGGAGGTTGGTGACCGAGATGGCATGCTCGAACTCGCGCTCCTCGATCCAGCGTTCCCGCACGACGCAGAGCTCCCGCAGCATGGCGATGTGGGCCGGCGGCCCCCCGAAGCCGAGGCAGCCGATCCTGCCCCAGCCGTTCAGGATCCTGGTCAGGGAAAGCTGCTCGGCGGGATCGACGGGGCCTTCGACCTGCTGGGGGCTGGGGGAACCGGGGGCGATAGACCGGCAATTTATCCGGGTCACCGGGCCGGGAGGATCACAACCTGTGAACCTGGTGTGACACGCCAAACCGGTATATCGGGCCGGTCCGAAGTAACGGTCGGAATCGACAAAGGCCGGGATCGTCTGTATACCTCTTGCTTCCGGATCCCGAACCCACGACCACCGGCCAGGTGCCAACCGATTTGTCGCGAACAGCCCTGATCCGCCGACTGCGCCGCAGATACCTGGTGAGGGTGCTGACCCTGCTTCGGTTCCTGCCGGATCGCAGCGGGGCTCCCGCGGTCCCTCCGCCCTGGAAGCCGTTCGAGCGGACGGTTCCCGAGGAACTCCTGACTTGCCCGGGCGAAGCCCGGGACCGGGAAGAAGAAGAGAGGGTCGCCCGGGAAGAGCCGCTCCACGAGTTCTTCAGCGTGCACCCCGAAGCGAGCGAGTTCATCGTCGAACACGGCCGCGGGTTCCTCAAGCCCACCTTCGCGAAGCTTGCCGGCGCGATCCACCGGATCCGGCGGGCCACCCGGGCGCGACCCCGATCGCGAAGGCAGACCTATGGCCCGGAGCAGCTCACGGAACTGTTGAGGAAGGAAGCGGCGCGGATCGGGCTCAGCCGCATCGGCATTGCGCCCAACGATCCCAGGTACACCTTTCCCGAGTCCGACGCGGCGCAACTGCCCAACGTCGTCGTCTGCCTGGTCGAACAGGACTGGGAGCTGACCCAGCTGATTCCAAGCGACGAGGCGGAGATGGCGGCAATGTACGGCTACGCGGAGGGAATGACGAGGACGGCCGCCCTTTCCGGGTTCCTCAAGAAGCTGGGATTCGACGCCGCTCCCCAGGGGTTCCCGGGGGATGGGATAACCATTCACTACGGCGTTGCTGCCGGTTTGGGTCAGCTCGGAATCAACGGGCAGCTGCTCACGCCCGAGGCGGGATCACGCTGCCGGATCCTCCTGTTGACCACCGACGCGCCACTGGTCCACGATCATCCGGTCGACTACGGACTTCACAAGATCTGTGACGAATGCAAGGCCTGCGTCCGGAACTGTCCGGTCGGAGCGATCCCGCAGACCCGCAAGCCATACCGGGTCGTCGTCAAGTCGAAGCTGAACACGGCCCGTTGCCTGCCCGTCGTGGCGCAGGCCAGCGGCTGCGCGGTGTGTATGAAGGTCTGTCCGGTCCAGCGATACGGCCTGGAAGCGATCCTCGACCACCGTGAACGGACCGGCGATATTCTCGGGGTCGGAAGCGACGAGCTGGAGGGTTACGACTGGCCGCTTGACGGAAGGCATTACGGGCCGGGCGAGACCCCGCGGGTCGGCGAAGAAGTGCTGAAGAATCCGGATCTGGTCTTCGACTACTCGCGCCGGAAGCCACCACCGGGCGTCGAGCCGATCAGGTTCGTCGGCTAGGTCGGTGAGCTGTTCTTTCGTGGCTGATCCCGCTTCCGGGGTTCGTATGCTGGGGCCGTGCCCGCACGACCGCTCGACGAGATAATCGATCCCGGCTGGGCCGAGGCTCTCGCGCCGGTTTCCGGGCGGATTGCGGAGATGGGTGAGTTCCTTCGCGGGGAGGCGGCCTCGGGGCGGGGATACCTGCCGAGCGGGGAGAACATCCTTCGGGCCTTCACGCTGCCACTGGAGAAGGTCCGGGTGCTGATCGTCGGGCAGGATCCGTATCCGACTCCCGGTCATGCGGTCGGTCTCTGCTTTTCGGTCGCGCCCGACGTGAGGCCGCTACCACCCAGCCTGGTCAACATCTTTCGGGAGTACAGCGACGATCTCGGTTTTCCGCCCCCGGTAAACGGCGACCTCTCGCCCTGGTTCGAGCGCGGCGTTCTGCTGCTCAACCGCTCCCTTTCGGTGCAGCCCGGCAAGCCGAACGCCCATCAGGGAAAGGGCTGGGAGGCGGTCACCGAGCAGGCGATCACCGCGCTTTCCGACCGGGGCGGGCCACTGGTCGCGATCCTCTGGGGGCGCAATGCGCGAAACCTCAAGCCATTGCTCGACCCCGTTCCATGCATCGAGTCTGCCCATCCCAGTCCGATGGCCGCTCACAATGGCTTCTTCGGATCCCGGCCCTTCAGCCGGGCCAACCGGATGCTGGCCGAGCAGGGGGCCGAAGCGATCGACTGGCGTCTGCCCGGCTAGGCTTCCGCCGATGCGACTGATCGTTGCCCGATGCGAGGCCCGCTACACCGGGCGTCTGGAGACTTTCCTGCCGGAAGCCCTGAGACTGGTGATGATCAAGTCGGACGGCTCGGTGATGATCCACGCGGATACGGGCGGGTACAAGCCGCAGAACTGGATGACCCCGCCGACCACGATCGAGGAACATCCGGAGACCGATGAAGATCCGGCCATGATCGTGGTCACGAAGCGGGCCGGGGCGACCGAGGATCGGGTCGAGATCCGGATCGCGGAGGTTCTCTCCGACGTGAACCACGACATGGGCGAGGCAGCCGCCCTCGAGCGGGACGGAGTCGAGGCGCACCTCCAGGAGCTGCTGGCCGATCAGCCGCACTGGTGTGGCGAAGGCCTGCGACTGGTCCGCCGGGAGTGGGCGACGGACATCGGGCCGGTGGACCTGATGTGCAGGGACTCCGAGGACCGCTGGGTCGCGGTCGAGATCAAGCGGGTTGGAACCATCGAAGCGGTCGAGCAGATCACCCGCTACCTCGAGCGGATCCGCCGCGAGCCGGCGATGGCCGGTTGCCGCGGGGTACTGGCTGCGCAGTCGATCAAGCCGCAGGCACGGACCCTGGCCGAGGGACGGGAAATCGCCTGCGTCGAGGTGGACCTCGCGGTCCTGCGGGGCGAGCGGGAACCCGACCTCACGCTCTTCGGCTGATTTCAGGGCCGCGGGCCGTTGGTGTTGACGAAGAGCACCGGGCCGCTGCCCAGCTCTCCGCGGCGAGCAGTGTCCAGAAGCGCCGCCATCGCCTTCGAGGTATAGACCGGATCCAGCTCCAGCCCGGCCGGGCGGGCCTCGAGGGTGGCCTGGGCGGACTCCGGGGTGGGAGCGCCATACGTCTCGCCGAGCCAGTCCGCGGTCATTTCGAGATTCAAGGTCGGATCGGGGAAATCGGCTCCGCGCGTCCTGAGCAGGTCCGCACTCCGGCGGGCCAGCCTGCTGATCGCCGTCTCGTCAAGCTGCAGGTGCTCGGTCACGATGACTCCCAGCACCCGCGTCCGCAGACCGGCGAGCGCCAGACCTAGGGCAAGCCCGGCCGCGGTTCCGCCGGAACCGGTCGGGACCACGATCCAGTCCGGCTCCGGCATCTCCCGACCGCGGACCTGGGCGCCGATTTCGAGCGCGGTCTCGACGTAGCCGAGGGACCCCAGCGGGGAGGACCCGCCCGAAGGCAGGATGTAGGGCGGCCTGAATCCGCTCGTGTGCCGGGCGATCAGCCAGGGAGCCAGGGCGACAGTCCGGTTCTTGGTCCTGGTGAGGTGGATCGACGCGCCGGAGGCCTTCAGGCGGGCAAGCTGCGCCCGAACGTGCTCGTCCATGGGCTGGTCGATCAGGGCCAGGGCGGTGTCGATCCCCTGCTCCCGGGCGTAGAGGGCCGTGGCAAGGCCCCAGTTGGTGCCGATGCCCCCGAAGGTGAGAATCGTTCTGCGCTTTCGCCTCATGACGTCCGGCAGAAGCCACTCCAGCTTCCGGACCTTGTTGCCCCCCCAACCTCCGTCACCGAATCCGCTCTCGTCCTTCAGCCAGACCTCGACCGGTCCGGCATCAAGCCGCTCCAGGCGACTCACCGGAGTGGGGGCCTGACCGAGCTTCAGGTGCGGAAGGCTCTCCGAGAGGGCAGGCCACCTCTGGTGCAGGCAGGGCATGCCGCGATTCTGACTCATGGGGAGGACCGCCACTTTCGCCCGGGCGGCGGGTTTAGACTCCCGGCGGCCCGGTTTGCTCTCTCCGGCCGGGCGAAGAGACTTCCGAGAAGGGGCCGGACGGTATGACAAGCAGCAGCTGGGTTGCGAAGGCGGCGGTCGCGGGCCTGGCCGCGCTCACTGCTGCCCTGGCGCTTGTCGGCGGAGCGGCTGGCGAACCCGTGAACGGCGTGGCGGAGGCGACTTCGCCCCGGACCTGGTTCGTCAAGCTCGACGAGCCCTCGACCTCGACGGCGTTCCGCCAGAACCGGGATGACGGCCTCCGGGCCGCGAGGGCCGCCGCTCGGCTTCAGAAGCGGGATGTCGCCGACACCCAGTCGGAGGTGATCGACTCGCTTCCGGACGGCGCCGAGCCGGTCTATCGGACCCACGCCGTCCTCGCAGGGATCGCAGTCACCGCCGGGTCACAGGACAAGGCTCGGATCGAGTCGATTGACGGCGTCGCCGCCGTCTATCCGGTGGCGCCGAAGTTCCCCGACAACGCCTACGCGGTGCCGTTCCAGTCGGGTGCCGTCGCATGGCAGGACACCGGCTTCCTCGGGCAGGGGCAAACGATCGCGGTGATCGACACCGGGGTCGACTACACGCATGCGGCCTTCGGGGGACCGGGCACGGTGCTCGCCTACGAGCAGGCCCACCAGAACGAGGGCTCTGCCCCGGATCCCCTCGTCTTTCCGAACGGGAAGGTGATCGGAGGCATCGACCTGGTCGGAGACGATTACAACGCTACCTCGGGTGACCCTGCTTACCAGCCGGATGCCCAGCCGGACCCCAATCCGATCGACTGCGGTGGCCACGGTTCCCACGTGGCCGGCTCCGCGGCCGGATACGGCGTCAACGCCGACGGATCGACCTACGGCGGACCGTACGACGGGACCACGAACTTCGGGGCGTTGAAGATCGGCCCGGGCATGGCACCCGAGGCGGACATCTACGCGATCAAGGTCTTCGGCTGCGCCGGAAGCACCGAGTTCGTGACCGAGGCAATCGACCACGCGGTCGACCCGAACGGTGACGGCGACCCCTCCGACCGGGTTGACGTGATCAACCTCTCACTCGGTTCCGACTTCGGTTCGGTCCAGGATGCCGACTCGGTCGCGGCGAACGCGGCCGTCTCGATGGGTGTGAGCGTTGTCGCCTCGGCCGGCAATTCCGGTGACGTCACCGACATCAGCGGTTCGCCGGGGGATGCCTCCCGGGTTCTCAGTGTCGCCAGCTCGGTCGATGCGGAGTCAAAGGTCGACGGTGCCGAAGTGACCATCGACGGCAACCAGGAGACCTACGGAATGATCAGGTCGGTGCGATACGACTGGGAGAACTCGCCCGACCTGAGCGGTCCGGTCGTGGCAGCTCCGGCGGAAAACGAGACCGCTTGCGCTCCCTATGACGGAACTCCCTTCACCGGCAAGGTCGTGCTGGTCAGGTGGAATGACGCTTCGCCCGAATGCGGCTCGATCACCCGTGGTGACAATCTTGCCGCCGCCGGCGCGGCCGGCTTCATCTTCGGCAGCAACTCGGAAGCCTTTTCGGCGGGCATCAATGGTGACGACGTGATCCCGGGGGTGCTGATCGTCGCCTCGGGAGCTGACGCGATCCGCGATGCGCTTGCCGCCGACCTCGAGGTCACGGTCGACGGCACCGTGGTCAACGGAGTGACGCAGAACTTCCCGGCGGACAACGACAAGATCTCTTCCTTCAGTTCGCGCGGTGCCCACGCGGCCGGCAATGTCAAGCCGGATGTGACGGCAGTCGGCAACTCGGTCTTCTCGGTTGACGTCGGGGCCGGGAGCGGGGGAACCGGCCTCTCGGGAACTTCGATGGCGTCGCCGATGGTCGCGGGGCTCGCGGCTCTCGTCAGGCAGGCCAACCCAGCCTGGACTCCACTTCAGGTCAAGGCGGCGATCATGAACACCGCCACGCACGACCTGTTCGTAAATGGTTCGGCAGACCCGGGCAGTGGCATGTACGGCCCGCCGAGGGTGGGAGCCGGAAGGATCGATTCGGCCCAGGCCACATCGGGCGAAGTCCTCGCCTATGACCCTTCGAACGGGGCGGTCAGCGCATCTTTCGGACCGGTCGAAGTGACCGCTCCGCTCAATCTGGGCCGGGAGATCACGGTCGAGAACGAATCGGCCTCCCCGGTGACCTACGACATCGCCTACGACCCGATCAACGAAGTGCCCGGCGCGGTGATCAATGTGACGCCGGGGCAGATCTCGGTCGATCCCGGCGAGTCCGTCTCGGCAACGGTGAGCCTGGAGGTCACCGATCCATCCGCGCTGACCAAGGCGGTGGATCCGACCGTCGGTCGTCTCGCGCCTTCCGGGTATCCGCGGGAGACCCTGGCGGAATCCTTCGGACGGATCCTGCTTGATGACACCGGCCCGGGGCCGACCCTGCGGGTCCCGGTTTATGCATCGCCGCGACCGGCCTCGCAGATGACCCAGCCGCAGAGCCTGAAGGTCCACCGCACGGCGGCGACCTCGGCCGGCCCCGACCAGGTGAAGGACTTCGAACTCTCGGGAACCGGGACCGGAAGCGGAAACGGAGAGAACGGCGTCGGTGACGGGGACCCGGATAACGACATCGAGTCGATCGCTGCAGGCTTCGAGCTGCAGGCCGTGAGTGACCTCGCCCCGGACTGCGGCGGGTCGGTTCAGACCGCCTGCCGGCGACTGGCCGAGGAACGCTACGCCGACCTCAAGATGGTCGGCTACACGTCGAACACGCCATACGTCAGCGACCCGGCCGCCCAGCGGGCCTACTTCGCAGTTGCGGTTCACGGACCGGCTGCCATCCCCGCGAGCAAGGCGGTGATCCAGTTCGACCTCGACGTGGACGGTGACGGCGAACCCGACCTGATGCTCTACAACGACAGGCGCGGGGAGGAAGACGTGTTCGTCAGCGAGTTGTACGACCCCTCAAAGCCGGCAGGCGAGAGAGTCGTGAGCCAGCTGGCACTGAACGGCCGCCTGGGCAATCTCGACACAGCGCTCTACGACAGCGACGTGATGATGCTCCCTGTCTCCCTGCAGGTGCTGGCCGGGTACGGAGTGGACCCCGGGAACCCGAGGATCGATTACGGGGTGGAGGGCTACTCCTACTTCACGGATGAACCGATCGACGTGATCTCGGTGGATCCGGGGACCGGGAGCCTGGTCGATCCGTTGACCGCAGATCTGTACGAGCCAGGCATCGTGGTCACCGACGAGAGCGGTAGCGGACCGCTCGTCGCTGACCAGCCGGGCGAGCAACTCACCCTGACCAGGAACATCGCTTCGTGGGAGGCTGATTCCGGACTCGGGGCAATGATGCTGCACTTCCACAATCCGGTCGGCGAGAAGGCGCAGCGAATCGACCTCGAGGCAGCGGACAGCTCGACCGATCTTTTCGTGAGTCCGGGCTCGCTTTCCGCCCGGGTCGACGCAGTGGGTGGAGGCCTGCCGGCACCCTCCGGGGAAGTCAGTTTCTCGGTCGATGGTTCGGTGGTCGGCAGCGCCCCGATCGAATCGGGCATCGCCACGCTTGAACACGATGTCGCCCATGGCGCAACGCGGGAAGTCGAGGCCCGCTACCTCGGTGACGCCGACTTCGAGCCTTCATCCGACATGGTCACCAGGACCGATCCCGGCCTGACCGCAAAGGTGTCGAGCGCGGGCGCGAAGAACCGATTCGGCTGGTACCGCAAGCCGGTCACGGTCAGCTTCAGATGCGTGCGCGGGACTGCTGACCTGACGGAGGACTGCCCGTATCCCCGCCGCCTTGCCGGCGACGGGCGATCCCAGAAAGTGACCCGCACGATCGTCGCCTTCGATGGTGGCAGGGCAAGCGTCACGGTGAAGGGAATCAGCATCGACCGGACTCCTCCCGTCGTCAGGCTCAAGGGGCTGCGACGGGGGGCTACCTATCCGCGGGTCCGGCAGGCGGTCTGTGTGGCTCGCGACCGGACCTCCGGTGTCCTCCGTTGCGTCACCGGGTGGACCAGGCGAGGTCGGGTGGTCACCTACTCGGCGACCGCAACGGATCGGGCAGGCAACCGGAAGGTTCTGCGGTTCCGCACCCGCCTCTCACGCTGACTCCCCGCGGTCCGGGAGGGTGGGCACTGGAACGCCCTGGTCGGCATCGATCATCGAGGCCCGCTTGATCACGCCCTCGCCGAACCTCGACCGGACCACGTCGACGGCCTCGTCGAGGGCAGCCTGGTCACGGACTGCGGACTCTTCCAGCTGACCGAGCGGAAGCTCCATCTGCACGGTGTCGGCCCGGGCGAGGTTGCCCAGCGAGACGCCGATCAGCGTCAGTTCCTTTTCCTCGATCAGCTCCCGGGATTCTCCGATCAGCTCTCGCACCGCCCCGAGGATCGACTCGGTCCGGTCGGTCGGAAAGGCAAGCGTGTGGGCCCGGGTCGCTCTCGAGAAGTCACCGAACCGGAGGCTGATCGAGACGGTGCGGCAGGCCCGACCGGCTTCACGCAGGCGCCGTGCGGTCCGGTCGACCAGGGCGGCGGCCAGCGAATCGATCTGGGCGCCGTTGCGGGAACCGCGCGGAAAGGCGCTCTGGGCACCGATCGACTTGCGGCGTTCGCGCGGTTGGACCCGTCTCGGATCCCTTCCGTTGGCGAGGTCGAGCAGGTGATCGGCGGCGGAGTCGCCAACTGCCGAGGCGAGGATGACCCGGCTCATGGAGGCGAGCTGGCCGACCGTCCGGATGCCCATCCCGTTCAGCTTGCGGGTGGTCACCTTGCCGACTCCCCAGAGTGCCTGTATCGGAAGCGGGTGGAGGAAGGCAGCCTCCTGATCCTGCTCGACGACCAGCAGACCGTCCGGCTTTGCCGCTCCGCTGGCCACCTTGGCGAGGAACTTGGTCCTGGCGACGCCGACCGAGATCGGCAGCTCCGCCTCCTCGAGGACCCGGCGTCGAAGGTTCGCGGCGATCTGCCCGGGTGAACCACCGATGTGTTCCATGCCGGACACGTCGAGAAACGCTTCGTCGATCGAGATCCCCTCGACCACCGGCGCGGTGTCATTGAAGATCCCGTAGACCGCCTTGCTTGCCTTCGAGTATGCGTCCATCCGGGGTTTGACGAAGACGGCGTCGGGGCAGATGCGGCGCGCATCCCGGCCACTCATCGTCGTGTAGATGCCAACCGCCCTTGCCTCGTAGCTGGAGGCGAGGACCACGCCGGATCCGACGATGACGGGCCGACCCCGCAGGGCGGGGTTGTCCCGCTGCTCGACCGATGCGTAGAAGGCGTCGAGGTCGGCATGAAGGATCGAAGCGGCAGTCACGAACCCATGTTCGCATGCACAGCAGTCGCTTCCCGCAGCGGGGCCGTTCTCCGAACCGACCCTTTCGTGGATCATTAGTGACTGAAATATCATGCGTAAAGCGTCACAAATGCTATAATGACTGCTAACTCAGTCATTATGGAAGAAACACTTCCCGACAATCAGCTGCTGGAAGAACTCGGTGCCTCGCTCCGTCGGGAACGGCTGGCCCGAAACCTGAGCCAGGCAGAGCTTGGCAACGAGGCCGGAACAAGCCGGGATACGGTCCGGAGAATGGAAGCCGGCGAACCCGTTTCAACGCTGAGTCTTGTCAGGATGCTGCGCGTACTCGGTCTCGCCGGCAGGCTTTCCGGGATCGCGCCCGCGCGGGGCCCGGGACCGCTGGAGCAACTCGAGAAGGGTCCGGCCGGAAGGCAGCGGGCGCGGGCGTCGAAATCCGGAAGCGAGGCCGCAGCCGAATGGCGCTGGGCTGAAGAGGACGGTTCATGAGCACGGTGGCCGAAGTAAGGATGTGGGGCCGGCAGATCGGGGCTGTGGCCCTGGGCGATGGTGCCCGGGTGGCCGAGTTCGAATACACACCGGAATTCGCCGGCAGCGGAATCGAAGTGGCGCCGGTGGAGATGCCTCTGCAGGGGGGCCGGATCTACAGCTTTCCGGAACTCTCGGAGCAGACCTTCCGGGGTTTGCCCGGAATGCTGGCCGACTCTTTGCCGGACCGCTTCGGGAACGCACTGGTTGATGCCTGGCTGGCCAGACAGGGCCGTGAGCCCGCCAGCTTCAATGCGGTCGAGCGCCTCTGTTACACGGGAAGCAGGGGCATGGGCGCGCTTGAGTACCTGCCGGCAACCGGACCGGAGCCGGTCGAGAGCCACCCCGTGGAAATCGAGGCCCTGGCCGAACTGGCGGCCGAGATACTCGCGCGGAGATCCGACCTTGAAGCCAGCCTCGGCAAGGAAGACCGCGAGCAGGCGCTCGGCGAGATCCTGCGGGTCGGGACCTCGGCCGGTGGTGCCCGTGCCAAGGCCTTGCTTGCCTTTGACCCTGCGACCCTGGAAGTCCGTTCGGGGCAGCTCGATCTTCCGCCGGGCTTCGAGCACTGGATCCTCAAGTTCGACGGGGTCAGTGACCGCAGCCGCGAAATCGGGGAGCCGCGCGGCTACGGAGTGATCGAGTGGGTCTACTCGCAGATGGCAACTCGCGCAGGAATCGAGATGGCCGACTGCCGGCTGCTCGAGGATGGAAGCCGGCGCCACTTCATGACAAGGCGCTTCGACCGCAGCCCGGAAGGACGCCGGCTCCACATGCAGTCACTTGCCGCTCTGGCGCACCTCGACTTCAACCTGCCAGGCGCGAACTCATATGAACAGGCATTCCGCATGATCATGCGGCTCGGGCTCGGCCGCGAGGCGATTGACCAGCAGTTTCGCCGCATGGTCTTCAACGTGATGGCCCGGAACCAGGATGACCACGTCAAGAACATCGCCTTCCTGATGGACCGGGGCGGAAACTGGTCGCTCTCGCCGGCCTTCGACCTGACCTGGGCCTACAACCCGACCGGTCGCTGGACTTCAGCCCATCAGATGTCGATTGCCGGAAAACGTGACGCATTCACGATCGAGGACTTCCGCGCAGTGGGTCGCCTTGTATCGATGAAGCGAGGTGCGGTGGAGCAGATTCTCGAGCAAGTCGGGGAATCCGTCGCGGGCTGGCCGGAGCTGGCGGCCGCTGCCGGTGTTGAAGTTGAGGTGATCGATCGCATCGCAAAGACCCACCGCCTGAAGATAGGGCAGTCGTGATGCCGGCTTTGCGCCGCCCGGCGGCGCTTCTGCTCGCTTCGGTCCTCTTCTGCATGGTGACGGCCGGTTCAGCTGCTGCGATTCCCTGGGACGTGGGCGGCAACGTCCCGCCGGGTGACACGCCGGCTCCGGAGCTGCCCGATCCGCTTTGTCTGCAGAGCTACGCCGACGATGCCCCGGCACCTGGCCCGCGGATTCGCTTCGGCATCGGCCCGCGACTGGCCGGAGAGATCGGCAGCGGCCAGACGACCCCGCTGGTTCCCGAGGACTGGCGAAAGAGGGACCGCGCCCTGAGGCAACTGGCCGGGGACCGGGACTTCACGGTGCGGCTGAACCGCCTCTTCATGTCTGACGGTGTGGAGGGCATCCGCCGGTTCCAGAAGATGGCCCGCCATTACGGGCGGCTCGGATTCGGGGTCGACCTCCAGGTCCGCTACCACCCGGGGCCGAAAAGGAACGGCGACATCGCTGCCTGGCTCGAATACGTGAGGCAGGTGGTTAGGGCCTTCGGGCCGATCCGCTCCGTGCGGTCCCTGCAGATCACCAATGAGGTGAACATCACGTTCTCGCCGAACACCTCCGACGGGGCGTGGAAGAACTCGACCCGGGCCCTGGTCTCGGGGGTAAAGACAGCACGCAGATACTCCGACCGCCTTGGTTTCGGGCGGCTGGCGATCGGCTTCAACTTCGCCTGGCGATTCGGTACCCAGGCTGATGCCGGCTTCTGGGAGGACCTCGCGGAGTTGGGCGGCAAGGAACTGCGGCGGGCGACGGAGTGGGTCGGTCTTGACCTGTACCCGGGCACATACCTGCCCCCGGCGGCCGCGATCTCGAACTATGCCGATGCCTATCTCGAAGCGTTGGCGCAGATGCGTGAGTGCTACATGCCCAAGGCGGGCTTCGGCCCACGGTTCCCGATCAAGATCGAGGAGACCGGGTGGCCGACCGGTCCGGGACGCAGCGAAGCGGACCAGAAAGTGATCCTCCGGCAGTTCGTCAACACCGTCCACCGGTACCGGGGGACCTACAACGTGACCGACTTCCGCTGGTTCGGCCTGCGGGACAACAACAGCGAGGGTCCCGACTACCAGTCCTACTTCGGACTGCTGCGGGACAACTATTCGCCCAAACCCGGGTTCTATGAATACTTGACGCGCGTCAGTAAACTTGGCGCGAGGAAACCTGCGTCTGGCTCGGGCCAGCGGCGCGGCTGAGCCCATCGGGCAGGAGGACAGGCATGAAGGCAGCGAAGAGAACTTTTCTGGCAGGCGTCGCGACGACCGTCGCATTGCTCGCGGCGAGCCCCTCGGCCGGGGCCGAGCTGGTGCCCGACGGGTACAACCCGGACGGCCTGCCAACGGCCGGATGTTTCTGGACAGGTCCGTTTACGGCTGCCAACCCGAAGACCAACACTGCTTACCCGGGCACCGAGATCACCTACTGGGGTGCCAAGTTCCGGACCCCCGAAGGTGCCGTTCTCAGGCTGCGTGGCCAGTACCCGCACGCCCGCTACTCCTCGCTCAACGCTTACGAGTCGAGCGGCGGCACGCCGACCGGTTCAATTTCCGACCGCCAGATCCGGCCCGACAGGGGTTCGGTCAACACGAGCCTTCCGGGCAAGGACCGCAAGGCGAAGAAGCGATCCTGGACCGTCGGCATCGTCGGCACCGCTGCACCGGAGAAGCCGGCCCGCAACACGCTCTACGCGGCACCTTCGAGCGAGTCGTACCAGGACATCCTCTACCGCGTCTACGTCCCGGACAAGGGACGCAGCCGCTCCGGAGGGGTTCCGGTCCCGACTCCTGAACTGCTGCTTCCCGGCGGCAACGTCCTCAGGGGCAAGGCACTCTGCGCAATGCTCAACTCGAACCACTACTACAAGGCGAACAACGTGCCGCTCGGCCTCTACAACGCGCTGGTCAACTGGCCGGGCAAGGACCCGCTGACCAACCCGGCCGAGCCCGAGTTCAGCTTCGTCAAGTTCTTCAGCCTTCCACTCTCGCTGGCCAGGTACCGCACACCGGCCGAGTTCGACGCGGCCTGGCAGGCCAATCCGAACGAGGTCGGCACGCTCTACGCGAACAACGATGCCCGGTACATGACCGGGGCGTTCAGCACCAGGTTCGGCAAGGTTCTGGTTCTCAAGGGGAGCATGCCGACCACACCGAAGACCTGGAACGGCAACCGCCGAACCAGGGCTGCCCAGCTGGTCGAGTGGGACATGTGCACGGTCGAGTCGCCGGCCACCACCCGAACCCATCGCTGCCTCTTCGACGAGCAGGTTCCGGTCAAGGGCAAGCAGCGCCGTTACACGATCGTCGTTTCCAAGGCCGGGGACCGTCCCTGGAACGCAAAGCGCAAGTGCGGTGTCGCCTGGCTTGCCGCTGATCCGGACGGCGACGGAGTCGGGCGCACCGATGCCGGGTTGCTGCTGACCCGGAACGTGATCCCGGCCCCCGGCTTCAAGCAGGCGATCCAGAACGTGACCACGCCGTACAACGCCGCACAGGTGATGGGCCGCTACTACCCGCGCGGCACATACAGCAGCAAGGCGGCATTCCAGAAGCTCGGTTGCCCGAAGGCGGGGATCTGAGCGTGGCAAAGAAAAAGAAGGGGGACAGTGTGGCGAAGCCACCGAACCTGTTGCTGATCATCACCGACCAGCAGCGCTATCCGATGCACTGGCCGGAAGACCAGGAGTGGCTGGACGAACTGATGCCGGCCGACGCCGAGCTGGCCCGCACCGGCGTCACCTTCGAGGAAACCTGCATCGCCTCCTGCATGTGCTCCCCCAGCAGGGCCTCGCTTTTCACCGGCCGCTGGCCGGCCGAGCACGGGGTGGACCTGACCCTCACGAGGGGAGGGGCGAAGATCGACCGCGCCCACAGCAAGCACGCGCTCCGCAAGGGGATCGACTCGGTGCGCTCGGGGGAGATGTCGCCGATCCACATGCTCACGAACTCCCTGAAGGGGGCGCTCAGGCGGCCCAACGGGGGCACGGACGAACGCGAACTCGATCCGGACATGGAAAACCTGCCGAGCGTGCTGAAGCGGGCCGGCTACAAGACGGTGCTGAAGGGCAAGTGGCACCTGACCCAGCCGGTCGGGAACGACTGGTCGCAGGCCGATGCCGAGCGCCTCGCGTCCGAATACGGCTTCGAGGGCTGGGAGCCGCCGGATGCCGGAGAGAACATCGAGCCCAGCCACTTCGGCGGCGGCCACGGTGCCGGCAAGAGCAAGGAAGGCTACGACGAGGACTTCACCCGGCAGGCGGAGGAGTTCCTCGCGAACCCTCCGGATGAGCCGTGGGCACTGATCTTCTCGCTGGTCAACCCCCACGACGTGCTCGGTTACCCGTCTTCCTACGAGGAGGGCGGATACTCGGACGACGAGTGGTCCGACCTTGATGCCGTCCAGCTCCCCCCGACGGTCGACGAGACACTGGTCAACAAGCCTCGCGCCCACTCGCTCCTGAAGATGGGCCAGCTCGGCTTCCTCGGCCCGGTCGAGGGTGAGCAGCGGCTCGAGTACTGCCGCTTTTACGCGCATCTTCACCGCCTTGCGGACTCCAAGATCGGGCGCGTGCTCGAGGCCCTGGGCGACCCCGGCGACCCCGAGTCGCTTCGCTCGAAGACGGTGATCTTCAGGACCTCCGATCACGGCGACATGGGAATGTCTCACGGCGGCCTCAGGCAGAAGATGTTCAACGCCTACGAGGAGACCGTGAACGTGCCGCTGATCGTCTCCAACCCGCAGCTCTTCCCGGAACCCCGGCGCACTTCGGCGCCGGCCTCACTGTGTGACGTGCTGCCGACCATGGCCGAGATCGCCGGGGTCGACACCGATGGGCTCGAGCTCAGGGGCCGCAGCCTGATGCCGGTCCTCAGGGAAGAATCGGAATCGGTTCAGGAAGGGACCCTCTTCACCTTCGATGACCACCAGTCGGGGACCGCATACCGCGACGTCACCCCCGGGGCGAACCGGATCCGTGCCTGGCGCACCCCGGAGGCCACCTATGCCGTCTATCTCGATCCCCACGGCGGACCTCCCGAATTCGAGCTGTATGACCGCACCCGTGACCCCGACCAGGTTCACAACCTGGTGGACCGCGACACCGGCCGTGCGCTCAGTTCGACCGACCGGGAACTCCTCCTGAAGATGCGCGAGGGGCTGCGGGCCGAGATGCGTCGCTGCCGCGTGCCGGCCCTTCCGGTCAACATCGAGCGGTTGCCGGCCTAGGCCTGAGCAGGGAAGGCCCGCGCTAGGGTTTCGCCATGGCAGGCAGCAGGGGGCATTTCGATCGATTCGTCGCGATCGGTGACAGTCAGACGGAAGGGGTCGGTGATCCGACCGGCCCGAACGGATCCGACCGGGGCTGGGCGGACCGGTTCGCCGAGCGGCTGGCGCTGAGGAAGGCCGCAGAGGGGAGCGGGGAGTTGCTCTACGCGAACCTGGCGGTGCGGGGCAAGCTGCTTTCCCAGATCGACGAGGACCAGATGGACCTCGCCCTGTCGATGGAGCCGGACCTGGTCAGCCTGATCGGCGGGCTTAACGACGTGCTGCGCCCGGGATGCGACATCGACCGGATCCTCGCCCGCATGGACGCGATGCAGGAGCGCCTCGTCGCCGGTGGAGCCACGGTCATGACTATCACCTACCCGGATCCGGCCCTGATGATGCCTCTCGGCAAGCTGCTATCGGACACGATGGCCGAGTTCAACCGCGGTCTTCGCCGGATCGCCGGACGTCACGGCACGCTGATCCTCGACGTCGCCGGGTCAGCGGAGGTTGCGGACCCTGACCACTGGTGCGACGACAGGCTCCACCTGAACCCGGCCGGTCACGAGGTGATGGCGGAAGGCATGTTCTCGCTGATCGAGCCGCTCCCGGAAGGCCAGACCTGGCTGGGGGACATTTCCCCTGCAGCGGTGCGCCGGCTCCCGCAGCAGGTCGTGGCCGAATTGCGCTGGGCCGGTGCCTTCCTCGCGCCCTGGATCTACCGCCGGATAGCCGGCAAGTCTTCCGGCGACGGTCGCCTGCCCAAGCGGCCGGAGCTGTCGCCGGTCGAAATCTGAGCCGTCCTGACGCCGGCGGCACTCAGTCCGGGAGCGAGAAGACCCGGCGGGTGTTCCCGGAAAGGAACAGCTCCCGGGTCTCTTCGTCGAGACCGAGTTCGTCGATGCCCTCGAGGGCGGCGGTGGGACCGATCATCGGGTAGTTGGAACCCCAGAGGACCTTGTGGCGGCCGGATTTCGAGTTCATGTACCTCACGAGTTCCGGCGGGTACCGCTTCGGCGTGTAGGCGGAAGTGTCGATGTAGACGTTCTCGTGCTTGCGGCAGACCGCGACCATCTCCTCGGTCCACGGGTAGCCGATGTGTCCGCCGACGATTACGAGCTCGGGAAAGTCGATTGCGACCTGATCGATGTGGGGAATCGGACGCCCCACGTCCGAGGGCATGAGCGGCCCGGTGTGGCCGACCTGGGTGCAGAACGGGACGCCGAGTTCCACGCAGGCGGCGTAGAGGGGGTAGAAGCGACGGTCCGTTGGCGGGGTCTCCCACAGCCACGGCAGCAGGCGAAGGCCCCGGAAACCGTCCTCCTCGACCCGTCGCCTGAGTTCCCGGACCGCCTCCATGGGGCGGGCCAGGTCGACCGATGCCAGCCCGAAGAACCGGTCCGGGTGCGCGGAAACCCATTCCGCGACCTCGTCGTTTCCGATCATCGGGCCCGAGGGCGCATGCCAGGCACTGAGCATCGCGGCGTCAACTCCGGCCGCGTCCATGGCGGCAAGCGAGGCCTCGATCGGAATCGGCTCGGCGGGAGGCTCCTGGCCGGTCCAGCGCATCAACGACTCGAAACTCCGGTGCGAAAGGAAACCGGGGGTCGGATGCTGGATCCAGGCATCGACGATCATGCCGACACATTCCCGGCGGCCACGATGCCTGCCCAGGCGGCGTCGCCCATCATCCCGGCGTACTCGGTAGGCGCCTTCCGGAGACGGCCGCCCAGCCAGTGCCTGGCAAGCTCCTGCGTCGGGGCGAAGACCAGCGCGTGGAGGACGTTGAACGAGACGGACGGCATGGCCCCCGATTCCCGGGACTCGTTCATCCACCGCTTCGACTCCTCGAAATAGGCGGCATTCGATTCGGTCAGGCGTTCGCGGCCGGGCCCGGCCATCACCTGGCCGCGGTAACGGGAGACCATCTTCGCCCGCTCGGGATCCTCCTCGGTCCAGGCGAGGTGGAGGCCGACCAGGGCCTTCACGCAGGATTCGGGGTCACCCGCATGCTCTCGGTAGAGGTCGATCGTGCGCTGCTGGTAATCCTCGAGTGCGGCCAGCACCTCTTCGACCGGAAGCTCGTCGCTCATGGGTTCGAGTATGCCGCATGACGCCTGTAGGATCTCCGCCGTGATCGAGATCAAGGGGCAGTCCAACGAGTCGATAGTCCTCGACGGCGAATGGTTCGAGAAGCTCCGCGGCGGCGAACCGAAGACCAAGGTTCCTGCGGCGACCTTCATTTCCGTAGACATCAAGGAGGTCGAGCGCCGCAAGAAGCTCTTCGGCGGCGAGAAGGAGAAGCTGGTCCAGGCGACCTTTCAGTTCGACGGCGGACCGTTCGTAGGCTTCATCACCGAAGCCGGGCACAGGGCCAGACTGGACGAGATCGTCGCCGGGCTCGAGCGGGCACGCGACTCCGCCGGCTGAACCCCGGGCGGGCTTCAGGCGGCTTCGGACCGTTTGACCAGCATGCGCCGGATGTGATCCTGGTCCAGGTTCGCCTCTTCGGTGGAGGCGATGAAGTCCTCCATCAATCTGATGAAGCGGTCCGGATCGTCGTTGAACGGGAAGTGCCCGGCTCCAGGGAAGATCTCAAGCCGACTGTGTGGCATCAGTTCATGGGCTAGGTCGGCATGTGAGACGGGGATGATCCGGTCCCGGTCACCCCAGATGATCATCGAGGGGATGTCCGCGGTCAGATAGAGCCGGTCGGCCGCCGAAACTCTCTGGCCGGTCGGGTCGATCACCGAACGCACCGTGTTGACGAAGGCCCGCCGCGCATCGGCCTCGGTCAGGGAAGCGAAGCCTTCGGCCACACCCTCGACGTCAGCGCTCCCATGGAGGCCGATTCCGGCGAGCAGGTTCCTGACCTTGAGGCCTGCGTCGTGGAGGGTCGGACTGAAGAGGAAGGGAAGCACGAACTCGGCCCCGGGAAGGGCGGCGGCCCTGAGTGCGGGATTGACCTCACGACCGATCCCGCCGGTGTCGACCAGTACCAGCCGCGAGATCCGGTCAGGGAACTGGTAGCCGAACTGCATCGCAATGCCACCACCGAGCGAGTGGCCGACCACGGTCGCCTTTGGTACGTCGAGCGCGACGAGAAGGTCCCGCATGCCGCTTGCGTAGGCGCCCAGGGAGTAGTCACCCTGGGGCTTGGCAGAACGTCCGTGACCGAGCAGGTCCGGCGCGATCACCGTGTGCTTTTCGGCGAGGCGCGGCATGACCGACTTCCAGGTGCGGGAACTCGAGGTGATCCCGTGCACCAGGAGCACGGGCGGCCCCTCACCCATCATGTGAAAGGTCACCGGCTGGCCATGAATCTCGATCGTCTGGCGCACGGTCATGATTCCAGTATGCCCTGATTCGGCGCTACTGCCGGGTGAGTCTTCGCACAGAGGACGGTTTGCGCGTCGCGCTCCCGGGCTTGAACAGCCGGTCACCAGGGTAACTGGCGGTGACCAGGACGGGCTTCAGACCACGGGGAATGCGGAACCTCGCCGACACCACTCCCGAGACCACCCGGAGCTTGCGGTTCAGCTTCCTGAGCTTCCCGCGAGCCGGGCGGTTCGCCCGCCGGTCCCGTGCCAGTCGCACCGTCACCGCGAGGGTCGTGGAGACCTGGGGGTTGACCTTGACCTCGACGCCGAGCGTGCGCCCGTTCCACCATGCGCTCCTGATCCTGACTCCGGGATTGACCGGGTCGGGCGGCTCCGGAAGTTCGTCTGGCAGGTTCGCCAGATGGTCGTGGAAGGCCGTTCCGACCGGCGCCAGCGGTGTCCCGTCGAGGTCCGAGACGAGGGCGAAATTGGTGCAACCGAGGTCGGGCAGGTGCCACCAGGCCCAGACCAGATAGCCGATCAGCCGTTCGTCTGCCCAGTCCATGAAGCGGTTCAGGTGGTCGGGCCTGCCGCAATCGTTCTGCCCGATCTCGGCCGTCAGGACCGGAACCTTGCGGCTGAGCGGTTCGATTTCCTCGTTCCAGCACCTGACCGTTCGGCAGCGCTGAACCAGGTAGTTGTGGAAGCCGGCGATCAGCTGATCGTCTTTCGGGGCACTGCCCAGCCAGCCCCTCAGGTCGTTCGCGTAGTCGGTTCCCGAGAGCAGGATCGGCTGGTTGGCGCCCGCGTTCCGGACCACGGTCGTCAGTGTCCTGAGGCCGACGGTCCGATACCACTTCCTGCCGCTGGTGGCCGCGGTGTCGGGCTCGGCCGGAGCCTGGCAGCCACCGGTCGCCCAGCAATCCCAGCTCAGACCGAAGACCTTCGTGTCATCGGCGTTCCAGCGCGAATGGGGCTCGTTGAAGAGATCGAAGATTACGGAAGGGTTGTCCCGGAACCGGCTGGCGACCGAGAACCAGAACGAAGGCGAGCGGTCATCCGGCATCGGGCGGAGGCCGTCCGCGATCACGCCATCGGGGCCGGACCAGTGAAGGTCCACGATCGCGACGATCCCGAAGGTGCCAAGCATGTTCACGAAGTCCTCGACCGAGTTCCGGTATCCGCTCATCGTGTAGCCGCCGGCCGGCAGCCCGTCGTCACCCAGCCAGCAGTCCTGGTTCAGCGGCAGGCGGACGGTGTTGATCTTCCAGCCGGCCATAGCGGCGACGGTCGAGGCCATCTGACCCGGTTCGGTGCCGTCTTCGCCGTATCCGTAGCCCTGCTGGCATGCGTACTCGTATCCCGGAAAGTTCACTCCATGAGGGACGAAGGTCTTGCCGGTCAGCGAGTCGACGATCGTGTTGCCTTCGACCACCGGTTGCGGCGCAGCAGCACTGGCACCGGAGGTTGCCAGCAGGGCGGCCGCGATGACGGCCGGAACGAGACGGGTGAGCAGAGATCTCACCCGGGAAGGGTATCTGCCGGGGGTAAACGGAGCTTCAGCATCCGGACGTCTGTCCGCTGCGGATATATTCCACGCGAATGATGCTTCGCAGGAACCTGGATGGACGACGACCCCGGCTCTAGTCCCAGGCGCACCTTGATGCGTTCCGGACTCACTCCGGGCCGCGATCGGGGGGCGCTGCCTCAATGATCGAGCTCCTGCTCGTTCTCGTTTCTGTGGTCATGATCGTGGCCTGCGGCCTCTTCGTCGCGGCCGAGTTCGCCTTCGTGACCGTCGACCGTTCCAGCGTCGACCGTGACGCGGAAGCCGGCGACCGGCGTGCCCGTGGCGTCCGCTCTGCACTCAAGAGCCTCTCGACCCAGCTTTCGGCCGCCCAGGTCGGCATCACGGTCACCAACCTGATCATCGGCTTCCTGGCCGAACCATCGATCTCGAAACTGATCGACGGCCCGCTCGAGTCGATCGGGGTTTCGGCCGGAGCGGTGACCGGGGTTTCGGTCCTGATCGCCTTCGTCCTGGCCAACGGCCTGACCATGATCTTCGGCGAGCTGGTTCCGAAGAACCTCGCGATCGCCAGGCCCTTGCCCACCGCCAAGGCGGTACAGGGCTTCCAGCGGGGATTCACGACCGTGATCCATCCCCTCGTGAGAGTCACAAACGGGGCCGCCAACCGCATCCTGAGAATGCTCGGGATCGAACCCCAGGAGGAGCTCGCCTCCGCCCGCTCTCCCGAGGAGTTGACTTCGCTGGTCCGCCGTTCGGCCGCCAAGGGGACCCTCGAGGAGCCGACTGCGGAACTGCTCGAGAAGTCCCTGGAGTTCGGCGAGCTGAGGGCTGACGACGTGATGACTCCGCGGGTCAAGGTGAAGACCCTCTCACCAGATCAGCCGGTCAGCGCGGTGGTGGAGGCGGCCCGGGCGGGCGGCTTCTCCCGGTTTCCCGTGATCAGCGAGGGTGCCGAGATCGTCGAGGGGATCGTTCACATCAAGCACGCGGTGGCCGTCCCGAAGGAGGAACGCGACGAAGTCAGGATCCGCGAGGTCATGGCCGCTCCGGTGCTGGTTCCCTCGACGATCGAGCTCGACCCCCTGCTGGCGGAACTGCGCAAGGTAGGCCTGCAGATCGCAGTGGTGGTCGACGAGTTCGGCAGCTTCGACGGAATCGTCACTCTCGAGGATCTGATCGAGGAGATCGTCGGGGAGGTGCGCGACGAGCACGACCGTGACGAGGATCCGATCAGGGCGATCGCCAAGGACATCTGGGCCGTATCCGGGCTGCTGAGACCCGACGAAATCGAAGACCACATCGACGTCTCACTGCCCGAGGACGAGGACTACGAGACGATCGCCGGCCTGATCGGCTTCGAACTCGGACGGGTTCCGGGCCGTGGTGATTCGGTCCAGATCGAGGCCAAGGACAGCGACCGGAACCCGGTCAACGTCGACCTGAGCGTCCTCCGCATGGATGGCCTGAGGGTCGACCGGGTGCGGCTTTCCGTTTCGAGGCCGGATCCCGGGGAAGCTGCGGGGGACGAATGAGCGCCGGGCTCGCTCTTCTGATTTCGGTCCTGCTGCTTGGGGCGAACGCCTTCTTCGTCGGGGCCGAGTTCGCCCTGATCTCGGCCCGGCGCTCGGTGATCGAGCCTCGAGCCGAGGAAGGGAGATGGGCCGCGAGGGTCACGCTCGGAGCAATGGAACAGGTCTCCCTGATGATGGCCGGCGCCCAGCTCGGGATCACCCTGTGCACCCTCGGACTCGGTGCCCTGGCCGAGCCGGCCATCGCCCACGCGCTCGAAGTTCCCTTCGAGGACTGGGGAGTTCCCTACGCCCTGGTTCATCCGGCCGCGGTCGCGGTGGCGCTGCTGATCGTCGGCGGCCTTCACGTCGTGCTTGGCGAGATGGTGCCGAAGAACATCGCCCTGGCTGGTCCCGACCGGTCCGCACTGGTTCTCGGTCCCCCGATGCTGGGCGTCGTAAAGCTGCTCAAACCGGTCATCTGGGGACTCAACATCACCGCGAACGGCATCCTGAAGACGATCGGAGTCACGCCTTCCGACGAGGTGACCAGCGCCTTCACCCGGGACGAGGTCGCCGGGCTGGTCGAGGAATCGAGGCGCGAAGGAATGCTGGACGCCGACGAGACCCGACTGCTCACCGGTGCCCTGACCTTCGAGGAAAGGGACGCGGGGTCGGTGCTACTGCCGATGGAAACGATCGTGTCGCTGCCGATAACCGTCACCCCGGCCGAAGTGGAGGAAGCGGCGGGCCGGACCGGTTTTTCCCGCTTCCCCGTGACCCGGGACGGAGAGATGATCGGCTACCTCCACATGAAGGATGCGCTGGAGGTCAAGGACAAGCATCGGAACCGGCCGATTGCCGAGTCCTGGGTGCGCCCCCTGCCGACCGTCAGGCTGAGCGATCCGCTTCGGGAAGTTCTCGAGGCAATGCAGAGCTCGGGTGCACACCTCGCCAGAGTCGTCGTGCGAAGCGGCCGCGGCCGCGGGAAGACTGTCGGTGTCGTGGCCCTCGAGGACGTGCTCGAGGAGTTGATCGGGGAAGTGCGTGACGCCGCCCAGCAGATCGAGGCCGCGGGTTAGGATCGACAGATGAGCTCGAACGACGAAGTGATCGTCCGCTTCTATGAGGCTTTTGCCGCCGGTGATCCGGACACGATGGAGAGCTGTTACCACGAGGAGATCCATTTCCACGACCCGGTCTTTCAGGATCTGGACGGGCCGGACGTGATGCGCATGTGGCGCCTCCTGCTCGGCCGGTCGGATGACCTCGAGGTCACGCTGGGCGACCACCAGGCCGAGGGGGAGAGTGGTTCGGCCCACTGGTCGGCCGTCTACACCTTCAGCCAGACCGGCCGTGTGGTCCACAACGAGATCGACGCCCGGTTCCGCTTCCGGGATGGTCTGATCATCGATCACCGGGACAGCTTCGACTTCTGGAAGTGGACCAGGATGGCCCTCGGCGCCCCCGGGGTGCTGCTCGGCTGGAGCCCGATCGTCCAGGGCAGGATCAGGAAGCAATCGGCGCTCCTCCTCGCCGGGGCGGGCTGAGGCTCGCTTGGTCGGGCCGGCAGAGGCGGTTACCGACCGCCTGCTCTGCGTCCAGCCCGGGGTGGGGGTCGCCGACGACTACGAAAGGCTTTTCACCGACCCCGCCGTTGAATGCTGGCTGAGGCCGGAGCCGATGAAGCCCTTCTGCCGGGAAGATCTCGAGAAGATGGCGAGACGGGACCGGGCGCACTGGGACCGGCACGGCTACGGACCCTGGGCGGTGCGAGAGCGGGATGGTGGAGGCTTTGTCGGCCGTGGCGGGCTCGCCTGGGCAACCGTCGCCGGAGAACGCGAGGTGGAGCTTCCCTGGGCCGTCCTGCCTGCTCTCCAGGGCCGGGGCTACGGCACCGAGATGGCTCGCGCCGCGATCGAGGTCGCAAGGGCGATCGGCCTGGAGAGAGTGGTTTCACTAACCCTTCCATCGAACCTGTCTTCGCGCCGGGTCATGGAAAAGGCTGGCCTGGACTACGCCGGGGAGATCCAGCATGCGGGCCTTCCCCACGTGCTCTGCGAGCTTCGCTTCACACCTTCGGGTTAGCGCCGGGACGATCCGGGTACCCCAGGATCATGCCACTCGCACTGCTACTCATAGTCATTGGAATCGTTCTCGCCGTGCTCGTCCATTGGGGTCTCGGACTTGCATGCATCATCATCGGCCTGGTCCTGCTGGTCTGGCCTGCGATCTCGGGGAGATCCTCAGGCNNGCGGCGGGTCGGGAGCCGAAAATCGCGCTTCCGACCCGCACGATCGTCGACCCTTCCTCGATCGCCACTTCGAGGTCGCCGGTCATTCCCATCGACAGCTCGTCCATCTCGACTCCGTCGATGTCCTGCTGGCGGATCTGATCCGCAATCTCCCTCAGTCTGGCGAGCGAGGGCCTGGCGGTTTCAGGATCGGCATTCAGACCGATCGTCATCAGCCCCCTGATTTTCAGCGCGTCGAACGACGAGATCGTCCGGATGAAGGGCTCGACTTCCTCCGGTTCGAGGCCGGCCTTGGTCTCCTCACCGGAAGTGTTGACCTGTATCAGCACCTCGAGCCGTTCTCCTTCCCGTTCCAGCCGGTTCTGGAGCTTCCTGGCCAGTGATACCCGGTCCAGCGTCTGGAGACAGCTGACGTAGGGCACGAGGGCGTTCACCTTGTTCGACTGCAGGTGGCCGATGAAGTGA